>Ga0207416_1004163_pt1 | contig 12883 bp, 8 predicted proteins | sample PaiPotPPM11metaG_FD_184107 | JGI IMG/M metagenome (GOLD analysis project Ga0207416, IMG submission 184107) | Iron sulfur acid spring bacterial and archeal communities from Banff, Canada, to study Microbial Dark Matter (Phase II) - Paint Pots PPM... ...
ACAGTTTCTCCAAGGCTTCCAGTTCTTCTACTGTCAGAACTGGGATCTCCAGGGGCTTTCTCATGGTTCCCTCCTTTTCCTGACAGTTTACCTCATTCCCCAAAAAGTTGCTTGAATGTACTTAGATTTGAGGAAGACTTCCAAGCAATTATGAAGCTGGTTGGCCTACACGATAGAATACAAGAGTACCAGGATGCTGCTAGCCAGATTGAAAGTGCTCACAGAAGTGCAGGATACTATATTAGAAAGCAATTACTCCAACAAGTAACGAATGCAGACATGCAAGAACTCCAGCAGAAAGGTTTTATGGATTTTGAACTACCTGAAGCAGATGGGGGAAGCCTAACAGCATTTAGAATAGAACATATTTCGCCTGGAGTTTTTAATATACCAACCTCACGCATAGGGCATCCTACAACGATGCAGGGATTGTCATGGTATGAATGATTCTTTCGCTACTTACCCTAGTGATGCTAGTTTTCTTTCATCAATTAAAAAGACAAGCGAGGTACAAAGCTATGGCTAGTGCTGATTATACAGAGGGCAGGGCCACTATCTTACAGGCGCTGAGGGAAGAGCTTGTTGGCCCATCTCCACAGGGCAGGGAAATTGATTGTACCCGGCCAGTATCATTTGATGATGCCAAGCAATCATATGGGCCATGGCGGCAGAAGGACTCAGGAGAAGAAATACTCTTGCGGGATTCGCCATGTAAACGTTACGGGATAGGTGTCCTCTATCCCATGAAAACGCCAGAAGATGAATCCCTGCCAAACTCGTTTAGTAGAACAACTAAAGATATTTCGTTGCAGGAGAACATTCTCACCGATCAGGCGCAGCAAGCCATTGATGGAGTTGAGAAAAGAGTAGAGCAGGTTCCAGCTGATCCCGAGTCTTATGATTTTGATATCTCCCCTGCTAATACATTCAAGCCGAGCAGTATGGGAGTGAGTTTTCTCGCAGAAATTCCCCATGATGCTATGCTTATTGTCGAGGCCACAGGAGGTCGCTATAATAGGTTGGTAGTCAATGTCGAAGGGAAAGAGCGGGATTGGTGGTTGCGCTCTCCTATGTCCATAAATGCCGAATACGATGCAGTTTCAATCTGCACACAGGATGAAGCTAAAGTGCAAGCACGTTCTGTTACGCCAGAGACACTTGGTGAACTGGATCTAAAAGTCGAATTGTTTTCTCGTCCTTATCAGGATAAGCAGAAGCGCCTAATTACTGTATGCCTTGTTAATCGCAAGCAAGTCAGTTCGCGGATTGACCAGTACTGCCTCTTTCAGGCCTCGTTCAAGGTATTCATTATCTCTTCTGGAGGTGAAAGGCGTATTTGTCCTTATCCAGATTCAACAAGTGAAGCAGCAGATAATATGCTTCAATCCCAATCGTCGATGGATGAAGAAGAACAATCTTTGGCCCTTCTCTACCGTAAGGCGAAAACCTTTGCAGTAGGGCATGGCTGCGCTGCAAACTGGGAATCGGTGGAAGGAACATGGCAAAATCAATTCGTGGGCCAGGATCGCCAGGCGCAGGCCACAGGAATGGAAGTGATGGAGCGAGTAGGTTGGGTAAGTGCTGAAAGTCTTCCTTTTCTCGAAGTACCCAGTATCGCTCCAGATGTGAAGCGAGAAGATGGTTCAACGGTCGAAGTGCCAATGGCGCCGCTAGCGGGTCTGGTACCAGGGAATGATGGATTTACAGCATTGTCCGAAGTGATTTCCCTTTATGAACACTGGATAAATCAGAAAAAACAGGAGATATCTTCTCTTGACTCAAGGTACAAAACAGCAGCACAGGGGCATATGGAAGAATGTACCCGGTGTGCTGGGCGAATGCGTGAAGGACTAGCATACCTGAGAACCCATCCCCAGGCACTACGAGCATTTCAACTAGCTAATTATGCCATGCTTCTCCAGCAGGGAAACTCTGGACAAGAATTGCGTAAGACGCAGTATGACACAAAGATAATGCGCTTTACTTTTTCAAGGGGTTACGCAGATCCAGATCCGTTCGCGGTCGGCGCAGGACGAGGAAAATGGAGAGCATTCCAGATAGCCTTCCTTCTCATGGCAATCCCGTCAACGGCAAGAGGCACACATCTTGATCGTAGGACAGTCGAACTCATCTGGTTCCCGACCGGTGGAGGAAAAACTGAAGCATATCTCGGGCTTGCAGCTTTTGCCATGTTTATCAGCTGCCTTGAAAATAGAGATGAAAATGGAGTTCAAGTCCTCATGCGCTATACACTGCGTTTGCTCACTACACAGCAGTTCCAAAGAGCTTCCAGCTTGCTATGCGCCATGGAATACTTGAGAAAGAAAAACCTTAAAGAGCTAGGAACAAAGTCATTCTCTATCGGCATATGGCTTGGCGGTTCTACGACACCTAATACGCGCAAAGAAGCTATCAATACTCTCAACAAGCTGAGAAAAGGAGATCGCGACGCCGAAAATATGTTTATCCTAACCCGTTGTCCCTGGTGTCAGGCGCAAATAGGGCCAATAACTAGCTCAAACAATAAAAAACCATCAAAGTCAGAGCCCAAAGTCGCGGGATACGACCAGCAAGGAAATACTGTTGTTTTCAAGTGTCCAGACAGCCAGTGTGATTTCACAGGGGGCTTACCAATTTATGTAATTGACGAGGACATCTATGATAAATGTCCTTCTATGCTCATTGGCACTGTGGATAAATTTGCACTACTGGCATGGAAACCTGAAGTACGAAGCATTTTTGGCATCGGACAAGATGGTAAACGCCGCCAACGGCCACCAGGACTTATTATCCAAGATGAACTCCATTTGATATCTGGACCTCTTGGCTCGATGGTTGGACTGTATGAGACAATTATAGAAGAACTTTGTACAGATAGACGTGGAGGACAGATTATTTCGCCCAAGATAGTGAGTTCTACGGCGACTATTCGCCGTTACGCTGATCAGGTGAAAAGGCTCTATGCACGTGAGGATGTAGCACTATTTCCTCCTCCTGGCCTGAGTGCTGATGACTCTTTTTTTGCTTGTTATGCAATTGGAGCAGATGGTAAACTAGCGCATGGATGTATGTATGCTGGCGTGCATGCACCTGGGCTAGGATCACTGCAAACAGCGCAGGTACGCTCCTTCACAGCATTACTCCAGGCTCCTCTTGCGTTACCACCAGGGCAACGTGATCCCTGGTGGACCTTGATGTTGTTCTTCAATAGTCTCAGGGAGTTGGGAACCACTCTCTCATTATTGCAATCGGACATTCCAGATTATTTCCGGGTTCTCATGAATAGAGCAGGGCTTGATTACTCGCAGGTAAGGAAGTTTTGGAATATCTTAGAACTGACAGGAAGATTACGGAATGAGGAAGTCCCACAAGCTATTTCCAAGCTTGAGATCAAGTATGAACAAAGTGAGCAAAGGACTTATCCTGTTGATGTTTGCTTGGCTTCAAGCATTATCGAAGTGGGTATTGATATTGATCGGCTGTCACTGATGGCGGTGGTTGGTCAACCAAAAACGACATCTCAGTATATTCAAGTAACAGGCCGGGTTGGACGTCACTGGTGGGAAAGACCAGGTCTCGTAGTGACCTTGTATGGCGCGTCGAAACCCAGGGATCGCTCACATTTCGAAAAATTCCGCAGTTACCACGAACGCTTATATGCTCAGGTAGAACCAACCAGTGTCACCCCGTTTTCTCCGCCGATGTTGGATAGGGCTCTTCACGCCATAATGGCCGCATATGCACGCCAACTGGGTGATAGAAATGCCGCACTTAGTCCATATCCCTACCCAGGTAATCTTATTGAAGAATTGCATCAGATTATACTCCAGCGGGTACAAGCTGTCGATGGAGATGAACTACAGAACTTTGAACGAGTCTTTAATAAGCGCTTGGACGAATGGCGGCAGTGGCAACGTAGCGTATGGGAAGATCATTCAGGAGAAGAAATACCGTTACTTAGATACGCGGGTTCGTATGTAACTCCTGAACAGGCTCGTTTGTCCTGGCCTACAGCGACATCTATGCGAGATGTGGATGCACAGTGTGAAGCTAGTATAACAAGTTTATATGCAATGCAGGAAGAGATAAAAGATGAGCCATTATCCCATTAGACGAGCACAACTGATTGCACCATTTGGGGTCGGTGCGTTGATGGTTGTGCAGGATGGTATTTCGTTAATATCAGGCGGTCTAGATCATTGGTATGAGTATGAAAGCGGGAAGAGAGATTCTCAAAAGATCGACAAGAATGAGTTTCGGGTAGAAGAATGGCGTTTGCAGCAATTACTGGACGTTGATCATTTCTATTTACCTCCCGATTTTAGAGATGCAGGAGACATTGATTGCAATAAATACCTCAAGGTGCCTTTCTTGCGATTCCCCCAGTGGCACTTTTGCCCTGGTTGCAAGCGTCTCTTCCAATACCCACTTACGGCTAGAGGGAGAATTCGTTGTCCCGAATGTGAGGTAAACAAGAAAAAATGGTACCTGGCACAAGTTCCTTTTGTCGCCATGTGTGACAGGGGACACATACAAGATTTCCCATGGAGAGAATGGGTCCATAGATCAATTCAGCCTACATGCCACGAAACCATGCATATTGTTGCAACTGGTGGATCATCTCTTAGCGCGCAAGTTGTGAAATGTGAGTGTGGCATGGAACGGAATCTTGCTCAAATTACTAATGCAAGTCCAAATGGCACAGAAACTGAATTGAGTAAGACCTTAGATGAAAATGGCAATGTATACCTTTGCCGGGGCATGAGACCTTGGCTCGGGACTGATGAAAGTTCTCCCTGTGAGCGTCCACTTAGAGGTTCGCTGCGCAGCGCCTCTAATCTCTACTATGCTGATCTACGGAGCGCAATTTATTTGCCGCGGGGTACCAACGAGGCTCCCTCTGAGCTAGTTTCCATATTAGAAGAGCCGCCATTATCTCTTCTCATCCGCTTGCTATCGGGTAGAAACATAGCGCCCGGTGATCTAAGGAGCCAGCAGGGTCAATTATTAAGGCGCTTTTCAGATGAACAGGTCAGAGCTGCTCTCCAGGTTGTCCTGTCGCGCCCCGTCAAAGACGCTGGGTTGCCAGGAACGGGAGTTGCCAGTGACGATCCAGAGACTGCTTTCCGGCGCGAAGAATTCGACACATTGCGTCAATCCAGGAACGACGAACTCCTAATTATCAGGGCGAGAGATATCGATGAGTACAGGGATGTTCTTAAAAAGTATTTCTCGCACATTATGCTTATTAGCAAATTACGAGAAACGCGTGCTTTCGCAGGCTTTACCCGCGTATTTCCCGAAAACGACTTAACTCTCGAACAACGTAAGGGTCTGTCGCGTTTATCTACCTTCCAGGGGGAAGACAGCTGGCTACCCGCTTATATTGTGTACGGGGAGGGCATTTTCTTAGAGCTAAATGAAGCATGGTTACAGAATTGGGAGAAACGCTACGATATAGTACGGAGGGTAGCTCCGCTTGTCAGACGTTACGAGGCACTTGAACATGCCAGGAAGGCCCGTAAAAAACCTGTGGGACCACGGTTTGTTCTTCTCCATACACTATCTCATCTTATTATGAACCGACTGACGTTCGAGTGTGGTTACAGTTCAGCTGCATTAAGAGAACGGCTCTACGTATCTGAGGATATTGAAGCTCCAATGGCTGGTCTTCTAATCTATACCGCAGCAGGCGATTCCGAAGGAACGATGGGTGGACTTGTCCGTATGGGTAAACCGGGCAATCTTGAGCCTATCGTTCAACAGGCACTTGTGGGAGCTCTCTGGTGTTCTGCTGATCCAGTGTGCATGGAAATGGGTACGCGAGGTGGACAGGGGCCAGAATCGTGTAATCTAGCGGCTTGTCACAATTGCGCACTTGTACCGGAAACAGCATGTGAAGAATTCAACCGGTTTCTCGATCGCGCTGTTGTCATCGGGAGCGCTGGTAGCCGGGATCTAGGATATTTTGACGTAAACCTGCTATTGAGCTAAAGGAGGTATGTGGGGAGATAAGGTACATCAAGCTACAATTTTATACGCTAATCTGGCACTTCGTTACTTTTTCCTGCTAATACCCTTTGGTGAGCGTACCAATGGCAAGAGGATGCAAGAGGACAGATACCACACTGAGGTACTCTCGCCCTACAGATTGTTGCAGTGAAATCTAGCAAGCCATAATTATGTTGCTGCACCGCTTCAATCTCTTCAGGAAGTAAAGACCTCGCGATTTTCCAAATTTCTGGATTCCGGCGAATATCCGGCTTGGTAGTAATCCCATAGTACCTGCCATAGAAGCGTAAAATGTTCGTATCCACTACTTCCACCTTTTTCTCATATGCAAAACACAACACAGCACTGGCTATATATGCTCCAACATGGGGAATTCGAAGTAGCTCTTCTTTGCAAGCGGGTACTTGTCCTTGATGGTGTTCCACAATCCACGCTGCTGCCTCGATGAGGGCAGAAGCCCGCTGCTTTCCCAAGCCTAAAATCTTGAGTTGTTCAAGTAATATATCTTTGTTCGCTTGTGTCACTGTCTTTGGATCAGGATACCGGAAAGTAAATTCGTTCCAGAGTTTTGATACAGCAGAAGCCTGCGTTTGCCTTAGTAACATCTCGGTCATTAACAAGATGAAAGGAGATATATCTTTTCGTCGCCAGGGGAAATTTCGGCTATGCATCTTATACCAGTTCACAAAGAAACTGTTACTGAGGGCCATCATTATTACCTTTATATATGCACTAATCCCCTCTCCGTCGTTGTACTGAGCAGTATTTCAATCCAGCACATCAGCCAGTACTCACCGAAATGCTTCTAGCGCCAGTTCGCGTGCAGCCCTATCCAACATCACCGTACTTCTCCAGATAAGCAAGACCTCTAGAGTCTCAGGATGTGTTTTATTTATTTACTCATCAAAGCGTCGCAACCTCTCCTGTTGATGAGTACGCGCATGTACAAGGATAGAACTCGTAAGCAGCATGTTATCTTTGGAGAGTATAGCATCATTAGTATGAAGAGACAATATATGCACAGCAGCGGCAGGTGCATGAACGGGTTATCCATCGGTTGAGACAGAGATACTCTGCTCCTCTTCCTGGACAGGGAGTTTGATGCCCTTATCGAGCAATTGCGTACGCATGAAGAAGGCGAAGACTGCCGCACTGCCGCAGAACACGAGACAGGCGAGCGCAGTTAGCTTAAACCCCTGGGCGAGCAGCCCGGTAAGGGGAGTATGGCGTAATTGTACGGCAGGGCCATGCTGTACTCTTAGCTTAGCATATCTTCCGTGAACCAGAGCCAGCCGTTGGGCGCAACATAGATGCCGATGCCGATCTGGTGCAGGGTCGTGCTGAAAAGATGGATGCGGTGCCAGCCGCCGAGCGGCTCGTGAGCCATGCTTTCCTGAACGGAGTATACGCCGCCCCAGGGTGTCGGATACGGTCCAGCCAGGCCAATATTCTCTCCGCAGTCGCTGGAGCCGGCAAAGCCTTCATTGGCGATGCGCTGGTACTGGGTCATGCCATCCGGGCAGGTATGGCTGAAGCCGCAGTGATACATGTTCCAGCTATGGAGAAGCGCGCCAGAGGCCAGGGTAGCGTTCCAGGCAAACGGAGGCAGGCCACAGGCGGCACGATCCTGATTGATCAATTGAAAGAGCTGCTGGGTGAGCTGCTGGGCTTCCGTGGAGACAGGCGCCGGCCCATAGGGAGCCGCCAGTCCTCCGTTCTTTGCCGGAACCAGGGTCGCCTCATTGCTATAAATTACGCAGTTTGAGACGGGCGATGGCGCTGGAGTAGAGGTACTGGTAGCGGAGACGCGCGGCCTCGGCGTTGGCACTGGCGTCGCTATATGGCTGGGAATCAACGGCATCGCTATCGAGGTTGGAGTGGGAACTTGCCGAAAGTTGCTGTGACTAAGCGAATCGCTCGCGATGGAACTTGACGACGCAGAGCGAGTGGGAATCTCAGTCCCGCACGCGGCCAGCAAGACGATCAAAGAGAGGCACAGCACGCCCCAGCAGGTTTTCTTCACAAGCGATACCCTTTCCTTATTCCTACTTCTTCACTGCTCAATGCTACATAGCGTAGCATCCATTACACGTGTGTATGCATACACAATCATCAATCTGGTACTTTTGGCAGGAAGCAGGTGAAGAGTTAGCTGCTCAGTTTTCTGGCTGCCCGGTTTTAAGGAAAGCAAAAAAAGGCTCTATGGATTCGTGTGGTATACTTAGATGATGCAGCGCTGTATAGGGCATTATTGCTCATAATAGACCGTCTATTGGAAGCTGCGCGATACAGAGCGTTTATTGAAGGAAAATGCAAAAACACCCGTCAAGGAAAATTTCCCATGAAGTTTAACGGCCAGACCCGGTCTTTTGTGAAACTTGTCCAGGTGGACTTACTCGCGCTTGGCGATGCCGATCTTTCCTATATCATCGATCTGTGGATAAGGGAGAGCGCTTCATCTGAGCTATCTCTTGATGTAGCAGAAGATACTCGTCTTGCATTGGGATATACTCGTGTCCTTACAAACTCCAAACCGCTCTCTCCCTACCCTTCTGACGTGCCAGACGCGGAAAGTGAAGTCTCTGCGCAATGGCAAGCGCCTTCCCCGCATCATCTACGGACCCTCCTTACCGCGATGGACGTGGATGCGTTTGTCCGGTATGTCATCAACTCCGCCTTCAAATCGCTTCATACAAGCCACCCTGAATGGGAGGATGGGATAACCTTCAACGCGCACCTCGCCAATTACCTGCGTCAGATGAAGGATGGGTCAGCAAGCCGTAACCAGAGAGCCAGGCATGGCACAAGCCCATTCCAATCACACTTCTGAAGTAATCCCTTCGCCAGTTCCTACCTGGCAACAGCGCGTCGCTCAAGGTCACGTGCGTGCAATTCATAGCGCCAGATAGGCACATCCAGCCACGGCCAGGGCGCCTGCACAATCTCCTCAAGGGAAGCGTCGCCATACCAGTACTCAAGTCCGTACCTGGTCGCTCTGTGTCCGATCACCACAAGCGTTTTGCCATCGAACTCGCGCGTGACTTCGCGCAAAAAATCGCCCACGCGCTGCACGACCATGAGCAGGCTCTCGCCACCCGGAAACGGCTCCGTAATGCGCCGCGCGAACTCTTCCTCCACCTGGGTAACCGGATACCGTGTCATTTGACCGTAATCGTACTCGCGCAGCCGCGCATCCGGCACAATGGGCAGAGCGCGCGCCGCGAAGACGATCGCGGCGGTCGCAGACGCGCGTTGAAGATCGGAGCAGAAGACAGCATCCAGCGCCCTGTTCGCGTAGTGCTGCCCAAGCTCCCGCGCCTGCCGCCGACCGAGTGCCGAAAGCGGCACGTCAGCGTGACCAGAGGCACGCCTCGCCTCGTTATCGACGCTGGTTGAGTGAGGGGAAAAGAGGATAGTCAGCATAGTTTCTCATTCTTCATTTCCTCGCAGCCGCCTGTATCTCTGTATCAGCGTGTTCGTCGAACTGTCGTGCGCGAGTTCGGGTTCGTTCTTGCTCTCAAGTTCGGGAATGATCCGGTTGGCGAGGACTTTACCGAGTTCGACGCCCCATTGATCGAACGAATTGATGTTCCAGATAGTCCCCTGCACGAACACTTTATGTTCGTAGAGCGCGATCAGCTTGCCCAGAGTGCGCGGGGTCAATCGCTCGGCCAGGATCGTGTTCGTGGGACGGTTGCCCTCGAAGGTGCGATGGGGAATCTGGAAGGACGGCACGCCGTCTTTAGCGACTTCCCCGGCGGTCTTGCCGAAGGCCAGGGCCTCGGTCTGCGCGAAGAAGTTCGCCATCAGCAGATCGTGATGGCGTCCGAGCGGGTTGAGCGCCTGGTAGAAGCCGATGAAATCGCAAGGTATCAGTTTCGTACCCTGGTGGATAAGCTGGTAGAAGGCATGCTGACCATTCGTACCCGGCTGTCCCCAGATAATCGGCCCCGTCTGATAGTTGACCTGCCTGCCCTCCAGATCGACGTGTTTGCCGTCGCTTTCCATGTCAAGCTGCTGAAAATAAGGCGCCAGACGATCGAGGTAATGATCGTAAGGGAGAATCGCTACCGTTTCAGCACCGAAGAAGTTGTTGTACCAGATGCCGATCAGTCCCAGGAGCGCCGGCAGATTGCGCTCAAAAGGCGCGCTGCGGAAATGCTCATCCATCTCGTGGAAACCGGCCAGCATGTCATAGAAGTGTTCGGGGCCAATGGCGATCATCAGAGAAAGACCAATGGCCGAGTCATAGGAGTAACGGCCGCCGACCCAGTCCCAGAACTCGAACATATTGGCCGTATCAATGCCGAATTTCTTGACTTCGCCAGCATTTGTCGAGACGGCGACGAAGTGCTTCGCGACGGCCTCTTCGCTTCCCAGCGCGCGAACGCACCAATCACGGGCCGAATGCGCGTTGGTCAGGGTCTCAAGCGTCGTGAACGTCTTGGAGGAGACGATGAACAGCGTCTCCGCCGGGTCGAGGTCACGGGTGGATTCCGCGAACTCGTTTCCATCGATGTTGGAGACGAAGCGCACGGTCAGGTGACGGTCGGTATAGTATTGTAATGCATCGTAGGCCATGTGCGGGCCGAGGTCCGAGCCGCCGATGCCGATGTTGATGATGTTGCGAATGCGTTTGCCGCTGTAGCCCGTCCACGCGCCGCTGCGCACCTGGTTGGAAAAACGCGCCATCTTCTCCAGGACGGCGTGAACCTGGGGAACGACATCTTCCCCGTCAACGACAATGGACTCTCCCTTCGGCGCGCGCAGCGCGATATGCAAAACAGCGCGCTTTTCGGTGACATTGATTTTCTCACCGCGGAACATCGCGTCAATACGCTCGCGCAAGCCCGCTGACGCGGCTAATTCAAGGAGTAACCGGAGCGTCTCGTCGGTGACGCGATTTTTCGAGTAATCGAGGTAGATGCCGGCGGCCTCAACAGCAAACCGCTCGCCGCGGCCAGGATCCCCGGCGAAAAGCGTGCGAAGATGCACGTCGCGCATCTTCTGGTAATGCCCCTCCAGTGCCTTCCAGGCAGGGCGCTGCGTCAATGGTAGTAGCTCTGTTGCCATACTCTCAGTTTCCTTTGCAATGTCAAGCATTTTTCAGATCGTACCCGTCGTTTTGGAGTATAGCACGCGCTGCATAAAGGAACAAGGTAAGGAACAAGTTCGGTTCGCGCTCTTTTCCGTTGCAACTTTTCAATGCGATATATCGTAAAAGAGAAATGGAAGGATATATCACGGCATTTCACCAGGTAAATGCGATATATCGCAAGGGATTTTTTCACTTGAAAGGAGATTACGAACAATGTTTGATGAATGGAACAAACAAACAGGAAATGAAGCTCAGGAAGCAAACTGGGAAGGCTGGAGTCCTCCCTGGATGCACGAGGGGCCGGAATCGCGCGGCCCGTTCGGTCCTGGACGCAGGTTTGGCGGCCCGCGTGGCTGGCAGGGGCCGTGGGGTCCCAGGCATGGTTTCGGCGGCTGGCATGGCCCGCGCGGCCCCTTCGGCCCTGGCTTTGGCCCAGGCCGTCACTGGGACATCCCCGCTGAACTTCTGGCGCTGCGCACCGAGGCGGCGGAAGTAGCACGGCTCTTCGCTATCGCCAGCAGGAGCGCATTCGAGGACAAGGAACGTCTCTCACAACTGCGTGCATTGCTTGATCGCTCGCACAAAGAACTCTCTGATATGATCTATGGATCAGCCCAGGGACAGGCAAGCGGTGAGAAAGAAAGCGCAAGCGGTACGAGCAATGTCGGGCAGGCGTGACCCTGCGCTGTATGTTCTCTCAGTGGGCTTGCCCCGCCCGCGTGGTAGGGGCCAGGGCAAGCGCACGGCATTGCCCCTTGATCTTGCCCCCGACAAGCTCGCCATATACGACACGCCTCCACAGGGCGATCCGTGGTATGGTAGGGGCGTGGGCCGAGCTTCATCCCATGAAGCTCGGCCCACGCCCCAACGGGTTTCGATCCCGTTTCCCCCAGGGGGATGGAAAGCCATATACTTTATACCATTGACAAAGTTGACTTGCGCGCTTAGCATTTGAACAAGGCCATTTAGCATTTGAACAAGGTCAAGAAAGGTTTTGATAGATGCAGCAGCCATCGAGTTCTCGTTCGCAGGCATTCATGCCGTTTCGTACTTACGCGCTCGAAGAGATTCCGCAAACCTATGCCTGGTTTGAGGAGATGCGCGCCCAGCAGCCAGTCTACTACGACGATAACACGCGCATGTGGCAGATCTTTCGTTACGAAGACGTACTAAAGGTGCTGACCGATTATAACCGCTTTTCCTCGCAGGCATTTGGCGCCAGCGGCGGCTTCCTCAAAGACACGCTCGTCTCGATAGACCCGCCGGATCACCGCAAATTGCGCAATCTGGTCAACCAGGCGTTTACGCCGCGTGCCGTAGCTCGCCTGTCTGAGCGTATCACGCAGATAACGCAAGAACTGCTGGACCAGGTACGCGAACAGGGTACCATGGATGTTGTTTCGGATATGGCCTTTCCGCTGCCCGCCAAAGTCATCGCAGAACTGCTCGGCGTCCCGCATGAAGATTGGGACATCTTTCAACGCTGGGCGCGCACTGACACGTCTGATCCCGCCGCCGCCCGCAGGCAGGCCGGGCAGCGTTCCATGTTCGAAGAGATGTCCGACTACTTCACCGCCCTGCTGGAAGAACGCCGCCGCCAGCCGCGCGAGGACCTGCTTACCGACTTGAGCGTCGCGGAAATTGACGGCGAGCGCTTGAGCCAGTACGAGCTGGTCAAATTCTGCATCTTGTTGCTGGCCGCCGGGCAGGAGACCACCAAGAACCTCATCGCCAACGCCATAGTCTGCTTCACCGATCACCCCGAAGCGACGG
>Ga0207416_1004165_pt1 | contig 12882 bp, 8 predicted proteins | sample PaiPotPPM11metaG_FD_184107 | JGI IMG/M metagenome (GOLD analysis project Ga0207416, IMG submission 184107) | Iron sulfur acid spring bacterial and archeal communities from Banff, Canada, to study Microbial Dark Matter (Phase II) - Paint Pots PPM... ...
AGGTAGGTTGCCGGCGGGACCGATGCGGCAGCCAGCAAGGTGAGCTGAAATGGGGTTCCCAACGGGGCGCTCGCCGGCGTGATCTGCGCGGTCATTCCCACCGGCAGACCGGAGATTTGCACCGTCGCCGGACCCGGCGTCAAGCCACCCAGGGCGGTGGTGACGATGCTGACCTGCGCGGCAACGGAGGGCAGCATGGCCACGGCAGACGGGGTGGCGGCAACCGTGTAATCCTGCGAGGTAACGTCGGCGGTGACCGACTCGCGGAGGGTGCCCGCCACGGCTGTGACCGAGACCGGCGTGGCGCCGGGCGGCAGCCCGGTCACCGTCATCCGGGCGCTGCTGCCGGGCAGGAGGGTGGTCGGGGCCAAGCTGCATCGGGCCGCGCCCGCTGTGCAACTCAGGTCGATCGAGGTTGCGCCGCTTCCTAGGGCTCCCGCCGTGACCGTCAGCGTCGCGGTCGCGCCTGCCACAACCGTCTGGGCGCCGGGTAGCAATGACAACGGGAAAGTGGTGATACCAAAGACGGCTACTTGATGGTTGGCGCCTACGTAAACCTTGCCGTTGGCCACGGTAGGCACAACGAATTTCACGGCTTGACCCAGCACGTCGGCAGCGACGGTGTTGCTGTTATAGAGTTCGGCGCCCAAATTGGTGGCGTCGTAGGCATGCAACACGGCCGGGCCCACGGTAGTCAGCTTCGGGCCAATCAGCGTGCGCTCCACCGCCCACAGAATGCCGTTCGCGGCGCCGTTGGCCGAGACGGTGGGCGTCGCGCCGGGAAAGGCAAAGACTGAGGCGCTCTCGGACTCGGGTGTGGTCGACAATTGCCCTTGGTTGAGGACAAAGGCCTTAAGCCGGTCATGCACCGTTCCGACATAAACCCGCCCGTTCCAATAGGCCGGGGTTCCGAACAGGCCCGCATTGCCCACGCCGAATTTCTGTACCACTTGGCAGTCCGTACAGTCGCCACGAAAGCCGCCCAACGCATCCCGATCCAGGACGTACAACTGTGAATTCTTGCCGATGGTGACCAGCAGGTGCGGATGCGGACCGGACTGATCGGGCAACAACTCCAAGCCACCCGACCCCAAGTCAAGGTCGTTGAGATTCAGGTAGGCCTGATCGGAAGGCGTAAACCAGTCTCCGATCTGCAGTGCGGCGGTCAAACGCAGCGTGCTGTCGCCGATATCTGCTCCTCCGGTGTCGGCGTCGAAGGTGCCGTTGCCCGTATTGACATACAGATTGCCGGCGGCGTCCGCAGCCAGCGAGCCACCTGCCTCCCAGATGCCCCCCCTGGCGCCGTTGGGCGTGGTGCAAAAGACCTGCTGCAGGCGCAGGCTCTGCGCGTCGAAAGCCATGACCCAGCCGTGATAGACCCCCATGTCACCATGCGAGGCCCAGGTGGCATAGAGTACGCCCCCGGCCAACATCAACGCGCCGCGCTGGTTCTCGCGCAAGGGATCAAAACTGATCGCTCCAAGATCGGCACCCAAGCCGGTGCCAGGCACCTTGGCGGCAATCACGATCGGGCCGCCTAGTTCCTCGGCGCCGGTCGCCACGCTGAGGGCGTGCAGGCGCTGTACATAGCCTCCTGGTTCCTTGGTCTTGGCGATGACGTACAAAATCCCGGCTTGCGGGTCAATAACCGGCGACCCGGTGATGCCGATTTCGGGAGTGATGTCATGCGCCTGGGTTACCGCAGCGGGCACGGTGGTCACGTTGGCGGCCGGGTTGAGAAAGCTCACGTGCCACAGCGCACCGGCATTGCCGCCCACGTTGCTGTCGGCGTCGAAGGCGTAGACGCTATCGTGGGCGGTGGCCACAAACAGGACGTTGTGCGCGCCCTGACCCGGGATGGACACATTCGAGAGAATCAGCGGTTGGGCGTAGACCTGCCCATCCACCGGCAGCGTGAACAGCTTGCCGAACTGGCCGGACCCGACATTCGTCGGCGTCAGCACGGTTTCCTGCAAGTTGGCGCCAGTGTGCGCGTTGTCATTGTGAAACGTCACGACGTTGACTTGCGCCGGGCTTACGGACATCAGCGTGGCGCAGACCAAGAACCAGGAGAGAAGCGGATTACAGCGCATAGGAAGGTCACAACGGCCCGCGGCAAGGGGCCCCTTTTAGCCGACGCAGAGACACGGCCCACAATGAACATTCCTGCGGCCAGTGCCATTCAGGAACTCTCACTCGTGCCCCTCGGATGCCCGGACCCAAGGCGTTGTTGTTCAGCTCACGATTTGGGACGAAGGAGGGAGGTGGGCAGCACCGCGGACAGCGTCGGCGTCACCCACGCTCTCGGCCGTAGGTTCCGGCGATGCGGCGCAGAGCCCGCTCCCAGGAGCCACGTTGCGCAATGCGCGCCTGAGCGGTCCGACCGCACACCCATTTCAAGGGCGTCAGGATGGCCCGGGGACGATCCAAGTCGAGTTCCAGCAGCCGCCGCGCTTGACAGTAGCGGCGGAATGGAAACAGCGCGCCATTCAGGAACCGCAACTCCCTGCAGCCTTGGGCAACCAGCTCTTCGATCAGGTAGCCGCACAGCACCAAGGCGAGGCTCTGCCGGGCCAAGTCCGGATTCACGTAGCGCGCCAAGAGATGAAAGCGGCCCTCCCGGACGAAGCCGCAGAGCCCCGCTTCCAGCACTCCATCGGGACTGCGCAGACCGGCACACTCGCCGCCAAACTGATCGAGCATCGCTGCCTGGCCTTGTAGTCGCCACGCCGACACCGGGTGGCGCAACACGGGGCCCAGCGCCTGAAGGCGCCGCGCATAGTCCTGAAAGGGGACACCCCTTTCGAAGCGGTACCCTGCGGCATCGGCTTGACGCCGGTAATAGCGCAGGTTTCTTCTGGTGAGCTTACTGAGCCGGGCGAGGAAGGCGTCGTAGGTGGAAGCCAGCATCAAAATGTCGCCAGGTGGATCACTTTCTGATACAGCTTGGCGCACGCCAATCCCGAGTAGGTGCTCCGGGAGTTGCTCCGGAATGCCGGGCGCATCCGGCGGGAGGGCCAGCTTCCAGCGCATGGCATGGACGTCCCGATGAAGGTAGAAGCTTGCCGCTTGGTGGAGCGCGGGCAGTAGCATCTCGGGGGCGCTCAGCAGGCCACCGCAACCGACCGCATCTCCACCGGTTAAAAAGCCGGTGCGCCAGGGGCCCAGACATCGCCGCTGACCGTAGAGGACGGCAAGCAGGGTTGCCTGCGTTGAGATAATGAGCACGTCCACGCGGCGCGCGGGCGGCAAGGTTAGAAGGTAGTACTCCGGATGCAGCGTGAGATCGCTTTGCTGGCCCAGTTGCGACAGCAACCCATGCACGGCCGGGGCCCAGGACCTGAGCTCGGAGGCAGACTGGAGATGCGTGATCCGGAGCTGGGGCGAGGGTGTGATGGTAGTCAATCCGTCAAGCGGCGGCGCCCTTGCAGCACGACTTTCCACACGACTTCGGGCCGGTCATCAGGCAATCAGGAACAGCAGTTGAGCGGCGCCGCCGCCGATCGCCAGCGCGCCGGTGATCCGTGCCACCCAGCGCCCTTGCGGCAGTAATTTTTCCAGCGCGATCACCGCCGCCACCGCGATCATCACCGGCAAACTCATGACCCCCAGCGCCAGTTGGATCAACATCAAGGCCCAGCAACACGCCAGGCAAAACCCGCCATGATGGATACCGAACCACAAGGCACCGCGCCGGTCGGTACGGGAATGGTGCGCCACGTAGGACAGCGGGTCGCGACAATGCTGCAGGCAAGCCATCTTGACCGGCGTGAGTTGATAAGCGCCGGCCAGGAGCAGCGCCCCCGCCGCCATGAACGGTACGGCATGGCTGATGCGCGCCGAGGCCATGGCGGCCCGTGCGATACCGGTCCCCACCAGCCAAGCGATGAGACCGAATCCCGACCAGACCAGGAAGTAACCGGTGGCGACCAGGGCGCTGGAGAGACCGGCGTGGCTCTGTCCGCGCCAACGCCCCAGCCGGAGGTACAAGCGAAGCATGGGCAACGCCGAGGGCAGCATCATGGCGATCATCATGGACAGCCACATGCCGGAAAAGGCCATTGCTTGTTCCCACCACCGCCCGCCCATGCCCATCCAAGTCATGGACATTGTCCACCCCCCTGGCATGGGCATGCCACCCGACATGCCGTGCGTCATCCGAAGGGTCAGGTAGGCGGCTGCCATGAAGACCAGCCCGACCGCCACGTAGAGCCCGCGTTCGCTCGTGCCCCGCGTGGCGGGGGCCGCGGCGGATGCGGTGACGGTACCTGGATCAGGGTTCATGGCGTCGCCGCCCCCGCTATCGAAATGGGCCGCCTTGAGGAGCATCAGGCCCGCAGTCCGGCCTGCGTGTGGGTCACTTCGGCCAGCGAACTGTGACCGCCCGGGCAGTCAAACCCGATCTGACCGCTGGACCGCAGCAGGCGCGCGGAGGCGATCTCCGGGCGGAAGTATTCCATGCCCCGGGGCATATCCACGCGGATCTGGTGCTCATCACCGGTGGCCAAATTCTTGATCGGTTCGGTCTCCGTTTCGAACTCGCCCGGCACCACGACGCGTGCCGTCCGTTTGGCGAGATCGAAGCTGAACTCGATGTCCACAAACTTGGGCTCCAGGACGGTGGACACGACGCTCGCCACCACTTCGAACCAGGCATTCCCGGCTTTGCCACTCAGAATCGTCAACAGCGCCTCGCGCTGCTCCGCGGTCGCCTTCTTCGCCAGAAACGGTTGCAAGGTGCCGTTGCCCTCGTGCAATGGACCGGGCCAGTGATAGGTCGCGGCGAAGGCCAAGCCGGAAAGCGAAACCTTGCCGAAGTGACCCTCCTTGATGCGCATCGCCATCATGCCTTCACACTTGTGATGCGTGGGCGACGCCCAAAAATCACACGGGCACCCCGGCGCACAGTTGCAGTTCTTGATGTACTCGCCCTTCATGGTCCATTCAGTCATAAGCATTCCTCCCAAGGGGAGATTGTAAACCCAAAAACAGGGACCAGACATGACCGTGGTGGCGGCATCCAAACACCCCTTTAAGTGGGGGGATCCGGTACAATTCTCGGCCATGAAGCAGCGGAGCTGGATCGCGAGGCTGATGTTGGTCGGCGCGTCGGTGGGGTGTGTGTCGTGGGTGGGCGCGGCCCGGATCGGGCCTCTTGCCGCACCAGCGCGCCCGCGTGCAGCCCCCGCCTCGCCGACAGCAAGCGATCCAGGCCGGTCCATCGAACGACTTGACCCAGCCTTGGACGGGCTGGTAACTCCCGGAAGTGCGGCGGAAAAACTGGCGGGCGGATTTGGCTTCCTCGAAGGTCCGGTTTATCTGCCCAGCGGAGGACTCCTCTTCAGCGACATTCCCCGCAATGTCATTCGACGTTGGTCGCCGACCGGCACCAGCGTGTTCCGCACCGAGGCAGGAGACTCACGCACCGATGTTCCTCCTGAACAACGTGTGGGGTCGAACGGTCTCACGCTCGATCGCGGTCGTCTCATCATCTGCGAGCAGGGTAATCGACGGGTCACGCGCCTGGAAAGTGATGGGAGATTGACGGTGCTGGCCGCGCGCTTCCATGGCCGCCGTTTCAACAGCCCGAACGATGTGATCGTGAAGTCGGACGGAGGGGTGTATTTTACCGACCCGCCCTACGGTCTGCCCAAGGGCGATGCCGACCCTGCCAAGGAACTGACGGTCAACGGCGTGTATCGCATCTGGCACGGGCACGTGCAATTGTTGATTGCGAACCTGCAGCGACCCAACGGTCTGGCGTTTTCGCCGCATGAAGATTTTTTGTATGTCGACAACTCCGACCCTGGACAGCAGAAGTGGATGCGTTACCCGGTGAAGCGCGACGGCACGCTGGGAGCAGGAAGCGTGTTCCTGGATCCCGGACCGGCGCCCGATTACGCGGCCGGAGTTCCCGACGGCATGAAACTGGATCGGCACGGAAACATCTTTAGCAGCGGACCGCACGGCGTCTGGATCATCTCTCCCCAAGGCCGCCACCTCGGTACGATCCATTTGCCGGAGACGCCCGCCAATCTAGCTTGGGGAGCAGAGGGCGGTGCGCTAGCCACCGGCCAAGCTGCGCACTGGCTTTACATCACAGCGCAAACCGGTCTCTACCGCATCCACCTGCAAACCTCCGGACGGAGCCCCCGTTGAGCCAGCTCAGGCGTTACCCCCGGGCAACGCGGCCAGAAGCGCATCACGAGCCATCAGCGCCAGGGTGGCCGCATGGCCGGAGGTCTCGGGCAGGCCATCCACCATCGCCACCAACGCCGCCCGGGAGAAGGCGCGGACCTCAGCCAACGTACGGCCTTGCATGGCCTCGCTGAGGGCCGCGGCACAGCCCATGGAGGCCACGCAACCCCGGGCGAGAAAGCGCACGGCCACCAGCCGATCAGCGACGAGACGGGCAGCCAGCACAAGCTGATCGCCACAGACCGCGTTCTCGACCATCACCCGGGCATCGGCAGCCTCGAGTTCCCCACCCAAACGGGCGTCGCGAAAGAATTCCAAAAGGCGTGCCGAGTGCATCGAATGAGGGTGGAGGTGGACGTTGTCGTTTGGGGCTCCCTATACGGTAGCGCAGACCGCGACGCGGCACGTGCCCGATCACCCGCCCACGCCAAGTACGACCGCGGTGGTTGCACATTCGGCCCATTTGATCCAATAATCAGATTCAGTTCTTCACCGCCGAGCCGAAGGGCCGCCACTCAGGAAAGGCTGGATTTTTGGTGACCACCCAAGTCTGCACACGCGAAGTTGATGTCGAAATTCCGGTGGGGGAAGTCGAGCGGGAATCCGCACGCATTTCCAAGGAGTACCAACGACACGCGCGCATCCCGGGCTTTCGGCCGGGAAAAGCCCCGCTCAGCATGGTGCAGAAGAAGTACGCCGACAGCATCCGGGAAGAGGTCTTACAGGCCGTGGTCCCAGCGCATCTGCGAGCCACCGTGCAACGCGAGAACTTGGAACCGGTGGCGGAACCGGCGATACGCGATCTGGATTTCACGGCGGGTCATCCCATCCGTTTCAAGGCAGTGTTCGAAGTGTTGCCCCAGGTCGAGTTGGGGGACTATCGCTCCCTCAAGGTGACCGTTCCCGCAGTGCAGGTTAGCGAGGATGAGATTGCGCAGGCGCTCGAACAACTCCGTCAACAACACGCCACCTTTGAACCGCTGGTCGGGGAAGGAGAAGTTGCTCCGCCCATTACCGAAGGCGTTACCGCTGAAATTAGTTTTGACCGGCAAGTGACGGGCACCGAAAGCCATGACCATACCGAAAGCTCCCAGGTCGACGTTGGGGGCAGCGAGACGCTGCCGCAGTTCACCCAAGCCCTGCTGGGAGCCCGGGTTGGGGAAACGCGGGAGCTGGATGTCGAGTACCCGAACGATTACGGGAACGAAAAGCTGGCGGGCAAGACGGCTCATTACGTGATCACGGTCAAGTCGTTGAGCCGCAAGGTTTTGCCTGCATTGGATGGCGAGTTTGCGCAAAAGGCGGGCGAAGTGGAAAGCGTAGAGGTGCTGCGCGAGCGCATTCGCGAACAGATGCACCACGAACGGCAGCACGCCGCCGAGCACGCCGCCAAGGAACAGATTGTTGCCGACCTGATCGCCGCCCATCCCCTCCCGCTCCCGGAATCGCTGGTGAACCGCGAGGTCGATCGCCGCTTGGAACGAGGCCTACGGTCGCTTGCCTCGCAAGGGGTGGATCCCAAGCGGCTAAAATTGGATTGGGGCAAGATGCGGGAGGGACAACGCGAGTCGGCGGAACGCGCCCTGCGTTCTTCCCTGCTCTTGGACAAGATTGCTGCGCAAGAAAACATCGCGGCCGACGACTCCGAAGTGGACTTCGAAGTGCACCGCCTGGCACAACAAGTCGGCCAACCGGTCGCCGCGCTTCGGCCCAAGCTGGCTGAAAACGGCGCTTTGGAAGGGATCAAGGAACAAATCCGCAACGAAAAGACCCTGGATTTTCTGTATCGGCTTGCCTCCGGATCACCGCCCGCGACACCGATCCAAGAGTGATGGACTGAGGAGTTTCCCCGATTTCCCCCTTGCCACCGTGCGACTATGCTTCACTTCGAAACCAGCCAAGGCATCCATTGACCCTTATGCCCCGGAACTTCAATTTCAGCATTTCTGATTCCCTGCCGCAGCCGAGCGCAATGCTGATTCCCATGGTGGTGGAACAGACCAGCCGCGGCGAGCGCGCCTACGACATCTATTCGCGGCTGCTCAAAGACAACATTATTTTTATTGGGACCGGCATCGATGATGGGGTTGCCAACTTGGTCACCGCGCAACTGCTGTTTTTGGAAGCCGAGGACCCGGAAAAGGACATCTCGCTTTACATCAACAGCCCCGGAGGTTCCATCACGGCGGGAATGGCCATTTACGACACCATGCAGTTCATCCGACCCGATGTGACGACGATTTGCATTGGCCAAGCGGCGAGCATGGCCGCCGTCCTGTTGGCCGCGGGAGCGCCGGGAAAGCGCTTTGTGCTTCCCAATTCGCGCGTCCTGATTCACCAGCCCTCGATTGCCGGCGGCCTGTCAGGACAGGCGACCGATATCGAGATCCATGCGCGCGAGATCCTGCGTATGCGCGCCAGCCTGAATCAGATCTTGGCCGGGCATACCAAGCAGGAGGTCAAGCGGATCGAAAAGGACGTGGAGCGCGATTTCATCATGGATGCCGAGCAAGCCAAGGAATACGGGATCGTGGACGACATCATCTATAAACACAAGTAGGGACGAACGACCCCGATTGGGTGTACAACTGGTACTGGGCAGCAAATTTAGTCAGACCACTTCCCAATGAGCAGGAAGGGCGACCAGCAACGGCAACGGTTCGTAGTTTTGCCAGGCGCGGGCAGTGACGCCATTGTGCGCCCGGCTACGAACCCCATCCGGTTCCCGCTTGGCGGGAACCACGGCAATTCAGGCACTGGCCCGGTTTTCTGGCGCGGCGGCCTGAGTGGAGAAAACCTGCATCGTGCGACCTAAAATTGGTTCGGACGACATCCTGCGTTGCTCGTTCTGTCATAAAAGCCAGGACGCGGTGGCCAAGCTCATCTCCAGCCCCAGCGACTATGCGCGCGCCTACATCTGCGACGAGTGCGTGGCGGTTTGCAACTCCATCTTGGAGGACGACCGCGCCGAACCTGCCGCTCAAGGCGCTCAGCAGCTGCCCAAGCCGCACGAGGTCAAGGCCTTCCTTGACGAATACGTCATCGGTCAAGATCGCACCAAGAAAAAGCTGGCCGTGGCGGTCTACAACCACTACAAGCGCCTGCACATGAACCGCTCCCGCACCAGCAGCGAAGTGGAGCTGCAAAAGGCCAACATTCTCCTCATCGGGCCGACGGGAACGGGCAAGACCTTGTTGGCCCAGACCCTGGCCAAGATGCTCGACGTCCCTTTCGCCATCGCCGACGCCACCACCCTGACCGAGGCCGGCTACGTGGGGGAAGACGTCGAGAACATCATTCTCAAGCTGCTGCAGGCAGCCGACGGCGACGTGGCCCGCGCCCAACAGGGGATTATTTATATTGACGAGATCGATAAGATCTCGAAGCGCGACGAGAATCCATCGATCACCCGCGACGTCAGCGGAGAAGGCGTGCAGCAGGCCCTGCTCAAGATCCTGGAGGGCACCATCGCTCATGTGCCGCCGCAAGGCGGTCGCAAGCACCCCCACCAGGAGTTCACCCCCATCGACACCACCAACATCCTGTTCATCTGCGGGGGGGCTTTTGTGGGCTTGGAAAAGATCGTGGGACGCCGCGTGGGGAAGCGCGCCATGGGCTTCCGTTCCGAGGAAGATCCGGGCTTGGGCGTGGCCACCCAAGGACTGCGCGACACGGAACTGCTGGCCGCGGCGCAACCTGGAGACCTGATCAAGTTCGGCCTGATTCCGGAGTTCGTGGGACGCTTGCCGGTCATCGGGGTACTCGACGATCTCGACAAATCGGCTCTCATTCAGATTCTGACCCGCCCGCGCAACGCGCTGGTGCGGCAATATCAGAAACTTTTCGAGTTCGAGAACGTGAAGTTGAAGTTTGACGAGGCGGCCCTCGACCAGATTGCCAACGAAGCGCTGGCACGCAAGGTGGGCGCCCGCGGACTGCGCATGATCCTCGAAGAACTCATGCTCGACCTGATGTACCACCTGCCGGCACAGAAGCGGATCCGCGAGTTCCAAGTCACCAAGGAAATGGTTGACAAGCGGGAGGTTGCTTTGGCGGCGCTGGAAAAGGCGGGCTAGGCGCGCCCGCCGGCCCTTTTTCAACCCCGCCGATGCAACCGAAATCGCCTAGGCCTTTTCCCTGCTTCGGACAAGTGCGCCCGCAGGGCGCCTCGACGCCTGTGTGCTTCGGGCACCTGCCGGTGATTTAACTTCGACTACCATAGGTAGAGGACGGCGAGGGCGGAACCGCGCGGCGGCCCCTTTCCCCGGGTAAGGCGTTCGAGCCCCTGCCGGAGATCCCGGCACGAGAAGGAACTGGTTGCATGCCCACGCGAGAGAAAACCGAGACGCGCCGTCTGCCCATGATGCCGATCCGCGACGTGGTGATCTACCCGCACATGATGACCCCGTTCGTCGTGGGCCGGCAGACCTCGGTCCGCGCCCTGGAAGAAGCGCTCACCGAGGAGAAGCGCATCTTCCTCGCCACGCAGCATGACGCCTCGATCGACGAACCCAAACCGGACGAGATCTACACGGTCGGCACCATCGTCAACATCGTGCAGAGCGTGCGGCTCCCGGACGGCAACATCAAGGTCCTGGTGGAAGGCATCGAGCGCGCCCGCACCGTCTCCATCGCCGACGAAGAGGGCTTCTTGCGTGCCACCGTCAAGACGGTCAGCACCCGCACCGACATCGTCACCCCGCAAGTTGAGCAATTGATGCAGAAGGTGACCGGCCTATTTGAGCAGTACGTCAAGCTGAGCCAGTCGCTCAACTACGAAACCATGCTCAATGCGGTACGGGTGGAGGAGCCGGGGCGATTGAGCGACATCATGGCCGCCAACCTGGCGCTGACCATCGAGGAAAAGCAGGAGCTGCTGGAAATCTTTGACCCGGTGGACCGCCTGGTGCGGCTGACCGAGATGTTGGAGATCGAGATCGAGAAGCTGAATGTGGACCGTGCCATCCAGGGCCGGGTCAAACGCCAGATGGAAAAGGCGCAAAAAGAGTACTACCTCAACGAAAAGATCAAGGCCATCCAGAAGGAGCTGGGTCGGGGCGAGAAGAGCGAATTGGACGAGCTGAAAACGCGCATCGAGTCGGCCGGCATGCCCAAGGCGGTCCAGGAAAAGGCCATGCAGGAGCTGAAGCGCCTGGAAGCCATGCCGCCCATGTCGGCCGAGTCCACCGTCTCGCGCAATTACATCGACTGGATGTTGGCCGTGCCGTGGAAGAAACGCTCCAAGGAGATCCGCGACATTGCCAAGGCGGAGGAAATCCTGCACGCCGACCACTACGGCTTGGAACGCATCAAGGACCGGATCCTGGAGTTCCTTGCCGTCCGCCAACTGGTCAAGAACCCCCGCGGCTCGATCCTCTGCTTCGTCGGGCCGCCGGGCGTGGGAAAGACCTCGCTGGGCATGTCGATTGCCAAGGCGACGGGCCGCAAGTTCGTCCGACTGTCGTTGGGCGGGGTGCGCGACGAAGCGGAGATTCGCGGCCATCGCCGCACCTACATCGGCGCCCTGCCCGGCCAGATCCTGCAGATGATGAAAAAAGCGGGGACGGTCAATCCCGTCTTTCTGCTCGACGAAGTCGACAAGATGAGCGCCGACTTCCGGGGCGACCCCTCGGCTGCCCTGCTGGAAGTCCTCGACCCGGAACAGAACAACGCCTTCATGGATCACTACCTGGACGTGGACTATGACCTTTCGCAGGTCATGTTTGTGACTACGGCCAACGTGATGCATACCATCCCGCAAGCGCTGCAGGATCGCATGGAAGTCATCCGGCTGTCGGGCTACACCGAGCAGGAGAAGAACGAGATCGCCAAACGCTTCCTGGTGCGCAAGCAACTCAGCGGTTGCGGCATCACCGCCGCCCAACTTGAGTTCACCGACGCCGGCGTGGGGGCCATTATCAACGGCTACACGCGGGAAGCCGGGGTGCGCAACCTGGAGCGCGAAATCGGCAACGTGTGCCGCAAGGTGGCCCGCCAAGTGGTCAAGGAGGGCAAGGACGGCAAGGCCATCGCGGTCTCTCTCACCCCGGACAACATCGCCGACTACCTGGGCGTACTCAAGTTTCGCGACTCGCGCGGCGAGGACCGCAACGAGATCGGCTTGGCCACCGGGCTGGCCTGGACCGAGGTGGGTGGGCAGATTCTCTCCGCCGAAGTCACCCTGATGGACGGCAAGGGCAAGTTGACGCTCACCGGCAAATTGGGCGACGTGATGCAGGAGTCCGCCCAGGCCGCCATGAGCTACATCCGCTCCCGCGCGCATTTGCTGGGCTTGCCGCGCGATTTTTACCGCAATCTCGACATCCACGTCCACGTGCCCGAGGGCGCCATCCCCAAGGATGGACCGTCGGCGGGAATCACCATCGCCACGGCCATGCTGAGCAGCCTGTTGCGGATTCCCGTGCGACGCGACATCGCCATGACCGGCGAAATCACCCTGCGGGGCAAGGTCCTGCCCATCGGTGGGGTGAAGGAAAAGCTGCTGGCCGCCCATCGCTACGGCATCGTCAACCTCATCCTGCCCAAGGACAACGAGAAGGATTTGGCAGAACTGCCGGAGAACATCCGTTCATTGTTGACCATCAACTTGGTTTCGACCATGGACGAGGTGCTGCAGGCGGCGCTGGAGCGGCCCATCAGTCCCCTGGTGGGCCGCTCCAGCGC
>Ga0207416_1004168_pt1 | contig 12880 bp, 11 predicted proteins | sample PaiPotPPM11metaG_FD_184107 | JGI IMG/M metagenome (GOLD analysis project Ga0207416, IMG submission 184107) | Iron sulfur acid spring bacterial and archeal communities from Banff, Canada, to study Microbial Dark Matter (Phase II) - Paint Pots PPM... ...
GTACTCGAGCCACCGCCGCGCTGCCGTTCGCGGGCGAGGCCGCGCGGCGGTGGCTCGAGTACCGGCCCGTGACGCGGCCCGGGGCCTGCATCGCCGAGGCCAGCCTGGCCGCCCGGAAGGCGGCCCACCGGTTGCTGGCCACCGCGCTGAGCCCGCACGCGTACGCGCAGGCCATCGGGATCATCGCCCTGGAGGAGGTGCTGGACCGGCTGGAGCAGGGGAGGGTCGGCCGGCACAGCGGCGACTACTGGGTGGCCGTGTTCGGCGACCCGGCCGGCGATGATGCGTGGTCGTGGCGGTTCGAGGGACACCACCTGTCGGTGACGATGACCGTGGCCGGGGACGAGGTCTCCCCCGCTCCGGTGTTCCTGGGCGCGAACCCGGCGCGCGTGAGCTACGCGGGCCAGCCGGTGTCGCGGCCGCTCGGACCCGAGGAGGACCTGGCGCGGGACCTGCTGGACGCGCTTGGCCCGGCGGGCCGGTCGGTGGCGGTGGTCGCGAACCAGGCTCCCTACGACATCAGCACGGGCACCAGCCCGCGCGCGGCTGAGCGCATCGAGCCGCTCGGCATCGCGGCCTCCCGGCTCGGGCCGACGGCGCGGGCGGCGCTGGGCCGGATCGTCGCGCTCTACCTCGACCGGCTGCCCGCCGAGCTGGCCGGGCGCGAGGCGGCCCGGATCGCCACGGGCGAGCTGTACTTCGCGTGGCAGGGCGCGACCACGCCCGGCACCCGGCATTACTACCGGGTGCAGGGCGACGACCTGCTGATCGAGTACGACAACACGACCGAGGAAGGCAACCACCAGCACACCGTGCTGCGCCGCCCGCGCAGCGACTTCGGTGACGATGTGCTGGCCGCGCACCTGAGCCAGGCCCACCCCTGACGCTCCCGCCGTGCTGAGCGACGGCGAGATCTCTGCGTGGTGCCGGCGGTCGCTGGGGGAGGGCCTGGCCCGGGTCCGGTTCCGGTCGGGTCACCTGGCCCAGGTCCCGGCGCTGGCCCCGTCGCCGCCGTGGACCGCGTGGGACCATCCCGGGCCGGGGCTCTGGCCCGAGCGCGACGACGAGGGACGCGATCTCAACGCCAGGCCCGGCCCCGGCTGGGTCGACGCCGCGGCCCGCGGTGTCCGCCAGCGCCTGAGCGCCCGCCGGGGCCCGCCGCGGATCGGGCACGGCGACTGGGAGTCGCAGAACCTGCGGTGGGCAGGCGAGCACGCGCTCGCGGTCCACGACTGGGACAGCGTGATCGCGCAGCCGGAGACCGCGATCGTCGGCCTGGCCAGCGCGGTCTGGCCGGCGGCCGGGGGACCGGCCGACGCGGCCAGCGTCGAGCAGAGCGCGGACTTCATCGCGGCCTACCAGGTGGCCGCCGGGATCAGGTGGAACGACGCCGAGGCCCAGGACGCCTGGGCCGCCGGGCTGTGGGTCCGCCTGTTCAACGCGAAGAAGGACGCGGCCGCGGGCGGCGGCGCTCAGCTCGACCGGCTGGCCGGCGAGCTGGCTGACCGCCTGTCCCGGGCCGCCATCGGCGGTCCGGCGCGCGCCAGGAGGCGGCGCGCGCCGGACGTGCGGCCGGCAGGCTAGCTGACCACGCAGCCCGGGCTGTGGCCCTGGGCCGGGAACGCCTTGGCCAGGCCTTGCGCGATCTGCTGACCGCGGATGGCGTAACCCGCCGAGGTGTAGTGGATGCCGTCGCTGATGAACCAGGACGGCTGGGCCAGGGAGGCCCAGTCGAAGATCCGCAGGTTCTTGTACCGGGAGCAGGCCTGGCGCAGGGTCGCGTTCCATTGCTGCATGTTGGCCTCGGCGTAGGGGCCGCTGGACAGCAGGGAGATCACGTCGACCCACATCACCGGCTGGCCGTGCGCGACCGACATCATCTCCTGGATGCGCGCCATGCTGCCGATGCCGGACCCGATGGCGACGTCGGCGGCGTCGTTGGTGCCCAGGGCGATGACCCAGCAGCCGTGGTATCCGCCGCTCATGATCGTGTGGGCCGCCTGATAGCCGTTGGTCTGGCCGGGCAGCGTCTCGACCACCGAGCGGGCCCCGGAGATGTCGGTGCGCACGGTCTGCACGCCGACATCCTGGTACTGCGCGGTCAGCCGCTGCGCCGCGTTCGGCAGGTAGCTGGGCGAGATCATGCCCTCGGAGGTGGAGTCGCCGATATGGACCACCGAGCGGCACGAGGTGCGCAGCCCGGACGGGGCAGCCGCGGCGCTCCCGGACGACGCGGCGCCCGTGGCCGAGTGCTTCAGGCCGGAAGCCTTGTCGGCCGCCGGGGTGGAGGGAGGCGGCGAAGGCAGGGTGGAGCCCGCGGCCAGGGAGTCGCCGCCGCTCGCGGCGCCGCCCGGGGCGCGGATGGCCCCGCTCAGCCCGGCGCACGCGACCACCAGGACCCCGGCGCTGCCGGCCGCCGCGACCAGCCCGGCGGCGCGGAGCGACCGGCCCCGCCCGGCCAGCCGGCGGGGAGAACGGGCCCGGGCCCAGAGCCGGCCCAGGGCGCCGTGCCGGATGGGCTCTTCGACGAAGCGCCAGCTCGCGGCGGCCAGGACGATGGTGGCCGCGGTCTGCAGCCCGGCGCGGGCCAGGTTCTCGGTGCTGTTGGCCGGCGAGGTCAGCACGATCACCGGGTAGTGCCACAGGTAGATGCCGTAGGAGCGGACCCCGATCCAGCGCAGCGGCCCCCAGCCCAGCAACCGGCCGGTCCAGGCGCCGGGGCAGGCCGCCGCGGCCAGCACCCCGGCGGTGCCCACGGACAGCAGGATCAGGCCGCCGCGGTAGATGAACGCCGAGTACTGGCCGGTGCGCCAGATCATCAGCACGATGACGGCCAGCCCGGCGAAGCCTGCCACGTCGAGCAGGCCGCGGACGCGGGCCGACGGGGCGAGGCGGCGGCTGGGCCAGACCATGGCCAGCGCGGCGCCGATCAACAGGCCGAACGCCCGGGTGTCGGTGCCCTCGTAGACCCGGGTCGGGTCGAGCCCCGGGTGGTAGAACACGGCCATGCCCGCGGCCGAGGCGGCGGCGAGCACCAGGGTGGGCACGGCCAGCCAGCCGATCGAGGCCCCGGGCCGGGCCGGGCCGGCCGCCGCGCCCGGCGCGCCACGGCCACGCCGCCCGGGCCGCCAGGCGCGCAGACACAGCAGGCCGAGCAGCAAAAGCCAGGGCCAGGCCAGGTAGAACTGCTCCTCCACGGCCAGCGACCACAGGTGGTCGAGCGGGGCCGGCGGCGCGAACCGCGCGAAGTACGACTGATTCTGGATGATGAGGTACCAGTTGCTCGAATAGGTGGCGGCCGCGGCGACCGCCCCGCGCAGGCTGCTCAGCCGGGCCCGGTCGGCCAGCGTGACCCACGCGGTGACCACAGCCAGCATCACGAACAGGGCCGGCAGCAGCCGCCGGGCCCGCCGCGCCCAGAAGTCGGCCAGCTGAAGCCGGCCGCGTGCCGACCACTGTCCCAGCAGCAGGTCGGTAATCAGGTAGCCGCTGAGGGTGAAGAACACCCCGACGCCCAGCAACCCGCCCGGCGCCCACCCGAGCTGCTCGTGAAACGCGATCACGGCGAGCACCGCCAGTGCGCGCAGCCCGTCGAGGCCAGGCATGTAGCGCTGGCCGGTGCGTACCGGTTCCGGCATGATGTTCCCCCTTGCCCCGGCCTGCCCGCCCCCGTCTGGGCAGGTCCTTCGTTCCGCGGCAGGAGGGTCAATACCCGGCGCAATCTTTTGACTACGCATAGTAATTGGCAAAGAAGTGGCACAAGGCGGCCGATCCCAATGGAGCGGGGTGGCCCGCGGCCCCGGTCCCAGGCCGCGGCGCCCGCGGTGACGGCGGCACTGAGCGAACTGGGTACTTTGGCTGGTATGACCTTCCGCATTGCCCGCCAGATCGGTCGCCGAGGATGTCGCCGCGGGCCTATATCGGAGGCGGCGCCATGACCGCGGAGCAGTACGCGACGGCGGCCGGCCTGATCGAACGATCGGCCGCCGCTTACGTCTCCGGCGTGCCGGAGCACCCTGCCGACGACGGCTTCTTCGGCCCGGCCAGCGTGACCTGGAGGATGAGCGGCGACCTGGGCGGGCCGATCGCCGGCCTGCGGGCGCTGATGATGCAAGCGCTGCACCCGCTGGCCATGGCCGGGGTCGACCAGCACAGCGGCTGGCGCCAGGACCCCGTCGGGCGGCTGGCCGCTACCTCGGCGTACGTCACGACGGTCAGCTTCGGCGAGCGGGCGGCGGCCGAGCGGGTCGCGGCCCGGGTGCGCCGGATCCACACCCGGGTACGCGGCGTCGACGAGGTGACCGGCCGCCCCTACGAGGCCGGCGACCCCGGGCTGCTGCTGTGGGTGCACGCGGCCCTGGTCGATTCCGACCTGGCCGTCCGCCAGATGCTGGGGACGCCGCTCCCGCCCGGGGACGCCGACCGCTACGTAGCGGAGATGGTCGTCGCGGCCGAACTGGTCGGCGTGCCCGCCGGCCGGGTCCCCTCCACCGTGGCCGGACTCGACCGCTACATCGCATCGGTCCGGCCCGAGCTGCGCTGCACGCCGGCGGCCGCCGAATCGATGGCGTACCTGCTCGACCCGCCCGGCCTGGACGAGGAGATCGCCGAGATCTGGCAGGACGTCCGGGAGGGATCGATCGCCGCGCTGCCGGAATGGGCCCGGGAGATGTACGGCTACGACGTGCCGCCGCTGACCCCCGCGCGCCGGGAGGAGATCCGGCAGGTGCTCGGCGTGCTCGACGCCGTGTTCCTCGGCGAGCCGGGCGTGCTCGAGGCCCGGCAGCGGATCACCGCGCGGATCCGCGCGGCGCAGCGCGCGTGAGGCGCCAGCCGAGCAGGACGCTCGTCGCCTCGGCCGCGGCCGCCGCCGCGATCGTGGCCGCGGGCGTCCTCGTGCGCCGGTGCCTGCCTCGGGTGGGCGAACTCCGGCTGCGGCGCGGGCTGGCGGCGCTGCAGCTCGTGGCCAGGGGCGGGGCGCGGTACGCGGGCAGCGCGCCGCGGCTGTTCGCGGCGGCGGGCGAGAACCGGCAGCGGCTGCGCAACGACCTCGCGCTGCAGACCGCCGAGGACGTCGCCACCACGCTGGGGACCATGAAGGGCGTGCTGATGAAGCTCGGCCAGATGGCCAGCTACGTCGACGACGGGCTCGCCCCGCCGGTGCGCCGCACGCTCAGCCGGCTGCAGGACAGCGTCCCGCCGATGAGCGCCGACCTGGCCGCGGGGGTCGTCGAATCCGAACTCGGGCTGCCGCCCGAGCGGGCGTTCGCCCAGTGGGACCCCGAGCCGATCGCCGCCGCGTCGATCGGGCAGGTGCACCGGGCCATCACCCACGACGGCCGCGCGGTCGCGGTGAAGGTGCAGTACCCGGGGATCGCCGAGACCATGGCGGCGGACCTGGGCAACGTGGCCCTGCTGCGCCGGATGCTGCGGATCACCGCGCCGAGCCAGGACGTCGACGCGCTCCTCGGCGAGCTGCGCGACCGCGTTCTCGAGGAGCTGGACTACCGCCGGGAGGCCGCGAACCAGCGGCTGTTCGCGGCCTACTTCGACGGTCACCCGACGATCGTGATCCCGCAGATCATCGGCGAGCTGTCGACGCGGCGGGTGGTCACCAGCGAGCTCTCGGACGGAGCCCGGTTCGCCGAGCTGACCGGCTGGTCGCAGCACGAGCGCGACCTGGCCGCCGAGACCATCTACCGTTTCGTGTTCCGCAGCCTGTACGAGCTGCACGCGTTCAACGGCGACCCGCACCCCGGCAACTACCTGTTCCACCCCGGCGGCCGGGTCACGTTCCTGGACTTCGGGCTGGTGCGGCGGTTCAGCCCGGAGGAGCTGCAGCCGCTGGCGCAGATGGCCCGCTACCTGTGCGTGGAGCACGACCCCGAGGCGTTCCGGGAGAACCTGGTCCAGGCCGGCTTCCTGCGCGCGGACGCGCCGCTCAGCACGCCGCAGGTCGTCGAGCACATGGCCGTGTTCTACGACACCGTGCGCGAGTCACGGCCGCTGACCATGACCGGCGACTACTCGTCGGCGGTCGTGCGCCGGTTCTTCGACGTGCGCAGCCCGGTGGCCGTCTACGCCCGGATCCCGCGCTCCTACGTGATCCTCCAGCGGATCAACCTGGGCCTGTTCGGCCTGCTCGGCGAGCTGACCGCGACCGCCAACTGGCGCGCCATCGCCGAGGAGATCTGGCCGTTCGTGCAGGCCCCGGCGTCGACCCCGATGGGCGAGGCCGAGGCCCCGTGGCTGGCCCGCCGGCCCGCGCCCGCGGATATCCCGGCCTGAACGCGCTCAGCCGGGCTGGCGCAGCTCGCCCGCGACCTTCTCCGCGACGAGCTCGAACGAGCGGATCCGGTCGGAGATGTCGTAGACCATCGTGGTCAGCATCAGCTCGTCGGCCCCGGTCCGCTCGAGCAGCCCGGCGAGCTGCGCACGGACCGTCTCCGGGGACCCGACCGCCTGGCTGGTGAACCGCTCCTGGGCGAACTCTCTCTCGCCGGGCCCGTACGGGTAGGCGGCTGCCTCCTCCGGGGTGGCCAGCGGCTGCGGCATCCCCTGGCGCAGCCGCAGGAACGACAGCGCGGCCGGGCCGGACAGCCATTCGGCCCGCTCGTCGGTGTCGGCGCATACCGTATTGACCGCGACCATCGCATACGGCCGCTCGAGCCACTGCGAGGGCCGGAAGTTCTGCCGGTACAAGGCCAGCGCGGGGATCGTGTTGGCCGCGCTGAAATGGTGCGCGAACGAGAACGGCAGGCCCAGCAGGCCGGCCAGTTGCGCGCTGTACCCGCTCGAGCCCAGCAGCCAGATCGCGGGCATGTCGCCCAGGCCCGGCGTGGCGGTGATCCGCGCCGGGACGTCGCCGCCGGTGAACAGCCCGATCAGGTCGGTGAGCTCCTGCGGGAACGCCTCGGCCGACAAGCCCTCCATCGTGCGCCGCAGCGCCAGCGCGGTGAGCTGGTCGGTCCCCGGCGCCCGGCCGATGCCCAGGTCGATGCGCCCGGGATGGAGCGCTTCCAGGGTCCCGAACTGCTCGGCGACGACCAGCGGAGCATGGTTGGGCAGCATCACCCCGCCCGAGCCGACCCGGATCGTGGAGGTGGCCGCGGCCAGGTGCGCGATCAGGACGGCCGGGGCCGAGCTGGCGATCGCGGGCATGTTGTGGTGTTCGGCGACCCAGAAGCGCCGGTAGCCCAGCTCTTCCGTGCGCCGGGCCAGCTCGGTGGTGTTGAGCAGCGCCTGGCCCGACGCCGTGCCCGCCGCCACGGGCGAAAGATCCAGAACGGAGAGCGGCACAGCATTCACACTGATCGTTAACTGCCGCGCACCGCGCATTCTTCCCAGGTCGCCCCGGCCGGGCCGGTCAGGGCGGCGGCGAGATCTCAAGGCGGCCGCCGAGCACGGCGGCCTCGATGCTGTCGCGCAGCCGGGCGCACGCGGCGATCAGCGCGGTCGGCTCGCCCGCCGCGGCGCGCGCGCTGAACTCCGCGCACGCCGCCACCGCGGCCAGGGTCCACTGCACGCTGGTGTGCTGCGGGCTGAACTTGGCCACCAGGACCGATGCGCCGCACCGTTCGCACTCGACCGGCCGGAAGCCCGCCTCGCGCTCGTCCGCCCGGTCGGCGCCGGGCCCGGCCGCGACGTGCGGGCCGCGGGCCACGGTCACCGGGCCCCGGGCCCCGGGCGCGCGGCGAGGTTCGCCGCCACCTCCGCCTCCCATTCGGCCACGGCCCGGGTGGTGTCCACCTCGAACTCATACCGCGCGACCATGTTCGGCTTGATGTCCTCGACGTCGGTGTAGAACTGCTGGTACCAGCGGCGCAACTGGTAGACCGGGCCGTCGTCCGCGCAGAGCAGCGGGTTGTCGACGCGGGCCTTGTGCGTCCAGATCTCGACGTCCTGCTCGAAGCCCAGCCCGATGAACCGGGCGAACTTCGCCGCGAACTTGTCCGCCTGGGCGCCGGTGAGCCCGGGCAGTTTCTTGACGATCACTCCCCACTGCAGCAGGAACGAGTCCGGGGTGACCGGATAGTGGCAGTTGATCAGGACGCTTTCCGTGGTCACCCCGTGGTAGTCGTGCCAGAGCCGGTCAATCATGTACGACGGCCCGAAGTACGACGCCTCCGAGCGCAGCGTGGTGTCCGCGGCTGCGGCGTAGTTCGAGCCCTGACCGATGTCCGGGCGTGACCGGGTGTGCAGGTACTGCGAGGCCACGTGCCCCTCGAGGACGTTCTTGAAGTAGGTCGGGAACGCGAAGTGGATGTAGAAGAAGTGCGCCATGTCGACGACGTTGTCGATGACCTCGCGGCAGTTCGCCCCCTCGACCAGGAGCGAGTCCCAGGTCCAGTCGCTCCACTCGGCGGAGAACGCGCCGTCCACCCGCGGGATGGTCACGTCCGGCGGAGGCGGGTTCCCCTGCGGGTCGTTCCAGACAAAGAGCTGCCGGTTCTCCTCGAGCGTGATCCAGGACCTGGTCCGCGCGGCCGCCGGGACGCGGGCGGAGTACGGGATCGCGGCGCAGCGGCCGTCCCCGCCCCATCGCCAGTCGTGGAACGGGCACGCGACCTGGTCGCCCTTGATCGTGCCCTGGCTCAGGTCGCCGCCCATGTGCCGGCAGTACGCGTCGAGCACGCGCAGCCGGCCCGCCGAGTCCGCGAAGACCGCGAGCTTCTCGCCGAACGCCTCGACCGCGTGCGGGCCGGATGCGCGGAACCGGTCGGCGAGGCCGAGGCAGTGCCAGCCCCGCGCGAAGCGGGCCGGGGGCGCGCCGGCCACGATCCTCCGGAACCCGTTCCGGTCGTTCATGCTGTGTCTCCCGCTCGCGGACTCGGCCTCCATGTCCGGGTTGTTACCCTAGACTAGAACATGTTCTAGTCTAGGGGGGCGTTGCGGCCGACCCCAGCGGCCGTGATCGGAGGGCATCCAGTGGCCGAGAGCGCTGGCCAGGCGGTGATTGACGGGGTTCGCGGCCTGCTGCCCGTGCTGCGCGAGCGGGCCCAGGAGGCCGAGGACGCCCGGGACGTCCCGGCCGAGTCGGTCAAGGCGCTGACCGACACCGGGTTCTTCCGGCTGCTCCAGCCGGGCCGGTTCGGCGGCCTGGAAGCCGACCCGGCCGAGTTCCTGACCGCCGTGCGGCTGATCGCCAGCGCGTGCGGCTCGACCGGCTGGGTCGCGTCGGTGCTCGGCGTGCACGCCTGGCAGCTCGCCCTGTTCGCGCCGCAGGCCCAGGAGGAGGTCTGGGGCGCCGACGCCGGCACCCGGATGTCGTCGTCCTACGCGCCAACCGGCCGGGCCGAGGCGGCCGCGGGCGGGCACCTGCTCACCGGCCGGTGGAGCTTCTCCTCCGGGTGCGCGCACGCGACCTGGGCGCTGCTCGGCGCGATCGTGCCGGACGCCGAGGGCAACCCGGCCGACTTCCGCACGTTCCTGCTGCCCGCGGCCGACTACGTGATCGATGACGTGTGGGACACGGTCGGGCTGCGCGGCACCGGCAGCAACGACATCGTGGTCTCCGGCGCGTTCGTGCCCGCCCGCCGCTCGCTCAGCTTCACCGACGTCTTCCGCTGCGCGTGCCCGGGCCAGGAGGCCAACCCCGCGCCGCTGTACCGCCTGCCGTACGGCTCGCTGTTCTCCTACGCGATCACGACGCCGATCATCGGAATGGCGACCGGGGCTTACGAGGCGCACGTGGAGTATCAGAAGGAACGTATGCGTGCCGCTTACGTGGGTCAGAAGGCCTCGGAAGACCCGCACGCGCAGGTCCGGGTGGCCGAGGCCGCGGCCGACCTCGACTCGGCCTGGCTGGCCCTGGAGCGCAACATGGCCGAGCTCATGGAGCACGCCCGCGCGGGCACGAAGATCCCCGTGCCGCTGCGCCTGCGGGTCCGGCGCGACCAGGTGCGCGGCACCGGCCAGGCGATCGCGGCCGTCGACCGGCTGTTCGAGAACTCCGGCGGGCGCGCGCTGCGGACCGGCACCCCGATCCAGCGGTTCTGGCGGGACGCGCACGCGGGCCGGGTCCACGCGATCAACGACCCCGAGCGCGCGCTGTCGATGTTCGGCCGCGGCGAGTTCGGCCTGCGGATCCAGCCCGACGGGATGCTGTGACGGTCAGCCGATGACCGACCCCGTGGACTTCGCCACGACGAGCCGGTTCGCCGACGCGGGCGGGCTGCAGCTGCACTACCACGAGGCCGGGCCGCCGTCCGGCCCGGCCGGGCCGGTCCCGGTGGTCCTGCTGCACGGCGGCGGGCCGGGCGCGTCGGCCTGGAGCAACTTCGGCCGCAACCTGCCGGTGTTCGCGGCCCGGTTCCGCACGCTCATGGTCGACCTGCCGGGCTTCGGCAGCTCGGCCAAGCCGCCGGTGACCGGTCACTACTTCACGTTCGCGGCGCAGGCCCTGGCGGCCCTGCTCGACCGGCTCGGCCTCGGCCAGGTCCACCTGGTCGGTAACTCGCTCGGCGGCGGCGCCGCGGTCCGCTTCGCGCTGAACTTCCCCGGCCGCGCGGGCCGGCTGGTGCTGATGGGACCGGGCGGCCTGAGCCTGAACGTGTTCGCCCCGGACCCGACCGAGGGCGTCCGCCGGCTGATGGAGTTCGCCGCGCCGCCGGGGCCGAGCCGGGAGAAGATGGCGGCGTTCTTGCACGCGATGGTCTACAACCGCCGGCTGGTAACCAGCGAGCTGGTCGAGGAGCGGTACCTCGCCGCCAGCAGGCCCGAGGCCATCGCGGCCATGGCCTCGATGGGCGCCTCGTTCTACGACCCGGCGCACGCCGAGGAGGGGCTGCTGTGGCGGGAGGCCCACCGGCTGCGCCACGAGGTCCTGCTGGTCTGGGGCCGGGAGGACCGGGTGAACCCGCTCGACGGAGCGCTGCTGGCGCTCAAGCAGATCCGCCGGGCCCAGCTGCACGTGTTCGGCGAGTGCGGGCACTGGGCCCAGCTCGAGAAGTTCGACGAGTTCAACCGGCTGGTGATCGGCTTCCTGAAGGGAGGGGCGCAATGAGTGGCATCGGTTCGCTGGGCTACCTGCGCATCGAGTCCGCCGACGTCGAAGCCTGGCGGGCGTTCGGCGTCCGGGTGCTCGGCCTGGTCGAGGGGCGCGGCCCCGACGCGGACGCGCTCTACCTGCGGACGGACGAGTTCCCGGCCCGGCTGGTGATCGTGCCGGGGGAGCGGGACCGGCTGGTCGCCTCCGGCTGGGAGGTGCCCGGCGAGTCCGCCCTGGCCGAGGTGGGGCAGGCCCTGGAGGACGCGGGCGTCGCGGTCAAGGCGGGCACCGCGGCGGAGGCGGCCGAACGCCGGGTGGCCCAGGTGCTCCGCTTCGACGACCCGTCGGGCAACGCCCTGGAGGTATTCTGCGGCGCGGCGCTCGAGCACCGGCCGGCGGTCAGCCCGTACGGGAACCGCTTCGTCACCGGGGTCATGGGCCTCGGCCACGTGGTGCTGCCGGTGTCGGACGAGCCGGCCGCGCTGCGCTTCTACACCGACGTGCTCGGCTTCCGGCTGCGGGACTCGATGCGGATGGCCCCCGAGCTGTTCGGCCGGCCCGCGGGCGGGCCGCCGCTGTGGTTCCGCTTCCTCGGCTGCAACCCGCGGCACCACTCGCTCGCGCTCGCGCCGTTCCCGGCGCCGGCCGGGATCGTCCACCTGATGATCGAGGTAGCGTCCCTGGACGACGTCGGCCGCTGCCTGGACCGCTGCGCCCGGCGCGGGGCCAAGGTCAGCTCCACGCTCGGCCGGCACGCCAACGACCTGATGGTGTCGTTCTACGTGGCCACGCCGGGCGGCTTCGACGTCGAGTACGGCACCGACGGCCGGACGGTCGACGACGCGACCTGGATCACCCGCGAGAGCACCGCGGTCAGCCTCTGGGGCCACCGCTTCGCCGCCCCCGGCGGCTCCTGAACAGCCGGAGGGCCGGCCACCGGGAGCGGGCGGTCAGTCGCGGGCGGCGCGGCGGCCGGAATCCCGGGCGCCGAGGAGGGTGACGGCCGCGAGGCCGGCGGCGACGACCAACGCGGCACAGATGGCCGCGCCGCGGTCGTGCGGCGGCCGGGCCGGCCAGATCCACGGCGTGCTCCAGTGCGCGGCCAGCACCGACTCGGTGGCCAGCCAGTAGGCCATCGGGCCCGTCCACCCGAACGCGCCGCCGAGCGCGGCTGCGGACAGCAGGCCGGTGCCGGTCATCCCGGCGAAGTCGCGGAGCAAGGCGAGGCTGCCGCCGGGCAGGAACCCGCCGCCGGCGCCGGCCGCCAGCGCGCCGAACGCTGCCGCGGTGAGCCCGACGGCGGCAGCCAGCCGCAGCCAGGGCAGCCAGCGGCCGGTGGCGCGTTCCGGGTCGCCGAACGAGCCGTGGGTCGTGACCGCGATGACCGCGGCGGCCCCGCTCTCGATCGTCAGCGGGATCAGGGCCTGCGCCGCTGCTCCGCCCGGGACGTTCCACCGCCAGTGCAGCGCGGCCCAGAGCAGGACGCCGAGACCCGCCAGCAGCCCGAGGGCGGCGGGGACGCGCCGGCTCAGCAGGTACAGCCAGGCCAGCCGCAGCGGGGCGACGGCGGCCCGGGCGGCCAGCGGGGCGGGGGCGGCTCCTGGCCGCGGGTTCTGGACCCCGGTGGCGGTCATGGCAGCTGTCCCAGGGTGAGCCGGCCGGACCGCAGCGCGGCCAGATGAGCGGCGAGCCAGGCGTGCCGGGCGGCGGCAGGCAGCGCGGCGAACCGCCGTGCCGCGGCATAGACCGCTCCGTTCGGCGACGGTGACGGCCCCGATCCCGGCGCTAGTGCAGCGCGTCGTAAGTTCCTGACTGGCGGCTGATTACTGAGCGTTGCGGTCATGCGGCGTCCCGGAGGGCGGGCTGGCTGCCGTGGTGGCGTTCGAGGTA
>Ga0207416_1004171_pt1 | contig 12877 bp, 12 predicted proteins | sample PaiPotPPM11metaG_FD_184107 | JGI IMG/M metagenome (GOLD analysis project Ga0207416, IMG submission 184107) | Iron sulfur acid spring bacterial and archeal communities from Banff, Canada, to study Microbial Dark Matter (Phase II) - Paint Pots PPM... ...
CCCCCCACTCCCCACGTCCCCCGCCTCCTGCTACCATTTCCCGCCATGTCTCCGGAACCGCCATTGCACGATCCCGCCACCGTCGGCTTGCGGGTGTTGCTCGACCGCCGCCAGATCGCCGCTCGCGTCCAGGAAATGGGCGCGACCATCTCGCGCGAGTTTGCCGGCCAACCGGTGGTGTTGGTGGGCATTCTCAAGGGGGCAACCATCTTTCTCGCCGACCTGGCGCGCGCCCTGAGCCTCGATGCCAGCTTCGATTTCATGGCCGTCTCGAGCTACGGCCGCAGCAGCCGCAGCAGCGGCGTGGTGCGTGTCATCAAGGACCTCAACGAGGACATCGCCGGCAAAAATATCATCGTGGTGGAAGACATCCTCGACACCGGCCTCACGCTGACCTATCTCCGCGACTTGCTCGCCGATCGCCATCCCAAGGCGCTCAAGGTCGCCACCTTGCTCGACAAGCCGGCCCGTCGCCGCGCCGTGATCCAGGCCGACTACGTCGGCTTCGAGATTCCCGACGAGTTCGTGGTCGGCTACGGCTTGGACTACGCCGAGCGCTACCGCAACCTAGCCGACGTCTGCGTGCTCGAGCTGCCGAACTGAAGCTGACCGGCTGTGCGCCGGCATCGCCGGGGGCGTCAGCCCTCGCGTCGCCGCCGCGCCAGCGTCTAGGCTAAGATCGGACTCGCGGCATGGCACGTCACTTTCTCACGGCCGAGGATCTGCGCGATTTGGCGGTGGGCAGCGAGTTGCGCCTTACCGCCACGCAACAGCTCACCGACCAGGCGCTGGAGCTGGCGGCGGAGCGCCGCATCCGCATTCTGCCCGCCGCGGCCGCCGCGGCGGCGCCCGCATCCACGACTCGACCCTGCGTGGCGGTGGCCAGCGACCACTCCGGCGTTGAAATCAAGGCCGACCTGGTTCCGTTCATCCGCGACCTCGGCTACACGGTGCTCGACCTGGGTGTCGCCACGGCCGAGACCCCGGCCGATTATCCGGACCAGGCGGCGGCGGTGGCGCGCGCCGTGCTCAGCGGCGAGGCCGGCTATGGCATCGTGCTGGACGCGGCCGGGAACGGCTCGGCGATGGCGGCTAACAAGCTGCCGGGGATCCGCGCCGCGCTCTGCTATGATCGTGCGACCGCACGCAGCAGCCGCGAACACAACGACGCCAATGTCCTGACCTTGGGGGCTCGTTTCCTGACCCCGGAACTGGCCCGCGCCATCGTCTGGACCTGGCTCAGCACTTCTTTTGCCGGAGGCCGCCATGCCGCCCGCGTCGCCAAGCTGGCGGCGCTGGACGCGCGTCCCCGTTCCTGATTTCCCTTTTATGATGTCGCCGGCCGAATACGAGACCCTGCTGCAGGAGCTGACCGAGCGCCTGGCCGCGGTCCTGCCAGCCTCTCCTGCGGCAGAAGCTGCGGCGTGCCGCGACTGCGGCGGTCGTTGCCGGGGCACCTGCGCGCGCTCACAGGAGCTGATCGCGCTGGGCGCCTGCCGGCTCTCGACCTGCCCACCGATGCCGGTGCTGGCGGAAGGCGTGGCGGCATTCATTGACCACACCCTGCTCAAGCCTGAGGCGACCCGCGCCCAGGTGGTCCAGCTTTGTGCCGAGGCGCGCCAGTATGGGTTTGCCAGCGTCTGCGTCAACCCCGCGTGGATCGGCCTGGTGGCGGCAGAATTGCGCGGCACCCCGGTCCGTGTCTGCTCGGTGGTTGGCTTCCCGCTGGGTGCGACACTCGCGGGCGTCAAGCGCATCGAGGCATGCGAGGTGTTGCGCCTGGGCGCCGATGAGATTGACATGGTGATCCACGTCGGGGCGCTGAAGGGGGGCGAGGATACCCTGGTGTTCGAGGACATCCGCGGCGTGGTCGAGCCGGCGCATGATGCCTGCGCGCGCGTGAAAGTCATCATCGAGACCGCGCTGCTCACCGACGATGAGAAGATACGGGCCTGCCGTCTCAGCCAGCGTGCGGGGGCGGATTTCGTCAAGACCTCGACCGGCTTCGGGCCCGGCGGGGCCACGCCGCACGACGTTGCGCTGATGCGCTCGGTGGTGGGGGACTGCATGGGCGTCAAGGCTTCCGGCGGGGTGCGCAGCTACGAGGATCTCCGCGCCATGGTGCAGGCAGGCGCCAGCCGTGTGGGCGCCAGCGCCAGCGTCCGCATCCTCGAACAGGCGGCCTCGTGAAAAAAGCGGCGATTCCCCCCAGCCCCGCGCCTCCGGCCCGACCCAACCCGCCGCCGGATCTCACCGCCTTCCTGCTGGAGGTGAGCGATGCGGTCAGCGGCACGCTGGACCTCGACCAGGTGCTCAGCCGTTCCTCCGAAATCGTCAAGCGCATCGTCGATTTCGAGATCTTTGCCATCCTGCTGGTCAACGAACGCAGCGAGGATATGCGCATCCGCTTCGCCGTCGGCCATCTGCCGGAGGTGGTGGACAGCGTTCGCGTCAAGATCGGCGAAGGCATCACCGGCCAGGCGGCCGCCACCCGGCAGCCACAGCTCAGCAACGACGTGCGCGAGAACCCGCACTACATCCATGCCATCGAGGGCATCCAGTCCGAGCTGGCCGTGCCGATCGTATGGAAAAAACGCCTCATCGGCGTGATTGACATCCAGTCGCATCACCTCGGCGCCTTCCAGCCGGAGCACGTGCAGGCGCTGGTGCTGATTGCCAACCGCATCGCCAGCGCCATCGAAAACGCCCGCCTCTATCGCAATGCGGTCACGCGCGAACGCACGCTGGCGGTGCTGAACGACATCAGCCGCGAGCTGGCCTCGATTCTCACGCTCGACGACCTGCTGAAACGCACCGCCGAGATGGTGCACGGCGTGATTGACTACCAGTTGTTCAGCATCCTGCTGCTCAACGCCGCCGGCGACGCCTTGGAACACCGTCTCTCGGTCAAGTTCGGGCAGAACGTGCAGTTGAAGCACCGCATTCCGCTGGGTCGGGGGATTACCGGCGCCGCCGCCCTGAGCCGCACGCCCATCGTGGTTGCCGACGTGACGCAGGACGAGCGCTACGTCGCGATCAACCCCGAGGTGCTCTCCGAGATGGCGGTGCCGCTGATCCATCAGGGCCAGGTGATCGGCGTGCTCGACCTCGAGCACACCAAGCGCGGTTACTACCGCGAGCGGCATGCCCGCACGCTGAGCACGCTGGCGGCGCCGATGGCCATGGCCATCGCCAATGCCCGCCTCTACGAACAGGTGGCGCGTGCGGAGCGGCGCATGGAACGCGACCTGCACTTTGCCCAGGTGGTGCAGCGCCATCTGCTGCCGCCGGAGTGTCCGCAGCTGCCGGGCCTGGAGATTGCCGCCACCAGCGTCCCGGCGCGCGAGCTGGGCGGCGATCTCTACGACTTCCTGCCCTACAAGAACCAGCGGCTGGCCATCGCGGTGGGTGACGTTTCCGGCAAGGGCGCCGCGGCGGCGCTCTATGGCGCGGTGGTGAGCGGCATCCTGCGCACCCAGGCGGCCCTGCAACTCGCCCCGGGGGAGCTGCTCAAGGCGGTCAATGCCGCCCTGGTGCAGCGCAAGATCGAGGCCCAGTTTGTCACCCTCATCTACGCCCTGTGGAGCGAACGCAGTCGCCGCCTCACCATTGCCAACTCCGGTTTGCCCTACCCGGTGCACTGCACTGCGACGGGTTGTCACCAGGTCCGCATCGCCGGCATCCCGCTCGGCATGCTCGAGGATCCGGAGTATGACGAGGTGACGCTGCAGATGAAGCCCGGCGAGGTGGTGGCCTTCGTCAGCGACGGCATCACCGAGTTCATGAACCACGCCGGCGAAGAGTTCGGGCGCACGCGCCTGGAACACACGCTGCGCCAGCACGCGCACGAGAGCGCGCAGGCCATCGTGGACGCCATCGTGGCGGACGCGGAACAGTTCGGCGCCGGTCTGCGGGCTTCCGATGACCGCAGCGTGGTGGTGCTCAAGGTCCGCTGACCGCGCGGAAACAGCCGTCCGGAAATCACACGATGCCCTCACTGTCCTCCCGCCGCCCTCCCGCCGATCCCGCGCGCCGGCGCCTGTCGCCGTTCGCCTTGCGCGCGGGCGAGCTGCGCTCTGGCCCGCACGCCCTCGCCCCGCTCGCCCGCCGCTTTGGGACGCCGCTCTACGTCTACGACTGGGAGAGCATCGCCGCCGCGTACCAGGAGTTCGACACCGCGTTTGCCGGGCAGGCGCACCTGATCTGCACCTCGGTGAAGGCCAACGGCAACGTGGCGCTGCTGCTGCGGCTGGCGGCGCTGGGGTCGGGCTTCGATATCGTCTCCGAGGGCGAGTTGCGCCGCGTGCTGGCCGCGGGGGGCGATCCCGCCAAGGTGGTCTTTTCGGGCGTCGGCAAGACGGCGGCGGAGATGGACGCCGCGCTCGACGCCGACATCCTGCTTTTCAACGTGGAGTCGCAACCGGAGTTGGAACTGCTCGCCGAGCGGGCCCGGCGCAAACGACGGCGGGCGCGTTTCGGCATCCGCGTCAACCCCGACATCGAGGCGCCCACCCATCCCCACATCGCCACCGGGCTGCACCGCCACAAGTTCGGGGTCGAGCTGCGTCAGGCGGCCGCCCTCTACCGCGCCGCCCGCAAGCAACGCTGGTTGGAGGCCGCCGGGATCAGCTTCCACATCGGCTCGCAGATTCTCGACCCCGTCCCGTTTGCGAGCGCCGTGGAACGCGTGATCCGACTGGTGACGCGTCTCCGCGCCGCCGGGCTGCCGCTGCGTTACTTCGACATCGGCGGCGGCGTCGGCATCCCCTATGGCGCCGAACAGGCGGCCCCCTCGCTGGCCCCCTACGCCGCCGGCGTGCAGCGCGCCCTGGCCGGCTTTGAAGGGTGCCTTTTAATGGAACCCGGCCGCCGCATCTTCGGACCGGCGGGCGCGCTCCTCACCCGCGTGCAGTACGTCAAGCGCAACGCGGGGCGCATCTTCGTCATCACCGACGCCGGCTATAACGACCTCATCCGGCCGGTGCTCTACTCCGCCCATCACGAGATCGTGCCGCTGCGGCCGCGGCGCGGCCACATCGTCGCCGACGTGGTGGGCCCGATCTGCGAGACCGCCGACGCCTTCGCCCGCGAGCGCCGCCTGCCGCGCCTCCAGGCCGGCGACCTGCTGGCCATCCTCGACGCCGGTGCCTACGGCTACTCGCTCAGCTCCAACTACAATGCCCGCCGCCGCCCCGCCGAGGTGCTGCTGACGAGTCGCGGCGCCACGCTGATCCGCCGCCGGGAGACTTGGGACGACCTGCTGGCGACGGAAGCGGGTGGGGAGTAGGGGGTAGGGGGTAGGGCGAGAGGCGAAGGCCGCGAAGGAAAAGGATGCGGGCGTTATCGGCCTTCAGCCTTCGCCATTCGGCCTTCGTTTCACCCCCCACCCCCTACTCCACACTCCTCACCTTCTTGCGTTACGCTCGAACCATGTCCGAGGTCCCGGTTCTCCGTCTCGATGCGTCGCTCGTACAGCCCGCGGACTGGTTGACGCTGCTGCCGGCGTGGCTGAGCCGCGTGTTGCCGGAGTTCCTGCCGCATCAGCGCTGGTTCGCGGGGAAGGGGCGCGAGCTGCATCAGGTCACGGTGGCGGACGTGGCCCTGCTCACTATTCCTCATTCGAACCATGATATGAACCATGCCTGGCCCTGGTATGCCCTGGCATTGGTGCGCGTCACCTACCAGGAAGACGTCGTCGAACACTACCTGCTGCCCGTGGGACTCGACAGGGAAGCGCCGGCCGAGACCGCAACGCTGGCGGTTCTGCGGCCGGCTGTGGCCGCGGCGCCGACGGGCGCTACCGCACCGCCGGCGCACCCATACCTGTTCGAAGCCACCGCCGATGGCCGCTTCCTCAAGGCGCTGCTGACGGCCATGTGGACTGGAACCGACCTGCGCAGCACCCTGGGGCGGGTGGTGTTCACCATGAGCGGGGATGTCAAAGCGGAGGTCGCCGCCGTCTGCGACGACGGCGCCGCGCGCGCCCCGGGAGCCGAGCAGAGCAACAGCAGCGCGCTGTTTCTCGCCGCTGATGGTCAGCCGCGATTCTTCCTCAAGCTCTTTCGCAAGCTCGAGCCGGGGGTGAACCCGGAGGCGGAAGTGCTGCGCTTTCTCGGCGATTTCCCGCATGTGCCGCGGCTCGCGGCCACCGCCGCGTATGAGGGCGTGACCGAGGCCGCGCTGGCCGTCGTGCAGCGCTTCGTCGCCAGCCAGGGGGACGGCTGGCAGTACACGCTCGCCGCCCTCACCGCCAACCCGCAGGACGCGACCGACGAACGCCCGCAGCGGCTCCTGCAGGAGTTGGCCCAGCTGGGCCACCGCACGGCGCAACTGCATCGCGCCCTCGCGGCCCGCCCCGAGGTGGACGACTTCGCCCCGCTGCCCATCACGGCGCAGGACACGGCGGGCTGGCAGGCCGAGATCCGCGAGCTGGCGCGCAGCGTGGGTCGCGAGCTGGCCGCGGCCGCCGCCGGGCTCCCTGCCGCTATGCGCCCCAACGCCCTGGCGGTTGCCGTGCGGCTTGAGGGCGAGCTGCCGGGACTCGAGGCTCTCAGCGCCCTGGTGCGCGCGGTCGAGAAGATCCGCATCCACGGCGACTTCCACCTTGGGCAGGTGCTGAAAACCGCCGACGACTGGGTGATCTTCGACTTCGAAGGCGAGCCCGTGCGCCCACTCGCCTTCCGCCGCTCGCGCTTCTGCGCCCTGCGCGACGTGGCGGGCATGCTGCGTTCCTTCTCCTACGCCACCCACGTCGCCGGACGGAATGCGAAACCGACACATCCCGCCGGCGCAAGCGCGGCGTGGCTGCGCGCATGGGAGCAGTCCGCCCGCGATGCGTTCTGGAACGCCTACCAAACCGAGGCTGACAACGACAATGCCATGGCCGCCAACCTTCTCCCTTCCCAGGCCGGCGAACGCGCCGCCGTGCTCGCGTGCTTCGAGCTGGAGAAGGCGATCTACGAACTGCGCTATGAACTGCGCAACCGGCCGGATTGGCTGACGATTCCGCTGGCCGCGGTGGAGAGACTGTTGCAGGGTTGACGGTTGTCGGTTGAACGCGAGGGCGTGATTTTGGATTTTGGTTGTTGGTTGAAAAGGCGGACGGGACTTCCGGTGCCTTCGCCAAAAATCCAACAACCAACATCCAACAACCAATCGGACTGATTTTGGTTGTTTGTTGTTGGATTTTAGTTGAACGCGAACGCGACCGACACGCGTACGCTGAAGTTCCCACCCCCAACACGCTCCACGCTCCACACTCCACTTGCCATCTGGTAGCCTTATCGCCATTGGAGGCAGCACGTGCGCGTTGCATTATTCACCCGCGAGTATCCCCCTTACATCTACGGCGGCGCCGGGGTTCATGTGGACTACCTGGCGCGCGAGTTGGCCCGCAGGATCGAGGTGGAGGTGCATTGTTTCGGCGACCAGAACAGCGCCGCGACCAACCCTGCGGTCCACGGCCACCAGCCGTGGAGCGAGATCACGCAAGGCACCGAGGCGAAGTTCAAGGGGGCGCTGGAGGCGCTCTCGGTCAACCTGACGTCGGTCAAAAACCTCGAGCACGTGGACGTGGTCCACACCCACACCTGGTATGCCTCGATGGCCGGCTTCCTGGCCAAGAAGCTGTACCGCACGCCGCTGGTGCTGACCACGCACTCGCTGGAGCCGCTGCGGGCCTGGAAGGCGGAGCAGTTGGGCAGCGGCTACAGCATGAGTTCCTGGATGGAGAAGACGGCCATGGATGCCGCCGACGCCATCATCGCCGTCTCGAACGGCACCAAAGACGACATCCTGAAGGCTTACTCCGAGGTGGACCCGGCGCGGATCCACGTGATCTACAACGGGATTGATCTGAAGGAGTATGTCCGCACGAGCGACACCAGCGCGCTGGTGAAGTACGGCGTCGACCCGGCAACACCCTACGTGCTTTTCGTCGGTCGCATTACCCGCCAGAAGGGCGTGACGCACCTGGTGGACGCCATCCCGCATCTGCCGAAGAACACCCAGGTGGTACTCTGCGCCGGCGCCCCCGACACGCCGGAGATCGCCGCCGAGATGCGCGCCAAGGTCGAGCAGGCGCAACGGCTCAACCCGAGAGTCGTCTGGATCGAGAAGATGGTCTCCAAGCCCGAAGCCATCGCGCTCTACAGCAACGCCGCCGTCTTCTGCTGTCCCTCGGTCTACGAACCCTTCGGCATCATCAACCTCGAGGCCATGGCCTGCGAGACCGCGGTCGTCGCCAGCGCCACCGGAGGCATCAAGGAAGTCGTGGTCGAGGGCGAGACCGGACACCTCGTCCCCTTCGCGGCCGACCCGGTCACCGGCATGCCCACGCAGCCCGACAAGTTCGCCCGCGACCTCGCCGCCGGCGTTTGCAACGTGCTCGCCTCGAAAGACCTGCAGCGCAAGTTCGGCAAGAACGGCCGCAAGCGCGTCGAAGCCACCTTCAGTTGGGAAGCAATCGCCGATCAGACGATTGCGTTGTACGAGAAGTTGAGAGGGTAGTCGGTTGTCGGTTATCGGTTATCGGTTGTCGGTTGTTGGATTTTAGTTGTTGGATTTTGGCGAAGATGCCGGAAGGCCCGTCCGCGTTTTCAACCAACAACTAACAACTAAAATCCAAAATCACTTCGTCGCGTTCAACTGACAACCAAAAAAACGGGAAGCCGGACTCGCCGGCTTCCCTGTGCGTGCGTGTGTGTCTGTCGAACGCCTTTTGTACTGCACGATACTTGCCACCCTGCAACTTATAGTAAACAAAGGACAAGTTTGGCCTGTTGGGGTTCACGGAATGCCTCGATGGCACGCAAGGTGCCAAAATGGTCCCTACGATGGCGGACTTTCTCATTCTCGGCTGCGGCTATACCGGGCAGCGTGTTGCGGCGCGGCTGTTGGCCCGCGGCCTGCCGGTTACGGTGACGACGCGCCATCCGGAGAGCCTGGCGGAACTGGCCGCCGCCGGTGCCCGCGTGGTCGAACTCGACCTGCTGCGCGAGGACGACTGGACGCAGCTGGACGAACTCGTCGTGCCCGGCACGCGGCTGTTGCACTCGCTTCCGGTATTGCGCACCGCGGGCGGGGAGCGGCTGGAGATCACGCCGCGGCTCATGGCGCGCCTGGCTGCAGGGCGGCGCGTCGCTCGCGTTGTCTACCTCTCGACCACCGGCGTCTACGGCGACGCCACCCAGGTGGATGCGAGGTCGCACGCGGTGCCGGTGGACGCGATCGGGCGCCTGCGCGTGGCGGCGGAGCAGGCGGTGATGGCCGGTCCGTGGAGGGCGCTGGTGTTGCGCGCGGCGGCGATCTACGGGCCGGGTCGCGGCATGTTCGCCGGCGAGCCGCTCCCGGCCGGCGCCGGACAGCACGTGGTCTCACGCATCCATGTCGACGACCTCGCGGCGCACGCGGAGGCCGGACTGCTCGGCGAGGTGACCGGCGCCTTCCCGGTCGCCGACGAGCTGCCGGCGCCGACCCTCGAGCTGGCGCTCTACCGCGCCCGACTGCGCGGCGAGCCGCCCCCCGCGGCCGAATCCGCCGCCGCCGGCCGCACCCGCCGCCCCAGCCCCGGCCGCCGCGTCGACGGCAGCGCCATCCGCGCCGCGCTGGGGATTCAGCTGCAGTACCGGACGTACCGCGAGGCGTTTGGGCGTAAAGCGTAGAGAGTGGAGCGTCAAGCGTGCAGGCGTCGGCTCCCGAACGCGAAGGCCGGCCGTTGCGTTCACGCTCCACGCTCCGCGCTTCACGCTTTACCGCACCCCACTCCCCACCCCCGTCCCCCCACGTTAAACTAACCCCATGTCAGCCAAACGTGAAGATGCCGACCTTTTGCTGCGTCTGTACGAGATGCGGCGTGAACCGAAGCTGCGCGAGGCGCGCGCCTACTTTATGGGCAAGTTCTGCGCCCAGACCTTGGACGAGCTGAACGCCGTCCTGCAGAACGCCGAGACGTCGGCGCTGTTTCGCCAGTCGGTCACTTACTGGGCCATGGTCGCCTCGCTGGTCAACCGCGGTCTGCTCGATGACGAGCTGTTCTTCGAGAACACCGGCGAACTGCCCTATTTCTGGGAGAAGCTCAAGGCCGTGGTTCCGGCGCAGCGCGAGGCGATGAAGAACCCGATGCTGTACGCCAACATCGAGAAGCTGGCGGCGGCTTACTTCACCTGGGTGGAGAAGCGCGCCCCCGGCGCCGCCGCCGCCTTCCAAGCCCGCGTGGCGGATGGCGTGGCGAAACTCCGCGCCGCGCGTTAGTCGGTCGAGCGTGAAGCGTGGAGCGTCATGCCGCACGCGCTCCACGCTCTACGCTCCACCTTTCATGGTTGCTCTGCTCATCATCTTCGCCGCCGCGCTGGTCGCCGGGGCGATGAACGCGGTCGCGGGCGGGGGGACGATGGTGGTCTTCCCGACGCTGCTGTTTCTGGGCGTACCGCCCATCGCGGCGAACGCCACCTGCGCGCTGGGCGTCTGGCCTTCGGGCATCGCCGGGGCGATCGCCTACCGCGATTTCCATGAGGCGCCGCCGCGCCTGATCGCCTGGCTGACCGTGGTCAGCCTGCTGGGCGGGGCGTGGGGCGCGTGGCTGCTGCTGCATACGCCGCCGGTGTTTTTCGGGCGCCTGGTGCCGGTGCTGCTGGTGTTCGCGCTGCTGGTCTTCACCTTCTCCGGCCGGCGGCCGAAGGTGGAGGGTGCGCAGCGGCGCCTGCTCCCCATGGCGGCGGTGACCGCGGTGGCGACGCAGGCGGCGATCGCGGTCTACGGCGGCTACTTCGGCGCCGGCATGGGAGTGTTGATGATGGCCGCCTTCGCGGCCACGCTGGCCTACGAGGTGCACGCCCTCAACGGCCTGCGCTCGATCTGCGCCACGGCGATCAACGCCACCGCCATCGGCTACTTCATCGTGCGGCACGCCATCCTGTGGCGTCCGGGCCTGGTCATGGTGGCGGGCAGCGCGCTGGGAACGTGGGGCTGCGCCTTGCTGGTCCGCCGCCTCGACCCCCGCCCGGCGCGCCGCGTCGTGCTCGCCGTCGCGTGGGTGATGACCGCGGCGTATCTGGTGCATACGCTGATCGGCCGCGGAGCGTGAGGTGCGTGGGGAGTGGGGGGTGGGGGGAAAGCGTGGAGCGTAACGCGTCGGGCGTGGAGCACGGGGTCCGGGCTGGGGTTCAGGGCTGGCTTGTCGCCTCCGGAGCCCGCGCTAGCGGGCGGCCGGCGCGCAGCTTGGCGCAAGCCCCAGGAAATCCGACGGCGCGCGTTGGAACCGGCGCAGCCGGTGGCCCGCAACGGACCCGGCCTTCGCCTCGTCTTCACTCTCCACGTTTAAAGCCGGCCGCACAACCGCCGCGCGGCGCCCGGCGTCCAACCGCGCCATGAGCGCCACCGACCCCGCGGCCACGTCCTCCTGGCCGCGCCGCTACCGCTACCGCTACACCGAGGCCGGCGATCCGGAGGGCTACTCCGGCGCGGTGCTGATCCACAGCCGGGAAGAGGCGGAGCAGGTCGAGGAGCGTCTGCGCGCCCTCCACCAGCAGGACGTCATCGCGGGCTACGAGTGGGAGTACGGCGAGCCGGTCTGGCCGGACGCCGCCGCCTTCCTCGCCACCCTGCCCGTGGCGGAGGACGAGGAGGCGGGCTGAGCGGCGCGCCACGCTTGACCCGCCACCCTTCACGCTCAACCTTGCACCCGCCACGCTTCAGCCTCTACGCTTCACGTTTTGACGCGCTCAAGGACACCCGTGTCTTGATTCCGATCGCGTCCAGGATTCCCTGCAGTCTGCCGATGCCGACCGTCTGGTACGCACTCTCTTCGTAGCGGCTGATCACCTGTTTGCTGACGCCCAAACGGCGCGCCAGTTCGGTCTGCGAGACGCCCTTGGCGATGCGGATCTTGGTGATGAAGGGCGCGATCTGGTCGAGCCGCTGAACACGCGGTAGAAGGACCTTGCCGGACTTCAGCTGGTCGTATTCGCGCAACTCGTCTTCGAGTTGCCGGATCACACTCGCGTAGCTGCCCCGGATCGCCGCCAAGCGCTTGACGGACGTTCCCTGCTCAACCTGGGTGAGCGCCTGGCGGAAGCCCTCGATCTGAACCAGCGTGCGTTCGCGTTGCGCGTCACTCTTAATCATGATCGTGGCGATGCGGTCACCTGCACCACGCCCCGCGGGTTGCCATCGCGGTCCTTGCGAAAGAACGCCGGGAACCCCAATTCGGGTCCGGCTTGCATCGCGGGATGAATGAAAAACTCCACACCGTGGTCGGCCCACATACGCCACTTCCACTGCCGCGCCGGTGAAACGAGCACGGGTTCGAAGTTGATCCAGTAGGGATCAATGCGGTCGTAAACGCCGGCATCGGGTTCCACCCAGTAGCCGTCGATGTCGCCCGGGTCCGGCTTGTCCGTGCAGAAGCTTCCGTCAATGTAAGTCTCCGCGATCCCGGCAGCCCAGAACGCCGCCATCGCAGTACGAAGCCCCTTCAGCAACCATCTCCGCCGGGGAGTAAAGCCCAGGCGATACGCGATCTCCTGCACCGTAGCCCGGTGATCGCCCGGCGGCAAAGCGCCGGAGTGAGCATCGAACGCCGGAATCAAGCGACCCCAAGCATGTCAGAGACAAGCTTTATAGTCAACATAAAAGATGTCAAAATCAATTGACCATAAACCTGGACCAACGCGACCACGGTCGCCGGAGCCCGCGCAGCGGGCGGCCCGCGCGTAGCCCCGGGCGTGAGCCCCACGAAAGCTCACGGGACCCTAGTACTACTGTGTTACAAGAAGCCACGTAAGCAGCAGGGACAACGTGGCAGGGAACGGGCCAGGTGGGTTGCGAGCTGGCGGCGCAGGGTGGCGATGGAATGTGGGTTATGCCGTTCGGTTCTCAC
>Ga0207416_1004172_pt1 | contig 12875 bp, 15 predicted proteins | sample PaiPotPPM11metaG_FD_184107 | JGI IMG/M metagenome (GOLD analysis project Ga0207416, IMG submission 184107) | Iron sulfur acid spring bacterial and archeal communities from Banff, Canada, to study Microbial Dark Matter (Phase II) - Paint Pots PPM... ...
GGTTGGGTGCTGTAATGGAGTAAGCATGCCGACAGCGGCTGCATAGTGATCCTCGGCCTCTCTCCACTGCTGCTTACGTGCGCTCATCATGCCTTGCATGACGCGGCTCAGTGCGCCCGTGAAGGTCCTGCTCGTCAGTAAGTCACTCTTGAGGTAACCGCCACTCGAGGGATCAGCGGCGGTAGCCGGCTCCTTGGCTGCTTTTGTCGTGGTTGTCGAGATCGGCGTGTCTGAGCTGATCGCATGCTCGGCTTGTTCGCCGTGCGCCTCGCCAGCCGCTCGAGCCGACTTATCGCTGCTGCGGCTGAGCGCACCTTGAACAGCGCGTAAATCAGTAATGAGTGAACCCGCATCCGGGTATCTGCGCGCAGGCTCCTTGTCGAGCAGTCGCATGATGATTCGGTCGAGTGACGGCGGAATGTGTGGATTCAACAAGCGCGGAGGCCGCGGCCGATCGTTGACGTGCGCATACATCACGGCGACAAGATCTCCGGATTCCTGTGGAAACGGTAACGTGCCGCACAAGAGCTCGTAGAGTAAAACCCCGACTGAATAGAGATCACTCGAGCGATCGCCCGATTTGCCCAGAAAACGTTCGGGCGGAAGATATGCAATGGTGCCGACGATCTCGCCGCTTTGCGTGAGGTTCGACATGTCGCTCATGCGCCGCGCTAGTCCAAAATCCATGACCTTGAGAATGTTATCCTCGCCGATCATCAGGTTACCGGGCTTTATGTCACGATGAATGATACCTTGTCCGTGCGCGTACTGTAACGCCTCAAGAAGCTGTACTGCAAGCGCAATCGCGTTATCAAACGAGATCTTTGTGCGGTCCATCTCGCGCATAGTCTGACCGCGGACAAATTCTAGGATTATATATGAGCGGTTGCGATCCACGCCAACGTCATAGACCGCAACGATGTTGGGATGATTGAGCCGGGCCATGGATTGGGCTTCGAGCAAAAAGCGACGGCATACGTCATCTGAGCGCTCGGTGAGCACCTTGACGGCAACCTCCCGTTCGAGGACGTGGTCGACGCCACGATAGACTTCAGCCATGCCACCCTTGCCGATTTTCTCGACGATGCGGTAGCGGTTGGCGAGCACGGTTTCAGTTGTAAAATCAATACTCATCAAAATGAAGCAAAAGCAGCCTTCAAATGGATAATATCGGTGTTTTTGCCTGATTTCATGACGGAGACGACGTCAAAGCGTATCCGAGTGAATACCTGTCCACTATAGGCGAGGTACACTTGGGCGGCCTTTCTCACCCGGCTTTGTTTGATCGGGGTCACGGCTTCGATGGGCGCGCCTCGGGAAAGCGAGCGGCGCATCTTGACCTCAACAAAGACCAGCGTTGCCCCGTCCAGCGCTATGAGATCAACTTCGCCTCCGCGACACCGGAAATTTCGCTCAAGAATGTGGTAACCGCGATCCGTCAGGTAATCAGCGGTGGAGCGTTCGCACTCGTTGCCCGATCGCGTGGCAACGTTGGCTCGGCAGGGGCGGCCCATTAGAGAGCAGCGCTGTCGAGAAGAAAATCGAACGACGGCTGCAGGACCGGCGCAAACGTGCGTCTGTGAATCGGACTCGGTCCGTGCTTAGAGAGCGCCACTAGGTGCTCGTACGTAGCATAACCCTTGTTTTCGCAGAAACCGTATTCGGGATACAGCTCGTCGTACTGGGTCATCCACAGATCGCGGAACACCTTGGCAACGATGCTTGCCGCCGCGATTACCGCTGACTTAGCGTCTCCATCGATAATGGCGTCCTGCGGAAATGGGCACTGCGGTATTTTCACCGCGTCAACAAAGACGCGGCAGGGCGCAACCGTTAGGCCGGAAAGGGCGCGCCCCATTGCCACCTTCGAAGCCGCAAGTATGTTGAGCCGGTCAATCTCACTTGGATTGGCCCAGCCGAGTGAAAACGACACCGCGCGGGATCGGATCGCCTCCGCGAGCGCAGCACGGCGAGCCTCCGTGATGATCTTGCTGTCGTTGAGGAATTCAAGGTAAAAAGGCTGATCGGTAACCACTGCGCAAGCGACAACAGGTCCCGCAAGCGGTCCGCGCCCGACTTCGTCGACGCCACACACGAAGTGCGCGCCGCTCTTCCAAGCATCGCGTTCAAACGAGTGGAGCCGATAAAGCCTGCGTCGTTCCTTCGGTTTCAATTGTGGTCCCCGGCGTGTTCGAATGTGAAGCGGCCAAGCTTCCCGGCGCGAAATTCTTTCAAAAAGGCGCCGGCTGCGTTGCGCCGGTCGATTTCGCCGCCGCGACGGAGCATCCCGCGCTGACGCGAAAAACTCTCCAGATCGACTTTGCCTGCGAGTTCGGGTCGAGCGGTCGCTATCCACGCGGCAAATTGCTCGATCACGTCATCCATATCGAACGCGCTTTCGGGCAGAATTCCGCACAGCGCGAGTTGCCAGGCCGTCGTTTTGTTGCTGACCTTCGGTTCCAACACGCCGGGAGTATCAAGAACGTCGACACGCTCGTCAAGTGCGATCCATCGGACATGTCGGGTTACGCCGGCTTTGTCTTGCACCACGGTGCGTTTGCGACGGACCAAGGAGTTGATAACCGACGATTTGCCGGTGTTTGGCGCACCGACGACGGCAACGCGCGTCCGAGCGCGTTTTCCCTTGTACGTAGTTAGAGCCGCTCTCAGCGAGCGTAACGTTGCGGCATGCGTGCCCGATCCTGAGAACGCCTTGACTCCGCTCTCAGACAGGCTTGTCAACCAAGCGCGCGTGGCAGCGTCCTCGGCGAGATCCTTACGGTTAAGGAGCACAAACGCGGGCTTTGATTTCAACCGCTGGTGGAGGTTTGCGCTAGCCGTGGAACGAGGGAGACGTGCATCGCGCACCTCGAGGACCACATCGATAAAGTCGGCCGCGTCCACGACAGCGCGAAGCCCAGCTGCCATATGCCCCGGAAACCACGAGGCTGCAGCCCCGGCACCCTTAGAGGACGCGTTTGACATGCCCAATAGGCCAAATGATGAATACAGCCTTGCCAATGATCGAGGATTGTGGAATAGGTCCAAACGAGCGCGAATCGTCGGACTCAGCGCGGTTATCGCCCAACACAAAGACAGTGTCGGTTGGTACTGATATAGCATTCATGGACGAACGGTCTGGAATAAGGTCGAACGTTTCACGCAGTGGGCGTCCTTGCACGATGATCGTTCCGTTGGAGACAGCAACTGTTTCGCCAGGCAACGCAATCACGCGCTTGAGAAAAATCTTCGCGTCATCGCCATGGCCGCGCTCGAAAGCGACTATGTCGCCCCGACCGATAGGGGTTCGCGTGAGCACGAGCGGTCCAAGAGCGACTCCATATGCTAGCGTATTAATGAGAACATGATTGCCGCTTTCGATGTTAGGCTGCATGGAGCGTCCCTCAACTTGAGGAACCCTCAAAAAGAAAAGCGATACGAGCGCTACGAAGACGAGCGCCTGGATAAGAAGGCGAGAGACTTTGCGCAGGGTACGCCGTAGTTGGGCAGTCCGTTCGAGGGCATCTAATGTAGACGCACCACTCGAAGTTACTAGCCGTGCCTGTACTGTATGTTCAAGAATTCGCGGCACGGACTAGGGTCTTCAAAACGATAGCTACGCCGACCTCTACGATATAAGGATTCTTCACCATGGAGCCAACTCTCAGTTCTGATCGAGACGGATATCAAGGAATAACGTGGGCAGAGAGGGCCCGCTTTGGCGTTCTCGGCGCCGCCCTTGATCCGGCTGACAAAAGCGGACGAAAAAATAACTATATCGACCGCCTTCACCGATTAGCACTTAACGGCGTGTTTGGTGACAAACACTTTAGTAAAGCTCTCGATTTCGGCTGCGGCCCTGGGCGGTTTACAAGGTTTCTTAGCAAGCGAGCGACGGAGGTGTTTGCGGTCGATCGGACCCCGGAAATGCTCGCGATCGCACAACAGTCGCAGCATTTGCCCAATGTCCACTTTTTATTGTGGCGCGACATACCTCTCCCATTTGAGGATGGTTTTTTTGATCTGATTCTGACCGTGTACGTGGTAAGCGTGATGCCGCGAACGGATGTCGCGAGCGTGGCAAACGAATTCAGACGGGTTTGTTCCTCACGCGGCACTCTCGTCATGATCGAGCAAGTCGATCATTCGAGGCAGCTAAGCCCCGAGGCATACCATCAAATATATGGCAGCGCGGGGTTCGACGTTGTGCGTGCTGTTCCGATTCGAAAAAGCGATTCCCAATTCATGAGGTTTGCAATGAATCGGATATCAGCCCAGTTCCTACAGGGGACGCTTGCTCGGGCAGAACTGATGTGGAGAAAAAATAGCCAATTTCCCCCTGATACGCGGGGCTATTGGGATTATCTCTTTATCCTGAGACCGAAGGTAGGATCATAGATCTGTTAATGCAACAGTTTGAAGTGGGTGACGGGCCAAAACACCAGAAATGCATGGCCAACGAAGTGATCGCGGGGTAGCAGCCCCCAGAGATGTCCATCGTTTGAATCATTGCGGTTGTCGCCAAGCATCAAATAGAAGCCCTTGGGAATCCTATCCGGCGCTTGCCACGCAGACCGGGGCGGAACAATTGCTCGCGAAGGGTCCAGTGGCACGCCATCTACCACGATGTCGTAGTTTCTAATCTCTAGTTCGTAGTCTGACCGGTGCGACGCCGGAATATAAGGCTCATTTACGAGTCTCCCGTTGCGATAGACAGATCCGTTATGGATTCGAATGTTATCGCCCGGTTCCGCTATGACGCGTTTGATGAAATCAGTAGTACCAAGTTCTGGAGGCGGCTCAAACACGGCGATCTGCTCGTCCTTAGGATCCTGGAAGCGATATTGGATTTCATTTGCCAACAGCACGTCATGGATGTCAAGCGTCGGTTCCATCGAACCCGACGGAATCCAAAACGTGCGGACGACAAAATGCATGAGCACGAGTGCCACGACGCCAGCGACAATGAACGCGTCGAGGTACTCCTTGATAACGTTCCGCTGCTTCTCGCTGGGAACGGTGGTCGGCGCAACCCAAATGACGGCTCGCGCGACACCCAAGACGACAAGTATGGCGCCCAGGACGATGGGACTCATCCGTTGAGCACTACTTCTTTTCTTTTATGCGGGTGGCTTTGCTGCCGACTCGCTCCTGCAAGTAGAAGAGCTTTGCGCGGCGCACGAGGCCGCGTCGCAATACATCTACCTTTTCGACGCGGGGCGAGTGAATAAGAAAGGAGCGTTCGACGCCAACACCGTGCGCAATTCGACGCACGGTGAAGCTCTCCGTCAGGCCTCCGTGCTTGCGCTCTGTCACAATGCCTTCAAACACTTGAATACGTTCTTTGTTGCCTTCAGTGACGCGCGAATGTACCTTTACCGTATCGCCCGCATCGAATTCAGCAACTTTTTTCTTCTTTTGCGACGCCCCGACCAACTCTGCAAGATCCATGACGATTACTCAAACTTTCGAAGCCGCGAAAAAGGCGCCGCCCCCAGCGGGGGTCCGACGCCGCGACCAGCGTGCAATTGTATAAAAGGACGGCTTTGAGTATAGCATGACCCAAAGCGGCCATTCAAGCCACGCAGAGACCCTTCTATCAAGGTTCTGACGGCAGGTCGGGCCTTCTTGAGGAGGTACGGGCATGGGCGGTTTCCTCGCGCCAGGCGGCGATCCGCTCGTGGTCGCCGCTGAGCAACACATCCGGGACAGGAAGGCCGCGAAAGACTGCTGGGCGGGTGAAATGAGGCCAGTCCAAACGGCCCGCGCAAAATGATTCGCTCTCGATGCTTTCGGGCCTGATGGCGCCGGGTATCAGGCGCACGGTCGCATCCACAAACGCCAAGGCCGCTATCTCCCCTCCGGTGAGAACAAAGTCTCCGAGTGAGAGTTCTGTGCCTTTGACGAGTCCGAAAAAGCGCTCGTCGATTGCCTCATAGTGACCACACACGAGAATGAGCCTTGTGAGCGTTGCCAACTCTTTTGCCGCCGCATGATCGAAACGCCGACCGGAAGGTGATGGAACGATGACGGCGGAGCCGTCGGGCACTTGTAGATCATTGCCGAGCAGCGCCTCCAGACAGGTGATGAGTGGGCCCAAACGTAGAACCATGCCTGGGCCGCCACCGTACGGCGCGTCGTCGGCGCGCTCGCCGGATGGGACATATTTCCACAAGTCGTGCAACGTGATGCGCACCAAACCTTTTGCTTGTGCGCGCCCAAGGATGCTGCCAGTGACAATCGGTTCGAAAAAGTCGGGGAAAAGCGTGACGACATCTATCTGCATAAGATTGACTGCACTTCGAATGCAAACCGATTGCGACCTCCGCTATGCTGGTCATGCGACATGAGACACTTCGCAGACGGACTCGCCGCTTTCGAGCGCGGCGAATTCCATAAGGCCGCTGCGCTCTTTACGGCCGCGATTAGCGAAGGCGACAATGTCGCAGCCGCGCTCTCGAAACGTGGAGTTTGCCGGCTGAAGTGGGGCGACCGAACAGAAGCGGAACGCGATCTCCGTCAGGCTGTCGCTACTGATGATCGTTGCCTTTCAGCGATTGTCAATCTAGGCAACCTCATGTTGGAGGACGGCAAGTATGACGAAGCACAAGTGCATTATGATCGCGCGCTGCGCATCGACGAGACCTACTCGTTTGCACACTACAATCTGGGTGTGCTCTATCGCAAGCGTGGCAACCTCGCGGCCAGCATTCGCGAGTTAAGACTCGCATCGAAGTACGAAAGCAGGTTGGAACCGATGAGGAAGTTGCCTGGCCGGCGAAAGAAGCAGCGTTAGGAGCCAGTCGATAATCAGATATGAAGAGCCGACGTTTTGAGTTGATCGATGTGGAAGCGTGGGAAGAGCTTAACGAGCAATACGCCCCGCCGACTTTTTACGCGCGGCCTGCGTGGGCCAAAGCAATAGCTCAGGTCTTCCCCGAATTCACGCCCGCGACGATGCGATGTCAGCTTGATGATGGAACCGACGCAATAGTTCCGCTAATGCGCGAATCGGGCGGTCGCTTACGCTGGAAGGTGTATCATGGCATGCCGTTTGGCTCGTACACGGCGGTTCTGAGCTATGGCAAGCCGGTAAAACCGAGCCTCGCTGCTCGCGTTTTCGAGGGCCTCCTCACTTTGGGAGACTCGGTCCGCTTGCATCCCTGGCCGCTTGCGAAACCGACCGTAAATCCCGCGAACGTTTGGAACGTTGAGGAAACCTCAATTATCGACATCTCAGGCGGCGTAGAAGCAGCTCTATCGCGAATTGGGTCTAAGAGTAAGAGAATGGCCGGGCAGGCTCGTCGCCGCGGTGTGTCATGTAGCATTGAAAGAGGCGCCGCTGCCATTGACCTGTACTATGATCTGCTTGAGGAAGCTTCGCGAGATCGTTGGCACCTCGAAACACCCCGCCTCCCCAAGGAATTCATCCAGCAAGTCTCCATCGAAGGTAAAGATTCAGTCGAGATTTGGGTGGCTCGCTTCTTAGGTGAGCCAGTGGGGGCCGGCATCGCGCTATACGGCAGTGAAGAAGTACTATTATGGACCACGGTGATGCGGCACGGCATGGAGAATCTCAAACCTCATAATATACTTCATGCAGACATCATCGAACATGCCGCACGTCGGGGTCTTCACTGGTACAACCTCGGCTCCAGCGCCGGATTGGCTGGCGTCCTCAGGTTCAAGGCATCGCTGGGCGCCACGTCGTTGCCGTACGACGTTATCGGGCACGAAAGCAGCTTATATCAAACAGGCAAGGCAATTCGGCGCGTTCTCGGGAGCGCGCGAACGAGCCGTAGGCCTTCCTGAAGTAGCGATTTGACCCTGAAGTTTGGTATACAGATAGACGGCCATCTCCAAGCGTGGCAGTTGGGATGCGTCAAGAATCTCGAGCTGTCGGGTTTGGCGCAGCTTCACTGTGTCATTGAGTCAACTGACGAGATATCACAAGGCAAGGAGACTCAGCTCAACCCGTTCGCGGACTTTTTGAGAGTTTTGGATCCACCGTCTCAAAGATGCTTGCCTACCACAGTGCTTTCACCGAAGCAGCCCAACGCGGAGCTCTGCGACGCACAACTCGACTTTATCCTATCGTTCTGTAAGAAGGATCTCGCGCTGCCGCTCGTTCCGGTTAGCAAGTACGGTTTATGGTATTTCGTGCACAGTGACATCGCGAAATTCGCCTCCCCCGCGCCGTGCTTTTGGGAGATCTACTACGGCCACGATGTCACTGGAGCGGTCTTGCTCAAGCTTGTCGACGACTCGACGGCAGGTATCCCCCTGAGGTGTGGATACTTCTCAACCGATCATACATCGCTGGTAAAGAGTGTCGAAACTGTTTTTGACTCTTTACCTCTATGGCCCGCGTTCGTCTGTCGCGAGATTAAATGGGGCGCGTTTAGCAGCCTGACGGTTTCACCTGTAGCTGACGCTCCAAATCACTATGGATTTCCAACGCTTTCTCAACTGCACGTGCTTAAGAAGTTGACCCGCAGGAACAAGAAGATACTTGACCGGCAAAACCGCTTCTGCGACATCGATTGGAATATAGGAAGGCTTAACGGTGACGTTGAGTCGTGTGTAGCGCAAGAAACTTGTATTGTGCCGAACGTGTCGATCTTGCGTTCCTACTCAAGAGGCCAGTACCTAGCTGATCCTTGTCTCTTCACAAAGGATCACCGGCGATTTGTTTTTTGCGAACTGTACAACTATACCTCAAACAAAGGCACAATTGCAGTCTTTGAACTCAAGGACGACCGGGCTTTGGGTTTGCAAGTCGTGATCGAGGAGCCGGGTCACTTGTCTTACCCACAGGTATTTGAATATGCCGATTCGATCTATTGTATGCCCGAATCGGCCGACGCGCGACAGGTCAACCTCTACAAGGCTACCGACTTCCCATCTCGCTGGGAAAAGGTGCATACGCTATTAAATGATGTTGCCGCAGTTGACACTACGCTCTTGAGCTTCGAAGACAAATGGTGGTTATTTTTCACCGACGGAGAAGGTAGACGTTTCAACTCACACTTACATATCTGGTACGCTTCCGATCTGTTCGGCAATTGGCAGCCTCACGTCAGGAACCCGGTTAAGATCGACGTCCGGTCTGCGCTTTCAGCGGGCCAGTTCTTTTGGCATGAGAATTGCTTGTATAGACCAGCTCAAGACTGCTCGCGAACCTATGGTGGCCAGATTAATATAAACAAGGTTAACAAGCTTAGTGAGTGGGAGTTTGAGGAATCTAGAGTCGCGACCATCGCACCCCCCTCTGGAAAATATAGTAAAGGCATTCACACACTCTCTTCCACCGAGGGCTACTCGGTTGTTGACGTTAAACGATATGTGTTCAACCCGTCCAAGTTAGTAGGTGCCTTCAGGCAGACTGCAAAGAGCACCGCCTTGAAGCTCGGCGTACCTGAAGAAACAATCCGCCAGCTTAAACAAAGGATCGGTTAACGATTTGATCGCCAACGATGGATAAACAACGAAGTGGAGTTCTGATCTTAGATGGAACTCCACGGGTCGTCGTCGTTGTGGCTCGCTCCTTGTCAAAACGTGGAATTCCTGTGACCTACGGTCATTTTAGCAGCTCGGCGCAATCGGCGGGCTCGGTCGCAGTGTCGACCAATATCCGCCTGTCTGACAATCCTGAGGACTTCCCTGAACAGGTCAGCAACGTAATCGAGCGTGAGCACATTGACACTCTGGTTCCCTGTAGTGATAAGGCAATTCGAGCGATTCTTCCAACCTATGCTTCCCTCAAACAAAAAGTAGCGCTCAGTATTCCTGACCCAACCATCGTCAACAAAGTGCTCGATAAGGAATATGCCCTTTCGGTAGCGGATCGCTGTGGCATTCGCATCCCTAGAACGCTCTCAATTACAAGTGTTGACGATTTGCTCGCGAGAAGCCCGGAGTTAGGATTTCCGCTTATTGCAAAGCCCTCGAACGCCGGCCGGCCAAGCTCTTTCAAAACGGTGTATTTTGACAGCTTCGAAGACCTATCGTCGATCATTGATCGCGAGCCAGCATTTGGAGTCGGCAATATATTTCAGGAGCTGATTCATGGCGAAGGAGTGGGCGTTAGTACAATTATGTATCGTGGTGCTCCGCTTGCCCTATTTCAGCATAGACGCATTCACGAGTGGCCTGCGAGCGGCGGGGTGGCGGTGTTCATGGAGTCAGAACCTCTAGACACAGACCTCGCCCAATCTACTGTCCGCCTTCTCCAAGCGATTTCCTGGGAGGGACCGGCGATGGTCGAGTTTCGCCGAACCCAGACCGGTCAATACGTCTTTTTGGAAGTAAACGGTCGTTTTTGGGGCTCGCTCCCCCTGGCCGTCAAAGCTGGCATAGATTTCCCTTATTTGGAATGGCAAATTCTCCATGGCAGCGCTCCGACTGTTCCTGCAGCATACAAACAGCGACTGAGAGTGCGTTGGACCGCTGGTGAAATTCGACGCCTGCGAGAGTTGTGGTCAAGTGTCGAGGCTCGAAGGCGCACAGGTTGCACTCGAGGTAAAGCGCTATTGGAGTTTATTGCGAGCTTCGCTCCTGGAGTTCGCTCCGCGTTGTTTAACATTGGCGACCCGAAGCCCGGAGTTGCAGAAGTCGTTGGGGAGCTGAGCGGCATCAGCTTTGGTTTGCTTGCTCGAATCATACCGCGCTCAATTCGCCGGCGCTATCGCCAATATAAACAGCTTAACAAGCGTAGCCGGGGCGCCTACCTTCGATTGTGGTTCGCAAGAATGTTCGGGCTTCGGAATGCTAGACGGCTGCGCCGCCTGTCTTCGGTTTCTTCAATCTTATTTGTGTGCAGCGGAAACATTATTCGAAGCCCGCTCGCAGCCGCTTTGCTTCGCGCAAGCATTCACGACCCATCGAAATTTCATATTGAATCCGCAGGAACCCACGTGGCAGCCGAAAGCCAAATCGATCCTAGAGCATTGCAATTTGCCCAGGGGCTCGGAATCACGATAAAGGGAGAGCCTCAAGATATTACGGAGGAGGTCGCGCGTAAAAGCGATCTGATCGTTGTGATGGACTACGTGCTCGAGGCGGAGGTCCTGACGCGCTTTCCCTTTGTTAAGGACAAGGTGTTTCTGGTGCACGAATGGACTTTGGGGAACCCGAGCGATCTTGAAATCTTAGATCCCGACAAAGAATCCGAGCCAGAATTTTCACGGAGTTTAGTAAGGTTGCGCGATGCGGTCACGCAGCTAGGCCAACTCTTGGCGACTAGACAATGAGCGTTGCTACTTACGCTTGGGTTCTCCGACCTCGACAACGTCAGCGCTCAGGCTCTCGTGCAAGTACTCCATGAGTTGGGGCAGAGTGATGTGTTCGAGCGCCGTGCGCTTTGGCGAGCTCTCATCTTCGCCTTCATCGCGTAGGTAATAGCGCACCTCGAAATCGCCAGCCTCGTCAGCGTAAAATACGACAGCGAATCCTTTTGCGGGATTTTCGTCGTAGACGCGGAGCGCGTGGGGGTTGACGATCTCTACCGAGTGAGCCGCGTTATTAGCGTCGAAAAGCGTGATGAGCAGCTCGACATTACCTTCAATCTCAAAATGGCTAATGGTGAAGGTATTTTTGACGGAATACAGTTGCCGGCTGTTGCGCTGGCGCGCCGACATTTCGTAGAAGACTTTGTGATGAACGAACCGAGCAAGAATCTTCTTGAGGGTTGCCATCGACCCCAAGGGTTCTTCCCGCTGGCTCTTCGTGTAGTAAATCTTCACGGGAGAGGACCTGATTTTCGCCGAGGAAAAAAGATTACCCGCACGCCAGCGGGGAAATAAGCTGGCAAGCCATGCTCAGCCCCTCCGATACCGCCATTCTTTTTGTCTTAGCCCTATTGCTTTTTGGACCCGAGCAACTACCCAAGCTGGCGCGTCAGTTGGGCGAGGCAATGCGTCACGTTCAAAATACGACGCATACGTTCATGATGGAGATGGAGCGCGCCGCCGATTCAACGGAAGTCCACACACACGAGCCTGGTCCTATTGAAGTACCGCCAGCAAGCGATGAAGAGCCGAAACGACTCGCTCTCACCGAAGATGTTCCGGGGATTGAGAGCGAAGCAGGTCCAACTACGTAGCGGTTAACCCCCAGAGCCGTCGCCAGAGAACGATGACTTTCCACACGTAGTGGACGGTTTCGTCGTACGGTGGCACACCGTGGTATTCATCGACTGCGCCACTCCCAGCGTTGTAAGCAGCTATCGCGTACACGTATTGATGCTGTTTGTCGTAGCGCGAGTAGTGATCAAGATTACCCTTAAGAGTAAGTACAGTGCCATGGATATTCTGATCGATGTCTTCAACGTTACTCACGTTGTCATCGGCCGCGGTTGACGGCATGAGCTGACCTAACCCTCGCGCTCCAGCAGAACTGCGTGCGGTGCGGTCAAACGAACTCTCGGTTGCGACGATAGCGACAACCAACCGAGGATCGACGCCTTCGGCGATTGATTCTCGAGCGATGGCTGCGACGATGCGGCGCGCTTCGTCTTCATCTATCCCTGGATTGAAGTAGCGGATCGCAGCTACGTAGGCTCGCATTGCTTGCTGTTCGCTGACTTCGCGGTTGGCGGCGGCAGCCAAAGCGGCGTGCGTACCGACAGCGAAGATACCAAAACCCCAGATGAGGGCGCATGTCAAATGAACCCGGAGTGATCGGTGCATATACCGGGAATCGGCAAATATTTGCTGGAGGTTTAGAACTTCAGCTGCGAACGAACGTCAGCGACCTTGTCTTCGACGAACTTGCTGACCGTTTGACGCAAGGCTTCCTTCTGCTCGTCTTCAAGGCGCGAATAGACGAAATAGGCTCCGGCAGCGACAACAGCACCAATGAGGGCTGCGAGCAAA
>Ga0207416_1004173_pt1 | contig 12874 bp, 9 predicted proteins | sample PaiPotPPM11metaG_FD_184107 | JGI IMG/M metagenome (GOLD analysis project Ga0207416, IMG submission 184107) | Iron sulfur acid spring bacterial and archeal communities from Banff, Canada, to study Microbial Dark Matter (Phase II) - Paint Pots PPM... ...
GTCCTCCTACAAAATGGTCATACGGCAAGCTGATCTTGTGGTCGGTCGCAATCTCGTTCGTGGCGCTCATTGTGTATGTGCGTTCAGTCATGTCACATCCTGGGCCTGCGTCGTCTTTTCCACTAAGTCTGTACGCCGTGATTTTCCCGGTAGTTTTAGCAGTCCTGTTGGCTGCAATTTGGCGACACAATCATTCAACATACTCTCGGGAATATGCCGAATGGAGTCGCTCGTTCGTCTGCGAACGATGCGGAACCGTGAGCCAGCACGACGTCACTCGTGCTTCGGCTGCCTAACGACCTGTAAATCCCCCGTCGCACAAAGGGCCTAGCGGAGCCGTTGCTCCGCTAGGTCAAAATACTGCTTGGAGAGTTCGATGCCGAGGAAGCGGCGATTCAGCTCTCGTGCGGCCAGGAGCGTTGAACCTGAACCACAGAACGGGTCGAGAACAACTTCTCCCGGATTTGAGAAAGACTCGACCAATGGCGTCAAGACGCTGACCGGCTTCTGAGTCGGATGAAGATGGTTGCCCGTGTATTGCCATTCCAGAACGTCGGGGATAGTGCGAGCCGGTTTCTGCGGATTGCCCTTCGCGAGCAGGTAAGCGTTCTCATGCTGGTAGCGAAGAAAACGCTCGGTGGAAGCATAGCGCTTGATGAACGTCAGATGGCCGATCACTCGGAAACCCACTTCACGCCATGCGGCGAGGAATTTGTCCGCTTTGTGCCAACCATAGAAGCTGACGCAAAAGCGATTCCAGCGGAGCACGCGATAGATTTCCTGGAAAGCAGGCTTGACCCAATCGCAGTTGTTGTCATTGGGAACGCTGCGCCCGTCGCGCGATGAATAGTGCGCCAAGTACGGTGGGTCCGTGAGAACAAAATCGACACGGTTGGATGCCATGCGGGAAAGCAACTCAATGCAATCGCCGTGTAGCAACCTATTTGAAAATCCATTATTAATCTGAGAATTGATTTGTTCTGATTTCATTTTCCGTTCTCCTGTAGGTGATTTGGTTCCTTCACCCGAGCACAGGAACCAAAGCACCGGGCCACAGGAGGACGGAAGATTCAGTAGTGAGAGGCTGGAGCGGGAGGCAACGGGTGTGACAGGAGAGTAGTCTGCGACTGGCGCAGGCGTGTGCTAGCGTAAGCCGACACTGCTAGAATTCACTCGGCTTCTTGTGGTCGCGAACGTTGTCATAGCTGACTGCCATGTGCTGACCGAGTCTGAGATTAGCGGTAAAGGCGATAGGCTCGCTATCTAGCCATCCAAACACGAGTCGGCTCAAGGCGTCGCAACGGTCCACTCTGAGCCACATCCACTCGGATTCGCCGCTCTGCTCATTCTTGATTTCGAACTTGACGTAGTCGCCCGCCGCGATTTCCATGCAATATATTCCGGGAGGATTCTACAACGTAGAAATGAGCAGCGCCTTCCACATTGGACGACGCTTGCGGCATGATTCATGGTCTGTGGCTCCGTGCGAGCGAAACCAAATAGGCGAACAAAAACCGAATAGTTCCGTGTATACTCATGGCTGGGTTTCTTGCTGGTCGGCATGGCTCCGGCATTTAGCTCTTGGATGCACGACCTCAGAGAATTCTGGCGTAGACATTGATATCGTGATTAACTCCTAAATGAATGAAAAGACAGCCCGAAGTCCCCTCTTTTGCTGGCTTGAAGCCAGCTTCACCTCTTTGTTCGAGGATTAAGAAGGCGAACACCAGCCGCAATACGCGCCACGAAGTGGCGCTCCAAAGCGAACTCTCTGAGTTGGGGCTCCGGTTCCAAAGAAACGTTGGCGATGTACCTGGTCGCCCAGACATTGTGTTTCCAAAGGCTCATCTCGCAGTGTTCTGTGATGGTGACTTTTGGCACGGACGAAATTGGAGTGCGTTGCGGAGAAATTTGACGAGGGGAACGAACGCAGAGTATTGGTGTGCAAAAATCGCCAGAAATATTGAGCGAGATAAAGAGGTCACAAGCCTGCTGAAGAGGTCCGGCTGGCGAGTGCTGCGGGTTTGGGAGTCCGACATCAAGAAGAATGCTCGTGGGGTAGCAATGGAGCTCGGAAAGATTCTGCGCGATCGGTCGTGACGCCTACCGATTTTTTGGGCGTTCCGTGTCGGGACTGGATATCGGGAGAATGCGATTTATTGATTTATTTGCTGGCTTGGGCGGCTTCCACACAGCCCTGAAGCAACTCGGTCACGAGTGTGTGTTCGCCAGCGAAATCGACGAGGGCCTTCGGGATTTGTACTTCAAGAATTTCGGATTACTCCCGCAGGGAGATATTCGCAAAGTTCCGATTGAATCGATTCCCGCACACGATGTCCTCTGTGCCGGGTCGCCGTGCCAGCCGTTCTCCAAGGCTGGGGATCAATACGGCTTCGATTGTCCGAAGTGGGGAGATCTTCTTGAGCACGTCGTCAAAATTCTCCAGCACCACAAGCCTCAGTACTTTATTTTGGAAAACGTACCAAATTTAGGCAGACATGATGGTGGAGAAACGTTCAAATTCCTCCGTGCTCGGCTAGCTGCTGCGGGTTATAAGACTGACTACGAGTATTTGTCTCCGCACGAGTTCGGCATTCCCCAAATTAGAGAGAGAATCTTCATCGTTGGCTCTCTCCGATCATTGGCGCATTTCTCCTGGCCTCTCATTGACAAAAAGGCGAAGCCTGCACTGACAAACATTCTCGACAAGAATCCAAAGGACGCAAAGCCGATTCCGAAACATCATCTAAAATCGCTTCGCATTTGGCAGCGGTTTTTGAAGGCCTCGCCCAAAGCGGTTGAATTGCCCTCGTTCCCAATCTGGTCGATGGAATTCGGTGCCACTTACCCCTTCGAAGACAACACGCCACATGCTGCTAGCACGCGAAGCCTACACAAACTAAAAGGATGTCACGGCAAGCCACTGAAGGGACTTTCCCGAGATGCCATCATGACGGCCCTACCTTCCTATGCCAGAACGAAGAGGAAGAAATTCCCCAAATGGAAACAGGGTTTCATTCGCCAAAATCGCGAGTTCTTCAAGGTGAACAAGAAATGGATAAAGCCCTGGATGGGGGCAATTCTGGAGTTTCACCCGAGCCTTCAGAAATTCGAGTGGAATTGTAAGGGCGAGAAGCGAGACATTTGGAAGTACGTTATTCAGTTCCGCGCTTCGGGCGTGAGGATCAAAAGACCTTCAAGCGCACCTTCGTTGATAGCCTTTACCACAACACAGGTTCCAATCATTGCTTGGGAAAAGCGCTACATGACGACCCGCGAGTGCGCGCGTTTGCAGAGCTTGGACGAATTGAAGCATTTGCCGGTAGCGAGCACGCGCGCCTATAAAGCATTGGGAAATGCGGTTAATGCAGAGGTCGTTAGAAAGATCGCCGTCTCTCTACTCGAACAGCCGTCCGCGCGAGAGGCGAAGTTAGGTACTAAGAACGAATCGCTGCGACGGGCAGCTTCCGCATAACTCTTCTTGGGTGACGAATGCCACAGCATTGCGACGATGAACGTGTGACAAAAGCACCGTATCCCCGCTCGTGGCAGAGTGAGAATCTTGTCCGTGCTGCGCATAGTCAGAAGGTGATTCATGCCTGGCTCTAAACAGAATGAGGTGATTGAAAGTCGCCGGGTCAACATCCGGCCAGGCGTAGGGATTCTTTCCGTGCTACGCCACTTGAACTACAAGCCCTGGTTCGCGATGGCCGAGTTTGTTGACAACGCGCTCCAAAGTTATCTTCAGAACCGAGAAGCCTTACACAAGCTCCACGGCGAGGACTATCGCCTCAAGGTCGAAATTGAATTGGATCGCGGCGGAGATGAACTGAGGATCAAGGTCCGCGACAATGCAGCTGGCATTGCTACCAGCGAATACGCCCGAGCATTCCGCCCAGCCGAGATTCCAACTGACCGGACCGGACTCAGTGAATTCGGAATGGGAATGAAAAGCGCAGCGTGTTGGTTTGCCCCTCGTTGGTGCGTGCGCACCTCAGCATTAGGTGAATCAGTCGAGCGAACAATCAACTTTGATATCGCGTCCATTGTGCGCGATTCCATTGAGGAGCTCGACGTAACAGAGACCGCGACTGCTTCTTCGAGTCACTTCACAGAAATCACGCTTTTAGACCCGTACAACAAGCTCCTGAGCAGGACGGGAGGGAAGATCAAGGATCACCTTGCCAGTATTTATAGAATCTTTCTGCGTGAAAAGACGCTAGAACTGTGGTTTGAGGGCGAAAAGCTCGACTATGAACTCCCAACAATTCTGACATATCCGTACTACAAAACTCCTCAAGCGTCGCCGCAGCGCTGGTACAAGGAATTCAGCTTTGATTTTGGTCTCGGCCTGAAGGCTTCGGGCTTTGCGGGTCTGCGTGAAGTAGCAAGCACCTCGACTGCCGGGTTTTCACTATTCCGTAGAAAAAGGTTAATTGAAGGAAGTTGGGACGAGCCTTATCGCCCCGACTACATTTTCGGTAGCGGGAATTCGTACCGAAAACAGCGACTCTTCGGCGAGATCTCGCTGGAGGGATTTGAAGTCAGCCATACAAAGGATGGTTTCAAGTGGGAGGATCACGAGCAAACGTTTTTGGAGCTCCTGCGAGAAGAACTCGAAACCGCTACTTTGCCGATATTGTCGCAGGCAGAGGGATTCCGCGCACGAGTCGCGCAGCGTGAACTACGCGCAGAAGCCGATAAAGCGAACAGTCGTGTGGCTGAGACGATTCAAAAGGAAGCCCCTCCCGTGCTCGCGGAGCAGACTTCATCGAAGCCGGTCACTGAATCGCTCCCCACTACGATGCCGAGCGAAGCGACCGCCAGCCTGCGCGTGATCGAACTAGACCATCGAGGAGCGAAATGGAGAATCACGATTGTGCTTTCGATGGACGCTGGGGTTGACGATTGGTTGTCAATTACAGACAAGCCGCCTTCCAAGACTGGTCCTCGCGAGATAGCAGTTAGAATGTCCCTGGTTCATCCCTTCATGGTTCAGTTTTGTCGGCCCGAATCTACAGAAATCGAAGCGTTGGCGAGAGTTGCTGCCGCTATCGGTCTGGCTGAGATCACAGCGAGAGATGCTGGCGTGCCACAATATGGAACTATACGAAGGAACATGAACCAGTTACTACGCGAAGCCCTGAGCAAAGCCTAGAGTGAGGGTTTTCCGATGAATCAAGTTAGACCTAATACCGGCGAGACGATTAGCCCGCAAGATGCGCTTCCAGCGGGTAGTCTCTGGACCCCAGTACAGGGCCAAGAAGTCAGAGACTTGATAGCGCACCTGAAATTTGACCGCGAGAGTAGTGAAAGAATTGTGTCGGAAGCTGCGGGCGTCCTGAGCAAGAGCATCCCCCCGACAGCGACACAGCAATCCACAACAGGTCTAGTGCTCGGATACGTGCAAAGCGGGAAAACCTTGTCATTTACGACCGTTGCGGCCCTCGCCCGTGATAACGGCTATCCATTAGTCGTAGTGATAACCGGAGTGGGCACAAATCTCCTCGGTCAATCTACAAAGCGATTGGAGGACGATCTACAGCTCCAGACAAACCGAAAGTGGCGACTTTTCCAAAATCCAAAACCAGACGAACGGCAGAGTATCGCTGATGTGCTTGCTGATTGGAAAGATCCGAGACTCCCGGATCAACGCAGACAGACGGTCCTAATTACCGTACTGAAAAATACCACCCATCTTCGGAAACTGATCGCCGTGCTGCGGGAACTTGATCTTCAAACCGTCCCGACACTCGTCATAGACGACGAAGCTGACCAGGCGGGTCTGAACACTCGGGTTGTTCAGGGTGGTCAGAGCACGACGTACCAACGACTTGTCGCTCTGCGGCAGTGCCTTCCCCATCATTCATATTTGCAATACACGGCAACCCCCCAGGCTCCCTTGCTCATTAACTTGATTGATGTCTTATCCCCTCGCTTTGTAGAACTGCTAACGCCTGGAGAAGCCTATGTAGGCGGCGAGACCTTCTTCGAGGAGCAGCCCGACTTGGTCCGAGTAATACCAGCGAACGAAGTTCCGAGTCGTACCAACGTATTAAATGAGGTTCCCCCGTCGCTGATATCTGCTCTACGATTATTCTTCTTGGGCGTCGCCGCTGGATTCGTGTTAGGCGACGACCAACGCACCGGCAGTCGCAACCGCTCAATGCTCGTGCATCCGTCCCGTGAAACACCGGGACACAGTCAGTTTTTTCACTGGATTTCCCAAATTAGGCAACAATGGCTTGACATTCTGAGCCTACCGGAAAGCGATCCCGAGCGAGAACAGTTCCTTGAGGCGTTTCGGCCTGCTTTCAATGACTTGAGGAGAACTGCAACAGACATTCCAGATTTTGCCGCTCTTGCAACGGAACTCCCGTACTCACTCAGGAAAACCAGCGTCCTAGAGGTGAATGCCAATCCTCGATTGGGCACCCCCCAGCCCGAGTGGAAAGATACCTATCCGTGGATTTTGATCGGAGGGCAAGCAATGGATCGTGGCTTCACTGTTGAAGGTCTGACTATCACATATATGCCGCGCGATATGGGTGTAGGGAATGCCGACACGATTCAGCAGCGAGCGCGCTTCTTCGGCTACAAGAGGCGTTATCTCGGCTATTGCCGAGTTTTTCTTGAACAGAGTGTACGTGACGCTTTTGCTTTCTATGTGCAGCACGAGCGGGACATACGAAACCGTCTGATGGAGCACCGTGATCGGGGTAGACCGCTAACCGAATGGCGACGCGCCTTCTTTTTGGACAGTGGCCTGCGCCCAACTCGTCGCCAGGTGTTGGACCTCGGATATCGCCAGGATACGATCTCGGACAACTGGTTTTGGCCGAAGGTGCCGCATGGCACGGATGATCTGCTGGCAGCAAATCGAAGGGTGGTCAGCGAATTCATTGGGAAAATGAGCTGGGAAAACGATGAAGGCGATAGCCGTAGAACCGCCGATCAAGTCCATCTCGTCGCAGAGAAGATCCCACTTCGACGAGCCTACGAAGAACTGTTAATCCAATTACGTCTTACCGACGAGGGTGATTCGCAGGTGTTCACCGGCCTGCTTCTGCAGCTCGAATCATTCTTGGAACAGCATTCCGAAACGACGTGCACCGTTTACAGGATGAGCAAAGGAAAAGAGCGCGCCCGGAGCGTCAATGACGACGAAGAGATCCCCACACTCTTTCAGGGCGCGAACTACGCTGATCCCGGACACAAAGACATGGTCTATCCGGGAGACGATGGCATCAGGGCCGATAGTGGGCTGACGATTCAAATTCACACGCTCCAGGTTCGGCAAAAGGACAGAGGCTCGGTCATTGCGAGTGATGTACCCACGATTGCGGTCTGGGTTCCTGCAGAGATGGCCAACGATTGGCTCGTTCAGGAGCGACGTTGAAGGAGGGTTGGTGGCAGTTGACCTTGCATCACTATATGAGTCCCTGGTTCTGCCTTTAGGACTGCCTTCTGGAACCAACCTCTCAGCAGTGCCGATTCCCGATTCTCAGACGCACAGGCTCGCGAAGGATTCAAGCGGATCACCATGTCTATTGCTGCGGCAGCCAATTGGGGCGACCCGACCGGCTCCAATTCGGCTACAGAATCTTTTCGTTTCCTACGACGTTCCTTGCACGATCACAGATCCGTCAGGGAGGCAGGAGGGCGGGAACTTCACAATCATCAAATGCTCGAACGCTGATCCCAACCTCTTTCCTCACTTTCTGAGAATTATCTCTCCAATGGTCGTAGCATTGGGGCCGACGCCGACCTCGGCGGCTGTTCGTCGCGCAATCTCTGGGCTGGTTGATCTCTTCCAAGCGTTGACAGCTCCAGCTCAGAAATCGATACAAGGCATTTGGGCAGAGTTGTTTCTGATTCGTACGTCAAGTGATCCGAGAGTCGTCGCGGCAGCCTGGCACAAGGGAGCCGAGGAACACTTTGACTTTGCAGCCGGTCCGCAACGAATTGAAGTCAAGAGCAGCGGAAATCGCCGCCGAGAGCATCATTTTTCGCTCGCACAACTCACGTCATCAGGTCCGTCTCGCATTGTCATCGCCTCAATATTTGTGGAACGAACCGGTGGTGGTGTCTCTCTAAGAACGTTGTTTGACGAAACGCGACAGCTACTGTCGGGCGATTTGAATCTGACACTTCAGTTAGACGCGTCGTTCTATAGCGCACTTGGCGCGGGTTGGAGTGACGCAATGGACGAGGCTTTTGACTGGGAACTCGCTCAGGAGTCATTGGCGTTCTTCGAAGCGGGATTGGTGCCCAAAGTCGAGGGAGGCATCCCTCCCGCTGTGTCAGACGTTCGATTCCGATCCGACCTATCTGGGCTAACTCCGCTGGAACAATCTGCGCTTCTAGGTTTAGGGGGGCTTTTGGCGGCAGCTAGGCTGGCTGAACCATGAAAATCATCAGACAAAGCGGCTCTCAAAGGACAAAGATGAGCCAATCACAAGTTCGCAAGTTCGATCTGAACATCGAGAAGATATTGGAAGGATGGGAACTCCGCCACGCTATCCGAGAAGTGCTTGCCAATGCGCTGGACGAGCAAGCGTTGACTTCCAGTGCGGAAATAAGGATTAACAAGGATTCAAAAGGCGTGTGGCATGTGCGGGACTACGGTCGTGGCCTTAGATATGAGCATCTGACGCAGAACGAAAACAAGGAGAAGCTGCGATACGAAAGTAAAGTTGTCGGAAAGTTTGGTGTGGGCCTAAAGGATGCTCTCGCAACTCTGCATCGTCGGGGCACAAGTGTCGTGATTAGGTCGAAGCACGGGGATATCGAATTGGAAATGACGTCTAAGCATGGCTTTTCTGACGTCGCCACACTCCATGCTGTGATTTCTCCGCCAGGCGATCCGAAGCAAATCGGCACTGATGTTGCATTCAACGGCATCTCAGATGGCGACATGGCCGCCGCCAAGAAGTTCTTCCTCAAGTTTTCTGGCGACAAAATCCTTGACAGCACTCAATACGGACAAATTCTTCGTAGAACTCAGGGAGGCAAAGCACGAGTGTACGTAAAAGGATTACTCGTGGCCGAGGAAGAGGACTTTGCTTTTTCCTACAACATTACATCTCTGACCGCTGCCATGAACAAAGCGCTGAATAGGGAGCGAACAAATGTCGGTCGCACGGCGTATGCGGATCGCGTCAAAGCTATGCTCCTGGCATCGGATTCCGACGAGGTCGCGGAAACTCTCACCAACGATCTCACACGTATGGAACAGGGCACCAATCGGGACGAGGTGAAATGGGTCGATGTTGCTGTCCATGCGTGCCAGATTCTGAACGCGAAGAGGAAGGTCGTCTTTGTCACCGCCGACCAAAGAACGCAAGCCTCCGACGCTATCGACCATGCCATAAGCGACGGTTACAAGGTGGTGACGGTGCCGGAAAACATTCAGGAGCGCCTGCACGGGGCGCGCGACATTCTCGGAAACCCGGTCCGTGATCTCGAAGTGTTTCAGACAGAGTTCGCGGCAAGTTTCGAGTTTGCATTTGTTGATAGACAGAGACTATCGCCGGCTGAGCGCCGTATTTTCGATTCACAAGCAGAGCTAGCGAAGCTCGTTGGCGGTCTTCCTCGCGAAGTGAAGGAAATCAGAATCTCAGAAACGATGCGACCAGACTTCGCTTCTAACTGCGATGCCGCCGGGCTTTGGGAGCCTCAGAAGCGACGAATCATTATCAAACGCTCACAACTTCGCTCCTTGGAAGGATTCGCAGGGACTCTGCTCCACGAGATAACGCACGCTCGATCCGGCTGCGAAGACGTGACGCGTGAGTTTGAGAATGAACTGACGGTGACATTGGGAAGAGCCTCAGCAAAAGCGATCAGCCACCTTAAATAAGTTCAAAGAACAGTAAGGACGGTAATGACAAACGAATCCAAAGCAAAACAATTTATCAGTTGCACCTGATATTCTTCGACTTCACGCATTGATTCAGGTGGACTGAAATTCCACTGCTGGCGCACAATCTCTTTGAGTGAACTTCCGCCATTCGAAGACCACCGCAAAACGAACTCTTGAGTGCGTCCAGTTTCGTTTTCTTCAAACATAAGGGATATGCACCTGAGCCTTTGCGGCTGGTCGAAAATCAGCCGAATTGTTTGAATCCCCGGCGCTGCTGCTCGCCAGCCTGGTGCATTTTCCGATCCGAAGGCGGACTCGACCGGAAAGTCCTTGTCTTCCGATGTGACTTCGACTACGGCTGCACGCTCTACATCTAACCAGCCTTCTCCGCGAGCCCGAATTCTCTCTGGAGTCGGAGTGATAAGGCGCTTTCGCATGTACCCAAGTCTACTCCCGTCCTAATCTCTGTTACAGGGCTGCGAGGGACGCTCAGCGGTTCGAGTCCCAGCCGCCCCGCCACTGTCCCGGTTGAATGCAGATCGCTAGCAGCAAGTCCTTGCCTTGATTCCTTCAACCCCTTCTTTGGCAATGATCGGGACCATAATCAACGCAGCGATTGGATCGGCCCACCACCATCCTAAAACCGCGTTCAGCAAGAGTCCCACCAATAAAATAGTCGAGAGGTAGACGCAGAAATCAGTTTGCCTAGCGTCGGCTTTCATAGCGGCGCTTCCGAGCGCGTTGCCAATTTTCTTCTTGGCGCGTGAAAGAATCGGCATGACGACGAGGGAAACGCAGGCCAGTACAATTCCGGGAATGCTGTGCTCGGGAGGTGTTTTCCTAATCAGGTCAGACATGGATTCGTAGGCGATGTAACCGGCGAGGGCGACGAAGCAAACGCCTACGATTCTGAGACTCAGTTTTTCGTTTCGTTCTCGACTCTCAACATCGGCATCAACCGACATTCTCCAAAGCAACGTGGCACCGGATGTGACCTCAATGAAACTATCCATTCCGAAACCGACAAGAGAGATGCTCCCTGCAACCATTCCAGCCGCGACAGCGATTAACCCTTCGAGGCTATTCCACACGATGGTGAAATACTCCAGCCGCCTTCCGCGATGGGCCATTACTTGGCGCGCGACGGTCAATTCAGTCATGTTGGAAGCATACCCTCATCGGCATCTTGCGATTGCAATGCGCAGGCTCACTCTGTGCGCGCATCTGGTTCTTTCGGCTGCAATGTGCCTCGGCGTAGCGCGCGCTCCTTCATCAACGCGAAGAACACCGGCACTAGAATTAGGACGTGAATCGTGGAGGTGATCATGCCTCCCACGATGGGAGCGGCAATTGGCTTCATGACATCTGAGCCAACCCCGGTTTCCCATAGGATGGGGATCAGGCTGGCGAGAACAACGCAGACCGTCATCAATTTTGGTCTCAGGCGATGGACGGCACCTTCGATTACAGCTGCTTCGATGTCCTCGTGACGCAATGCGGCTCCCGATTTGAGCCGGTGGTCCAAGGCTTCGTGAAGATACACGACCATCACGACGCCGGTTTCTACGGCGATGCCGAACAGAGCGATGTAGCCCACCCACACGGCGACACTGAAGTTGTAGCCAAGCAGTCGCTGCAGAATCAGACCGCCGGTTAGAGCGTAGATCGTGGGGAAAATGAGGACGGCGGCTTCCATGACGGAATGAAACACCATATACAGCAGCACGAAGATGACAAAAAATACGATTGGAAGAATGAGTTGCAATCGCTCTTTTGCCCGCAACTCAAACTCGTATTCACCCGACCATTTGAACGTAAAACCCGGTGGCAAAGCGAGTTTTTGCTTGAGCAGATTGGTCGCTCGGGTGACGAAGCCACCGTAGTCGTTCGTGTTGAGGTCGATGTAAACGTAACCGGTCAGCGCGCCGTCTTCATCGCGAATCATAGAAGGTCCCCGCGAGAACGAAATTCTCGCTACTTCGGAGATCGGAATCTGCGCGCCGGACGGTGTGCCAATCAGGACGCGGCGCAATTCTTCCACGTTGTCCCTGAAGTCGCGGTTATATCTGACATTAACGGGATACCGCTCGCGGCCCTCGACGTTTTCAGCGACCATTTCGCCGCCGATTCCCGAAGTGACCGCCTGTTGCACGTCAGCGATAGTCAGACCGTAGCGAGCCGCTTCTGCGCGGTTCACTTCGACGTTGAGATAAAAACCTTGCGAAACGCGTTCGGCAAAAACAGAGCGCATCTCAGGAATCGCCGAAAGGATTTGTTGTACTTCCGCGCCAACTTGCTGGATGCCCTCCAGGTTTGGCCCCTGAATCTTCAGACCGAGAGGCGTCTTGATTCCGGTGAGTTCCATGTCGAGACGGTTTTCGACTGGCATGGTCCAAGTGTTTGATAGGCCGGGAAACTGGAGTTTTGCGTCCATCTCCTGAATGAGATTTTCGTAAGTCAGTCCCGGACGCCACTGGTTGCGCGGTTTGAGCATGACGGTGGTGTCGTACATATCCAGCGGAGCATTGTCGGTGGCGCTGTCGGATCGCCCGATGGAACCGAAGACGGTCTCGACTTCCGGGAACGTGCGAATGATCTTGTCCTGTTCTTGTAGCAATTGCGACGCCTGCCCGATGGAAATTCCGGGCAAGGCTGTCGGCATGTAGAGGGCTGAACCTTCAAAGAGCGGGGGCATGAATTGACTGCCAATGCGAAGCGCGAGAGGAAGTGTCACGATCAGAAAAAGCAGATTTAGGAGCAAGGTAGTTTTGCGGAACTTCAAGCACAGGCGCAGAACCGGCAAATAGAGCGCCTGAGTAATTCTTGAAATTGGATTCCGTGATTCAGGTGTCAATCGTCCACGGATGAACAGGACCATCAGCACGGGTACAAGCGTGATCGCTAAGACGGACGAAAAGCCCACGGCGAGCGTTTTCGTCCAAGCTAGGGGGCGAAACATGCGTCCTTCCTGGGCTTCCAACAAAAAGACGGGCAGAAAGGAAACTACGA
>Ga0207416_1004179_pt1 | contig 12859 bp, 11 predicted proteins | sample PaiPotPPM11metaG_FD_184107 | JGI IMG/M metagenome (GOLD analysis project Ga0207416, IMG submission 184107) | Iron sulfur acid spring bacterial and archeal communities from Banff, Canada, to study Microbial Dark Matter (Phase II) - Paint Pots PPM... ...
CCTCTACTTGAAGCTTGGCTCGATATTTCTTGTAGATGTGGCCTACTGAGGTTTTATGCTTGATGGCTAACGTCTTTGTCAATGATGCTTCCATCGTTTGCTTGAGGGTATTAAGCCGGTGGAGGTTATAGGCGTGGCGATAGTAGTTGGCCAAGCCCCGTTGATACCTTCCCTGTGCATCGTGATCAGCGATGCACTCGGGCCTCCCTTCGGAGGCTGCCCCTTCGCGAGCTGTGCTCGCTACTATGGGGGTTCCGTCGCCCTAGGACTCGTGTCCCGTAGGCGATCCCGAAGTTCACGCATTCTCCCGGTCCGCACGTAGGCCCGTTGTTCGGCGGTTAGCTCAATCATTTCGAGTCCTCCTGAGAGAAGCATTCGCGCTGACGAACGACTTATCATCGCGATCTCAGGCAGAGGCAATAGCACCATGAACCTCTGGTTGTTCACCTACAACAAGTCACCTGACGTTCGCCCAATCCAGGGCTGACCTTATGTGGCCTAGCTGGCACAGCCTCTTGGGAGAGAGTGCTTCCCGCACTGTGCTTTCCTTGAATGCATCCATGTCAATATGAATAATCTTGCGAATGTGCTCTCTCATTCTTGCGCAGCATGCTCACCTAGGAACATGGTGAGGCGATTTTTTCGTTCCCCATCAGTTTCTCAAAGTTCATAAAAGTCAGAGCTGTCCCTGTTTCCCCCTATATAGAGCACGCAAACTTCTGCTACAATGGGCTCAGGAGAACGTTGCTGCCGAGTATGATTGATTGGCTAGAACCCTGAGCCTATCTTAATTTCGTCGTGTATTTTCCCTGCTAACTGACAACGGTTTCCCTCTAACAAAAGGGAAACCGTCGCGTTACACAGAGGTTTGCTAGGATGGTCGACCTGTACTGGTAAACAAGCCGATGCGATTGCCCGTCGGGTCTGAGAAGAATGCAAACCAGCCCGTATGGGGAATTTCGGTCTTTGGGAGCAGGGTCTTGCCACCCAGGGACTCCGCTTTGGCAAGTGTAGCATCGATGTCATCGGTCGAGATGTAAATAAGCACCTCGCCGGGCTTGTACCCAAGCTGTTCACCTACCTTGACAAATCCACCACCAGGGCCAGGCTCAGGCTGAAACATGTGGTAATCGAAACTTTGATCAACTTGGATCTTCCAACCGAAGAGGTCAGTATAGAACGTACCGGCCTTCCCGGGATCAATGGCGGGAATTTCGACGTGAACAATGGAATGATTGGACATGAGATAACCTGCCTTTCAAAATGTGTTCAAACAGATCGCTTACTGTACTCGAGCAACTTGAGCAGGAGAACAGGAGAAATGCTTGGAAGTAACCTCTGCATTTCCGAATACAGTATAGAATATGTGTTCGATATTGTCAAGTAAGTAGCACAACGTATTGAAGTTCATTCTGCACTATAGACCCATACATGATGTATTGGCATAACGCTATAATTTCTCTTCTTTGTTTAAAGATGAAATTATAGTTGTACAGCAAGATAACCGTCAGAACTGGCTACTTTGGGAAAGGATGTATCATGCGGAAAGAATCACAGAAAAACTATAGGCTGGAGATACTGGAAATACCAAACAAAACTAAGAAGCTGGGTATGATGCCTTCAGAGGTCTTTGAGAGGATCGAGGAGCATCTTCTGCTAAGCAGCGTGCCATTATACTTTGTCGTAATTGTACTAGTAATTATTGCATCAACATTCGCGTCCGTTCCATGGGTTGCACTCCCAGCTCACCTGGTTATCTCTCTTCTGAGTGCACTGATTGCCTTCGTATTGCTGATAAAGTGGGTTGCTATGCTGCGCCGCTTGTGTGCGCGTGCACTGGCTGATCGTAGCAGTGAAGAGGCAGTAGCAGCAGCTACCGGAGCGGCATGCGTCTGTTTGCTGCTTGCCGGACTGATTGTTTTAGTGGCGACTAATGCTAACGCATTATCAGTACCGTTACTCGTACTTCTCGTTATCCTGCCAGTAATGCTAATCTGGCAATATCGGCATATCATATTTGGCGCACAAGAGAAGTAGGAGAGCAAATAATATCATATAACTCGGGAGCATTCGAAGATAGTGGCGGACTCTTAAAAATTTCTGAGAATTTTCCTACCCCACTAGTAAATTGAGCAAATATTGGGTATACTAACAGTGGCTACATCAACAACTCTGCTCTCTCGTGAGTTGTTCATCTGGTTTTTGTTTCCTCCGGCGGTGCTGATCGATATTTCTCTGTTAATCGATGTTTTTAGTTGTGTTGTCCTAGCCCGTCAAGGAGGCTTACTTATGCCAGTAACAGAGGCTTCACGCGAAGTGTCTCAATTGTCTGCTTCGTCGTCTATGCAATCTGTTTCCTTACAGTCCACCGGTCCTCGTAGCATTCTTCGGCATCGTTCTATTAGTTCTGACATTGCAGCTAAAGAGCTACCTCGTGTCCCACGCGCATCACGTACTCAGACCCTGACTCAGACACAGAAGCCCGAACCAAAGGCCCCCAAGCCTACTCCGTCCGCAGTTGCCCAGCCCGTGACGGAGTCTCATTCTCAGCCTCGTCTGCACTGGCTTGTCCTGCTTGGGCTGGGGATGATGATTGCTCTGGCGTTGGTATTGGTAGGACAATTGGCCACTAGTTGGCTGATGACAACGTGGGACGACTTGCATTATGGCCGACCACGTACATTCCAGGTTGATGCCTATGTTGGTCATGAGTCCGGTAAAATCTCCAGTCACTTCATTGCGTTGAATATCCAGGGTCGCCTCGAAGTTATTGAGCTGCCCGGAGGAGATGCTGCGCATGCACATATCTATCTTGGTCCGCAACTGATAGGGCCAAATGCTGATCTCGTACCCGCTACTATTCATTTCGTCGATACTCGCCACGACCATCATCCCGATATGCTCGTGCAGGCAGGGGATATACAGGTCATCTTTCGTAATGCGAATGGTACCTTCGTGCCAGTCTAGCATGACGGGATGCTTCCAATAGCCACTTCCTTCATCTGTCCCATTCCAATTTGTCCCTTTTTTATCCTCAATTTGTCCCTTTTTTACCCTGGAAAAAACTTCTCTCATAAGGTATCGTTAAGGAATAAGACCACTTATGGGAGGGCTTTGAGTTAGGAAATACCCTCACTGTTTTTGATACATTCCTGGAATGGGAAAGCAGGAGGTTGACATGGACATCATCTATATTGTCGGTTTTTTCGCCTTCATTATACTGATAGTCCTAATTTGCCTTGACGCCATGGAGTGAAACTAACAAAGCATAGAGATGCTTCACTTTGATGTTTGAATCAAGCGCAAAAACTCCATACGTGTCTCGTACTCCTCGCGGAAAACGCCTCGCATAACCGAGGTAGTCATAACACCGGGAGTACGAATGCCACGTGAGGACATGCATAAGTGCTCGCCTTTGAGGACAACTGCAACGTTCTCAGTGCTAGTGAGGCGACTGATCTCATCGGCAATCTGTTCTCCCAGTCGCTCCTGGACTTGGAGCTGATGGGCAAATTTCTGGGCGACCCGTGCAAATTTCGAAAGACCGAGTATCTTGTCTGTTGGGATATACCCAATGGCAACATCACACCACATAGGTAAGAGATGATGCTCACAGAGCGAGAAGACGCGCAAGCCAGAGACAGAGATCATCTGATCTGTCGAGACAGCCGAGAAAACAGTATCAGTTGTTCCGGGATCGTATTCGATAAATTCCCGCCACCAGTCTGCCCAGCGGCGGGGGGTATCCAGCAGTCCTTCACGGTCAGGATCTTCGCCGATAGCGACTAGCAGTTCTCGTCCCAATTCTAGCAACTTGGGATAATCAACTTTCTTTTCGGGTTCTTGGGTTCTGGGTTTGCTGTACCCATTGAGACGCGCTTTTTCCTGATCCATGTGTATTACCATATCCTTTGTTCCTTACTTGGCCGTGTCTTATAAAGAGTCGATCCTCAATATTGTGGGTTTTTAGATGATGATTTCAGGACACCCCAGTATGAGAGAACGCCAATTTGCGACTTCCTAATTCCGATCAATGCCCACATAGAACTTTTTTACTATATTCAATCGATTTGTAGAAGAGGAGGAGCCAATAGAATGCCTGGGATCACACTCCCCGCTTATTCCCCCACAACAAAACATGTAGTTGAGGCAAAACAGTTATATTATACCACTTTTCGGCCACTACACGCTCAATGAGCCAGGCTATCCTACGCATAATACCGGCAATGTCAACCTCCTGTGCCAGATGAGGGGGAGTATGATTCCCTGCCTGCAAGTACAGAGGAATGTTTGGATAGCGCTCAGCAACATATCTGGCGTAAGCAAAATCGTCTTCGTCGAAAACAACGACTTTGAGATATATCTCCACTTTGTGATCACCTTCTCCACCAGTCGCGTAGGTTATGCAGCGATCGAGGCGGTCCCAACGTGTAACTTGTTTGCTGCTGGGCGGCTTGGGCGAGAGTGAGAGATAATCCAGATGAGCAAACCAAGGCTGAGCGATACTACCCTGCGTCTCGATTGCAAAGGTATAGCCATGGGCATGGCCTAGATCGATCAAGTCGCCCAGCGGTTGGATGGCAGGATTGCCACCAGAAAGTGTCACCAGAACGGGTTTGCCACCAGAGAGGCGCTGCACTTCGGCAAATACTTCTTCGGTGGTCATGGGATACCAATCAGATTTGTACTCTGGTAGCACAGCATAGAGAGTATCACACCAAGAACATCTATAGTCACATCCACCTGTTCTCACAAACACGGTTGGCTTTCCAATAAGAGCGCCTTCTCCTTGTATTGTTGGGCCAAATGACTCTGATACCATGATAGGATGTGTTGTTTCTGTTGTTTCTCTGATAGGATGTGTTGTTTCCATAATTTATATCCCTTCTCGTTCGTCATGCGTAATCTCTACGAAGCCTCTTGGAGTCTCCCATAACCTGACGCGGTAGAGTAGGTGATCAGGTACCCCATTAGCAACCAGGGCATCCCAGATCCAGTGGGCAAGATTCTCGGCGGTAGTGCGAATGCCAGTAAGGGCATTCAAGTCATTGTGATCCATACCTCCACTTTCGATGGGCTGAGCGGCACTGCCTCTTGGTGTGGAGTCAGGGAGGTGCTCTAGAACCGTGGTATTAACAATCTGCTTGAGATCCTCGAAGTCCATCACCATTCCATCATCGGACTCTCCAGGCGCGTCAATGATGGGTCCACGCAAGGAAACCTGTAAGCGGTAGGAGTGACCATGAGGGCGCTTGCATTTACCCCGATGCCCTGGCAGACAGTGTGAAGCTTCAAATGTAAATTCTTGTGTGATGATAGCATATCTTGTCATTATTTTTCCCCTTTCTCACTACCAAATCCGTGCTAATTCACAGGAGATAGGATTAGTGGCTTGCTTTACCAGGAACGTGTAGGTACTCTTGAGGATCATTAGCATAGACTGTTGGATCAGGGATACCTGCTAGCTTGAAGGATTCGTACCGTTCCACACACGTACCACAATGCCCACAGTGGCTATCACCATAGCCCTCGTTACCACCTTCATAGCAGCTCCAAGTTAACTCGAAAGGTACATTAAGGCTGGCTCCCAGACGAGCAATTTGAGCCTTACTAAAATACATGAAAGGAGCTTCAACTTTGATCTCTTGCCCTATCATTGCCGTAGCGAGCATGTTATTGAAAGCGTCGACAAATACTGCGCGGCAGTCAGGATATTGCGTATAGTCACCATGGTGGGCGGCAAAGGCGACTACGCTGGCATGCTCGCTCCAGGCAACAGTGGCAGCTTGTAACAACATATTTGGATTGCGATAAGGCACAACGGTAACCTTCATGCTATCGTCGGTGTAGTGACCATGTGGCATCTTGAGCTGCTTGTTGATGAGTACAGAGTCCGAATCGGCCAATAGACGTGCAATAGGAAGTTCGATGATGTCGAATGCGATGCTGATGGCATTGGGACCTTGACCGTAATGCTCACGGAGATCAGTGACGTAGCGTTCAGCGTAACTCAGTTCCTTAACATGCTTCTGTCCATAGTTGAACGAGATCAGGTGCAGGTTCCAGCCTGCCGAGGCGTAGTAGTGGGCTAGTACACAACTATCCATGCCGCCACTAATAATTAAAACTGCTCGTTTGTCTAGTATAGTAGTCATACGTTCCTCTTTCATACTCCGAGCGGGCTTGTCGTCGGGAGACAGACCTACACAGAGTAGACAAATTTCTATTAGCTACCAGATGGCAAGTATCGGCGAAACTCTGGGCGAGGCCCGCTATAGTCAGGCTGAACATGCTCAGTAAAGATGATCGTTTTGATGTTGCCACGAACCGTGAAGTCACCCACCACACGTATCCAGCTCGGAGCAAGAAGTGCTACTAGATCATTGAGGATGGTGTTGGTCACCGACTCATGACTGATCTGACGGTCGCGATAACCATTAATATACAGCTTCAGGCTCTTGAGTTCAACAATATACTTGTCAGGTACATAATCGATGACAATGGTCGCAAAATCGGGAAAGCCGGAGCGAGGGCAAAGACAAGTAAATTCGGGAATTTCAAAATGCGTAACATAATCTCTCTCCGGATGCGGATTAGGCCAGGGTGCCAGACGATTGGCTTCGATTTCGTCTAATCCGTAACGGCCAGGAATACGCTGCTGATTTTGATTTTCCATAAAGACCTCCTTTGAGTGAGACGAACACCAGTTATCACCCATAATAGCATAGGCAGCCTTTTCTTGCGACATCGAATTTTTGCTCTCCCCAAAGATCGGACTAACTCTTCTCAAAAGTTGAGTACTTGAGTCTTGCTACTAGAAAGGAAAGGAAGCTTCTTTATTGATCGGTCACTATTATAGGACTGTAGACGTGCTAAGAAAAGAGGGCAACAAGCGTCCCATGGATAAGCTCTCCAGGTCTCGCTCTCTGTTGCTCGATTCTGTGCAATAGCGATAAGAAGGAGATCAAGATGTCGAATCTCGTAGACCAGCAGTATCTTTTGAATGAAGAGTACAAGGATGCCTCCAATCTAAACGCACGCCTGCAGTTCTTCCAGCGTTTCAGCACAAACCAGATAGACCAGTATCGTTGGATCTTTGATCACTTCAATCTGAGACCGGGCAGCCGCATTCTTGAATTAGGATGTGGACCAGGCTTCCTGTGGCAGAAAAATCTGGATCGTATTCCACCGGACTCGACCATCACGCTATCTGACTTTTCGCCAGGGATGATCCAAGAGGCTCAACACAACTTGCGCGACAGTAGTCCAAGCTTCACCTTTCAGGTCATCGATGCGCAAGTTATTCCCCTTGAAAGTTCCCGCTTTGATGCAGTGATTGCGAACAATATGCTCTTCCATGTGCCAGACCGACAACGTGCGCTCTCAGAGATCCACCGTGTTTTGAAGCCAGATGGCCACTTCTACACCTCAACATTTGGAGAAGCATCTTTCTCGGAGATGAGAAGACTTATGAGACAGGATAGGATGATCCCATGGGGGGAAAGACTAGGATTTAGCCTTGAGAATGGTGCTGAGCAGCTATCCTTCTGGTTTGCACATGTAGACCTTTACCCTCTGGAGAATACACTTATGATCACAGAGGTCGAACCATTCCTTCAAATGATCAGCTCTGGCATAGGTAGATCAGATACTGATGAGGAAACACTTCGAGAACTGCGCGAAGCGGTAGAACAGGAACTAACCCAGCACGGTGCGCTTCGTGCCACAATGCATTCTGGTCTTTTTGCGGCATATGGCCGGAAGTGAGAAGAAATACCTACCCTCCTTCCTCTTGCACAACGACTTTGATCTGGTCAACTGAAGTGGGCAGGTGGTCAGTGTTGAAGGGTAAGCGGATGTCGACAGAGACTACTCCCGGCTGCCGATGCAAATAGGCTCTGGTCTCTGTACTGGTCGCGCCTTTGATAGATTGTTGCCATTGCTTGATCTGAGCAGAAGTGAGCGCATAGACCCAGACGCCGCGTACAGTGGTGCTCAGGTAGACGAGACTGTCACTGCCGCCGTTCTGTGCTGGAGCCCCGACGACTGAGACTCGACCTTGCTGCTTGTAGGCTTTACCCAGTTCTTTGGCAACATGCTCGCTCAGGAGCTGAGAGGCAAGTTGTTCGCAAGCAGCCCGGTTGTAGACGGTGACGCTACCCTGAACCTTGACGGTAACCTGGACCTGATCTGCCTGCCCATTTACAGGGATGCTTGGGTCAGTCTCCTCTTTATAGGATGGTTTGCCGACCATGGCTTCGTTGGCAGTGAGTTGTCTCTGGAACTGCTGGACAATTTGTTGCTCAAGCACCGGTTGGAGGGAGGCATTCACACCATCCAGATCAGCCTGGGCAAAGTAATGGCTCATCTGAGGATCTGCTCCGCCAGTGAAGGGCCTGGGATTGCTGACGCTGAGTGAGCTGGAGTTACAGCAAGACCCAATGATGGCACCTGCTTGGATGTTGCCTGCAGTCCCGATACTAGTAACAATGGCTGGTGCATCGATCTGGCTATTCTGACCATCCTGACCATTATTCTCTCCTTGGTGTCCTGGCACTTGAGCGTCCTGTATGAGATGCAGACGTACACCTGTAGCAGTGGTGAAAATTTCGTCAGTAGTAACCGTAATAGTTCTTCTACTGCCATTAGTAAATTCTAATATACCTTGCGCCTGTGTACCCGGAACTGTTGTGATGCCGCTGGTGGATACAGTTTTGCTATTAGTAAGGGTGTCTTGTAGGAGGCGGGCGGGAATAGTACGTGTAGCCAGATTCGACGTGGTCTGTTGTGTAGAGGCAGTCAGGAGGTAGCTATTCTCCTCCGTTTTTGTTTGTGCAGTGACATAAACAGTTGCCGCTCCGAAAGCCTCGGACGATGGAATGAGGTCAATACCCAACTCGCGTGGCACTAACAGGGTTATCAGCAGCAGCACAAGAATCAGTACAAAGATAACAATGGGAACGGTCAGCCGCCAGCGGTGCTGTTGTCGTTGCCGCAATCGCGGCTCTTCGGTAATACGTACTTTGTTTCTGGCACCCTCGGTTGTACTCAGCCTTTCTCGACGCTTGCGGGTCTCGCGAACGGTTACCAGCGTGCCCTCATTGGGCAGGTGGTGCCCGATTATGATCGGCTCAGGCAACTTACGATCTGATAACAAGTTGGAATGCACACGCCGTGGGGTATGCATTCGTAGGGATTGGGATAAAGCGGAAGCCGCAGATCGACGGGGCATGTGCAGTGACTCGTAGTCTGCTTCCACCCCGTTTGGACCACGGAGGGCTGCCAGAAAGGCAGCGCGTAGCTCGGCGACATTACGGTAGCGATCTTCGGGATGCTTCGCCATAGCGGTACCTACTACAGTATCCAGCTCAACAGGAATAGAGGCATCAACGGCACTGGGCAGTGGAATGGGCTCCTGCATGTGCATCTGGATGACACATACATCATCGGGATCATTATAGGGTAGGGTTCCAGTTAACATTTGATAGAGCAGCACACCGAGCGCATAGATATCGGTCAAGGGTGTCACGATGCCCCGTGTCTGCTCCGGAGCTATGTAGTGCGGTGTCCCCGGCACCTGATCCAGAGGGATTGGCTTGCCAGCCTGTGAGGTATTATTTTGTTGGGTAGTACGCACCAGTCCAAAGTCGGCAAGATAGAGATGGGGTGGAAAGTTGCGCCGTAGTTCGAGCAAGATATTTGAAGATTTAATGTCTCGGTGAATTAAACCCTTGTCGTGCGCATACTCCACGGCATCCAGCAACTGCTGGTAGATAGGTAATATTTCCTCTAGATCGAGCAGATTGCGACGAAGATAGCTAGTAAGAGTTCCACCATCGATGAAAGGCATTACCAGATATAGAATACCTTGCGCTTCACCAAACTCGATCAGCGGCAAAATATGTGGATGCTGTAGACCTGCGATAGTCTGTGCCTCTCGAGCAAAACGCCGCTGCATTGCGCGATCGTTAGCATGATCGCCTAGGATGACTTTGATGGCAACACGGCGACCGAAGGCCGTACGTTGACGACCCTCATACACAGCTCCCATCCCTCCCACACGGATGCGCTTGATAACGTCATAATTCCCAAGCTGCTTGCCTTCCAGAGACTGCATTGCGCGTGCTTATCCTTTCATTATCACCTCAGAAATGTTACCCTCTGCCTTTGCTCGTAGACGATGGACTAGTCGGCTCGATAGCGGGCAGAGGGGGCAGGTCTGTCGATGAGGCCCCGGAGACCGCCAATACCATGACGCTGATCTGTTGGGGATCATTGGGCAATGTATCACCATCAGTAATATCGATCTTGGCTCTGGCAATCCCTCTGTAGCCATTGAGGAACCTCTGAGCCGCCTCACGACTCTTGTTGGTCAGTTGTTTGGCAAGCTCCTGCTTCTGCTTAGCATCGAACTGATAGTACCAAGTGCTAGCCATTGCAACTTGCAAGGTAACCACGCCGTCTTTCATGTCGGTCACTGTCTGCTTTGTAATAATCGTACCTGCTAGCGCATAGCCCTGCCCTAGGTCGCTGACAGCTCTATTTTTGAGGAGATTCTGGGCAAGAGCCTGCGCCCCACTAGCATCATAGGCTAGAGCCGTACAGGTTGCATTAACAGTAATGTTGGCAGCAGTGACATTCTGTCCCTGATCTCCCACGGGTTGATCTATACTGGGCTGTGTTGTACATTGTGGATCGCTGCTGACCAGTTGCTCATTCGACTTGAGCTGGCTCTTGAAGGCGTTCTGGGCCTGCTGAGACAGTGTGGACTTGAGCTGGTTGGCAAAACCGTCAACGTCACTCTGTTGAAGGAAAGTATAGTGTTTCTCATCTTGCCCTCCTGTGAAGGCCGAACTCACTACTTTAATAAAGCCACCCGATGCACAGCAGTTTTCGTCGATTGCACCTGCCGCCATATTGCTGTTCACTCCAAGTGTGATTGCATGAGCGTTAACAGTTACAGAACCAACAGTAGGAAGATGGGCGGCAGGTATGTCTACCGACCCATCAGGCACTACGGATACGCCATTGGGACCGGGAATGGCATTAGTAGAAGCTATCCAATAATCCTGGTCAGAGCCATTATAAAAGGTGAGTTGCCCTGTCGCAGGTTTTGCTACTATGTGACCAACACCCGTAGCAGTAACCGATTTTGACTGCTTCTGTGGCGAGAACGTCAATTGGCGCAACGAGACCTGACGCTTAGTAGGATCTGCATTGCTCGTGACAGCTTGAATGACATAGCTATCCTGCTCGACCTTGCTCTCTGGCGTGATGGTGATAGTTGCAGGGGGTGTATTGTCACCTGCAAACAGGCCGAAGTGAGACAGCTGCAGGCCTGACGCGGAGATGACTATGCCCCCACCAATTAATAGGATAGCAACTATGAGAATGGCAATGATAAGGCCCCTCAAGCTGGGCTTCCTACGCGCCGCACCTGTCCGTGTCTGCCTGGTGCGGCGTGCAGGAGAGCGACTCGCACCAGCCCCATGTGCTGCGGAAGCTGTAGCCATTGCACCAGCAACCACTGGTGTTTTTCCGGTATCGCGCCGTTGGGAAGCTGGGTGAAGCAGAGGTGTCGCCAATGGCTGTACTATGCTTCTAGGCGCAGCTGCCGCATCCATCGGGGGCTGCTTGGCAGTAGACTGACCATGTGGGGCCCGTGATGACGGTGGCAGTTCAATGATGCCCGGCCCTGTTCCGACTGTAGGATCAGGTGTGTCGGACGTGCTTGAGAGAGTGTGCGGAGGCATAGTACCTGGCGCAAAGCTAACTGAAGGCGCATTCGTTTGCGAAGAGGGCGCCGATGGCGTGGGAGGCAGAGCATCCCAATCGTGATCCATAGACGCAGAAGACGCATCTGGAGGGACGGGCCCCTGAGGACTTTTCTTGATCAGATCAGCAGCAACAATTCCTGCAGCGGCACCGCTAGCAGCTGCCGCTATGCTTCTGGCAGCGGACGGTGAAGCTGTATTCTTCGTGTCTGCGATAGGCATGGACGATGCTTGATCAGCTCCAGATGCTAGCACGGATGAATCATTGCCCCTCCGCGGCTGCGCTTTTTGTGGGTCCAGGTCAGCGGTCGGCAAATCTGCATAGGGCGATGGAGGGTATTTTGGTGCATTTTCTGCCATTTTATTGGTAGAAGCAGGAGATGCAATAGGAACTGACTGACCTTTTTCGCCGGACAATGCTCCAGCTGCTGCGCCTCCTGCGGCAACACTCGCCAAAGGGACAGTCTTTTTGCCAAGACCAAAGAGTCGGCCTTTTTTTCTCTTCTTGCGGGTCTCGGCAGGCAACGGCTCTGCGCGTAGGGCGTCGGTATAGCTTTCTAACGAAGAATAAACACTGAAGCGGCGCTGGCGGGCAAATTCCGCCAGACCTAGATCTACTGGTATTACAAATATAAGCTCGGCGTGCAGCTTACGCCGGACGGTCTTAAGATCATCAAAGTCCTGTGGGCGTTGAAATGCCTTGTTTTGCTGATTCTCTGGCAGAACAATCGCTATCTGTTTACGGCCCAGCTTCTCCTGTGTGAGAATGGCAGCCAGTACACTCTTGCGATCATCATTGGGTCCAACATAGATGATGCCAATCTTGGTGTTGCGCGGATCTTTCAGACCCAACAAATCCGAGCCATTTCCCTGTCTCATGGGTATCCCCTCTTACAAGTTAGCGTTTCTCGCTTCTGGTGCTATTGTACACTATACAGCTCCATTGATAAAGAGAGGAAATAGCCACTCATTTCGAACTAACGAACGTTCCCCTATAGAAGGTAGATGATCCTGCTATGTGAGCACAAAACCAATCCCTTGCCCTGACTTGACGTCGCCGATGAAGAGATGAATACAATATATCA
>Ga0207416_1004180_pt1 | contig 12856 bp, 8 predicted proteins | sample PaiPotPPM11metaG_FD_184107 | JGI IMG/M metagenome (GOLD analysis project Ga0207416, IMG submission 184107) | Iron sulfur acid spring bacterial and archeal communities from Banff, Canada, to study Microbial Dark Matter (Phase II) - Paint Pots PPM... ...
ACTTCCCTATTGGGCAATTGCTCACCACCCAGGTTGATGTCCAGGGTGCGCTGGCCTTGTTCGACCGCATCTTCGAATATCTTGATCTGCCCATCGACATCAAAGATGCGCCCAATGCACTCCATCTGAACAGCAACGAGGTGCGCGGCGAGATCGCCTTCGATGATGTCACCTTTACCTACCCGCGCGATCTGCCGGGCGTGCTGAGCGGCTTTAGCGAGCTGAAGTCCGTCAACGGGCGCGAGAAGCCGGACATGGAACGCCCCATAGCGCCGCCGCCGCTTGTCATGAGCGAAGAGAGCGCAGAGAGCGAAGAGGCTGAACAACGCCCTACCCTGAACCACGTCTCATTCTCGGTCAAGCCGGGGCAGTTGGCCGCGCTGGTGGGGCCGAGCGGCGCGGGCAAGACGACGATCACCTATCTAATCCCGCGCCTCTACGACGCCGACAGCGGCTCGGTGCAGATCGACGGCCATAACATCAAGGAGATCGCGCTGGACTCGCTGAGCGAGTTTATCGGCGTGGTCACGCAGGAAACCTACCTGTTCCACGCCACGGTGCGCGAGAATCTGCTCTACGCGCGGCAGGACGCCACCGAGGAGGAGATGATCGCGGCGGCGAAGGCGGCAGCCATCCATAACCGCGTCGTGGAACTCGACAACGGCTACGATACCATCGTCGGCGAGCGCGGCTACCGGCTCTCCGGCGGCGAGAAGCAGCGCATCGCCATCGCGCGCGTGGTACTCAAGAACCCGCGCATCCTGATCCTCGACGAGGCCACCAGCGCTCTTGATACGCACTCGGAACGCCTGATCCAGGCCGCGCTGGAGCCGTTGATGCAAAATCGCACCACGGTTGCCATCGCGCACCGACTCTCGACGATCCTCTCGGCGGATGTCATTCTCGTGGTGGACAAGGGCGAGATCGTGGAGCGCGGCACGCACTACGAATTGCTGGAGTTGGACGGCCTGTACGCGAAGCTCTACAACGAGCAGTTCTCAAAGCTCGAATCGGCGGAACTGGCATTGTAGAGGAGCGCATCTGATAGGTGGTGCTGGCCGAACGCAGCGATGGCAAGGCGTAGGGGCCAGATTTATCGCGCCCCACGGGGTAGAGGGGCAACGCGCATCCCACCTGCCAGCTTTGCTTCTAATTACCCTGTCCATTATTATACCGACCGTAACTTGCCACCGTGGGCATCGTGCCGTCGATGAACCAGTCGGTCACGGTCGGCTCGCCGGGTACAGGCAGCAGACCGGTAACAGCGGAGACTGTACCTGCGTGAACATCGGACGGCCGGGAGAAGTCATCCGGCGGGTAATGATAGAGATTAGTGGCGTATTGCATGACGTCGTGCCAGATATAGCCCGCGCCCGTGATACCGATCACGTTATTCATCGCGCTGTTATTGCTGTTGCCCGCCCAGACGCCGACGGTGAGATAGGGGGTATAGCCCATCGTCCAGTTGTCGCGGAAGCTGTCGGTCGTGCCAGTCTTGGCGGCCACCGGGAACGGCTCTTCCAGGGGATTGCCCGGATAGAACTCGTGGTAGCGCGCTGTCTTGTCGGACAGAATGCTGCTCATTAAGAACGCCACATCTGCCCCCATCGCGCGCGCGCCCTGCGCTTTATTGGGATTATAGGTATAGAGTGGGTGGCCCTGGCTATCGGTGATCCCCAGGATGGAAACGGGCGGCACGCGCACGCCCTGGTTGGCGAAGGTGGAATAGGCCCCGGTGAGGTCCAGCAGCGAGACCTCTTTCGTGCCGATTGCCATCGACGGGCCGAGCGTGTCCAGTGGTTGATCGGCAATCGAGGTCAAGCCCAGGCGAGCCGCCATGTTGACGACGTTGGGGATGCCCGCGTACTCGATAGTGTCGATGGCCGGAATATTGATCGAGTTGGCGATGGCATTGCGCACGGTCATCGGGAAGCCGTTGAGGAATACATCGCCATAGTTGTTCGGCGTGTAGTAGGGAGGCCCGCTGCTCGGATACGTGGTTTTATGATTTTGCAGGATCATGGCCGGATACCAGCCCATCTCGAAAGCGGTGCTGTAGACGACGGGCTTGAACGACGAGCCGGGCTGGCGCAGCGCCAGGGCAGCGTTGTATTGTCCCTGCACCTGCGGGCTAGTATTGTTATAGTTTGAGCTGCCGTCCATTGCCAGAATTTCGCCGTTCGTTGGATTCTGCACCACGACGGCGGCATTATTCACGTTATTGACCGTCGCCAATGGCCCAAAGCAGCCCAGGTAGCTGTTGCACTGCTCTTTGTAAAGGTTATTGTAGACGATCTTCTGAACCTCATTTTCCAGGTTCAAGTCCAGCGTCGTGTAGATGTTGTAGCCGCCATTCAAAAGGTTCTGCGCGCCCAGCAGGGGAACCAGCACGTTGTCGATGACATAGTTGACGAAGTGCGGAGCCTGGATGCCTTGCAAATTGGCATAGGACTTGAACGTGATCCTGGCGGTCTCAGCGGCGGCCTGGTTCGCCTGAGCCTGCGTGATATAGTTCAGGTCCACCATGGATTGCAGGACATATTGTTGGCGGGCCAGCGCCGCACTCTTATTGTAAATGGGATTGTAGTAGGATGGGCTTTGCGGCAACCCGGCCAGCAGCGATGCCTGAGCCAGGTCAAGCTGCGAGAGCGCCGGAATGCAGCTCGTGTGGGTACATTTGGGCTGCAGGTTGAAGAAATCCTGCGCGGCAGCCTCTGCTCCATAATTCAGATCGCCATAGAACACCGTGTTGATGTACATCTCCATGATCTTCCACTTGGGATATTGCTGGGTCAGACCATACGCCAGCAGCGCCTCTTCGCCCTTGAGCGGCAGTGTGCGCTCGTCGCCATTGAAGAGTTGATTTTTGATCAACTGCTGGGTAACGGTGCTGGCCCCTTCGATGGGAGCGTGATAGATGGCATCGGTATAGGCGGCGCGCAGGATGCTCTGAAAATCAACGCCCTGGTTTGTCCAGAAGGTGTGATCTTCGGCGGCGACGGTGGCATCGACCAGCAGCGGTGAGATTTGCGCGTAATTGACATATGTGCGCCGCCCGTAGCCATTCTGATGGTTGTAGAGCGTATATAGCAGCTTGCCGTTGCGGTCATAAATGTGCGTCGATTGGAAGAGCGAGTTCGTTGCCATGTTATTCAGCAGCGGGAGTTGGGATTGATAGTAGGCATAAACCGCGCCCACGCCCGATGAGAGCAGCGTGAGGATGACGATCAGCGTGATGGCAAGAGTCATGACGACGCGCGGCGCTTTGTCGTGTCCCTGCCGCCCGTGCAAGCGCTTGCGCAAGATCATCCGCTTGATACGAGCGCGCCGTTCCGCGATCAGGCGCGACTCGGCGAGGTTCTCCTCGCGCGCGGGGCGCAAAGCTATGCTGGGCATGGTAGCAACCGGCGCGTGGCCGTTGCTATTATTTTCATCTATTTCATTGTTGCTGACAATCAGTGATGTTTCGGCTAATGGTTCTTGATCGAATTCGTTACCCATAAAAATAAAACTCCCCAGGAGGTAAAAAAAATTACTATACTCTTGTATTATAACGCATCGATGCTGTTCATCGTTTCGCTCTGAGCATTATAGCATGTTAAGATATTGGATATGCAACCGTTGTATCCGTTTATCGTAATTAGAAATGAGGGTTCCACGCATGAAATTGACACGTAGGGGTCTGATTTATCCTGTCCCATGGTGTCCCGTTAAGGATATACTGGCATGAGCGAGCAAGAACAGATACCGGAACCGCGAGCGTGGCAGTCCGCGGCAGACGACGAGATAGAGCAAGCGCCACAATTTTATTATAAAGCTGCGCGCAAAGACGGCAAGGTTGGCCCGAAAGAAGAGCCGCCGCTGAGCTACGACGAGCCGATGATCGAGAGCCAATCCCTGCCCGACTACCAGGGCGGCTACGCGGCGCGGGATGATGCCTCGTTCACCTACCCGCGGGCCAGCGCCGGCGCGACGAATGCGGGCGCTGGCGCGGCGCGAGGGCAGCAGCGCTTCAAATCTGGCGCGGACGGTGACGCCTATGAGAACCAGTATCGTCCCACTGGAAAGTACAACCAGCAGCAAGGGAGCGTGCCGCCCTGGGCGAAGCCGCAGCCCCGGCAGCGCGGCTTCCCGCGCGCCCTGGTGCTGATCATCCTGGCAATCATGCTCATCGGCCCCATAGTGCATCTGCTCAGCGCGGTTTTTCTGGTGATAGGGATCATGATCGCTGTGATAGCGTTTCCGTTCATCGTGTTTGCCATCTTCGGGCTACCGTTCATGCTCATGCGCGTGATCACGGGACGGACAGGCGGGCGCTGGCGTGCTACTCCTTTTATGGGTCCATTTTGGATTGGGTATCGCCCGCGGCGGCGCGGCCCCTGGTGGTGGTAGCGTATGATGGAAGAAGAGGTAGACTTAACAAGTGTGCGCGAGCTGCGTCACCTGCTTTCTGCCCATAGAATGCACCCTAACAAGGCATTCGGGCAGAATTTTTTAATCGATCCCTCCGTGCTGCGCCAGATCGTCGCGGCGGCGGAGATCGATGCCGCCGATAGCGTCCTGGAAGTGGGCGCGGGTATGGGCGTACTGACCCGCGAACTGGCGCGGCAGGCACGGCGTGTGGTGGCCGTTGAACTCGAACGGGATATGCTGGCATTGCTGGCCGAAACCACGCGCGTCTATCCCAATGTTGAGATCATTGCCAGGAACCTGCTGTATCTTGACCCGCTCGAGGTTTTTGGCGACGCGCCGTATAAATTGGTGGCGAACCTGCCGTACTATATCACAGCCCCGACCTTTCGCCATTTTCTGGAAAGCGCGAACGCGCCGCGCCTGATCGTCGTCATGGTGCAGCAAGAGGTGGCGGAGCGCATCGCCGCCGCGCCCGGCGATCTGAGCCTGCTGGCTGTGAGCGTGCAGTTCTACGGCCAGCCGCGCATCATGGCGCGCGTCCCCGCCGCAGCATTTTATCCGGCGCCGAAAGTGGACTCGGCCATCCTGCGCGTGGACGTGAGCGAGGATATCCCGCTCTCCCGCCCAGAGCGCGATCAATTTTTTCGCGTTGTGCAGGCCGGTTTTTCGGCCCGGCGCAAGCAACTGCACAACGCCCTGGAGCAGGCGCTGCGCCTGTCGCCGGGAACGGTGAGAACGTGGCTGCAGGCGGCCAATATTGATGCCAGCCGCCGCGCCGAAACGTTACATATTGCAGAGTGGATCAATCTCTGGCATTATTTTCCAAAACCCTGATATGGTATGATATGGGTGATAGAGATTTTTGAGTGGGATAGATGTTTGTATGATGACGCAGGAAGTTTATTGTGAAGAATGCGGGGCCGCCAACCCGCCAGCAGCGAAATTCTGCCAGTTTTGCGCGACTCCGCTGCCCACAACAACCACCAATACTACCGGGACGCTTGCTGAACAAGTAGTCCTCGGCGATCGCTACCAGTTGATCAGCCGCGTTGGACAGGGCGGTATGGGCGCGGTCTACAAAGCCACCGATACGCGGTTGGCGAACCGCCTCGTAGCGATCAAAGAGATGAGTAAAGCCGCGCTTTCCTCCGCGAGCCTGGCCGAGGCGGAAGAAGCCTTCGACCGCGAAGCGAAGTTGTTGGCGCAATTGCATCATCCCAATCTGCCAGGGATTTACGATCACTTTACCGAAAATGACCGCACGTACCTGGTAATGGAATTTATCGACGGCGAGACGCTGGAAGACTACCTGGAACATGCCGGCGGCGGCCCTTTGCCCGTTGACCAGGTCATCGACTGGGGCGAGCAACTCTGCAACGTGCTGAGCTACCTGCATAACCAGCAGCCTCCCATCATCTTCCGCGACCTCAAGCCTTCCAACGTGATGCTGAGCAAGCAGAACGGGCAGATCTACCTGATCGACTTCGGCATCGCCCGCATCTTCAAGCCGGGCCAATCGCGCGATACGACGGCTCTCGGTTCGCCAGGCTTTGCTGCGCCCGAACAGTACGGCAAAGCCCAGAGTACGCCGCGCTCTGATATTTACAGTCTGGGCGCATTGATGCACTGCCTGCTGACCGGGCTTGATCCCAGCGAGCAGCCCTTCTTTTTCAGACCTGCCTCGCAAGTCAACCGCGCTGTTCCCCAGGCTCTGGAGGCGCTGTTGCAGCGTATGCTGGAGATGGATTCCGTGCGTCGTCCTGCCTCGGCGGAGGAAGTGGCGCAGGCGTTGAAAGCCATCAAAAGCGGCGGCGACCCCGCCCCGAACTTCAGCACGACCTGGAGCGGAGCCATACCCATGCCCGCGTTCACGCCTCCAACGACGACGGCCACCTACGCGCACGTACCCAACGGGGCCGACCTCTTGCTCGAAGATGCGAACAAGCTCTACGCTCAGAAAAAGCTGGTCGAGGCTGAACGAGCGTACACGCAGGCGCTGCAGGTCAACAACACCAACCCGTTCGGCTGGCAGGGACGCGGCCTCACGCAAGGACTCCTCGCACGCCATACCGAAGCGCTGACGTCGTTTGACCGCGCGCTGCAACTCAATCCGTCGCTGATCGTTTCCTGGAATGGCAAGGGTACGGCGCTGAGCAATCTGCGCCGCAACCAGGAGGCGCTGGCCGCCTTTGATCGCGCCTTGCGCCTGGACCCCAACAACGCCTCGTCCTGGAACGGCAGAGGCGCGGTTCTCAACGCCCTGAACAAGCCGAAAGAAGCCCTGGAAGCCTTCGACCGCGCCCTGAAGATCGATCCGCAGATGGCGCAAGCCTGGAACAACAAGGGGCTGGTGCTGCGCCAGCAGAAACGCTTCCGCGAGGCGCTGGACGCCTTCGAGCAAGCCCTGGCGTATGACTCGACCATCGCGACCTCGTGGAGCGGCAAGGCCAGCGTGCTGCACGAGATGGGCCGGTTGCAAGAGGCGCTCGATGCCTATGAGCAGGCGTGTAAGTACAATCCCAGGCTCGTCTCGGCCTGGAGCGGCAAAGGCTCTGTTCTCTATGATATGAACCGGCCAAAGCTGGCGCTGCAGGCGTTCGAGGAGGCGGTGAAACTGGACAAGGACTACGCCCCCGCCTATTATGGCATGGGCAACATCTTCTATGCCCGGCAAAATCTGAAACGCGCGCTGGAAATGCTCGACAAGGCCATCCGCATCGATGCGCGCTATGCCAAAGCCTGGAACCGGCGCGGTAATGTCCTCAACGACATGAACGAGCATCTCGCCGCCCTCAACTCGTTTGACCAGGCGCTGCGCATCGACTCGCGCTTCGCCGCCGCCTGGAATGGCAAAGCGGGCGCGCTGGTGCAGCTTGAACGCTACGCCGAGGCGCTGACGGCCTATGACAACGCGCTGAGCATCAATCCTCAGTTCGCCCAGGCGTTGAACGGCAAGGGCAACGTCCACTATCACCAGGGCAGCTACACGCAGGCGCTTGCCGCCTACGAGCGCGCCTTGCAACTCAACCCCTCGATGGCCTCCGCCTGGCACAACAAATCGCTGGTCCTCAAGCAACTGAAACGCTACCCGGAGGCTCTCGACGCGGCTGAGCAGGCCATCCGGCTCGCGCCCAGCGATCCCGATAACTACCTGCGCAAAGCCGAGGTTCTCAAGCGCCTGCGCCGCTCAAAAGAAGCGCGCGCGGCTGAAGCCGAGGCGGCGCGCCTGCGCGGGACGGCATAATCATCTGGAGCAACCCGGAGGTGGGCCAGAGGCACATGCCTTGCAATTCTACCGCTCCGCCGAAATCAGCGCAGCCCGATTCTCTCCTCCAACTCGTTCGCTACGCTATAGGGGTCGCGCGCGCGGCTCGTGATCTCCTCGACCAGTTGCCGCCATTCTTCTTCGCTCGTTTTCGCCTTTAGCGCGTTGATCACGGCGTGCAGGATCAGCGCCTCGACTTCGCTGCGTACCTGGCGTTCGGCGCGCTCGGCCAGCATCCCGCTCTCTGCCAGGTAGTCGTGGTGCTTCTGCAGCATATCCACCAGTTGCTCGATGCCCTCGTGGTTGAGCGCCGACGTGCGCACAATGGGGATGCGCCAGCGCGCTGGCTCGTGCGAGCGGCGTTGGGGATCAAGGCTCAGCAGCATCGCCAGTTCGGCGGCGGCCTGGTTCGATCCCGGCTTGTCCGACTTGCTGACGACAAAAATGTCGGAGATCTCCATGATGCCGGCTTTGATGGCCTGGATGTCGTCGCCCATGCCGGGCGCGACGACCACCATCACCGTCTGCACGGTGCGCATCACCTCGACCTCGGCCTGCCCCGTGCCGACCGTCTCCACCAGGATGGGATCGTAGCCCGCCGCATCCATCGCGCGCACCACGTCGCGAGTCGAGGCCGCCAGGCCGCCAAGGTTTCCGCGGTTCGCCATGCTGCGAATAAACACGTTGGGGTCGCCGGATAGCTCCATCATGCGAATGCGGTCGCCCAGGATGGCCCCGCCGGTAAACGGGCTGCTCGGATCGACCGCCACGACGCCGACTTTGTGGCCGCGGCGGCGCAGCTCGCGCACAACATGCGTCACCAGCGTGCTTTTGCCTGAGCCGGGTGCGCCCGTCACGCCGATGATATGCGCCTGGCCCGCGTGCTGGTGCAGTTCCGCCAGGTAGCGGCGCGCGGCGGGTATTTCGTTCTCGATCAGCGTCACCATGCGCGCCAGGGCGCGGCGATCCCCTTGCAAGAGGCGTTCGACGATGTTTTCCAAAACGCACCGCTCCTTATGCTTCAACCTTGAGCCGGTCGCGGTTGACGTTCGCCTTCACAAACTCGATGATCTCTGTGGTTGAAGTGCCGGGGCCGAAGCAGCCCTTGATGCCCATCTCCTTGATCGCGGGCAGATCTTCATCAGGTAGGATACCACCCGCCGCGACGAGAATATCGTCAACGCCGTTCTGCTTCAACAAATCCATAATCCTGGGAAAGAGCGTCATGTGCGCGCCGGAAAGAATGCTCATGAGGATCGCGTCAACGTCTTCCTGGATCGCCGCCTCGACGATCATCTCCGGCGTCTGGCGAATGCCGGTGTAGATAACTTCCATGCCCCCATCGCGCAGCGCCCGCGCGATCACCTTCGCCCCGCGATCATGCCCGTCCAGGCCAGGCTTCGCCACCAGGACGCGAATCGGACGTATATCTGCCATGTGATGACTCCTTTGTCAACCGTGAATTATTATAGGGTCTCCATCCTCTGGGGGGAAATCCGTAGGGGCGCGGGCTTGCCCCGCCCTATCGTATTTCCCGACGTATAATCATTTGCAAGCGATTTTGGGCGGGGCAAGCCCCATTGACTCCAAAAAATCAGAGAAAGCAAGCAAGAGAGAACTCCTTTCTGCTCAGGAAGAGGGATAGCGAGAATGACAGGTGCGATGAGCCGAGCGAGCCGACTGAGGCTGCAACACATCATCAGGAACCGGACGATACTGCCACAGGGGTACCGTGGGTACCATCGCCACCAACCGGGTCGAGGGACGAATGATGCCCATGGCGCGTCCATCTGTGAGCACGGTCTCGATCAGATCGTGGCCACGAGCGATCAGAGCAGGGCTATAGCGCACCAGCAACTCGACCGAGACGTCGAAGGGCTCGACCTGGGCGCGAGCCGCAATCTCGACTTGCAAGCCCAGGACCAGTTGAGAGAGCAACAGGCAGGCCCACACTTGCTGGTAGATGACTCCCAATTTGGCACTCCAGACCAACCGCAGACCCAGGTGCTCTTTGAGCAGACGCAAGGCCAGTTCAATATCCCACCTGCGTTGATACAAGCGCACGATGTCAGCCACCGACAAGAGGGTCGGATCGGTGACATTGGTCAGGTAGCTGTACCAGGTACCCTGCACGCGCACGCGCACCAAGCGCAGCGGCTGCGCGCCACGGTCAGCGCGGTAGCTGCCCAAAGAGACCAAGGCATCGAATACCTCTTCGGTCATCACGAAGACGTGCCGCAGCGGATAGCGCGTTTTGCCCACGGTGCGACTGATGTAGTAGTAGCCCGCCTCACTCAACTCATCGAGCCAGGGAAAGGCGAAGTAGCCGCGATCAAAGAGCAGCAAGGTGCCGGTAGCCAAGCCGCTGAGCATCGCTCTCGCATGGCGTTTGCAGTTGGCCGTGGCATCCACCAACACATCCACGCGCACCCATTGTTGCAGGCGCACATCAAAGAGGGCGACCAGCCGACCAGGCAAGAGCCGACTGTCGCCGTTGGGTACCTCGCGCAACCACGCCACCGAGCGTTTGACTTTGTCAAGTACCGACTCATCCAAGGCCAGCACGGCTGTGGCAAAGGGAGCCAGGCGTCGATTCTCATAGGGTGCCAGGCGCTGGCTCAGCCAGCGCCTCAACGCGGCAAAACACTGCTGGAAGCCCTGCACCCCCGTTTGCTCCAGGTAATTGTAGACCGTCTGATCACTGACCGCGATGGGGGCCAAGGGACCCACTCCGAAAAAGGCGATCAGCCGCCACACATCCAACTGGCTGCCCCAGCCTTGCCACAGGCACAGCAGTACCGCCAGACTCACCTGCCAGGCGGGCAGACTCCTGGGCCGTCCTCGCTTGCGCGGTTGGCGCTCTGGCTCACTCAGACTGTTGACCCACTGGGTCAGTTCCTTGGTCATGGCTTCCTGCGATGGCGTATCATACCGCATAGAGATGCTCCTTTCAGCTCTCACATGGTTTTACCTGAATTGAGTATCTCCTCTGCTTGCCTCTTTGGCAAGCCCTTTGTCGCTTTTTTTGGAGTCAATGGGGCAAGCCCGCGCCCCTACGGGTTTAGGGTACGATTTTCCAATGCAGCGTTATAGCGCGCGCTGATGGCTCGCTCCTGCTCTTCGTATACCTGCTGTAGCGTATTATCCCATTCTACAACGGCCCCTGCCTCGCTGCAAGCGCGCGCCACTTGCTTTGCGCGTTCGATAATGTCCTGCTTCTGCGCGGGGGCGGCCAACGGGACGGGCAGGCTCGCCAGCACGTGCTGTTCAATCTGCGGCTGCACCCACTTGTACGCCGTGTGCAAGACATGCACGTACTCGCGCAAGAGCCGCGAATTGAGCAGCGCCAGGAAATAATAGAGATCATCCACGTCACCCGTGTTTTTCAGGTGCAGCAAATACAGCGTTTGCAGCGCGATGTGTCCCTGCATATCCAGCGCGGCCTGCAAGCGGTCGGTGCTTTTGACGACCAGCAGTTTTGGAGCCAGGTAGCGGGTGAGCGGCTTCTTGACATGCGCGCGCGCGATCCACGCTCCGGCAACAGGTGTGTGATACGGGTGAATATCGACGCCGCCCAGGAGAACAGGCCGCCAATCCCGATGTTCCATATGTTCCATCGCCCTGGCGCTGCCATCAAACCTGCGAATCTCTCCGGCCTCGCGGCCCAACTCTTCCCCGCGCGAGATGGTTACGAACTCGCCCAGCGGAGCCAGCCGGCGCTGAGCGTTCTCGCTCGCTTCCTCCAGAGCGCGGCGCAGGCGTTCAATCAATGGCCCGCCTTCGTGATTTAAAAGGTACCGTAATTCGGCGCGGGGCTGCTGTAAGAATTGCGCCTGCGGTACTGTGGGAACGGATAGTGTAGGGGTGGCTATAGTGGATGTGGCGGCGCAATTCATTGCGCCTGTGGCCCTGGTTTCGTCAAGTGCAATGAATTGCGCCGCCACAGTTTGCGCCGCCATATGTTTCCATTTCCCGCGTACCCATGTGACCTGGTGCGCGGCGGCAGGCTGGCATTTCTGCGCGATGATGACAACCGCCCCGACCTGCGCGGCAAAGACGCCCGACAGGTGCCAGATGTCATGAATGGTGAAGTCCTGTAACAGGGTGACCCGCTCCTGGGCGGCATTGGCGCGGGCCAGAAAGGGATCGGGCAGCACCAGGCCCAGCCAGCCGCCCGGTCGCATAATGCGCATCCCCAGGCTCAAGAATAACAGGTAACTGTCGCTCTGCCCGCGCCGGTGCGTGGATTGATAGCCGGTGAGATCGGTGTTTTTGGCCGCCAGGTATGGTGGATTGGCTAAAAATAAATCAACGCATGGCTCCCACGGCAGCGCCAGCGCGTCCGACTGGTGAATATGGAAGCGCGGCGCGCGTGCGCGTGCGATGGCCGGTTTCATGGCAAGCCGCAGCCGTGTCTCGGCCAGGAAGCACGAGACGGGGTCGGGATCGAGTCCCCACAGGTTGCGCTGTACGAGGTCTGCCAGTTCGCGCGGCGCCGCAGCCGTGTGCTGGCTGGAAGCGAGCAGGCGCCGCGCCGCGCCAACCAGAAAATTGCCGCTGCCGCAGGCAGGATCAAGTATCCGCAGGCGCGAGAGGTCGCGATCCGCCGTGTACCCACAGGCGTCGAGGATGCGCTCGACCAGCGGTGGCGGCGTCGAGAAATGGCCGCGCCTGCGCCGTTCCGCGAGCGGTAATGCGGCTTCATACCAACTGGCGGACGCTTCAAACAAGCCCTTCATCATGCAACAACTCCAGGGCTTCGCGAGCGGCTATACGACCCGCTTCCTTGATGCTCGAAGCCGTGCCGACGGCGAGCAGCATATCACGCTCGAAGACGCCGACCGTAAAGACGCGATCATTGTTCTGCCCGCTTTGCTCGATCACGCGATAGCGCGGCAAACTGCCCGACCGCCGCAGCAGGACCTTTTGCAAGAGTCCCTTCGGATTCGTGTCCAGCGTTTCTTTGCTCAATAGCTCAACCATCGGCAGCACGACACGCGCTACGAACGCGCGCGCGGCCTCCGGCCCCTGGTCGATCTCGATGGCTCCGATAATGGCCTCCAACACGTCAGCACACAGAGAATCGCGCGAGCGGTCATTGAACGTGCGCAGGTTGGCGAGATCGATGCGGATGTACGGGAAGATGCCGAGCTGCTGCCCGATGCGCGCCAGGATGCG
>Ga0207416_1004181_pt1 | contig 12853 bp, 12 predicted proteins | sample PaiPotPPM11metaG_FD_184107 | JGI IMG/M metagenome (GOLD analysis project Ga0207416, IMG submission 184107) | Iron sulfur acid spring bacterial and archeal communities from Banff, Canada, to study Microbial Dark Matter (Phase II) - Paint Pots PPM... ...
ACATGCGCTCCGAGAAGCGCGCGCCATCATCCGTGGAGATGACCGCTTAGAATGCTGACGCCGCGCGGAGAAACGGCTTCGCTTTTACAGCAGTCGGGGGACGCGACCTCCGGCATTCTCCTCGGAGCCGGTAACGCGGCACGATGAGCATGGCTTCCTGGTGCGAAAGGTAACGATCTCGACCCATATGGGAACCCACACCGATTCGCTCAGTCATCTGGCACCCGACCAGCCCACGCTCGATGCAGTGCCATTGTCGCGGTTTGTTGGCGAGGCTCAGGTGCTCGGAGTGACGGCTGGCTCGCTCGCCGCCATTGACGCGGCCATGCTCCAGCAGGCATCCGGCGACTTGAGACGCGGCGACATTGCGCTGATTCGAACCGGATGGGACGCCCACTGGTACGACCCTGAGTACGCTAGCTCGCACCCGTTCCTGACGCTCGATGCTGCGCGGTGGCTAATTGCCATCGGAGTCAAGTGCGTGGGGATGGACACAGCCGGATTAATGGATCCGAGGATCGATCTGGCGCCGTCTCGACGAGTCGACCACGAGGTGGTCGATGAGGTGTTACTTCGGGCCGGTGTGAGCTACGTTGTGGGGCTCATCAACCTGCGCAGCGTGACCGAGTCACGCGTCTGGTTTGCGGCACTCCCGACAAAACTCGCCGGTCTGGACGGGGCACCGGTGCGGGCCATCGCAATCCACGGTCAACGGCTGGTGGGGGTTGGCATCGGCGGACATTCAGAGGAGGGAACTCCGTGAGTCAAACAGCGGCGCGCTATTTCTCCAGGAAGGCGACCGGCCTCGTGCGTGAGGCGGGTCCTCGGGACACCCTAGTGTACAACCTCTTCTTTGGCAATCCGTGGTTAGCGCTTGTCTACGTGTTCCTGTTCGCGGTGCCGGCCCTGCCAGGTGCGAACTTGATCTGGTCGACTTTCATGTGCCTGGCACTCGTGATCCCATTCTTGCTCGTCTACGCGTTCCTGTCGGCGGCCATCCCACGCTCCGGCGGCGAGTACACATACATCAGCCGCATCTTGCACCCAGTTATCGCCGTCATGGCGAACCTGAACATTACGTTCTTCGGAATCATCTTCGTGGGCATTGCCGGAGGCTGGTTTGCGCGCTGGGGAGTTGCGCAATTCGTGAGGATCCTGGCGGTCAACACCAACAATCTCGGCCTGCTTGGGTTTGCCTCATGGCTCGACAGCCAGTGGGGTCAATTCATTGCCGGGACGCTGCTCATCATCTTCTTCACGTCGGTTTTCATTCGGGGAATGGATACCTACCTGAACGTCCAGCGGGTCGCCTTCACGTTCGGGGCCATAGGCCTCGTGGTCGGGGCGATCGTGTTGCTCTTTTCGGACCACGCCTCGTTCATCTCCGGCTTCAATCACTACGCGAGCGTCCTCACCGGGAAACCGGATACCGTTTCCCAGATCACCAGCGGCGCGGCAAAAGCCGGCTACAGTCCGGCCCCATCGAATTTTGCCGACTCATTCCGGGCGGTTGACTGGATCTTCCTGGCGCTCGGCTACTGCTACGCCTCCACGTATATCGGTGGCGAGATCAAGCGGCCGGCCCGCAGCCAGCTGATCGGTATGCTCGGCGCAGCTGCTGTTATCACAGTCGTGATGGTGACGTACTTCCTCCTGATCGCTCACGTCGTTGGGATGGATTTCATGGGCGCTCTTGGAACCGTCAAGCCTGGCGCTGTGGGCCTTCCCGATACCCCAACCTTCGTTGAGCTGATCGCGGCGATTTCCACGAACCCTCTGGTGTGGGCTGTGATCGGCTTCTGCTTCATTTTCTGGACGTTCACCACCTTGCCGGTCAACATCCTAACGGCTACACGAAACCTGCTGGCGTGGTCGCTGGACGGCCTGGCGCCGAAGCGGCTCGCCGACGTTTCCGACCGGTTCCATTCGCCGGTTATCAGCCTTATTTTCGTGGGTGCACTCGGGATCTTCTGGCTGTGGGTCTACATTTTCACGACCTATACCTCCGTGATCCTGTTGATCTTTGCGAACGTTCTGACGTACCTGACGACGGCGGTGGCCGCCGCCCTGCTGCCCTACCGGCAGCCAGAGCTGTTCGAAGCCTCACCGGTCAACTGGCGCTGGTCCGGAATCCCGGTCGTCACGATCGTGGGTGTGCTTGCCACGATCACCATGGCGACCATGCTCGTGATCATCTTCTACGACCCGACGCAGGGTTTCAGCTTCAGCTCGCCGAACAACCTGATCTTCAACCTCGTCGTCTTCTTTGGAGGAGCGGTGTATTTCTACGTCGCCTACTTAATTCGCAAGGCCCAGGGCGTCGACCTGAACCTTGCGTTCCGCGAGATTCCGGTCGAGTAACCGATGCCGACGCTCGTTCATGGCCGGGCGCTTCTGACCGGCCGCCTAGACGTGCCTTCCATCCCGAGCGGTGGCGCAATGGTCGATGGCGCGACCATTCTGGCAGTCGGACCGGCGGACGCCCTCCGAGCGAGCTTCAGGATCGAGCGCGAAATCGGCGGCTCGAATCGTATCGTCATGCCAGGGCTCGTCAGCGCCCATCAACACGGAGGCGGTATTAGCTCGATGCTCCTCGGCTGTGGGGATGCCACGTTCGAACGGTGGCTCATCGAGATGTATGGCATTCCGGCGGTCGATCCCTATCTCGATACGCTGTATCACGCTCTGCGTTTCATCGAAAACGGGATCACCACGACGGTTCACAGTCACTACACGCGAGACCCGGGGCGGTACAACGACGAGGTCACCGACGTGCTCCGCGGGTATAGGGACGCGGGTATCCGCGTCACGTTTGCACCGTGCTTCATGGATCGGGGGCGCTTCGTCTGCGGCAACGACGACGCCTTTCTCGATTCGCTGCCGGAATCGCTGGCTGCGCCTGCCCGTGCCCTCGGTGGAGCTGGGGTGAGCCTATCCGACTACCTCGCTCTCGTCACAACGCTACGAGCCCAGACCGATCGCGAGTGGACGCGGATCACTCACGGGCCGGTAGCCCCGCAGTGGTGTAGCGAGGCTGCGCTCCTGGCGATCGCGGAGGCCGACGCCGCGACGATCGGTGTTCACATGCACCTATTGGAATCACGCCAGCAGCGGGAGTACTTCGACCAATCACTCGGCCGCTCGGTTGTCAATTGGCTCAACGATCTCGGGCTAGTTTCAGAGACGTCGTGCTTCGCACACGGGGTCTGGCTCCGGGAGAGCGAGATAGAACTGCTCGCTGCCCGAGGAGCGCGTCTGATCTGCAACCCGAGCTGCAACCTACGGCTGGGCAACGGCCAGGCGCCGCTCGGCCAGCTAAGTCGCGCTGGCGTTAACGTGGCACTTGGCACGGATGACATGACGCTCGATGACGACGATGACCTATTTCGGGAAATGCGTTTGGCCGGCGTCCTCGCACGCGGGAATGGCGACTGGCTGACAGCTGCCACGCTGCTGCACGCGGCAACGGCGCAGGGCGCCGCCGTCGCGGGGTTCCACGATTTGACCGGGACGCTCGACGCTGGGAAGCGTGCCGACCTGGTGCTTCTCGATGTCGCAGCGCTGGACGGAGCGACTGAATCGCCGGCCATGGACCAATGTGACCTGGTGGTCGGGCGTGCGACCGCAGCTGCAGTCGCGTCCGTCATGATCGGCGGTCGGATCGTCCTCGAGGACCAACGCCATGTCGGGATCGACATGGAGGGGGTGGTGCGCGAGCTCCGCGACGCGTGGCGCGTCCAATCCCAGAGCGGGCGAGCCCAACGCGCGCGGTCAGCCGCGACAGCGATTGCCGAGGCTCGCGATACGTACGCTGCTGGGAGAGTCGTGTGACGCTGTTCAATGCCAGACGCTCCACCACGTCAGACCATCGCCTCCGGCTTTATTACGCGGCGGACATTCACGGATCAGAGAAATGCTGGCGTAAGTTCGTGCGCTCTGCGGCCTTCTATAAGGCCGATGTCTTGATCCTGGGTGGGGATCTCAGCGGCAAGATGCTGGTGCCGATCGTGAAACATGCCGACGGCTCGTATGAGGCAACCTGGGTTGGGAGCCACTATCGCCTCGAGAAGGCGGACGAGCTTCCCGAGTTGGAGAGGCGGATTCGATTCAATGGCTTCTACCCCTATGTTTGCACCCCCAACGACATCGACGCTATGGCCGCGGACGATCGCCTCGTGGATGCGACGTTTCGTCGCCAAGTGGTCGCTTCCGTTACGGACTGGCTCGCACTGGCCGATCGCGAGCTCGAGGGTCGGCCCGTTGAGTGCATCGTGATCCCGGGCAACGACGACGACTGGGCGCTAGACCCGGTGCTCTCCGGTGCCCGCCGCGTCGTCAACGGCGACCGACGGGTCATCCCTCTGGGCAGCGGCCATCAGCTGCTCAGTCTCGGCGTTTCCAACCGGACACCCTGGGATAGCCCGCGGGAGCTGGACGAGGACCAACTCGCCGACGTCCTATACGAGATCGAATCACAGCTGGACCCTGCTCGCACCACGATCGCGAACATTCACGTCCCACCATACGGGTCGCACCTGGATGATGCGCCCGCCCTGACCGAGGATCTGAGCTTGGTTTCGGCGGCGGGCGAACGACCCACCAAGCCCGTTGGGAGCCACGCGGTGCGGGAGTGGATCCAGCGAGTCCAACCTAGCCTGTCGTTGCATGGCCACATCCACGAGTCACGGGGGTCAACGAAGATCGGACGTACCCTGAGCGTCAACCCAGGTAGTCGATACAACGAAGGAGTCCTGTTGGGTGCTCTGATTGAGATTGACGGTGACCGGGTGGTTAAGCATCAGTTTGTGAGTGGGTGACAGCATCACCGCGGACCTCCCCAGGGACAGACCGACCGACCGAGCTCCGACGGCCGATGTGCTGGCCGAGGGGCGTCGGCTCGCCGGCATGTTCGACGGAGCACGCATTCGGGCCCGCCTCCTCGGAGGGGTTGGCATCGCCCTTCATGCACACCGCCAGATCGTCGCGCCATTCCGCAGGACGTACGGCGACCTCGACTACGTGGTACACCGATCGGATGGAGCGGCGTTTCGCAGGATGCTTGGCGCGAACGGGTACGAGGCGAACGAGCGATTCAACGCCGTGCACGGCGCCAAGCGTCTCCTATTCTTCGACCCGGAACACGAGCGGCAGGTGGACGTGTTTGTTGGTACCTTTCGAATGTGCCACGTGCTCGAGCTCAATGGGCGGCTCACGACGCCGGGGCCATCCCTGGCTCCAGCAGACCTTCTCCTAACGAAGCTCCAGGTGGTCTCGCTTAACGAGAAGGACGTCGTCGACTCATTGATGCTATTGGGCGAGCACGAAATCGGGGCCGGGCCTGAGGGCGTCGATCCGGGTCGAATCGCCCAGATTCTTGGGCATGACTGGGGCTGGTATACGACCGTCCTCGACAATCTGAGTAAGGTCACAACGCACCTGAACGACCTGCCGGACCTCGAGGCGGAGATCCGAGACCGTATCCGAGAACGCCTAGCGGTGCTTCAGGCCTTCATCGACCGAGCTCCCAAGTCGTTAGCATGGCGCAGTCGCAGTCTGATTGGACGGAGGCTGCCATGGTACGAGTTGCCAGAAGAGGTAGCCACCTAAGAGCGGGTCTTTGAGCTTTGGCAACCATGAGTGATCCGAGCAGCGACCTTAGTCGACTTGACGAGTCGTCAAGCGGCAGTTTTTCTATTGTCTCGAGCGCGCCGGCTGTCGGCCGAAGACCCCTTCCTGCTAGCCGGGCGGGCGGTTGCCCACGCCCGCATGCATCCTATATATACCGGGATATAGATCTCGGTATTGTCGAGCTCTGCGAGCTTGGCCCGATCGGGCTCGCCACTTGGAACGGGAAAAAGTGGCTATTGCGACTGCGAAACTCCTAACTTCGCCGTGCGTTCTTCTGAACTTCACCTTAAGGTCAACAGGAAGTTAGCTGTTCTTCAACTCTGTGTACAGTATTTCCAGTGCGGACTCCCTGAACGACCTTATTTTGCGTGCTGTCGGTCCCTCACCTTCAATTCGAATTGAACTAGACTTCGCCTGCTCCTGAGCCGTTGTTCAACGGAACCCTGCTTTTGGAAATGCCGTAGCCTCGGGCGCGGAAATGCCGCGACCTCCCTGGAGTCCTCCAGTATCAACGCCCGGCACCCTCGGTCGAACCGAGAGCCAGCGACCACCTCGGCTATCTACTCTGCCCCAGCGCTCAGGCGAGTGCCTTTTTGAGTCGCCAGGCAGTCTGGGCAAGCGCGTTCGGCGGGTAACGGCTGGAGGCGAGCCGCAGGGACCGTCTGCCATTCGCTGATTTGAGTGAAAAGCTTGCACCTGGCATGAAGGCCATCCCTTCGGCGTCGGCCGCCGCTAGGAGGGCGGTCGTATCGTGCCCCGGCGGAAACGTCAGCCAGACGAAATAGCCACCAGCAGGTCGCAGCCAGCTCGCCCGGTCTGCCAGGTGCTCGGAAAGCGTCGAGATAAGGGCGTCTCGCCGTTCCCGGTACGCCTCTTGCAATCGGCTTACGTTAGGGTGAAGATGCCTCGGGGCAGCGTCATCGAAACGACCCAGTTGGGGATGTCGACTGCCTCGCTAATCTTGAGATCGCCAGCCACGCTACATAGCGCGTACGCCTCGTGAATGCTCAACCCTTGATCCGTGATCAGCCAGTCGATCATTTCTCGAACCGCCTTTCTAGCGTTATCCATGAGATCCGGCCCGATGCCGGTCGTGAGGTAATAACCTTGCGCCAGCATCTCCTTAGTGAGTCCGATCTGAGTCGGGTCAGCGGCTGGGACGATGGCCCGCGGCGATTCGATGATTGCGTTCTTTATTACGCGGAAACTAATGGTGACTGCCATCTGGGTCTCGATGCCAGTAACACAGACCTCGCCGTCCCCTTGCGCCATATGACCGTCGCCGACGGAGAATCTGGCTCCGTCGACGTACACTGGGAGCTGGATTCTGGCTCCCTTGACGAATTGTTTGATGTCAGCGTTGCCACCCATCCCGCCGCTCGTATTCGGAGGCCCCGTACGGTACATCCCCTTGCGCAATGGGGCCACGCCATAAACGCCCATGAATGGAGCGATCGGTATCCGTGCGCGCGTACCTGAGTCAGCACCTACGAAGCGTGCGAAGCCAACGTTCTGACCCTTATCGAATCTGAATATTTGAACAAATGGGGCGCCGCTATTAAAGGGTTGATCTTCAGGAATTGCTGTCGGTACTCGGCCGGCGTTCGGATCGCTAACCTGCGAGGTCTCGGTCAGCGGATGCATCGGTGCCAAGAGGTCAGGGCGTAGCGCACCGAACAAGCCGAGGGCGGGCGAGATAACAACGTAGCCGAAGTCGGCCAATGGCCGCACGTCCACAACCTCGACCTCAAGAATGTCACCTGGCTCGGCACCCTCGATTGCGACAGGGCCAGTGAGTGGATGTGTATATCCAAGGTTGAGTGTTAGAACGCCTTCTGGGGTAAGGGTTCGCGCGGCATCACCAATGTCGAGGGCATCTCGACAGAGGAACTGGACCGGCTCTTGCTGACCTATCGTGGCCACAGGCGGCAGATCCCGGTTCCAGCGGTTATGGAGTACTCGCGAGAAACCATCTATGGTGAGCTGCCCCTGAGCATTTTGCACTGCGGCCCGCGGTCCGCCGACCGCTTCGTTGGAGGAGTTGAGCTGTGACGCGAACCCTTTTAGCGCACCGAGGGTCTCGGGGCCCAGAGGGACCGACTCAGAGCGCGATCGAAGCGGTGTCTCAGAGTGGACGAAGCACATTACGTTGTTTCCACACGCGGTCGGCCGAGCCGCTGAAGTTGCCGTGCAGCCACGTGGCGTTCCCCTCGGACGGGCAATACTCGCAAGTTTCGCTGCGTTCGACGTCGGGAACCAAGCCAGTTTGTAGGCCTACCTGGCGCGAACTTCTGACTACATTCACCGCTTTGACGAGCACCGCTTTTTCGTCTCATTGCCGACCTCTTTCTTGCCTTATTGCCGGGGGTGCGTCGTACTTAAGCCCGATGCCGGTGTTGAACAAGAGGACGCGCTGGTCGGCAGCCACGTTTCCGCTCGCTCGCAAAGCCTTGACGGCCGCCCACGTGGCTGCCCCTTCGGGAGCTGCATAAATTCCCATTTGGCTAGCCATTTCGCGCTGTGCTTGATAGATTGCTTCATCGCTCACCGCGATAGCTGTTCCATCACTCTCACGAAGTGTCTTTAGGATGAGGTAATCGCCGATCGTCACCGGCACCCGAATTCCGGCGGCAACGGTATGGGCATGTAACCATGGTTCAGCATGTAGATCCCCACGTTCATGAGCTCGGACGATTGGCGCGCAACCCTGCGCCTGCACGACCACCATCTTAGGTCGCTTTGGACCTATCCAGCCGAGTGTCTCCAGCTCGGAAAACGCTTTCCACATCGCAATGATTCCTGTTCCGCCGCCGGTCGGGTAAACAATGACGTCCGGCAAGCAGTCATATCCCCAACCACCTTGCTCTGCAAGTTCGATTCCCATCGTCTTCTTGCCTTCCAGCCGGTAGGGTTCCTTGAGAGTGGACAAATTGAACCAGCCGCGCGTCGCCGCTTGCTCGGATATCAAGCGACCGGCGTCATCAATGAGACCGTCCACTAAGATCACCTCTGCGCCGTACAGAGCAGCCTCGACACGGTTCACGGCTGGAGCGTCGCAGGGCATTGCCACGTGTGCGTCCATACCCGTGGCGGCAGCGTAGGCTGCCGCTGCCGCACCGGCATTGCCGGCGCTAGGCAAGGCAATGGACTTTGCGCCTAGCTCCTTCGCCCGTGATATCGCGGCGGAGAGCCCACGCGCCTTGAAGGTGCCAGTAGGGTTTTGTCCTTCGTCCTTGATAAGGAGACCGCCCCCCTCTAGGCCGATAGCCTCAGCGACCTCGTGCCTAACCTCGACTACTGGAGTCATCCCTTCTCCGAGTGACACTACGTTTGAGGGATTCCGAATAGGTAGCAGCTCCCAATAACGCCACATATCCCACCGGCGCCCAGCAAAGTCAGATGGGCCAGTCTCCCGGCGCATGGCGGCCAGGTCGTAAACGGTTGCCAAGACCTTGCCGCACGAGCGACAAACGGACTGCAGCTGTTCACAGTCGGACGTGAGGCCACACCCGGTACATTGAAGGTGCGTCAGGTAGCTTCGCCAAGCGTGGACGCCGGTCGTGGCTGTGCTTGTGATTTCCGTCATCGCAAACAACCGGCTATGCCTTCACAGAGCTGTTCGCGCCAAAGTCGATCCCGTCAGACCGGTAGGGATTAATGTCGTTGCCGCCCTAGAGAGAAACTGTTTCGAGCTCATGATTTGACGTAATTGGATGAAAGGTCTTGCGAATACGCATCCGCGTCCGGCGACGCAGCCGGGTCAGGCAGCGACTCTGAGAATAGCCGAAGAAAGTTCCCGCCCAAAATCGCCTGAAGATCATCACCGGTGTAGCCCCTTTTCTCTATGGCAGCTACCAACCTTGGGTAGTCAGCAGGACCTTCAAACGAGTCAAGCGAGGCAGACAAACTCATGCCTGCCGGTAACAACGTTTGTCCGGAATCCGAAGCAGCGCCTGCGAGTGCCACCTGTCGGATGAAATCAGCGCCAATGCCTACATGCTTGATACCCATGATCTCGACGGCGTGGTCGAGATGGTCGAGGTATCGATCCATGGTCGGCCGAGTCGGATCCACAACCAGCGGGTGCGCCATTAAACCTAGAATTCCGCCAGCTGCTGCCAATGCGCGCAGTTGGTCATCCCACAGATTCCGGGGATGGTCCAACACCGCGCGACACGCGGCATGACTTACGATCACCGGCGCACCACTTGCACGCTCGAGAACGTCGGCGAATGTACCTTGGGAAGCGTGCGCCAGGTCGAGAATCATGCCGAGCTCGATGAGCTGGTCCACCAACTGCCGACCGACGCGTGACAGTCCCCCTCGCTCCGGCTCACCGGCTCCATCTGCGAAGGCGTTCCGGTTATTCCACGTAAGGCCAACGATCCGAACCCCAAGTTCCCAGAAAATTTCCGCGAGCTCCACGCTGCGGCCAAGTGGCTCTGCTCCCTCTAGCGCTAGGATTAGTCCGAGTCGCTGCTCTGGATCGAGGCCTACGAGGTCGCGTGGCGTGCGCACAAGCACAATACGACCTCGCCCTTCACGGATCGCGCGATGGCACGCCGCAACCTGTTGTAGCGCATCCGGTAAGGCCCCCTCTGGAAGGCGATCCACGCTCGCGTAGACGGCACAGACCTGAAGCCCGACCCCACCGGTTCGAAGCTGGTCCTCCCAATACCTACGGAATGGATTCGCCTCGCGTTTGCGGAAGGCAAGCTCTGATAGCAGGTCATTGTGCGTATCGACGATCACGCCCTGTTCGTCCTAGGCGAATCTTCCCGAATTTCGGGTAGAACAAGACGTGACGGGTACTGAGTTGTATGCCAAACGCGGTTTTCGGCTACCTCGGCGGCCACGGCGGAAGCGATCGCGGCTCCGGTATTTGGATTGCAGTCGTACTTAGGGAATGCGCTCGAGGCCACTTCAAGGCGGATGCGATGCCCTTCGCGAAACTGTTGCGACGTATTCCAAAGGTCAACCGTAAATTCATATACCCGACCAGGTTCCATAAGGACTTCGCGGTCCATTCCTTCGCGGAAGCGTGCGCGTGCCACACCGTCGCATAGACGTTGACAAAACCCATCTGGATGCACGTCGAGCAGCTTGGCCGTAAAGTCAGTATCTACAGCGCTGGAGGATGCGTAGAGCAGCAACTTGATGGGACCTGTAACTTCAAGAGGTCGACTGAGCGGTGGGGTTGAATAGACGAGAACGTCCGAACGCTCTTCCACTCCAGAATAGTCGTCCGGACCACCAATCTGAGCAGAAAGGGGCGCCGTCAGGAATGGGACAGGATCGTCTGGATCGTAGCGGTACGAGTCGCAAGGCTCATCGTCCACGGGAGGCTGCTCCCGCATCAATACCCCGCCACCGCGTCGAGTATTCGCATCGCCCCGACTTGACAGGAAATATTCGGTCCAACTGGTCCGGGCGAGCGGCCACTCTCGCTCCTCCCTCCATTGGTTCGCACCCATGATGAACAGCCGAACTTGTGGCTCATCGTCGACGGCAGTCGCGGTCTCCCGCAGGTGATGGTCTAGGAATCCGAGTTCAAACGTATCCAGATCGAACTCAGCCTCGGGGCCGAAATCGATTTTGCCGAGCTGACGGCTCCTCTGACTGGTTAGCTGATGATCCCAGGGGCCTACAACGAGCCTCTGGGAGCGACGCGCTCGCGCGCTTGATCCCGCTGTGTTCATCCGGATGAAATTTCCAAATGTGCCGGGTTGCACATCGTCATACCAGCCGGTTACGTGGAGGACGGGAATGTCCAGCTGGCCCAGGCGGCGTTGGTACGACAACGGATCCCAGTAATTCTTATCTGATGGTGGATGCGATATGTCGTCGCGCCAATGTTGGCTGCAGAAGCCCGCACGCTCATCCATGGTGAGGAGCGGTCTATGGCCGTAGACGCTCATCCAATCCACGCCCTCGACATATTGGAGAAGGCGCCCATCAAGCATCCGGTACCAACAGAGTGTCATCGGTAGGCGGACTCCCGTCGGATGCTCCACGAACGGGTCCGATGGCGTTACGTATACGACCATAGCCGTTAGGTGAGGAGGCCGCTCGAGCGCGGTTAACCACTGGATGCAGCCAAGGTAAGACTGACCCCAGGTTCCCACCCGACCAGTCGACCAGCTTTGGCTGGCGACCCACTCGACCGCGTCATACCCATCAGGACCGTCGTTTCGGTAGGGTACGAATGTTCCATCCGAGTCGCCTCGCCCACGGACATCCATCCACACAAATCCATATCCGCGGTTCGCAAACCAACTGGCCTTTTCATACGCAAACTTGCTGTTCTTGTTGTATGGCGTCCGCGCCAGGAGGGTGGGCGCCGTTTGCGGGGTATCGGGCAGATACACATCGGCCGACAATTCGACAGCGTCTCGGAGGGGCACTCGAACATTAAAGGTGCACCTAATGCTCATCGGACCGTTTACTTAGAGCCCACCAACTCAATGCTGCTACCCGACAGGGCCACGCGCCCCTGGCCAGTTGTCACAGCGAAGGTGGGACTCGCACGCATCTCGGCATCCGTTGTTTGTCGAAACTCGATCTCCACGTCGCCAACCAGAAGCCGTCCATCGCGACCAGCCAGGTGTAACCAGCGCTCGAGGCGACCGTGCCAGACGTTTGCGTCTTTGCCAGAGATGAGTAGTCGCGTGAGCTTCGGGCCCGTGGAAACTTCAGGAAACTGAAGTAGCCGGTTTGGGCGATCCATCACGAAGACGTAAAACGGGGAAAGGTGCTCGTGAGGCCCGGCAGCGTGAATATGCAGCGTCGACCCATCAGGCAGGATGTGGTCCTCGTTCATCGTCCAGGCGCCTGGATCCGGTTCCCAGGCGGTGTCGGCAGCGAAGTCGTCGGAGGCAAAACCTAACCCCATGAGCCTAGGCAGGCCGTTGAACCAGACGGACGGTACCTTTCGCATGTCGAGCGGGTATACAAACTCGACCATGCCGCCGCCCGCATACGCAAGGCTTTCGCTCGCTGAGCCTTTTTCGGCGAAGTCTAGGAGAAGTCCTTTGCGAGCAAAGGCGGCAGTCAGGAGACGCGAGACTAGTTGGTCACGCTGCGGCTTTGACGTTACGAAAACCATGTGATCAACGCTGAAGATCATCGTTTTTCAGGCGTTAGGAGAATGTGACTCAACTAGCTCGATTGATCCCCCCGAGACTGGGATCGTGCCGCCACGCGTTTGCACCAGGAATCGTAATGA
>Ga0207416_1004184_pt1 | contig 12847 bp, 12 predicted proteins | sample PaiPotPPM11metaG_FD_184107 | JGI IMG/M metagenome (GOLD analysis project Ga0207416, IMG submission 184107) | Iron sulfur acid spring bacterial and archeal communities from Banff, Canada, to study Microbial Dark Matter (Phase II) - Paint Pots PPM... ...
AAGTGGCCGCGTGGGTCGCAGACCGCAACCGCGCCGGGGTCGGTGTGAAGTGGCGCTTTACGACCACAGACGCCCGCATTCGGTTGCAGCATCTCTATCCCACAATCCCGGCGTGACTGCCTACTAGGGCGTGTCTGAATAATCGACGGGCGGCCGTAGCCCGCATTGGATTGCCGGTTTCGGCGGCCCCTCCCACGCGTGGCGAGGGTGAGAAGAGGCCTCACGACCAGCCACGGAACGATGGTTCGAACATTTTTCAGACACGCTCTAACCCTGACGCCGCAAGCGGCGTCTGTCCCTTCCCGACACAGGAAGGGTTGGGGCTGATTACAGACCACCGCGCGGGAAACCAGCCCGCCGCGTGTCCCGCAGGGACACGCAAGCCCCGCTGCCGTCGCACGGCGCTGGGAGCGCTCCAGAAGTCCCTTCCCGCCTCGGGAAGGGACAGACATCGCTTCAGCGATGTCAGGGTTAGGTGCCCCGCACCCGCTGCCGCACGCGTGGACGTTTACAAACGCGGTGTGCGCTGCTACGAGTTACGCATGGCTCGCCGCCCCGGCGCGAGCCGAGCCAGCGAAAGAGGGCAGCACCATGGCAGCACCGATGCGCTTCGGCATCTTCCTCGCGCCGTTCCACCCGGCGGGCCAGAACCCCACGCTCGCGCTCGAACGCGATCTGGAGCTGATTCAGCACCTCGACCGCCTCGGCTACGACGAGGCCTGGATCGGCGAGCACCACTCGGGCGGCTACGAGATCATCGCCGCGCCGGAAGTGTTCATCGCCACCGCCGCCGAGCGCAGCCGCCACATCCGCCTCGGCACCGGCGTCTCCAGCGTGCCGTATCACCATCCGCTGATCCTGGCCGATCGTATGGTGCTGCTCGACCACCTGACGCGCGGTCGGGCGATGTTCGGCGTCGGCCCCGGCGCCCTGCCCTCGGACGCCTACATGATGGGCATCGACACGGGCGAGCAGCGGCGCATGATGGAGGAGTCGGTCGAGGCGATCGTGGCGCTGCTGGCGAACGAGGCGCCGGTGAACCGGCGGACCGACTGGTTCACGCTGCAGGACGCGCGCCTGCAACTGCGCCCGTACAGCTACCCGCACTTCGAGATCGCGATCGCGGCCACGATCTCGCCCGCCGGGCCGCGGCTGGCCGGTCGCTTCGGCCTCGGCCTGCTCAACATCGGCGCGACCTCGGCCGGCGGCTTCGACGCGCTCGGCTCGGCCTGGCAGATCATGGAAGAGCAGGCGCTGCAGTACGGCACGTCGGTCGATCGCCGCGCCTGGCGGCTGGTGGGGCCGATGCACATCGCGCCAACCGTCGAGCAGGCGCGCGCAGAGGTGCGCTACGGCCTGCTCGACTGGCACCGCTACTTCGGCCTGAGCGCGGCCTTCGGCATGAAGCCGGGCGACAACCAGGATCTGGACAGCGTGATCGACGCGATGAACGCGTCGAAGTTCGGCGTGATCGGTACACCGGAGATGGCCGCGGCGCAGATCGAGCGGCTGCTGGAGCAGTCGGGCGGCTTCGGCAGTTATCTGTTCCTGGCGCACGACTGGGCGGACCAGGCGGCGACACACCGTTCCTACGAGCTGTTCGCCCGCGCCGTGGCGCCGCGTTTCCAGGGCTCGGCGCAGATGACGGAGTACTCGTGGAACTGGATGTCGGAGAACCGCCAGCAGTTCGGCTCGGCGATGGCGAACGCGCAGAAGAAGGCGACGGAGCAGTACCTGGCCGAGCGCGCCGCGCTCGTAGGGAATAGGGAGTAGATGACACTTGTGGCACAATGGCCATCGAGATCCGATACTATCGAGACAGGCCGCACACGCTCGCACACGCTCGGATGTATGTCAGGATTGAGAGCAGTTCCACATGCCGGCGTACTGGTTCGACGTGTTTACGCCCTCGACGTGGGAAGAAGCACGCGCTAATGGGTTTGCCGTGTCTGGCTTCAGCCAAAGTAAGCGAGGCGTGGTCGCGCGCGTCGAACCGGGCGACATCCTCATCTGCTATTTGCAGGGGCGGACAGCACTCGTCGGTGCTTTAGAGGTCACGGGCAAGTCCTACTACGCCACGGAGCCGCAGATTTGGAAGTCGAATGCCTTCCCATCTCGTCTTCCGGTTCGCCTCGTTGTTGATCTCACCCTCGACGGGGTACTCGATTTCCGCGACCTTCTCCCGCACCTGAGCTTCTATAACCCGGAGAACCTGCGCAGCACCTGGGCGCGTTTACAAGGCTCGCCGACGAAGCTGGCCAATGCGGACGGGAGAATCCTCTTCGCGGCGCTCACCGCGAGTAGGGCAGCAGCAATCGAGTCTGTGCGCGTCCAGCCGGAAACGGAATCCCAGGCGCCACGTACTCCTCCCGCGGCCGCAGAAACCGAGCCGCCTGCACCGCTCTTGCTAGCCGGACCGGTCGATTCGCTCACCGGGGAGCTTATGGCCGCCCAACGCGACGCGACGCATGCGGCTCGGTTTGAGCGGGCGGTAGCCGACGCGCTCGCCTTCTTGGGTTTTGACATACAGGTCTACGGCAAGTCGGGCAGAACCGATGTGGTGCTCGAATCTGCACTCGGGCACGACCGCTTCCGCGTGGTGGTCGACGCCAAAGCGAGCAGTAACGGGAAGGTGCCAGAGGGGCAGATAAACTGGCCTGCCATCGCGGCGCACCGGACGTCGGAAGCTGCCGATCATGCAGTGATTGTCGGCGAGCAGTTCGCCGGCGGGAACCTGCTCAAGTTTGCAGACGACTTTGCTATTGCGCTGCTGGACACCGGCACGCTCGTTGAGATCTTACGGCTGCATGCCGCGACGCCGTTCACCGCGGCCGATCTGCGGGCGGTTTTTGCTACGCCTGGCGTAGTAGCGCCCGTGCTGGCCGACCTTCGTCAGAAGTCGGAGGCACTCGCACGCCATTGGGTTCTCATCGCAGAGATTCTCCGTCTCGTCGAGGGCTTCAGCCGCTACGCGCAACCCCTCGCCCCCACCGCCGGGAATCTGCATGCGGTGCTGGTCACACGGGCTTTGGATCGGCAGACAGAGGCTGTAAGCCCGCCCTCAGAGCAAGAGGTAAAGGACGCACTCGTATTCCTCGCGTCTCGGGCACTCGGAATTCTCCGAGCGGTGGAACCGGAGACGGCAGGCTATCGTCTAGCCATGTCCCTCGATACTGCCCTCGCTCGGCTTCAGGCGATTGTGCGGACGGTTGTTGGCTCCTCGAAAGGCATCGCGGACACGTCGACCGCGCGTCGGGTACGTTGACAGGCGGGAGAGACCACTCTACTGCATCGCGGCCGGCCGGCGCACTAAGTCCGACTGGCAGTCCTCCGAGTTCTAATAGCATGCAGATTCGCCGCATTCTTCCTGGTGAGGGGCCGCGGCTGCGCGAGATCCGGCTGCGGGCGCTGGCCGAGGCGCCCACGGCCTTCGGCGATACACTCGCCGCCGCCGAGCAACGGCCCGACACCGTCTGGCACGAGCGCGCCGGCGCCGCGGCGACGGGCAAATGCACCGCCCTGTTCGTGGCCGAAGACGGCGAGCGCTGGCTCGGCCTGGCGGGCGGCGTGGTGGACGAGGAGACGCCGCCGGGCGAGGTTGAGCTGGTCTCGATGTGGGTGGCCCCCGCCGTACGCGGCAGCGGCCTCGGGCGGCGGCTGATCGCGGCGGTGGCCGCCTGGGCGCGGGCGGCCGGCGCAACGCAAATCCGGCTCTGGGTCACGGAAGGCAACGCGCCGGCGATTGCGCTCTACCAGCGTGCAGGCTTCGTCTTCAACGGCGAGACGGCGCCGCACCCCTCGAACGCGGCGCTGCGCGAGGCGCTGATGCTCTGGCCGCTGCCGCCGGCGAACTGAGCGCGTCGTCTACTCCAACTCCACCTGCATCGGCTCCAAAAAGCGCACCACCAGGTTGTAGAAGCCGACGGCCAGCGCCAGCTCGACCATCTGCTCGTCTCCGAGAAAGCTGTGGCAGCCGTTGAAGACGGCGTCGGACACGCGCACGTCGCGCGTAACCGCCTCGGCGTAGCGAATCACCGCGCGCTCCTGCTCGCTGAAGGCGGGGTGCCGCTCCCAGACCGGCAGCGCGTCGATCTGCTGCTCGGTCACGCCGACGCGCCGGGCGATGGCGACGTGGTGGTCGTATTCGTACACCGCCTGCGTGACGCGGCCGACGGTGAGGATCGCCAACTCGCGCAGGTGCGGGTCGAGTTGCGAGCGGTTCAGAATCGCGTTGCCGAGCCGCATGAACTGATGCAGCGAATTGGGGCTGTACGCCAGCGTGCGGAAGATATTGCCGACGCGGCCGCCGTCGCGCGCCAGGTTGTCGAAGAGGTACTGATACTGCTCGGGCAGATCCTCGCGGTTGCGGTAGGGCAGGCGGGCCATGCGACGGCCTCCTCTGTTCGTGCTGGTGACATGTCATCTCCGATGTCGCGTGACAGCGTACAGGATACGCGCCCTCACCCCCGTCCCCTCGCCCAATCCTGGGCGAGGGGCGATCCCGGGTTGGAGCGATCCAATGCGGCGTCGGGTTAAGCGATCGCAGATCGGAACGCTTCAGGCTGGATCGTCTCCTTCTCCCAGGATTGGGAGAAGGAGAGAAGAGAGGATGAGGGCCGAAAGCCGCGGGCGCCTCTCGCCGTCAGAGATGGCGCAGAAACCGCTGGGGATTGGCAAGAAAGTCGCGCGTCAGGCGCACGTGTTCGAGGTCGTCGTAGGCGGCGGGCTGGATGCGCTCGTGTTCGAACAGCAGGATCTCGGCGCCGGGCAGCGCCAGCAGCAGCGGCGAGTGCGTGGCGACGACGAACTGACAGTCCTGCGCCACGCGGTCCTTGAGCAGCGCCAGCAGGCTGAGCACGCGCGAGGGCGAGAGCGGCGTCTCCGGCTCGTCCAGAAAGTACAGGCCATTGGGCGCCAGCCGCGACTGCAGGATGCCCAGAAACGTCTCGCCGTGCGATCGCGCCTGCGGCTCAGCGCCGTAGCGCGCCGCCAGTGCCCGCCGCTGCCCCGCCATCAGCCCCGTGGCGCGGATCTGGCCGATGCTGCCGTCCGGCAAGCGATCGCGGAACTCCTCCTCAAGCTCGCGCAGGCCGGCGATCTCGCGCCCGATGCGCCGTGTAAAGCCGAACACGTCTTCCGCACGCAGAAAGAGCTTGACGCGCGGGTGGCGACGGCGCACGAAGCGGAAGGCGCGGGCGAACTCACGCGCGCCGTGCAGGCTGTCGTCACGCTCGAGATCGCGGCTGCCCACGGCCACGACGCCCATGCCGGCGGCGAGACCTTCCAGCAGTGACGACTTGCCGGAGCCGTTCTCGCCGACGAAGAACGTCACCGGCGCGCGCAGTTCGAGCGTGTCCAACTCGCGCAGCAACGGCAACGACCAGGGAAACCGATCGGCCGGCTCGGCCGGGGCGCGCCGCTCGATGCCGGACAGAAACATCATTGGCGCAGTGTAGCAAGGGCTGCATGCTATCTTCTCCTGAGCACAGCCGCAGGGGAGCAGCAGGAAGCGCTTCCTCTGTTCCCTCCTGACGCGGCACGAAGGGCAAGCTAGAAAGGGACCGGCCATGGCAAAGCGCGTCGAGCGGCGCACGGTAGATCTTGCGCAGTACCCGGACCTCGTCGTCATCTATCTCGGCATGCGTGTGAACACCTGGACCGGCATCAAACGTCTGCTGGGGCTCGGCCCGCAGATTCAGAAGTCGGCCGCGGCCCAGCCGGATGGTCTGCTGCTGCACGAGAACCTGATCTTCTCCCTCCGTCACCTCGGCATGCGCCAGTACTGGCGCGATTGGGAGTCGCTGGAGCGCTGGACGCGTTCGGAGCCGCACCAGCGCTGGTGGAAGCAGTTCCTCAAGGACTCCGGCGGCACCGGCTTCTGGCACGAAACGTACTTCATGCGCGGCGGCATGGAGGCGATCTACGACGACGTGCAGCAGCCGACCGGCTTCCTCAAGTTTGCGCCCGCCGAGCCGGCGCGCGGCGGCATGTTCTCCGCCCGCCGCCGCGCCGGCCTGCCGGGCGAGCCGCCCGAAGCGGCGCTCAGCGAAGCCGCCCTCTACGCCGGCGGCAGAACGCGGTAAGCTGCCTGCGGGCGCCTAACCCCGCCGCGGCTTGCGCCGCGTCTGCGTTAGAAGTCTCCGACGGTTGCGCTGCGCTCTGGCCCCACGGGGGAAGGGTTGCTCGCAGGGCGATCGAATCGCTCCAAACGAACCGCTTCCTCGTAGGAAGGGGAGATCCGAGCGCTTGCGCGAGGGAGGGGTAGGTGCAGGGAGGAGCCACGCCGTGACTACGACTCAGGCGACCATGCAAGAACTGAAGGGCCGCGTCTGCGCCCGCATCGACGCTCAGCGCGACGCCGTCGTCGCGCTGGTGCAGCAGATCTACCGCGAGCCGGAGATCGGCTTCCGCGAGCAGCAGACTTCGGCGCTCGTGCAGCAGACCTTCGACAAGATCGGCGTGCCCTACCGCAAGGGGCTGGCACTGACCGGCGTGAAAGGCGAGCTGCGCGGCGGCGCCGGCCCCGGCCCGGCCGTGGCGATCATGGGCGAGCTGGACGCGCTGATCGTGCCCGATCACATCGACGCGCATCCGCAGCGCCAAACGGCGCACGCCTGCGGCCACAACGGCCAGATCGGTTCGATGATCGGCGCCACGATCGGCCTGCAGGCCGAGGGTGTGCTGGAGTCGCTGTGTGGTCGCGTGGTGCCGATGGCCGTGCCTGCCGAAGAGTGTATCGACATTGAAGGCCGGCTGGAGTTGAAACGTTCCGGCCAGATCGAATTCATCCTCGGCAAGCCGGAGCTGATCAAGCTGGGCGAGTTCGACGATGTGGACATGGCGATGATCGTGCACACGTCGAGCGTCTCAGAGGACGGCCGCTTCGCCGTCTCGCGCAGCAACAACGGCGCGATCATCAAGCACGTGCGCTACACCGGCCGCGCGTCGCACGCGGGCGGCGCGCCGCAACGCGGCATCAACGCGCTCGCGGCGGCCACGCTCGCCCTGGCCGGCATCGACGCACAGCGCCCGACGTTTCGTGACGACGATACCGTGCGCGTGCACCCGATCATCACGGCGGGCGGGCGTTCGGCCAGCATCGTGCCAGCCGATGTGCGCATCGAGACCTTCGTGCGGGCGAAGACGCTGGAAGCGATCGAAGATGCCAACATGAAGGTGGACCGTGCCCTGCGCGCCGGCGCCCTGGCCATGGGTGCCAGCGTCAGGATCACGACGATCCCCGGCTACATGCCGCTCACGCACGACGAGAACCTGGTCGAGCTGATCAGCGCGAACGCGGCGCAGTTGGTGGGCAAAGACCAGGTGGGCCGCACCGGCCATCGCACCGGCTCAACCGACGTGGGCGACATGAGCCTGATCATGCCGGTCGTGCATCCGCATGCCGATGGCGCGGTGGGCACGGGCCATGGCGCCGACTATCACATCGTCGATTACGACAACGCCGTGATCAACGCGGCCAAGGCGATGGCGATGACGGCGATCGACCTGCTCGGCGATGGCGCCGCGCAGGCGCAGCGCGTGACCAGCGCCTTCCAACCACGCTTCACGAAGGATGCCTACCTGACCTTCGTGCGCGGCCTCGCCTACGAGCGCGAGTTCGCGGAGACGTAGGGAGCGGCGGCCCTCACAACCCCCGACCCCCTGCTCTCCCAGATGCATGAGGGTTGCAGACCACGAGACGGTTGCGGGTCTGTATGGGAGCGCGGGGGCGATCCGGCGGAGGCTACGTTGCCGGTCTACGGGAAACGCCGGAACATGCGCCACTGGTCCGTGATCGATGGGTCTTGCAGGTAGGTCCAACTTCCCTGCCCGCCGAAGGTATCGACGCCCATCATCAGGCTGCCGTCGAAAAAGAAGCCGTTCCCGGCGCCGTCGCTCAGCCAGAAGGCGACGCCCCAGCTACGCGGCGCGCCGGCCCGCGTGTTCCAGGCCTCGCCCTGACCCTGCAAGGTCATGCCGTTCTGCGTCAGCGTGACGCTGATCGGCGTGCCGCCGGTGCTGTCGGCGCCCTGACTGGCGATCACGGCGGTACCCTGAGCATCGCTGTAGGTCAGCGTGAGCGAGGGGAATTCGGGCGGCGCATCACCGGCGCGGGCGGTGCCGGCCGGGCCGATCGCGAGCGCGCCCAGGCAGAGCAAGGCCAGTGCGAGCAAGACCAACGGGGCGCAGGGACGGAGTGCGCGAATCGATCCAATCAAAGCTGCCTCCCTGAAGCTGATGCGGGAAAACGCTGCTGGACCCAATAGACGGCCGGCACACGGGAAATCTTGCGGCGCACGCTGCCGGCCGAAGCGAGGCGTTGTGCGCGCAGCGCCCGTCCGGGGCACCTAACCCCGCTTTCGCTGAAGCGAAAGCTCCCTTCCCGACACGGGAAGGGTTCGGACTGAGGACAAACGGGTGGGTGGGCGACCAGCCGGCCGCGTGTCCCGCAAGGACACCCCTGCCCCGCCGCCGTCGCATAGTGATGGGAGCGCTCCTGAAGTCCCTTTCCCGCCTCGGGAAGGGACAGACCTAGCTTCAGCCAGGTCAGGGTTAGGTGCCCCGGACGGGCACAAGCTCAGCGAGAGGACGATGTCCCGCCCGCGGGCGCCGCCGGACCGGATCAGGCGTATAGTCACGGGCAAGACGAGGAGGCGCACGATGGCCAGCGGGCGCGTGGCGCTGGTGCTGGGCGCCGGGGGCATCACCGGCGGCGCCTACGAGTTGGGCACGCTGGCGGCGCTGCACGAGCGCAGCGGCTGGGAGCCGGCTTCCGCCCGCGCCTTCATCGGTACCAGCGCCGGCTCGTGGATCGCGGCGCTGCTGGCGAGCGGACGGCCGCTGGCGCAGATGGCCGGTTCTGCCTGGCCTCCTGAGCCGGGCCGTCGCCGCGCTGCTGGCGGCAGCAGTACGCACGATCTGTATACACCCGCGCCACGCGTGTCTTCGCCCTTCTGGTGGGCGCGGCCGGGCGGTCTGCTGGCCGAAAGCGGCCTCTTTTCAACGGAAGGCATGGAACGACGGCTGCGTGCCCGGCTGGGCGAGGCCGCGCACGGCTGGCCCGCGCCGAATCTGCGCATCGCCGCCTTCGACGTGCAGCGGCGCCGGCGCACGGTCTTCGGCGCCGCGGGCGCGCCTTCGGTCACGGCCTTGCAGGCTGTCACCGCCTCATCCGCCATCCCCGGCGTCTTCCGCCCCGTCGTGATCGACGGCGTACCGTATCTCGACGGCGGTGTCGCTTCGACCACGAATCTCGATCTCGCGGCCGAGTTTGCCGCCGAGATCGACCTCGTGCTCTGCCTCGCGCCGCTGGCCGGCGAACGGCCAGACGGCGCACCGGCGCCCGGCCCCGGCATCTACGGCCAGATGCTGACGGGAGCCCTGGCGGCAGCGGCCGGCCGCCAGGTCGAGGCCGAGGCGCACCAACTTCGCGCGACGTTTCCACGGATCGAGGTCATCGTCTTTCGCCCGAACGCCGCGGACCAGCGCGCGATGGGAGGCAACGCTATGTCGGGCCGTCGCCGGGAACCGACGCGCGAGCAGGCCTACCGCTCGGCGCTGGAGGCACTCGAGCGGCCGGAACTGCGCATCGCGCTGGCACGCGGCGGTATCGGCGAATAGCGGGAGATCGCTTGCCGTTGCGGCGAGAGCTGGCGCGTTTCCAACAAGCAGCTATTGACCACCTTCCGCGCGGCCGGCGCGATGAGGGAGAATGGCGATGGGCGCCGCTTGCGCCGGGTTTCACAAATGTCCGGAGCTTCAACCGCGCCGGCAGGACGTTCGCTGGCCTCGCGACGGCGGGCGCCGGGAGCGTTGCGCCTTCGTGCCCGCCGCGCCGTGTTCGCCCTGCGCGAGGCGCCGACGTTGCGTTTCGCCTACGCGCTGGCGATCGCGGGGCAGACGCTGGCCGGCTACCGGTTGCTGGTTTGGCGGCAACGCAACGCGCCCGCCGCCGTGCGCGCGGCCGCGCTGCGCGCCGAGCACCAGGGCAACGCCGAGCGTATCTACGCCGCGGTGCTGCGCTTGCAAGGGCTGATGATCAAGATCGGGCAGACGCTCGGCTCGAACCCGGCCGGTGTACCCGCGCCGTACATCGACGTGCTCTCCCGCCTGCAAGACGCCGTGCCGCCGCGCCCGTGGCCGCTGATTCGCCCCGCGATCGAGGCTGGCCTGGGCCGGCCGCTACATGAAGCGTTCGCCCGCATCGAGCATCGCGCCGTGGCCGCCGCCAGCCTGGCGCAGGTGCACCGCGCCACGCTGCACGACGGCCGCGAAGTCGCCGTCAAGGTGCTCTATCCGGGCATCGAGCGGCTGGTGCAGTCGGATTTGCGCGTGCTGCGCGTGCTGCTCTGGCTCGAAAGCCACTTCGCCGGCTATCCGTTGCAGCCCGTGTACGACGAGCTGGCGCACAACGTGCCGCTGGAAGTGGACCTGCTGCACGAGGCGGACGCAATGGAGGAGATGGCGGCGCTGTTGGCCGGCTGCGACGATGTGAAGATACCGCGCGTCGTGCGTGAGCTGTCCAGCCGGCGGGTACTGGTGATGGAATGGATCGACGGCATCAAGATCACCGACGTTGCCGGCCTGAGCGCCGCCGGGCTCGACCCGCAGCAGCTCTGCGAGCGGCTGACGGACCTGTACTGCCGCCAGATCTTCGACTTCGGCTTCTTCCACGCCGACCCGCATCCCGGCAACCTGTTTGCCTTACGCGACGGCCGCATCGCGCTGGTCGATTTCGGCCTGACGCGCCGGCTGCCGCGGTCGGTGGTGCGCGGTCTGGCGCTGCTGAGCCGCGCGATCATGACCGGCGACGATGCCAGCACGGTCGAGGCGTTCCGGCTGCTCGGCTTCCGCCTGCGCGATACGAGCAATCAGGAGGCGCTGATCGCCACGGCCAACTTCTTCCGCGCTGTCACCGATCCGGCGACATATGAGCAGGCGGGCGCCCGCGCCGGTGATGCGGAGGAGGCGCTGCGCGCGGTGAACGACGCCATGCGCCGCGCCACGCGGGCCAACCCGTTCGTCGAGTTCCCCGGCGAGATCACGCTCGTCTCGCGCGTCTTCGGCCTGATGACGGGCGTGGGCGTGGGCATGGGCGCGACGCCGAACGTGCTGGCACCCGTGCTGCGCTGGACGGCGCCGGCAATTGCGGACACCGACTCGACCGCCGCGTCCGCGGGCTGATGGCCGGCGCGCTGCCCATCCGCGCCTTTCGGCCCTCAATCCCCCGTCCCCTTTCCCCCAATCCTGGAGGGAAAGGGGCGATCCGGTTTGAAGCGATCCGGAAAAGGCGTCGGGCTAACCGCACCGGCCACGGAACGCTTCACCCGGGTTCGCCCCTCTCCCAGAATTGGGAGAGGGGAAGGGGGTGAGGGCGAGGGCCGCTTCCGGCGCGTCACCCGCCAGCAGCGCCGTGGCCCAGCCGCGCTTGAGCGCTGCGTCGATCTCGAAACGGTGGCGGGCGTCGGCCAGTTCGCGCTGCGTCCAGCCGCCGGCCGCGTCGTCCGCCACGACCAGGCCGACCTTGAGCACGTCGGGGATACGCTGAAGGCGCCGGCTCGCATCCGCGATCGCCCGCGCGGCGACCGCCTCTGCGTCGAGCGCGAGCAGCGCGTCGAGCACCGCGGCCACGTGCTCCTTGCCTATCGGGTTCAGCGCGACGAGCGGCAGCAGATCGACGTCGTCCGTGCCGCCCTGCATGACTTGAAGGTATTTGCGGAAGCGCTGCCCGCCGCGCGGCGTGTCGTACAGCTCGCGCTCGACGTTCAGCAGCGGTACCAGCTCAAGCTGCATCGCTACTCCTCCGCCCCCGTGGAACGCTCTGCGGTCGCCCTTCCCGCCGATCGAACGGCCGTGCCGATGCCGCGCATCAGCAGGCCGACGAGCTGTTCCCGCGCCCGCTCCGGCGCCCAGCCGTGCCGGCCGCGCAGGTGCACATACGGCCAGCAGACGGCATTGAAGAGCACGTTCGCCAGTTCGCGCGGCTCGGTTTCCGGCGGCAACGAGCGGTCGGCGATGCCATCGCGCAGCAGCCGCTCGATCGGCTCGTTGAAGTTGAAGCCCGGCCCTCCGGACTGGTGAAAGGCCGTATCCGAGGCGAGCAGCAGCGGCAGGTGACGATCGGCCACGGCGCACAGCGCCTCAAGCGCCTGGCGCAGCCGCTCCCGGCCGCTGCCCTCCGCCGTCAGGATCGGCCAGAGCGCATCGCGGTAGTCGGAGGCGAGCCGGGCCAGCAGGGCGGCGATCAGCGACTCGCGCGTCACGCCCTGCCGCCAGAGCGTGACGCGCGAGATCCCGGCCTGCTCAGCCACGCGGTCGAGACTGATCGCCTCCAGGCCGCCCTCGGCGAGCACGGCCACGGTTGCGTCAAGCAGCTTCTGATCCATCGCCGCGTCAAACCCCAAGGAAACAGCGCAACGTGTCATACTCTGAATTGCAACATTGATGCTGCACATCAGAATATACTGAGCTTCTGAAACGGAGCGGCATAGCTGCTCCGCTGGCCCGGCGTGCCTGCTGTCAGTGTACCCGCTCGGCGCGTGGTGGTCGGCTCCCGCCGCGGTGTACCAGCGGCAAGCCGCTTGTAGGTCGGGCCACGACGGGAAGGGGCTGGACATGGACTTCGGACGCATTCAAGAGGCGCAGGAGCGGCGGCGACAAGAGCTGCGCGAGGCGATGCGTCGGGCCGCGCTGCTGCGCGATCTCGATTGTCCACCGCCCGCAGCCAGACAGACCGCTGGTCGTCACGCCGAGCGGACCAACCGGCGCCGCCTGCTGGCCGCTGGTTCGCCCGTCGGTTGGCTGCGGGCGTTCCTTGCGCGGGCGCGGGCCTGGCGGCGCCGGTTGG
>Ga0207416_1004185_pt1 | contig 12847 bp, 14 predicted proteins | sample PaiPotPPM11metaG_FD_184107 | JGI IMG/M metagenome (GOLD analysis project Ga0207416, IMG submission 184107) | Iron sulfur acid spring bacterial and archeal communities from Banff, Canada, to study Microbial Dark Matter (Phase II) - Paint Pots PPM... ...
GTCGACGCTGGTCGCATCGAGCGGGTCGTGCCCGCCGATCGCATCGTACGTCAGCGCGGCGTCCTCGACACTGCGCGCGAACGGCCCGATCTGGTCGAGCGACGATGCGAAGGCGATGAGCCCGTAGCGCGAGACGCGGCCGTAGGTCGGCTTGAAGCCGACGACGTTGCAGAATGCGGCCGGCTCGCGGATCGAGCCGCCGGTGTCGCTTCCGAGCGAGAGCGTCGCTTCGAAGCCGCCGACCGACGCGGCGCTGCCGGCGGACGAACCGCCGGGGACGCGCTCGAGGTCGTACGGGTTGCGGGTCTTCTTCAGCGCCGAGTTCTCGCCGGAGCTGCCCATCGCGAACTCGTCGAGGTTGGTCTTGCCGATCGGCAGCGCGCCGGCGTCGAGCAGCCGCTGCACCGCCGTCGCCGTGTACGGCGCGACGAAGTTCTCGAGGATCTTCGAGCCCGCCGTCGTGTGCGTGCCGGTGAGGCACATGTTGTCCTTGATCGCGACCGGCACGCCGGCCAGCGGCAGCGTCTCGCCTGCGGCGACGCGCGCGTCGACCTTCCGCGCGTGCTCGCGCATCAGCTCCGGCGTGAGCTCGAGGTAGGCGTCCAGGCTCGCGTCGACCTGCGCGACGTGCGGGATCATCGCCTCGGCGATCTCGACGGCGCTCGCTTCACGGGAGTTCACCGCCCGGGCGATCGCCCGCGCGGAGTCTCGAACGGGGTCCACGTTAGCCTTCCTCGGCGATGATGCGCGGCACGGCGAAGAACCCGTGCTGCGCACGCGGTGCGTTGCGCAACGCGTCCTCGCGGGAGAGCATCGTCTCGGGACGGATCGCGTCGTCACGCTGGACGTTGCGCGAAGGGATCACCTGCGCGGTCGCCGCGACGTTCGCGGTGTCGAGCTCGCCGAGCTCGTCGACGAACGTGAGGAGGTTGCCGAGCTGCGGCCCGAAGGTCGCAATCTCACCATCGGTAAGGGCCAGTCGCGCCAGGCGCGCGACGTGGCGGATATCGATCCGATCCGAAGCCATGACCCGGCATGATTCGCTTTGCCTACGCCTCGCTCCGTCCCGAGCCCGCCGGATCACGCGACAGAACGGCGAGGACCTGCCCGCGCCGGCGCAGGTGCGGCACTTCCAACGGCCCCATGCGAGCCATTTCACGGAAGCCCAGCCGCTGCAGGAGCCGTTCGCTTCGGGCGTTGTCGGGGTCGTAATGCGCCGAGATCGTGTGCAGGTTGAGCGTGGCGAAGGCGTAGTCGACAACGGCGCGGACGGCCTCGCCGGCGAAGCCCGCGCCCTCGTACGCGCCGTCAACCGAGTAGCTGAGCATGGCGCTCGGCGGGATGAACGAAAATCCGGTGAGCACGACGACGGCGACGGTCGCATCGCTCCCTCGATCGAGCGCCAGAAACGCCGTGGGCGCGCCCTCTCGGCGCTCCGCATGCCGCCCGGCGATCCAAGCCCGGTGCTCCTGCGCGATGTCACTCCGGCCCTCGCCCCAGGCGTCGAAACGAACGACGTTCCGCCGGTAGTACTCGCGCAGCAGTTCGACGTCGCCGTCTTGGGGTTCGCGGAGCCGAAGGCGAGCGGTCTCGATCGTCACGCCACGCCCTTCTCGACCGTCGTCTACGGTTCTTGGGGAACACCGCCGAGGGGCGCCTCGCCGCGGCAGGCACCGCCTCTGCAGCGGAGCAACGTTCCGGTCATGCATCGTTCCGTGCTCGCCGTCACGGCGGCCGTGACCCTCACCCTAGGCGCGGCCGCGCAAGGGGCGTTGCCGCCGGCGCCGGCCGCAAAGAAGATCCCGGTCACCGACACCTATTTCGGAACGCAGGTCGTCGACCCGTACCGCTGGATGGAGGCGAAAGGCCCCGACCTTCTCGACTACCTCAAAGCGCAGAACGATCGCACGCGCACGGTGCTCGATTCGATCCCCGGCCGCGCGACGCTCGAAGCTCGCCTGAAGCAGCTCCTCGACACCACCAACGTCTCCTCGGGAGTCGTGGCGCACCACGGTGCGTACGTCTACGAGAAGACCCCGCCCGGAGCCAACTCGGCGAAGCTCTTCGCGCGCGTGAACGGGACCGAACGAGTGCTGGTCGACCCCGATGCGATGGCGGGCCCGCGCCAAGCGATCTCGTACTTCGTCCCTTCGGACGACGGGACGCTGGTCGCGGTCGGTCTCTCCGCGGGAGGGTCGGAGAAGGCGAGCATCCACGTCGTCGACGTGGCGACCGCGAAGATGCTGCCCGACGTCGCGACGCGCGCCGATTTCGGCGTCACCTCGTGGAGCGACGACGGCAAGGCCTTCTACTACTTCAAGCGCCAAGCCGCCGGACCGAACGATCCGCCGACCGCGAAGTATCAGAACATCCGGACCTATCGCCACCTGCTCGGTCGGCCGGAATCGGCCGACGTGGCGGTGTTCGGGGCCGGGATCAGCCTCGGGGTGACCATCGCGCCGACGGCGTTCGCGGCGCTCGGCGTGACGCCGGAATCACCGTTCATGGCGGGCGTGCTCATCAACGGCGTCGACCGGTTCATGACGGTGTACGTCGCGCCGAAATCATCGCTGCGCGGTTCACCAGCGGCGATCCCCTGGAAGCTCGTCATCAAGCCGGAAGACAAGGTCACCAGCGCCCTCGTGCACGGGTCGACCGTCTACGCGCTCACCGCAAAAGATGCGCCGCGTTTCCGCGTCATGCAGTTTGCGACGACCGCGAGCTTCGCGCGCGCGACCGACGTCATTCCACCCGGCACGCGCGTGATCGACAACATCGCGACGGCGAGCGACGCGCTCTACGTGCAGTCGCGCGAAGACGGGCTCGGCCGCATCACCCGCGTCGGGTACGACGGCACGCGCTCGGAGATCCCGTTGCCGGTCAACGGCACCGTCTCGGGCTTGACGACCGAATACGATCGGCCCGGTTTCCTCGCGCAGCTCGAGTCGTGGACCAGCTCGCCGCTCTGGTACGTCTACGATCCGGCGGCGAAGACGCTGGCCGACACCAAGCTCGACGCGCCCTCACCCGTCGACTACTCGGCCGTCACCTCCGACGAGGTGAAGGTCGCGGCGACGGACGGCACGCCGATCCCGCTCTCGATCGTGCACCGCCGCGACATCAAGCTCGACGGGACGAACCCGACCCTGCTCTACGCCTACGGTTCGTACGGGATCTCGACCGATCCGGGTTTCTCCGCGGCGCGGATGGCGTTTCTCGAGCGCGGCGGCGTGTTCGCCTACGCGCACGTCCGCGGCGGCGGCGAGTACGGCGAGGAATGGCACCTCGCCGGCAAGGACGCGAAGAAAGTCAACACGATCACCGACTTCATCGATTGCGCGAAGTGGCTCGTCGCGCAGAAGTACACCTCGCCCGGCAAGCTCGGCGCGCGCGGCGGCAGCGCCGGTGGCATCACGATGGGCGGCGCGATCGACCGGGCTCCGCAGCTCTTCGCGGCGGTCCTCGACGAGATTCCGGTTTCCGATCAGCTGCGCATCGAGACGACGCCCAACGGGCCGCCCAACGTCCCCGAGTTCGGCAGCGTCAAGACCGAAGCCGGCTTCAAGAACCTCTACGCGACGAGCGCCGTGCACCACGTCGTGAAAAGCACGAAGTACCCGGCCGTGATGCTGACGACCGGGATCAACGATCCGCGCGTCGACTCCTGGCAAGCCGCGAAGATGGCCGCGACGCTGCAGGACGCCACGACGAGCGACCGCCCGATCCTCGTGCGCGTCGACTACGACGGCGGCCACGGACTCATCGGCGGCTCGCGCACGCAAGCCGTCGCGCTGACCACCGACGAGTTCACCTTCCTCCTGTGGCAATTCGGAGACCCCGCCTTTCAGCCGAAATAACGCGGACTTACACGCCGAGGATCTCGCGCAGCGTTGCGGCGTTGCGGGGCGCACACGCGTTCCGATCCCGCACGGGGCCCTGCAGGCGCACGCACAGGACCGGGCCGGTGACGACGAGCGGGGCGGCGGCACGCGGCTCGCCGGGCCGCTTCCGGTGCGTGACCAGCCGGCTGAGCTTCACCGTGTAGACGAAACCGCCCGGGACCGCGCTCCAGCGGACCCTCATGCGCGCGGTGTTCCCACCGGAGGACGGCGTTCGGGCGGCGCTAGCTGCGCTGCGGGAACGCCCCATCCATGCAGATGATGAACGTCACGCAGAGCACGGGCGAGGCTGGTTGGCCGCCCGTCGACTCGATGGTGGCGGTGTCCGCCATTTGACCCACTTGGAACGCGCCGCCCGGACCTTGGCCCGACCCGACTGCGCCGCGTGCTCGGAAATCCGGCAGCGCGAACGACGTCTCCCCGTTGCCGCCATACACGGGTCCGATCACTGAGTAAAGGGCCTCGTACTGGCCGCTGATGGGCAGTTCGCTGCCGTCGCACAGGGCCCACCCTTCGGGCGCGTAGTTACCGCTGAACATCCGGATCTCGCCGAGCAATGGTTGGCCCATCGAATACCTCCAAGCAGGGGAGGGGCTGCTTAGGCACCGATGGCGCGATCACCCGCACGCGTTTTGGGCGACGTATCGATGCGGCGGACGGAGTGCCGCGCATCGCGCGAGGAGAAGCGTCGCGCATGACGGATGGACGGCAGACCGACGGGATGAACGCTCTGCGCGCACGCGTGCACGCAGACTTCGCGCTCGCACAGCGCCTCGCTCGCGTTGAGCCCGAGCGCTTCGCATCAGCGCTCGTCGAGGCCGCCGGTGAACTCGGCATCGACGTGAGCGCGCAGGACGTCGAGGCGGCCGTCATGCGCGGCCGCGTCGAGTGGATGCAGCGATGGCTGCGGTAGACCTCGCCGGCTGGACGCTGGTCCGCGTCTACGCGAATCGCGGCGAGCCGGTCGTCGAGTGGGCGCTCGTCGACGGACCGTTCGCGGACTCGTTCTTCGAGCAGACCGCGAACCGCGCCATGCAGCAGCCCTTCAACGCGGTGTTCGCGCGCCGCACGCCGATCGCCACGCTCGAAGAGCGGCATCGAAACGCGCCCGGTCTCGCGCCGGCGGGCTTCATTTTCCACATGTCGCGTTGCGGCTCGACGCTGATCTCGCAGACGCTCGCCGGGCTCTCGTCGACGATCGTTCTCTCCGAGCCGCAGCCGCTCGATGCGATCCTGCGGCTGCGCGGTGCGACGCCGGCGGTATCAGAGGAGACGCGCGTCGGCTGGCTGCGCGCGATGACGAGCGCCCTCGGCCAGCCGCGCGACGCGGAGCAGCGTCTCTTCGTGAAGTTCAACGCCTGGCACGTGCGCGAGCTGCCGCTGATCGCGCGGGCGTTCCCGGGCGTCCCCTGGATCTTCGTCTTCCGCGAGCCCCGTGACGTCGTGCGTTCGCAGCAGCGCAGCCCCGGTGCGGAGTTCGTCGCCGGCTCGATGAACCCGGCACTCGTCGGACTGGCCGCGGGCGATCTGCATACGCTCTCGCCCGACGAGTACGGCATCCGCGTCCTGGCAGCATTCTGCGACGCGGCACTGCGCGCAAAAGGCATCGGCCGCGGAGCTTTCTTCGATTATGCCGGCTTGCCCGACGCGACGCTCTCCGCCGTGCCGGCGTTCTTCGGCATCTCACCCACACCGGTCGAGATGTCGCGCATGAGTGACGCAACGAAGCGCGACGCCAAGAACCCCGCGCAGACGTTTCGGCAACGGCCCCAAGAGCCGCTGCCCGCCGACGTGGAGCGTCTGATCGAACGATGGCTCGACGCTCCCTACGCCGCCTTGCGGAACGCGTCGCGCACCGCGGCGCGCCTTTGACGAACTCTACGCGCGCTGCAGCAGCGCGATGATGTTGCCTTCGGAGTCGATCGCGTAGCCGAAACGTCCGAGACCCGGGATGTCTTGGACCTGGCCCTGCTGTCCGCCCTTCAGCGCGATGTCGAGCATCGCCTGATCGATGTGGTCGACCTCGATCGTCGGCGTCGGGGCTTTGACGACGCTTTGGCGAGCGGTGATCGCGGCCGGGATCCCCGCGCCGTTCTCGCCGCCGTCGAGCACGAGATACGGAACGGGCGAGTCGGCGAACGGGGTGAACTCCCAGCCGAACACCTCGCCGTAGAACTTTGCCGCGCGTTCGACGTCGTCGGCCGGAAGATGGAAGTTGACGATCTTTCCCACCGTCCGGCCTTTCGCCGTCACTCGTCGCGGTGCATCGTGCGCAGCGTTACGAGTTGATCGGCGGTGAAGGCGATCGCGACGAGGTAGCGGCCCGCCTCGAGCTGCGGGTCCGGGTGTCCGATCGACGGCGGGCCGCCGAGCGTGCGTTGCGTGGCGTCGTAGACGTCCAGGACCACGCGGGACTCGTCGATGCCCAGCGACGCCGTCATCTGGCGCGTCGCATCGTACAGGCCGACCGTTCCCGCCAGCACGCCGGCGACGAGCCCTTCGACGCGCGCGCGATTCTCGGGGCTCACCGCGGCGAGCGCGGTCGTGCGCGCGTCCTCGCGAGCGCGGTCGATGCGCGCCAGCGCCTCCGGCGAGATCGGCGCCGTGCGTGACGAGCCGGGCCTGATCGCGGACCTGGCCAGTTGTTGTTGATCGCGCAGGGCCGCCGCGCGCTGGTCTTGGATGCCTCGGAGCTTTGCGGGCGGCGCCCGATGGGCGATGGCGACGTTCGGTCCGAGCGAGTCTTGATGGTCCATGTGTCGCCCGAGTTGGGCGAAAACCGCCGCGTTCATCGGAAACGTCCCGGCGACCGCGATGATCCAACCTTGCTTCGGCTGCGGGAGCTTGAAGATCGTCTTGCCGTCGCCGCCGCCCCTCGTGCCGATGATGTGAAACAGCGGGCTGTACCTGACGGTGCTGAGCGTCTCCCCAGCCATCAGCATCCACCCGGCGGGCGCCACGGCGCCGTCGAAGCGGCGTGCCTCACCGATGATCGGGTACGACAGCACGTTGGCCGGGATCGGATCGGCGGCGGTTTGTGAGAGACTTTGCGGTTCGGTTTTCGAGCTTTGCGCAACACCCGGGAGCGCCGACATTGCATGGCGACCACCGCACCCACTCAAAACGAGCGACGCGGCGGCTCCCAAGAAGGGGGCGCGCTTCAAAACGATGACCTTTCGCAGACGAGACGGAGGCGAGTGTGGGTACGGAACCGATCGGCCGTACAGTAACGATCGGTTCAAAAGGTCGGCCGAGCGTTAGTTTTGGCTCGGGAAGATCCCTTGGAGCGCGATGATGAAGTTCAGGACCTGGTACGGCATCATGTTCACATGCGGCTGGCTGCCGCCCGCGTTCGTCACCATCGCGGGGTTCATCGCGGTCAGCGTCGATCCGCCGCCGCCGGCCGAGTACACTTGCGCCGGTGCGGTGCTCGCCGGCCAGGAGTTGATCGGGTTCGCCTTGTCGCCGGCGCCCGAGAATGCGGGGACCATATGGTTGTGCGCGGGGAGCTCCGACTGGATGAGGAGGTGGTTCTCCTCGCCGCCCTGGTTGCCGATGGTGAATCCCTGGCCGAAGTGCATCGCGACCTGGCCCTGGAGGTTCGGCAGCGCGAAATTTACCCGCCCATCGCCGCCGTAGGTCGTACCCAGCAACGAGAACAGCGCCTGGTTTTGGTTGATCGGCATCAGCTGTCCGTTGCACAGCGCCCAACCTCTCGGGGCGAAGTTGAACGAGCAGATCCGGATCTCACTCAAGAACGGAGTCGACATCTCTTCCTTCCGTCGGTAGCGTGGTGCGGCGCGCTACGGGCGCGCGGGGTAGATGCCTTGCATGCAGATGCAATAGTTCAGGGTCACGTACGGCTGCAAGTTGTTGTGCGGGAAGCTGCTCCCGACGACGGCGACCATAAGCGGGTTCATCGTGGTGTTCGACGACGTGCTCGCGTTGCTCTTGAAGAACAGATTCGGCGCCGTGTCGCCGGGTACGTTGTTCCCCGGACTCAAGAGCGTCGTCGTGAACACGAGGTTATCGACCTGAAGGCCGTGGGTGTGCAACGGCATCTCGGTGTTGAGCAGGGTGACGGTGTTCGCGCCGCCCGGCGACCCGATCGGGTAATTGCCGCCGCCGGAGAACTGGTCGGTGTGGATCGCGACCGACCCGGCGAGGTTCGGCAGCGCGAAATTCGACTTCCCGTCGCCGCCGTATTGCGTGCCGAGCAGGGAGAAGAGCGCCGTGTTCTGCGAGATCGGCAGCAGCTGTCCGTTGCAGAATGCCCACCCCTTGGGTGCGAAGTTGAACGGAAAGATGCGGATCTCGGCGACGAATGGTGACGACATTTCAGCCTCTTCTCACGGGCTCGGGTAGACGCCGAAAAGCGAGATGATGAACGTGACCGCGAGATACGGCTGCATGTTCTCGTGCGGCAGGCTGCCGCCGGAACTCGTGGTCGTCAGAAACGGGTGCAGACCGGTCGACTTGTTCGAATAGAGCGTCGGCGACGAACTCGTACCGTAGTAGTTATTCGACGGGCCGCTCTGGTTCGACGTCGCCGCGTTGTTGTCCGCAACGATCCCATGGTTATGAATCGGGATCTGGCTCGGCGAGAGCGTGACGGTGGGAACCCCTGCCGAACCGCCGATGAGGTAGCTCGTCCCGCTGCGGGCCGTGCCCTGGTGGATCGGGACTCGTCCGCTGAGGTTCGGCAAGCCGAACGTGCTCACGCCGTCACCGCCGTACGTCGTGCCGATCAGGTTGAAGAGCGTGTCGTATTGCGATATGGGAAGTAGCTGGCCATCGCACGTCATCCAGCCGCTCGGGGGAAAGTTGCCTCCGAACATGCGGATCTCACCGACATAGGGCGAACTCATGTGTCTCCTTCCTCGAGTACTTAGGGGCGGTACGCGGCCGCGAGCGGCGCGTTCGTCAGGGCTTGGAAACCGGTCTGCTTCACGGTCGGCGTCGGCTCGGGGGCAATGTTGACGTCACAACCGCCCTGCGGCATCGTCTGCGTGATGTCGTAGATGTACAGCCCGTTGACCGACGTGGCGATGTGACTGCTCTGCGAGTACAGCTGGACGAGCAGCTTCGTGTTCGACAGCCAGAGGACTTTGTTGGCGACGTTTGCCGAGACCGTCGTGCCGCCGTACGTGTAGTTCGTCTGGGTGGCGCAATCGGTTGCGCCGTAGTCGAGCGTGCCGCTGACCTTGTTCCGATTGGCTGTGTTGTCGTAGACGACCAACTCGGGGTATCCGCTGCCGCCCATGGCGATGATTGCAACGTGCCCGTCGGGCGAGACGGCGACGGGTCCGGTCGGAATGGCGGTGGCGGCTCCCGACACTGCCTCCACGTAAAACTCTTTCACTTTCGTCGGCGTCGCACCGACCGTCCAGAACTGGATGTTCGACTTCGCATAATTGCCGGTCGGCGGCAAGCCGCGACCATCAGTTGCGATCACGAGCTGGCTGTTCGCGGCGTCGTAGCCGAGCCAGGGATCCGCGATCTCGGGATCGGTGATGTTCGTCGTCGTGCCGTTGGGATGGATGATCTGGACTTTGGCGGCGCCCTGGCTCCCGATCTGGAGGCCGACGGCGTAGGTCCCCGCGGGGTTCGCGGCCGTCGTCGGCAGCGCGACGATGCCGCGCGGGGTGCCGTTGGCCGATTGGTTAATGTCGCGTGTGGTGGGCGCAGCGGAGTACGTGCCGTTCAAGAGGTACTGGATCTCCGAGTACGTCGTGAAAGCGCCGTTGGTGAGCGCCACGCTGTTGTCCGTGCCGAGCACGACCCTTACTGGATCGTCCGCGGTGCCGTTGGGGATGACCGTCGCGGCGTTCGCGCCGGTCGTGATCGCGCCGGCCGGCACGCAGGCGAAGTTGCCGAAGTCGACGCCGCTGACGGAGCCGCCGCCGTTCGCGATCAGCAGATCGCCGTTGGCGTCGAAGATGAGGTCGTTCGGGAAGTCGACGTCGGAGTTGTTGTAGTTGCTGCCGCTTGGCCCCGGCTGGACCGCCAGCGACGACGGGCTGTAGGCCGCGAACGTGTCGCTGGCGAGATTGACGGTGAAGAGATCGATCCTCCCGCCGGTGGTGACGCCGCTGCTGTTGATGACCTGTTCGGCGCTGGCGAGGAAGCTCGACGGCGGCGCAGGGCCGGACTGGAACGTGAAGCTGAGGGCCTGCGTCAGCGTGAGCCCGTCGGAGGTGCCGTTCGAGTCCGCATGCGTGACGGTCACCGGAATCGACGCACTGGTCGATGTGGTCGTCGCGGTGAGCGCGATGGTTTGCGCCGCCTGATTGACGGTGAAGTTGACGTTGCCGCCGGTGCCGGTGATCGTGCCGCTCGTCGACGACCCGTTGACTTTCAGGAGCGGCAGACCCGGTCCAACGATCGTCTTCCCCGCCAGATCCGTGTAGCTCGCGTTGAAGGTAACGGGGCTCGTGCCGACCGTCGGAACCGTCTGGCCGTTCGAAACGGTGAAGCCGCCCGCACAGTAGCCCGACGACGCGCTGAGCGCCATCGTTGCGGCGTTCGCGTCGAGGATGAGGCTGAAGTTATTCGCCCCAGCTGCGCTGCCGCCGGCCGTCACGGTGAACGTCTGGATCTGCTGCGAGAGGATGTTGCTCGAGGCGTCCTGAGCGGACACCGTGATGTTGTCGCTCCCCGGCGGAAGCTTGATCGTGATCGTGCACGTCCACGGGCCCGTTCCCGTACATGGCGCGCTGCCCAACGTTACGGCCTTCGCGCCCAGTTGGCTGGCGTTGAAAGCGGTGACCTGCGCGGGGGTTATGTTGGGATTGGTCGTGGTGTTCAGCGTGAAGACGATCTTCGACGTCGACGACGACACGTACGCCGGACGGCGTGTGCTGCTGGTGGTCGTCGGCACCGGCACCGTGATCGTCAACGTCGCGTCCGCGAGCGGTCCGTTGTACGACGGCGCGGGGCTCACCGTCGGCGCCATCTGCGGCATCGCCGCGCCATGCGAGCCTCCGCCGCACGCCGCGAGCGATGCGGACACGGCAATCGCGAGGACCGAAGAGGCAAATTTTTTCACGAGCCGATTCATGGGCACCAATCCTCAGCCGCTGCAAGGCTGAACGAGAAAATACCGAGGCCGAAGAAATCGCCGCCCATCGTCCCCGGAACGAACGGGCAGCGAGCCGCCGCAACCCGCGAACTGCGGATCGCGGCGGCGGCCGATTCGATCAGTGGCGCTTCTTCGAGCTGCCGGTAACCTGCGAAGTGGTGTACGTCACCTTGAACGTCGGCAGGGCGTTCGGCTGATCCGACAGATTGTCGGTGACTGTGACCGTGCACACGCCGGCGACCGGGCCGGCGATCGAGGTCGCGCTGAACGGCGTCTCGTTCGAGGCGTTCGCCAGCGTCGCGAGCGTCGCGAAGGTGGAGCACGTGCCGCCGCCGCTCGTCGCGAGCACCTTGTTGTAGGGGCTGTTCGTGAAGCCCAGCTCCGAGTACTTGACCGTGCCGCTGTAGCCGACAGGCGAGGTGTTGTCGTTCGTGTACAGATCGATGCCGACGCCGCCCAGCGTGGTGGTCGAGTTCGCGACGTCGCTGGTGATCGCGTTGAGCACCGGCGTGAACGTCCCCGTGCCGGCGGTACCGACCTGCGCGGTGACGTCGGCATTGCTCGACGCGAGGACGACCGGGTTCTCCGCGAGACCACCGTAGGTCAGCGTGATCACCGGCGTGTTGTCGGTCAGCGTGCACGACGCAGCGCTGGCGCAGACACCGGCCGTTGTGCTGCTGAGTTGGACGCCTTGCGTACCGTTCGAGTCCGGATTGCTGATCGTGACCGGCGTGTTATACGTGCCGGTGATCGTCTGACCGGAGTGATCCGCCACCGTCACGATCAAGTTCCCGGTCTGCGCGGCGGTGTTCGCCGCGAAGGCCGCCGGCACGCCGGTGATCGTCACCGTGAACGGGACGCCCTTCAGCGTCACGGCGGTCACGTTGTTCTGGCCGGCGGTGGGCGTGAAGGATACCGAGCCGCGGTCGAGCTGGCGGCCGGTTCCGCCGGCCGTGTCGAACGTGACGATGGTGTAGGCGTCGAGCTGTCCGGGCGGCGACGGCGGACCGTACACGGTGCATCCGCTCGCGCAGCTCGCGCCGCTGACGTTCGTCGTCACGGAGGTCGGCGTGACGGTCGGCGCGCTCCCGCCGACGGAGGTCAGCGTGATCGTGACCGACGCCGTGGCGGTCGAGACGTAGTTCGGCTTGCGTGTGCCGGAAACCGACGACGGCGACTTCGCCGGAATGACGATCGTGAACTGCGGCGTGACGAGCTGACCTTGCGGCGCCGACGTCGGCGCAGCAGTCGGAGGGGCCGGGGTATTCGTGGTAGGGCCGCCGCCACCGCCGCCACAAGCTGCGAGGGCCAAGACGGCAAAAAGGGAGAGGATCTTACGCATCTGGACTTTCGCTCCTTGCGGGGCCGGCTGCATCATCGACGCTTTTTCGCATTGATGATCCAGCCGCTGGTGGTGACGATGACTTGCGTTGACGACTGCTGGTTGGAGGCGCCGGTGAACGTTGCCGTGCAGTTGACGGCCGCCACGCCGGTGACGGTGTAGGTCGCGTTGGGACCGTTCGGGTTCGGGCTCGTAATCGACGCGTTTGTGCCGCACGTGTCGGTCTCCGCGAAGCCGCCGTTGTAGGCGGTCTCGTGCACCGTGATCGTCGCCGCGTTCGCGGATCCGACGCCGTACACGTTGACCGGATTCGGGCTCACCGTCAGAGCGAACGGAACGGGAGTCGGCGTGGGCGTTGGTGTCGGCGTCGGCGTGGGGGTCGGCGTCGGCGTCGGCGTGGGCGTCGGCGTGGGAGTCGCCGTGGGTGTCGGTGTCGGGGTCGCGGTGCCGCCCGGCGTCGGGCTCGGCGTTGGCGTGGTTCCGCCCGGCGTCGGGCTCGGCGTCGGCGTCACGGTACCGCCCGGC
>Ga0207416_1004186_pt1 | contig 12847 bp, 10 predicted proteins | sample PaiPotPPM11metaG_FD_184107 | JGI IMG/M metagenome (GOLD analysis project Ga0207416, IMG submission 184107) | Iron sulfur acid spring bacterial and archeal communities from Banff, Canada, to study Microbial Dark Matter (Phase II) - Paint Pots PPM... ...
CGAGGCGCTGCGCGACGATCGCCGCATACGCGGTCATGCGATCGGGAAAGCCCGCATCGAGCAAGCCGGCGCCGTCGCCCGCCGCCTGCACGTGGAGCGGCCATGTATTGTGCACCAGGGTGACCACGGTCTGCATGCCCGCATCGCGCATGGATTGCAGCACGCCGCGATAGTGGGCGAACGCCGCGTCGTCCCACGCGCCGGGCTCCGGCTCCAGCCGCGCCCACGAGAGCGAGAGCCGGAACGCCGTGCACCCGAGCGATTGCGCGAGGGCCACGTCTTCGCGATAGCGATTCCAGAAATCGGTCGCCTTTCCGCGGGGGACCAGGCCGCGAACGCGCTCCCACACGTCGCGAATGTCGTCGTGGCCGTCGTAGGCTTCGCACTGGTGATCGGCGGTGGCAACGCCGAAGCGCATCGGTTGGGGCATATTCGCGAATTGCGGTGGCCGCAGGGGGCATCCCTTTGCCGGGGCGAACGCGGCGGCCTATGAGGTTCGCAAACAAAACCTGTATTGTGACGGGCGGCGGCTCGGGAATCGGCCGCGCGACGTGCCTGCAGATGGCCGCCGAGGGGGGACGCATCGTCGTCGCGGATCTGCAACTCGCCTCGGCGCAAGCGACGGTGGACGCGATCAAAACCGCGGGCGGCACGGCGATCGCCGCGCAGGTCGACGTCGGAAATTCGACGCAGGTGCAAGCGGTTATCGCCACCGCGCTCTCGACGTACGGCACGCTGGACGTCATCGTGAACGACGCCGCGATGATGACCTTTACGCCGATCGTCGATATCGCCGAGGCCGATTTCTTTCACGTCATCACGACCAACCTCGGCTCGGTGTTTTTCTTCGCGAAGTACGGAGCGCCGCGCATGCCTCCGGGCTCGGCGATCGTGAACCTCAGTTCGGTGCACGCGCACGCGACCACGCCGAACGTGGTGCCGTATGCCTCGTCGAAGGGCGCGATCGAAGCCTTTACGCGCGGCTTCGCGATCGAGATGGAGCCGCGCAAGATTCGCGTAAACGGCGTAGCGCCGGGTGCCGTCGATACGCCGATGCTTTGGAACAACCCGAACATCAAAAGCGGCGTGGAGAAAGTGCAAGGCGCCGTCGGCAAACCGAAAGATTTGGCCGCAGCGATCTGCTTCCTCGCCTCCGACGACGCCGCATTCGTAAACGGCACGACGCTGCTGGTAGACGGCGGCCGCCTCGACCACCTGCCATAAGGGGACAGGTCAGCACGGACTAGCGGCGAATCCGAGTACATGCCGACGGATGTGCGTGCTTTCGTCCGTATCGCGGCGGTCATCGTATTGTCGACGATCGCGCTCGCTATGGTCCTGCCCGATATCGCTGCGCCGTGGCACCCGTGGGGCAGCTACGGCTTCGATGCCTCGTTCGACGGTCGCATCAGCAATGTCTATCCCGGGATGCCGGCCGCGGCCGCGGGCGTGCATGTTGGCGACCGCGTCGACCTGCTCGCCGCGAGCGCTGACGCAACGCGCTCGCTCACGCCCTTCGGCCAAGCGTGGCCCGGCACATCGGCGGTGTTCCCCATGCGGGTCGCTGGGCGAGCGGACCGCATGGTTCGATTGACGGCCGTGCCGTGGCCGCGCAGCGCGCTCGATAACGTGACGGATATCATTGCGGTGCTCTTCGAAATCGCGTTCATTCTCATTCCAGCGTGGCTCGTGCTGACCCGGCCGTCGTTGCTCACGTGGTCGTTCTTTATCTTTGCGACAAACACCGGGTATACGAGCGCAATCCTGCAGGAACTGTTGCCGGCGCACATTTTGCGCGTGGTTAATGGTTTGATCGGCGCATCGATTACCGTTGGCGCGTATGCGTTCGCGAGCTTCGCGCTGCTTTTCCCGCGTCTTGCTCCAGACCGCTATCACCGGCGGATGCTGACGTTGCTTGCGGTGCCAACCGTGCTGGTGCTTCTCGCTCAAGTTGTTCAAGCGCCTATGGCGCTCGGGCATTATGCCGCGACGATCTCAACGCAAGCCGCAATAGCGACGGTAACCGGCGTGGACTCGGTCGGAATGTACATCGTCGCGATCGTCCTCTTTCTGGTGAATTACCGTCGTGCCGCAGCCGTCGATCGGCCGCGCATTCGCTGGGCTATTCTCGGCTTCGCGCTCGCTTTTGGCGGGAATCTGTTCATCACCGTTAGCCAAAACACACCGGCCATCGCGCTTAGTCCGCCGGTTTGGGCGGTCAACCTTCTGAGCGCGCTCGATATCCTGGCGCCGGTGAGCGTTGCATACGCAATCCTCAAGCATCGCGTGATCGACGTCCGCTTTTTCCTGAGCCGAGCGCTCGTCTACGGTCTGTTGACCACCGGGGTCGTCGTCGCGCTGGCGCTGATCGAGTGGGCCATCGCGCGCCGGCTCGAGGAGACGAATCTCGGCTTACTCGTTGAGGTCGCAGGCGCTGTCGCGATCGGCCTTGGTTTCCAACGTGCCCACGGGTGGATCGACAGCCTGGTCGATCGCTTTGTGTTTCGCACGATTCACGACGCCGAAAAGCGATTTGGAACGATCGGGCGCGCGATGATGTACGCGCGATCGGCTAGCGCAATCGATGGGCTGATGGCCGACGAGACGATTCGCGCGCTGCATCTGGCCGGAGCTGCGATCTACCATCCGGCTGAGGACGGCTCGTATGCCCGCACGTTCTCTGCCGGTCGGCCGTTCCGCGACGGATTCGATCACGATCATCACATCGTGCTGCATTTGCTCGCAGAACGAACGCCCATCGAGCGCGATGGCGAACTCGCCGTGCCGTTTATCGTGCGCGATCGTCTGCTTGGTTTTGCCCTCTTCGGTGCACATGCGAACAACACCGCGATCGATCCGAACGAGCGCGCTCTGCTCGAAGAGCTATGCTTCCGGGCCGCGAGTGCCTACGACCACGTGGAGAGCGAAGCGCGCGCGGAGGAGAACGCGCGTCTCCGGGGCGCGCTTACGATCCTACAGGCACGGTACGACGAAGTACGATCGATCGCAGGGGGTACGTCGTAAGGAGCCCGCTGCGATGTGCTCTGCCCTCGCTTACGATCTGCGGCTGGAGCTTAAGCGATGACGTTTCGGCTGACGGCGCGCACGGAGGTGGTGCCGGTGAGCGCCATCGATGTGTCGAGTTCGTTGCGGAGAATCTGGATCGCGCGCGTGACGCCCGCTTCGCCGCCTGCGCCCAAGCCGTAGATGTACGCGCGCCCGATCATGCAGACGTGCGCGCCGAGGGCGAGCGCGCGCAGTACGTCTTGCCCGCTGCGAATGCCGCCGTCGAAGAGCACCTCGGTTTGCGAGCCGACGGATTCCGCGATGGCGGGCAACGCCGAGATGCTCGACGGAGCGCCGTCGAGCTGGCGTCCGCCGTGATTGGAGACGACGATCGAGGTGGCGCCGCTGGTTGCCGCGATGCGCGCGTCTTCGACATCGAGAACGCCTTTGATGACGAGCGGCCCCGGCCAGAGCCCGCGAATCCATTCGATATCGCGCCAGTTCAACGTCGGATCGAATTGCGTGGAGACCCACTGCGCGAGCGTGGTGACGCTATCCATGCCCTTGATGCGCCCGGCGAGATTACCGAATGTTTTGCGCTTGCCGCGCAGCACGCTCAACCCCCAGCTCGGTTTGGTCGCGACGTCGACGAGATTCGCAAGCGTCACTTTCGGGGGCACCGTGAGGCCATTCTTCACGTCGCAATGGCGTTGCCCGAGCATGTTCATATCCATCGTCACCATGAGCGCGCTGCAGCGCGCGGCGATGGCGCGCGCGATCATGTCGCGCACGAAGCCGCGATCGCGCATGACGTAAAGCTGGAACCAGAACGGCTTTTCAACCGCCGCCGCGACGTCTTCGATCGAGCAGATCGACATGGTGCTCAAACAGAAGGGAATGCCCGCCGCCTGCGCCGCCCGGCACGCAAGAATCTCGCCGTCCCCATGCTGCATGCCCAGGAGGCCGATCGGCCCAAATGCGAACGGCAACGCAGAGGGCTCGCCCGCGATCGTCGTCGAGAGATCGCGCACGCCGACATCGATGCCGATGCGCTGCCGGAAGCTGAGGGCTTCCAGGTCGTGCCGGTTCGCGTTGAGCGTCGCCTGCGCGTACGAGCCGTGGTCGCCGTATTGGAAGAACGCGCGCGGCACGCGGTGGAGGGCCATCTCGCGAAGGTCGGAGATCGAGGTAGCCTTGCGTAGGGACGGGCTCATCGCGGAGGTCTCTGCAGTAGCCATGCCTCCTCATTCGCGGTAATTGCCGCTATTCTCTGGCAAAGTGGCTCGCGACCGGCGCTTCGGCTATAATCGATTATCGAAGCATTGCGCGGCCAGATAGAAATCATCGTGCGGCCACCTCAGGAGGAACGTGAAATGGTGACGACTGGGTGAGTTTTACAGAGTTCAGGCTTTCGGCTTCGAGCAGTCGCAGCCGTGATTTGCCTTGCGCACGCGGGCAAGCCGCCAGCGGTGGACTTGCGACCGAAAAAAAGAGCTCCGTATCTCCGAAGCTCTCTTTCGTACATTGGTAGCCCCAACCGGATTCGAACCGGTGTTACCGCCGTGAGAGGGCGGCGTCCTAGGCCTCTAGACGATAGGGCCATTTATGCTCCCGGTCATGGACTCGAACCACGATAACAAACTTCAGAGGCTTGCGTCCTACCATTAGACGAACCGGGAATGGCAGCGACCGTAATACTACATGAACGCCGCTCGTCCTGGCAAGCCGGGCCGTCGCACTGGAGCCGCAGCGAGCGTGGCATGAGGTTCGCCCCATTCACCGAAATTGATAGGCATGGGCGCTCTTGAATATGCGGTTATCCTCGAACCTGAGGCCGAAGGCGGGTTCAGCGTCAGCGTGCCGGCGTTTCCCGAGATCCACACGCAGGGCGAAGATGTCGAGGATGCCCTCGCGATGGCTCGCGATGCGATTCAACTCTCGTTAGCTGTGCGGCGCGATGAGGGCGACCCGGTCCCCGCCCCCGACGCCGACGCAGTGCGCGTCGAGCGCGTCACTATAGCGGCTGCCTAGCTCGCGGGTTTGGCAAAACTACCGCAAATCCGGCCCGATAGGCTTTGCCGGGCGCTCATCCGTGCGGGGTTCGTCGAAGTCCGCCAGACAGGCTCGCATGCTTTTTTGCGCCGCGGAACGGTGACACTGAATATCCCCATGCATGAAGGGCGAGACGTAAAAACAGGCACGCTAGCCGCAATTCTTAAGGCCGCCGGAATGACGGCCGACGACCTTCGCGAGTTGCTTTGACCCCGAATCCCGGAAGATCGGAGCGTTCGGGCGAACACTCGGGTATATACGGCTATCGTTCACACGTGTTGTAGGAGGTTTTCCAGGGTGCAGGCCATCGTTTTGGTTGGTGGGGAGGGGACGCGGTTGCGTCCCCTGACGTTCGGGACGCCCAAACCGATGGTGCCGATTATGGGTGTGCCGTTCTTGGCGCGCACGATGGAGCGGCTCTCCGAGGCGGGCATCCGCGAGGTGATTCTGCCGGCGGGTTACATGCCGCAGGCGATCATCGACTATTTCGGCGACGGCTCGCAGCTCGGGATGAAGATTACCTACGTCATCGAGGCGACGCCGCTGGGCACGGCCGGCGCCATTAAGAACGTGGAGGAGCACATCAACGGGCCGTTCGTGGTGCTCAACGGCGACGTTCTCACCAGCCTCGATCTGCGCGCGATGATGGCTTTTCATAAGGAGAAGGGCGGCTTCGGCACGCTGCACCTCATCCGCGTCGAGGACCCCTCGTCCTTCGGCTGCGTAGTGCACGATGAGAACGGGCAAATCTCGGCCTTCGTCGAGAAGCCGGCCCCCGGCACCGCGCCGACCGATGAAATCAACGCCGGTACCTATCTGCTGGAGCCGGGTATTCTCGATTTTATCCCCGCCGGGCGGCCGGTCTCGATCGAGCGCGAGACCTTCCCTCAGATTATCGCCGCAGGCAAGGGCTTGTTTGCCTATACTACCGGCGATTACTGGATCGATCTCGGGCGCCCCGAGCAGTACCTTGCCGCCCACCGCGATATCATGGACGGGTCCATGCCGCTGGCGATTGAGCCGGGCATCAGCGGGGCGGGCGCAGCTTTGCTGGCAGGGCACCCGGGCGTCACCCAGCCGGTCCACGTCGACGAGGACGTCGTCGTCGATCCCTCGGCAAAAATCGGGCCAAATGTGGTTCTAGGCCGTGACTGCCGCGTCGGCGCGGGCGCGGTCGTGCGTGAATCGGTGCTCTGGGACGGCGTCGTAGTGGGCGATGGCGCGCATATCGACGAATCGATCGTTGCCTCAGGCTCGCAAATCGGTGCCGATGCAACCGTTGGCGCCGGAAGTGTGATCGGTCATCATATAACGATCGCGCCGGGCACCGTGCTCGATCCGGGTAGTCGCGTCGGCCCTGCCGCGGCGAGCGCGCGCTAGTTCGAGGTTTACCCTCTAGGTTTGGTTGGGTAGACTACCGATAGCTTACAGAATTTTCCGTTGGAGTTGAAAAGAGATGTTACCGAGAACCGTGGATCCGCTTACAGATATCGCGGTTCCGCGCGTGCTCTTTCTCGGTTCGTTTCCTCCCCGCGAGTGCGGCATCGCGACGTTTATGAACGACGTCGTCACCTCGTTCGATCGTGAATTCGGCACGCGCAGCGATGCGATCGCGGTCGATGAGCCGGGCGGCGATGCGCGCCGTTACGGCAGCCAAGTCGTTGCGCGATTCAATCAAGAGGATCGCGAGAGCTACCAACAGATCGCGCGATTCATCAACGAGCATCCGGCGGAGATACTCAATATTCAGCACGAATACGGCCTCTTCGGCGGCGAGCGTGGCGAATGGTTGATCGATCTGCTGCGCGCGGTTGAAAAGCCCGTAGTAATCACGCTGCACACCGTGTTGCCGGAACCGGATGAAACGATGTTGCGCGTTACGCGCGAGATCTGCGAACAAGCTTCGAAGGTAATCTCGCTCTCCGAAACCGGCAAGCATTTGCTCGAAGAACGCTACGGCATCGATCCCGGCATCCTGCGCGTCGTCCATCATGGCGTACCCGACGTGCCGTTCCAAAATACCGATGCGGCGAAAGCGTCGTTCGGCATCGGGCAGCGGCTCGTCATATCGACGTTCGGTTTGATCAATCGCGGCAAGGGGCTCGAATTCGCGATTCAAGCGATGCGCCAGGTGGTGAAGCGTCATCCGGAAGCGCTCTATCTCATTCTGGGCGAAACGCACCCCGTCGTGCGCCGCCAAGAAGGCGAATCGTACCGCGAGTCGTTGCAGAGCATGGTGCTGGAATACGGCTTGCAACGCAACGTGCAGTTAATCGATAAGTATCTCGATTTCGACGAGCTCGTGACGTATCTCCAAGCGACCGACATCTATTTGACGCCATACCTCAATCCGGTGCAGATCGTGAGCGGGACGCTTGCGTATGCGGTCGGTTGCGGCAAGGCGATCGTCTCCACGCCGTACTTGTACGCGCAGGAGCTACTCGCGCATAATCGTGGTTTTTTATGCTCGTTCCGCGACGCGGACTCGATTGCGGAGAACCTCAAGATGTTGCTCGACGATCCCTCGCTACGGCGCGCGACCGAACGGCGCGCATATCGGTTCGGAAGACAGATGACCTGGCCGCACGTCGCGAGCGATTACGGGCGGCTCTTTAGCGAACTCTGCCCGCCCGGCGAGCTCGCGCTCGTCACGTCGGCGTAACGGCGAATGGCGATCGCACTTCCGACTCTCGAATATCTGGCACTCTTGAGCGACGACACCGGTGTGATTCAGCACGCGGTGGAATCCATTCCAAACCGCTCGACCGGGTACTGCACCGACGATATTTCGCGCGCGTTCATGGTGGCGCTGGCGTACCAGCGCGTGATGCCGCAGGATGCGCTTGCCCAGCGGTTGGCGAGCACCTACCTTTCGTTTCTGCAGAACGCGCAACTCGAAGATGGACGCTTCCATAATTTCATGGACTACGACCGCACGTGGCTCGACGACGTGGGCACGCACGATAGCTGCGGGCGCGCGATGTGGTCGCTCGGTTACGGCATGCGCTATGCGCGCGACGAGGCTTGGCAGCGCGTCTGCGCGCGATTGCTCGCAGGGGCGCTCGCGTCCGTCGAATGGCTCGAGCATCCGCGGGCCGAGGCCTACGCCACGATCGGGCTCGCCCACGCATGCGCCATGCATGCCGAGCCGCGGGCGCGCGCCGCGCTGCGAGCCCTAGGGCAAGCCTCGGTCGCGCGGTACGAACGCGAACGCGCCGACGACTGGGAATGGTTCGAGCCGGTGATGACCTACGATAACGCTCGCTTGCCCGAGGCACTACTTCGGGCCGGCAAGGTGCTGGGCGAGCAGCGCTTCATCGACGTGGGGCTACAGACGCTCGCTTTCTACGAAAGCGTCACCATCGAAAACGGCATCTACGTCCCGATCGGAAACGACGGCTGGTACCCGCACGGCGGGGAGCGGTCGCGTTACGCGCAGCAGCCGCTGGAAGCGGTCGGGCTGGTCGACGCGGAGCTCGCGGCCTTCGCCGCACTGCCCGACGCCGGCTACCTCGCGAGAGCGGAGTTGGGCCTGGCATGGTACCACGGCAAAAACTCACGGGGTGCCGTGATGGCGGCAAACGGCGGGTGCTTCGACGGCCTCTCGGAGGACGGGGTGAACCACAATATGGGTGCCGAGTCGTCGCTTTCGTACCTAGCCGCCTCCTACACCTTGGCGGCCCAGCGCGGAACGAGCCTGCGGATCGCGGCCCGCTAACTTCCCGAAAAAAACCAGAAGGAAAAGGGCGAAAAAAGGGCGACAAGCCGCTAAAGCTGGGCGTGTTCTGCGGTCCGAGGCGAGAACGCCTCCCGTGGCGAATATCTACCAGATGATCCTGGAGACCGAAGCCCTCAACGACGTTCAATCGCAAGCCGTACGACACACCGATGGACCGGTGTTAATTTTTGCCGGAGCCGGCAGCGGCAAGACGCGCGTGCTCACGCACCGCATCGCCTATCTGCTTGGCGAGAAGCGTATCGCCCCCGATAACATCCTGGCCGTCACGTTCACCAACAAAGCGGCGAACGAGATGAAGACGCGCCTGGAACGCATGGTCGGCGCCGTCGGGCGCGACGTGTGGGTCGGCACGTTCCATTCCATGTGCGTGCGCATTCTGCGCCGCGACGGTTCGCGCATCGGCATCGCGCCCTCGTTTGCGATTATCGACGATACCGACCAGCGCCAGCTCGTTAAAGAAATTCTAGACGATCTCGATTACGACGAACGCCAGATGTCGGTCGGATCGTGCCTTCACGAAATCAGCAAGGCCAAGAATGCGCTGCTCTGGCCCGAGAAGTACATCGAGACGCAGACGACGGTGCTGGGCGAACGCTACGGCAACGTTTACACGGAGTATCAGCGTCGCCTCGCCGAATCGAACAGTCTCGATTTCGACGATTTGATCGTGCGCGCGATCGATCTGCTCGAGCGCGATAAAGCCGCGCGCGAGAAGTATCAGAATCGCTTCCAGTACGTGCTGGTCGACGAATACCAGGATGTCAATATCGCGCAGTACCGCTTGGTTGCGATCTTCGCCGGCAAGCACAAGAACATCACCGTCGTCGGCGACGACGATCAATCGATCTACTCGTGGCGCGGCAGCGATTACAAAATGATCCTGCGCTTCGAAACCGATTTCCCGGGCGCGAAGGTCTTCAAGCTCGAGGAAAACTATCGCAGCACGCAGACGATTCTCGATGCGGCCAATGCCTTGGTCGAGAACAACAAGACGCGCGCGCCGAAGAAGCTGTTTACCAGCCGCATGCAGGGCGAGCCGATTACGGTTTACGCCGCGGCGACCGAGCGCGACGAAGCGCGCTACGTCACGGAGAAGGTGAAGGAACTGGTTCGCGAGGGTTCGGCCTATCGCGATTTCCTGATTCTGTATCGTACCAACGCTCAATCGCGCGTCTTCGAAGAGGCCTTGATCGCCGACGGCATTCCGTATCGCGTGGTCGGCGGCGTCGGGTTCTACGCCCGGGCTGAAATCAAAGACGTCATCGCGTACCTGCGCTACATTCTGAACCCGTCGGATGCGCTGGCCTTCAAGCGCATCGTCAACGTGCCGCGTCGTGGCATCGGGCAGCAGACGCTCGCATCGCTCGTTCAAGCGGCGACCGCCTCCAAGGTCTCCGTCGGCGAAGCGATCTTTCACAGCGACTTGCTGCGCACCGCGGTGCCCAAGAAACTCAAGGAACTCGAGCGCTTCGCGGAACTGATCGGCAATTTCCGCGGCCGCGTGGACGACATGGGCGTGGCCGATCTGGTCGTCGCCGTGATGGAAGAATCCGGATACATTCGCGAGTTGCAAGCCGAAGAGACGCACGATGCGCGCGCGCGTTTGGAGAACTTGCAAGAGCTGGTCGGCGTTGCGCGCGATTATGAGGGTAACGATCCGGAAGCCTCGCTTGCCGGGTTTCTCGCCAACATCGCGCTCATCAGTGATCTCGATTCGCTCGATCCCGATTCGTCGTACGTCACCTTGATGACGCTGCACGGCGCGAAGGGTTTGGAGTATCGCCACGTCTTCCTCACCGGTTTGGAAGAGGGCGTCTTCCCGCACACGCGGGCGATGACCGACATGGACGAACTCGAAGAAGAGCGTCGCCTAGCCTACGTCGGCGTGACGCGTGCGATGGATCGCCTGATCCTCACGTACGCTCAGCGTCGCGCGCTGTTCGGCAATACCTACTCGTATCCGAAGTCGCGCTTCCTCGAAGAGATGCCGAATATCGTCGTGCTCGAGAGCGAAAACGTCTCGTTACCGCGCCCGGCGGGTGGCCGCTGGCGCGAGGTCGCGATCCACGAATCGGCCGGCGCCGGCATGGAGATGAATCTGCATAACGGCGATCGCGTGCGCCATCCCAAATGGGGCGAGGGCGTCATCAGCAATCTCGCGGGCGCGGGCGGCGACGGTTTGGTGACGATCGATTTCCCGAACGTCGGCCAGAAGATGCTGATGCTCAAGTACGCTCCGTTGGAAAAACTCTAGGGAGCCTCCCGAGTGGTTCGCGTTGCGGTAGCCGGTGCGCTCGGACGCATGGGTCGCGTGGCTCATGCCGCGTTGCTCGACGCGCCCGGCGTTACGTTTGTGGGGGGCCTGGCGCACGAACGCGTCGAGGCCGAATCGATCGTTGACGATCTGGATGAGTTGGTGCAGCGCTTCTCCCCCGACGTGCTGCTCGATTTGACAACCCATCCCTCGACGGTGGCCATCTCGATGGCGGCGCTGGAATTGGGCGTGCGCCCCGTCATCGGTGCCACGGGGTGGACGGCGGAGGAACGCACGGCGTTGGAAACCCTAGCCCTCGATCGCGGGCTCGGCGCGATGCTGGTCCCGAATTTCGCGATTGGGGCGGCGTTGATGGTGCGCTTCGCCGAGATGGCGACGCGCTTCTTTCCGACGGTTGAAATTATCGAGCTTCACCACGACCAGAAAAAAGACGCGCCCTCGGGCACCGCGCGGTTCACCGCCGAGCGCATCGTCGCGCAGGGCCGGGTTGCCGATGTCCCGATTCACAGCGTGCGGCTGCGCGGCTTGGTCGCGCATCAAGAAGTGCTGTTCGGCAACACCGGCGAGGTGCTGACGTTTCGCCACGATTCGCTCTCGCGCGAATCGTTCGTGGCGGGCATGTTGGCCGCGTCGCAGTGGGTGATGCGGGCACAAGGGCTCGTCGTCGGCCTCGATGCGATCTTGGACGAGAAGGGATAGCGACATCGTAACGGTAGCAGTGGTTGGCGCAACCGGCGTCGTCGGCGAAACGATTCTGCGCGTCTTGGAAGAGCGGAGCGTTCCTATTGGGGAGCTCGGCGTTTTCGCATCGCGCGCACGCGCTAACGCGGTGCGCTATGGACGGCGGTTGCTCGACGTGGAAGCCGCAACCGATGCGGCGCTGGCGAAGTACGACGTCGTCTTCTTTGCGAGCGGCGAGGACGCGAGCGAACGTTTCGTACCGGCATTGCTGGAGCGTGGCGCGATCGTGATCGACAACAGCTCGACGTATCGCATGGACGTGCGCGCGCCGCTCGTCGTACCGGAAGTGAACGGCGAGGTGGTCGTGCAGAGCGATCGGCTGTTCCCGGTGGCGAATTGCACCGCGATCGTCCTCTGCATGGCGCTTGCGCCTATCCGCAACGTTGCCGGCCTGCGCGCCGTGCGCGTGGCGACCTATCAGGCCGCGAGCGGCGCGGGGCGCGCCGGGCTCGACGAACTGCTCGCCGGCGAGCGCGCCGTGGTCGATGGGTTGGCCGAGCCGCCCGTACAGGTGTTTCCGCACCATCTCGCGCGTAACGTCGTGCCGCAGATCGGTCAGATCGATACCGACGGCAACAGCGGCGAGGAGCGTAAAGTCCGCGAAGAGACGCGTAAGATGCTGGGCTTACCGGAGCTGTTCGTGAGCGCGACGACGGTGCGCGTACCGGTGCGCACGGCGCATTCGGAAGCGGTGTTCCTCGAGACCGAGCGCGATACGAGCGTGGCGGAACTTGCGGGAGCGTTCGCCGGCGCCCCGGGCGTGGTGTTTCACGCGCGGGGCATCGTGACGCCGCGCGATGTGGAAGGCAGCGATCTGGTGCACGTGGCGCGGCTGCGCCAAGAAGACGAAGGCTCGAAGCGCGCTTTTGCGCTGTGGTGCGTCGGCGACCAACTCCGCAAGGGCGCCGCCACCAACGGCGTGCAGATTCTGCAACTGTTGCTTGCGAGAGGATTCGTGCAAGCGTGACCCACGAGCGACGGGCGGTTCTCAAATTCGGCGGCACGTCGGTTGCCACGCGCGACCAGCGGGAGCT
>Ga0207416_1004187_pt1 | contig 12845 bp, 13 predicted proteins | sample PaiPotPPM11metaG_FD_184107 | JGI IMG/M metagenome (GOLD analysis project Ga0207416, IMG submission 184107) | Iron sulfur acid spring bacterial and archeal communities from Banff, Canada, to study Microbial Dark Matter (Phase II) - Paint Pots PPM... ...
TCAAATGCTGATTGCATTTGCATGAGTGACGACTGATTATGTAGCATTTACTGGCAGCTCCTCTCCTATGAGAATTGTATTTGACTAGGAAAGAACCATAGTTCGTCATGAACAGATATAATCGAGCCTCTTGACGAGACATTCCTGCCAAATAATTTTTGTCTTATTTCTTGCAATAGTTGAGTCGGTAAATCATTCTGTTGATCTTTAATTGTCGGTTCCGATCCTAGGCTCGTAGTTCCAATTCTCAAATCTTGAATTGCTTTACTCGCAACTTCGTCCATCCTTGTCTTGATACATGATTTTTTATTTTCGATATATCCCTGTACCCCTGCCTGAATAACTAACGAATCACCACCAGCAAAGAAGCACATACTTGGTGGGTATGTGAATGTATTTTCTGAATTGACCATTTTTATTTTCAAAAGAGGAATTTCGTCTGGCGAGATATCAATATCGTAGATTTGTTTCCAGAATTCCACCAGGTTTCTGGTGTCAGTATCTGATATTCTTTGAGTCTCTGCCTTTCGCATGATAACTTCAGTAATGCTGCCGTAATTTCCAGTTGGAGCCACAATCACTCTATTTCTATATGTCATTAGATTTCGAGTAATAGCATTGGCTGATGCACCTCTTTCTCTTCGTAAATTAACATAGTCAAAAACGCTTTCTCTGACATAAGCTTGTGGAGTAAACTCTACTACCGCTTCATCTTTTTCTATTAAATTAACTCGGGCAGAAAATCCTATGTATAATTGTGCTCTCTCACATCTATAGAGTGGGATAGGATCTTCGAGGAGAAATATTCCGTGCATGGTCTTGTTTCCTGTTATCTTTTTTATACTAATCTCAAGTGCCTTTTCGACTAGTTTTCTGATTATTTTCTTATCCTCCATTTCAAAGACGTGTAACTGTCTATTGTTAAAGTCAGTAAAACTATGTTCTTCGTTTGTAGGGAGAACGCACTTGGCGTTTGATGTGGCATTAGACGATCTCGTGGATGCTCCAAAGCACCTGAAAGAGAAGGGAATTAAACCACTCTCATTTTCCGGCGTAGAGACAATGGAGCCGAGCGTGATCTGCTGGATGCCAGCAGCCTCGGTCTACTTCCGAGATCCCGACGGTCACACGTTGGAGTACTTGACCATGCTGGACAAAGAGCCTAGACCGGATTTAGGGATCATTTCTTGGTCCGAGTGGCTTGATCAGAGCAAGTCACAGGGCTGATTGTAGACCACGAATGCGTCTAGAGACTAGTATGATATGACATACATCTGGCATATTCTTCGATAAATCTATACACATTCAATATTTGTCATCCCGTATGCTTGTATTGAATTTGGTCTAATGCGGCGCCGATTTTTATGTTATAATGGATTGGTTGCGAGAGATTCTAATTTAATATTGTCCACATTTTAACAACTGGTCTTCCGTTATTCCAACGATTCTATTCACAATAATAATGGGGCTGCCCAGCATCCTTCATCTATTTGATGTGAACGCTAATAATGGGGCTGGAGTAGGATACGACAGCCGACGACGCTAGAGCAAGATGTGTGGTTATCTTTCGATCGATTATTCACACGCAGCATATACATATTTGTGAATGTCAAAACGAAGTAGGAATATACTCCAGCAATTAGAAAAACAGAACAATGGGAAGATCGACAAAGAAGAAGATCTATCCATTAGCACCGTTAGCATTACCCCCATTAGCACCGTTAGCGTTAGTACCGTTGGCACCGTTAGCAATACCACCATTAGCACCGTTTGCATCAGCACCATGAACGACAATACCACGAACATCCTGCTGCTGGACCATTCCTATTGCCAACATAATTGCAAGACCAATTAAGAGTGCCACTAGCTTCATTCTCATATGCTATCTCCCTGTATGCTTTATTAGAGATCCTTCATATGACCCAAACATTAAAGCAGAGAATCTGTCTGGTCGAAGACTTGACACGGTACTAATAGTACTCGATAATGTCAACTATCTGCATCCAATTTCAACTGAGTATCGGTATATATCAATAATAATATTAAGTAAACCAAGTGATGATGATAAGATTATAGTACGAACTACTAATTCTTTATAGATAGACTAAAACTAAATTTGGCTCCTTTACCATCAGAATTATTCTCAGCCCATATTCTCCCCCCATGAGCTTCTATTATATTTTTACAGATAAACAAACCCAATCCAGCGCCTCTCTCGGATTTTGTTGCAAACTTTGAAAATAGTCTTGGCAGCATTTCAGTACCTATTCCAGGACCTGTATCTTTTACAGTTACAAGAGCATGATTATCTTTCTTTTCCACATTGACCGATATCTTTCCTTCTTTAGTAAATTTAATGCTGTTGCTCAACAAATTGGAAAGAACTTGTTCTAATCTGGACTTGTCTACCAGTACCATTAAAATACCATCCTCCCCTTTGTTGTATAGCAATTCTACTCTACTGTTATCTATTTGATCCCTAGTATCTTGAACAACACTTGCTATTACATCGGATAGATCACATTCCTCTATATCCAGCTTTAGTGACTTGTTCTCGATTCTAGCTACATCCAAAATATTCTCTTCGAGAAGCAGTAATTTTTTTGCATTTCTCACAATGATATCAAGTAATTTGTGATCTTCGTTTATAGTAAGGCTGTTATTGTGACTAGCATCATTCCGCATTTTTCTTGAGCGAAGAATTTGAGCTAGCCCAAGTATAGGCTGTACAGGATTACGCAATTCATGAGCTGCTACATTAATAAAATCGTCTTTTATTTGACTAGCTTGTTTTAACTCCTCGTTAGCTTTTGCAAGTTGTTCGTTTGTTTCCTTAACTTTTTGATATAGGTCAGTTTGCTGCCATAACTTCTCAAATATTGCAACATAAGATAAAACTCCGGCCTTGCTATTCGAGTAAGTTGATAATCCTACTGCTTCATCGAAAGTTTGTTTTGAATCATCTCTGAGTTCCATTACCAACGAGTGCTTTCTATCGACCACTAAAATGGTGCCCTTTGTACCTATGGCTTCTTCAACATATCTTATATTAATACACGCAGGATAATTCTGTTTCAGGTTTTGTACCATTTGTTCAGTTGATTTGTCTGGAGGCATCAATATTCTAATATGTACTTTATGCTCTTTGGCTGCCTTTGTACATGAATGGATGACTCTCATTCTTTCTTGACGCATAAAAGAACCAGTAGTTGGAAATACCAATAGTACCTCCTTTCTGGCAGACTTTACCAAGTCCAAATATAGCACTCTTGCTCGAGACGAACTATGTATAACTTCGATGTCTGCTAGGTCAGCACCAGCTTCAATATCTTTTATTCTAACTTCGCCATCAATTCCATTCTTCCATAACTCTTCAAATATTGTTTTAAAATGATTGACGTATGATGGTTCATTAGTAAGCAATAGACTTTGAACTGTTTTACCACCCTCCATTTTTTCTATCGTGGCGGCCATTTCTTTATCAGAAACACCAAAGCTCATAGGTGGCAGATTCTTTACATGTCTAATATGAATTCCAGCCTCTAGTAATATCTTAATCAATTTCATATTATCCTTGTTAATACTACTTATGTATCTGATACCCTGATGTTCTCCATTCTTTTGCTTCCGCAATAGTTTTTTCTTTAATTCAAAGAAATGATTGTAGCTGTATTGGACTCCTCCAGGTGTCAGACAAGTATCTAATTCATTTGAGCTAGCAGTTAACCGACCAAGTTCTTTGATTATCTCTTGACTATCTTCGATTATTCTGCTTTCATAATGAACCGTTCCTTCTTCTATTTCTTTAATTCTTTGTTCAGCTGGTGTTCCTTTATTCCATAGGATATCAAATACATACTGCTGCTGTTGAATATCTTCTTTCACATTGCTATATACTGCATGTGGCATTGTTATCGATCCTGCGGGACCGATATCAGTCGTGGATATGGCAATGTATTCGGTATCACTGACTACAAAATTTCCCTTGACTCCATCTAAATGACGGAGTTCAGCATTTTCCATAATCTCCTTACAAGATAAAATATTATGTTTTGTAATTTCAGTAACAAATCTCAATCTTGTTCCTCTGGTTCTTCTCGCATCCAACATTTCTTTTTTTATTGATTCAATTGCGAAAGGGGCTACGGACAATGATCTAACGTCTGCAAAATAATCCCACCTTCTATTTGCATTATTAAGAATATTCAGATAGGTATTGATTATGATTTCAGTATCGTGTAATACCTCAATTGTCTCAGAATTAGCGTTAGTCATATTGGCAGTAGAACAATGATATTGATGATGCATATAGTACACTGAACACTGGTCATAGTACTATGCATAATTATAATTAGGGATGTGACACAAAGTATTATCTGTGTTCTGATCCTGATCATAAATTCAATTGTTCCTTTACTTCTTTCACTAAATCATCTATAGTTAGTGGTTTTGGAATAAAGCATTTTACATCGTCTAAAAGATGGAGCGGCGGTACTCTCAAGCTCTCTATATATATCTCAGATGCTGTCAGAAAGCAAACCTTTAGTTTAGCATCCATTTTTCTTATTTCTCGATATAATTCATATCCATTCATTTTAGGCATATTGATGTCAAGTATCGACAAAGCATAGAAATTAGGTTTGAAATTTGAGAGTGCTAATATGGGATCATTAAATACATCAACTTTGAATCCTTCATCTTCCAGACCCATGCTCAAAACTGATGTGTTATCGGGCTCATTGTCTACGAGTAATATTGTTGTTGCAATATACTTTTTGTTATTCATCATTATCATTCCGTTATATTTCTTAGTAATCTGCTTATTGATCTGATCATGAATTCAATTCCTCCTTTATCCGTATTACTAACTCGTCTATATCAATAGGTTTTTGAATAAAACACTTTACATCTACTTCTTGTCTATTTTGTTCTGGTGGTGATATATTCGAACTGATCTGAAACTTCTTTTTGAGCTCTTCATAATATACTTCAAAGGCTGTGATAAAGCATACTCTAATTTTATCATCTATCTTTTTTATTTCTTTGTATAACTCAAAGCCATTCATATTTGGCATTTTGTAGTCGAGGAGGGCAAGATCATATGAACCACTTTTGAAGCCTGATAATGCCTGTATAGGATCGTTGAACACATCAACTTTGAAACCATTATCTTCAAGACCCAGAGTGAAAACTACTGTAATATCAGGTTCATCATCTACTAACAGTATTCTATTGTTGTTAATGTTATTGTTCGTCTCGCTCTCTCTCCCTGACCTGCTTGTCTTGCTCCAGCTTACTCAAAGGTATACTAAATGTAAAGTTAGCTCCTATCTTTCCATTATAATCAGTATTGTTCTCAGCCCATATCTTGCCCCCATGAGCTTCCACAATGCTTTTAGAGATAAACAAACCTAACCCAGTACCTGTTTCAGATTTAGCAGCAAATTTCAAAAACAACCTTGGAAATATCTCCAGATCTATACCTTGACCCGTATCCTTTATGCTAACCCAAGCCTTACTATCCTTTACTTCTTCTGTAACTCTTATGATGCCTTTCTTGGTAAACTTAATGGCATTACTTAATAGGTTAGATATAACTTGAGTTAAACGATTCTTATCTGCCTCTACCTCAATAATCTGATTTTGTGGTTCGTGCAATAACTTGATATCCTTGTTAGTTTTTTCAATTTCGTTTCTGTAGTCTTCTATAATATCTGATATTAACTCGTTGAGATTGACTCTTTCCACATTCAGTTTTAACGATTGTGTTTCAATCCTAGTAACATCTAGTATATCGTTGGTCAGCCTTTGAAGCCTAGTGGCGTTTCTAGCTATCGCCTCCATCATCACCTCCCTTTTTTCAGGATGCCGCTGTATTAATTTAGAATATCCCAGTATAGCTTGAGTAGGAGTCTTCATTTCATGGCTTGCAATGTTGATAAACTCTTGCTGCATTTTATCATGGATTTTTAATCGTTCATTAGCATCAGCAAGGGAATCATTTGCTGTCTTTAGTTCCACAGTTCTTGTATTAACTACAGTCTCCAATCTCTTATTCCATGAGAAAACCAAGAAGGCTATAACAATTGCTACAGCTCCTATTATTGCTATTATCAAAATGGTGAAATATCTCTGTTGATCAATCAAAGCACTGACATCAGTTGCGAGGTTCTGTTGTGCACTGATATAGAGTGTAAGAAAATACTGGCCTTTAACTGACACTGGTTCATATGCTATAGTACTCATTTTACCATTGGCAAGAATATCTCCTGAACCAGTAGAACCTTGCAATGATGTTCTTATCAGGTTATTTAATAAGGTTATAGATTCAGGAGGGCGTAGCAAAGATGAAAGTACAGACTGGAATTTATTTCCAAAAACATTTTCCCCTACATATTGTTGAGGATTTGTATAAAGAATTATCCCATTTCTATCCAAGAGCCCGATGGTGCTATTAAACTGCGGGAATAATTGATTTTTTAGGAGGTTACCCAAAGTATAAATGTTAATTCCTGCAACAACTACGCCTTTGAATATTCCCGTAGTTCCATTAAATATCGGATATGATATATACAGCCTCGGAACTTTATCATTTGAATCTATCAGACTACTGTAATATGCTGCATGTGTACTTTTAGGTACAGTAAAGTACGGCCTATAGCTTAAGTCAGTTCCTCTATATTTCTGGTAGGTAGATTGGTTCATGTTGCTAATCCATACAATTTTTCCGTTGCTGTCAAGCCACATGTAAAAGTTAGTAAGCTCGTTGGTAGAATTCTGCCTGGAATTAAAGAGGACAAATGCTGATTTTTGATCCTGATTATTTTGTATGAGAGGAAGTGGAGTAAGCGTCTGCAAGAGAGCGCTAACGGTTTGTAATTGTTTTCCTAATATTTGTGTAAGGCCATGTACCTCTATTCTTACATTTGATCTGACTTCCTGCGAAGCAATACCAGCTATTTTGTTAGAAGTAACAATCGAATATTGATATGAGAATATCGATAACATCAATGCAATACCCGCAATAACAGCTAGAAGGATGATATTAGTTCTGGGACTACGCTTCTTATCTCGCATACAGGACACCTTCTTTCTTCACCATTAGCTACGACTAATACTTATGCCGATCATTTGTCCGGAATCATTATCTCCTGTGTATGCTCTATGAGCCTTTCATTTTCTATAGGAATTCGCACAAAGCAATTAGGAAGAGGCGGAGATGGTAATGTATCATCTGGATAGTGCTCAGGCTGCTCATCTGCGGCTGTGACAAAGCACGTTTTCACATTTTTACCTAGTGTCTTAACTTTGTAAAATGCAAAACCATCCATTTGAGGCATCTTACTGTCGATAATTACTAGGTCATAGTACTGAGGCTTGAAATTCTCTAAAGCCAAGTGGGGATCTCCATAAGAATCAACTTTGAATCCGTTATCTTCTAGTATTTGTCGTACTGTCGTGTTGATATGCCTCATCATTAACCACAGGAATTCTCTTTGACAACTTCCTTACCTGATATCCTCCTTTTCATTAATTGCCTTCTTTCCTCCCGCTTTATGGTATGTTTCATTATGCGAAACTCTCCACTACCTACTTACCAGTACTAACTTTACTTGCTTGTACATACAAGGCTTTATTCTCTTGTCAGGTATTTTGCATGCTGTGAAATGCCAGGCTGCTTCAAGCCCTAATAGAGTTCCTACGAATCCAACTATTAGATATATTAGATTTTCAAACACATCTATATTGTATTAACCCTCCTCCTATTCTAGTTTGGTAAGCTGTGTTTATGATAAATCATAACGTTCATACTTTAAAATGAAGTGCGATTCTTAATCTACTGCGACTACAACAGTTAGCCGGTTAGTATCAGCGTCTATAGCAACATGCTCTCTTGAGAACCCTTTATAGGAAAGTATTGAGCAGACAAATATACCACGAATTTTTTAATTGTCAATCTTTATCTATATCATGATTCCTATTTTTCCTCTAGGAAATTCCTCAAGCATTGTTCATGATTAAGTGGTGATTCAAAAAATTTCGAGCAATGACGCTCAGAACATAATTCAAGACTCCAAGATTTAATATCATCCGTTACGGAGGAGGTACTGATAATGTTTCCATCAACAGAGTTTATGGTACCGTTAACTCAATTATTACAAAAGATAAATAGTTTAAAAGTTAGAATCGTTGCATCCATAAACAAATTGGAAGATATGAGACAAATACTGAAAGAACATGTAGCTATCGATATTAGATATTTGACAAATTATTCTAGTATTCAGCCTAATGTTATGACATTAATAGCTGATGGTATGCTTTCACTATCAATAGAAGTAAAAGAAAACGCGAAAGGTAACTTTTATGATCTCATAGAATCAGCAACTTACTCGAATAGTGAATCTATTGTCTGGACTCATACTTCTATATTCGAAAGCTTTTGGATACAGGGCAAGAATTCATAATAAATAACTCATTCTGTCTTGGATTATGATTGGTATAACTTCATCTAGTATATAAAATATCAGAAATAATGTCAAGAAAAGCAGCATAGAGCTAGCCATTTCAGATGAAATATTTGAGAACGTGAATAAGAATCTCATTTAAAAGATATTGCCTCTAAACACCCCGGAGTCTAAGCCTTTTATCACTCTCAGTATTCAGTCATTTTAAACCTAGTTCGACTAAAATACAAGCTATTATTTGGTTGTACTTACGCGTATTTGACTTATTATTTATATCAAATGGTTATGATATCTATCGTCAGTATCTTACAACAGTATATCGATGAGGAAAGGCACACAAACTTCATGGTTAGCTATTTCGAAACAAAAGATGGCATAGGAGGTGATTAGTCTATGACATTAGAACCAATTGAACTCCGAAGACCGAGAGTTTCAAAGGGCAGCAGGAAAACTAAATCTATAATTGTAATTGGAGGAATAGTCTTAACATTTATTGTGGTATTTGGTGTCGCTTCTGGATTAAGTACAGGTCTGTATTCCTCTCCTACAAAACAAGCAAACTGCACAAGTAAAGTACTTGAATTAGCACAAAAGGGAATAATTAGAGAAGTAGACGGGTATGGTGGAGGGATATACGAATGTACTCATATGCATGGTCTGAGTTCAGTATATGGTGAAGCATCTAGTTAGTATACAATCTATTTGATTGCATGACCCTCCATTATTGATTTGTTTTTAGGACCTACCTTAGATTATGTTTTGATGTGGGATCTGTCGATCGAAATGTTTGTTGTTATTATAGCTTTTTGCAGTTGCTCTGATTGTCATAGAATTTAAATAATTTGACGTGCCTATTAGATATTTCCAGAAAGTGGATTGCTAAACTTAATAGACTACAGATCTTGTGCCCCCAGGATTTGAATATCATTTATATCAAACGCTTATGATATATATCGTCAGCATTATACAACAGTATATCCAAAAGCAAGCAGATAGACAACTCATGGTTATTTGTTTGAAAAAAACATCAACGGAAACTAGTAGAGAACTTTTGGAGTTGCGGGCCCTAAAAGTACAGAAAGACAAAATAGAGGAAGCTTATAAACAAATTTTTCCTAAAGTCGATCCCTTTTTGGTACACGATTTGATTTTGCGTATGCAAGAGGACCCCATGCATAAAAACGTTGGACCACTGTATACGCTGGAGGTATTTACAAAGGAGGGAATCGATTCTGAAGCCTCCAGGAGGCACATACTGGACACGACTGGTATGGCCCCTGCTATATATGATAAGGGCACTCATTATGTAACACATATGAGGCTGACTCTTCAAATTCTTAAGAGACTCAACGACTTTGAACATGTTTTAGAAATAATGGGCGATTATACTGGGACCGATGCATCCATAGGCCCTAGACATGAGCTGGGAGATTGGCGGAAAAGATACCGAGATGATAGTCGACCAAAAAATATATCCTAAATTAAAGACTGAAAAACACCAAAAAATGTTAATAATATAGAGAATTTTATTGTTCATGACTCCTCCCGGTCAGGCGTGTTTAGTGCCATTGTGTCTACTCGCAAACCACACTGGTATAGATTGCAACGCCATATTACATGATAATGCTACATTACATGACTATTGTCAAGAAGTGACAGGCAGAGACTGCCCACCACAACTTTTGAAAGTCTTAACAAACATCTCGAACACAAACAAGACCACCTCTAATGCTAACTCCCCCGAGTTTAACCAAGGATACAGAACAGGCGTAAATGAGTGGAACCAGTTCAACAGTGTAAGTCATAATTTTGAATGTCCGTTGGCAAAAACAGCACCCCATTCAGATTTCTGCAAGGATTATGACGCAGCACTCATGTTTGAGAATAGCGATCAATGAAATGAACCCTACTAAACAGCAGATGATAGATCAATCGTTTTTATCTTCACATAATGATTCGTCAAGCTGTGCAATTAAGTAATAGAAATGGTTTAGTTACGATCAACTACTTAGACACCTTTTCACAATTGTTAAATTGTTCTTACACGGGCTTGGATGCGCTAAGTCCGAATCTTGTTTTAGAATCTTTACATAATACAATCAGCTATAATAGCAAGTATTAGAATATTTGAGGTTAACAGGATGGTAAAGGCATGAAATCACAAATAATCGTTATAGTAATTGTCGTACTCATTGCTGCTAACCTCCTTTCTTTATCGGTAAAAACAAACTTGGCAAATGCGGCGGTAATTTGTGTAGACAAAAACAACTACACAAGCGTTATTCCATGTTCTGACCAAAACGCTATCGACAAAGATAGTGCAAAAACAAACCAAGTGTCTTCAGGTAATATGACTGTAGCTGGTAGTATGCCAAAGACATCTGGTCCAAGTGCCGCTGTGGTCTCAGCTCCTCCCAGCCCAAATACGACGACCACGTCCAAAAGTGCGACCTTACATGGTTGGACTTTACCCTACACTGGTTTTTGTCCTAACGGTAATTGGACGGCAAAGGTTCTGGATGTTAGGAACGGGGAGTTTGTCGAGGATGCTCAATACGACTCTGATCATAACCATTATCATTATGTGTTTTGTTATGTTCCAGGAGAACATAGTGACGGGACACCCTTTGTCAATCCTAGGACCGGCTTGTATGAGCCGACTACACCAACGTCCTCGAGTGTTCCCACGAATGCAACAACAACGACACTATCCAACTCTAGTAGCACTCCTTTAACCAACGCCACTAACGCAGCCATGCGGTCTGAAGGGGGAATGTGTCCCGTTGGACCAATAAACATGACTCGAGTACCGTGCGACCAGGTACAGAAACAACAGGAAATAAATGCTGGGATAATCACCATCAACGTACCGAGTCATAACGGAGCAAATAATCCCACGACGACAGTGCCAACAACTGGTACATGTCCAGGAGGGGTTCTTCCCAACATGACAGAACATGCCAATCCGGTATGCCCACCACAACCGACGACAACGGAACAGTTCGTTCCACCTGACCAGTTCTTAGCACAGAATCCGCACCCGTCCCAGCAACAGCTCACCCATTGGGAGTACGTATGCGAAGCCACCGGTCACACGCCTGACTACTGTGTATCCAACTCTGCACAGATGGGTGTTTCACACGAGCAAGTATGCGCGGATCTTCTACCTCAATTCCTTGCTGCACATGGCTGTGCTCCCCAGACGATTAGTCATGGCGGAACAAGTGGACACACGGCCGCCTATTGGGATGGATACAACCAGGGCAAGACAGACAAACGAAACGGGAATCCTATCGACGCAGCCGCCACATGTGACAGCTTCAGCTTCGGGAATAATAAGGATTGGAGCCACTGTGTAGCCGGATATGATGATGCAATAAGTGGAGGAGGTAGCGGGAACCCCCAGTCTACACCGACTACCAAAGTGGTTAAACAAAGTCGTCAATACGACTTGGGATATAGTCAAGGCATAAGTGACTGGAATCAATACAGCTCAGATCTGAGCCATAGTTTTGAATGTCCTTTGGTCCACGTAGCGCCACACAGCGACTATTGTAAGGGATATGATGCAGCACTTATGTTCGAGAATAGTGATCAGTAAATAATGATGAGCAAAAGCAAAACGACGGGAGTTGCGGTAGTTATTGACTTCCACAATCAAGCGGATCGATGATGGGGAGTTAACTTCGTTCTAATATTGGCCACCACTTTGGTTATTCAGAGCATAATACTACTAGTAGTCATATTCTTCACCTTGGTTTCTTAATTAGTATATTATTGCCGTCTACTTTTAGTTCATACGTCGATTCTGACCTCCTTGCAGGAGCCCTTGTCACCTCTCCAGTCCTTACATCAAATTTGGAACCATGCCAGGGACATTCAATTTCGTAGCCCTCAAGTCTGCCCTCTGCTAGCGGACCGCCAACATGGGTGCAAACATTGCCAATAGCGTAGTATTTTCCTCCAACATTAACAACGCAGATCTTTTCACCAGAGACTTCAACTGCTTTCATCTGTGAAGATGGAATATCTTTTGTATCAGCAACCTTAACAAAATCCTCGCTCAATTACCAGACCACTTTATTTTTGAATCTAAAGTCTATATGGCTTTCCGTTTGGATTTTATTGTCAAGGGAGGCACTTCTTCAGCCTCTTCAATTAAGTTAATACCTTGAAGTATCGTTATACTAGCGTCGGCTCTGGAAGAGCTTTCTTTGTGTTTGATTTTCATTTTAACTATGTCTTGCACGACTTTTAAAATATCGATATCAAGTCCTTTGAGCATCGCAAAAGCATCAGGATGTATTTGATAACCTTTGCTAATTGCAAATGACAATGCGTTAGAAATTTCTCTTTGCATAGACACGTGTTGCCATTTGC
>Ga0207416_1004189_pt1 | contig 12843 bp, 11 predicted proteins | sample PaiPotPPM11metaG_FD_184107 | JGI IMG/M metagenome (GOLD analysis project Ga0207416, IMG submission 184107) | Iron sulfur acid spring bacterial and archeal communities from Banff, Canada, to study Microbial Dark Matter (Phase II) - Paint Pots PPM... ...
GCGCTTTGTCGTCCCTTCGTCGGCACGGCCACCCCTCAGCGCACCTTGTGTGAACGAGTGATCCGCTTTTTGCCCGAACTCTTTGTCTTTGTCGCCGTTCCTGGCGTTCCATCCCACAACAATCTCGCCGAACGCAGTATTCGCCCACTGGTGATTGCCCGCAAGATCAGCGGCGGCTCCCGCAGTCCCAAAGGCTCTGAAACCCGCATGGGACTCGCCAGCCTGTTTGGCACCTGGGTGGCTCAGCACCTCAATCCTTTCCACCAATGTTTGGCTACCCTCACTCTCCCACCTTCTTTGGGTCAACTCTGAACAGATTCATTCCTACTCCCCTCTTGACAAATGTTCAGGAGTAGTATATTCTATTTGTAACCTAGATCAGTGACAAGTTACAAGCAAGAAGAAGGCAGGATGAACCCATGATTGAGAAAATTTATCGAGAAGAGGAAGAAGGTGACGGAGACGTCCAATTGGCTCCATCGTCAATGGGAAAAATCATCAGTCTTCCAACACAACAATCTCCTAATTTTCTGGGCTTTCATGTGCGGCTCCATCACTCAACGCCAAGCCTCCCTCCAGGAGCGTGGGTAAGCGTTCCTTCATTGAATGCTGTCGGGCAGGCATGCCTGATTCTCGGCCGGGTTCTAAACACTTGGGAACACAATCCGCACGAGGATGCACAGGGATCAACTGTTGCTGAAGTGCTGCCTTTCATAACGACGTATGCTCCTGAAGGTGAATCCACGGTCATTTTCCGCGTTGCCGAGGTGGAGTTGATGGAGGAGGCTTTGCTCGATGCCAGCGGCGGCGTTGCGTGTATGAATGAGGTGAGTACGTTGCCCAGAGCAGGCTCTCCTGTCTTCGCTGCAGATCAACATGTGGTCTCTGACGCCCTCGGACTCGAAAGCGACGCTGAACTAGGTTTCGAGATAGGTAAGCTTCGAGATTCTAGCAACGCTTCTATTGCCGCTATCTTGAAACGCGATACGGTGCAGCGCCATATTTTGATCTGCGGCGGCATAGGTTCAGGAAAAAGTTATCTCCGGGGCGTGTTGGCGGAAGAGTTGCACATGCAAGGGGTGCCGCAGATCAACATTGATCCTAATGGTGAAATGGTGGAGGCAACGGAACAGCTCGGAGGCATCAACCTAGTTCCTGGCAAAGAGGGCTTTACGTTACCTTTAAGCTCGCTCACGCCCGATGACGTGATTGACGCTATTCCTGGCATGCGCTCTGGCACTAACTACGAAACGCTCATTCGTTATGCTCACGAGGCTTTGATCAAGGAGCGCACAGTGAACCGTGGCGAGCGCTTTCACATAGGTGATCTGCTGGAAAAGATTAAGGAAGTGGCGCCGGACCTACACATGCAAGCGCCTGGGACGCTCTTCCCAGCTATACAACGCGCTAGAAGTCTCGAAGACGTTCCATACATTGGCAACGCTTTTGAATGGGAAAAGCACCTTAAACCCGGTGCAATCGTCAATATTGACTGCCGTGGTTTGCTTATCTCTGATTTGCGCCTCATTGTAGCGTCGGTCGCCCGCGATTTGCAGCGCCTAGCGCATAAGGACGACAATATCTTTGTTGCTTTCAGCATGGATGAGTTCCACCTAGTTGCTCCCAATGATGACAAATCAGTGACAACCCAGGTACTCCGCGAAATCGCCCGCATTGGACGCCACTATAAGATCGGGCTTATTCTCACTACGCAATCCCCGCAAGACGTAGACCGCTCCATTCTGAAGCGACTTCTCACCCGATTCCTGTTCGCTATTGAACCGGACCAGCTTGATGCTTTACGAGGGGTATTTTCCGATGCATCTGAAGCGTTAGTGAAGACATTGCCGAAGTTGCCCCGGGGACGCTGTATTATTACCGGCGCAAAAGAGTCGGTCCGCCATGCTACCATGGTTGATATTCGCGAGCGACTAACGACTCACGGAGGTAAAACGCCCGATATTTGGAGTGACTTTGCGAAAAAAGGGTGGACAAAGAAACGCACACTGAAGATCGGAGGGGGTGAGTCTGATGTATAGCCAGGAGGTGGGCAAGCCGGATGTACTCAAACGCGAAGTGGCAATTATCAACTTCCTGCGCGAGCGACCTGATGGCGTGGGAGTCCGCGAGATTTACGATGAAGTGACGTTTCGTTTAGGGGATACAATTAGCCGCCCGGCCTATTACAAGCTTTTAGGCAGGTTAGTAGCGGTGGGCAAAATTGAAGAAATCGATGAACCCGGAACGCGTCGTTATCTCCTTCCGCAGCTGCTTCATGCAACCAACAGACTCACGCTAGATGATGTTTACGAGATGCTACCGTTCATTAAATCAACGGAGTCGATGGCGCGCGCCATTGAGGCACAACAATACTTTTTACAGCATCGCGATACCATTATTCGTCGGGCTGCGCAAGCTTTATATGACGAATCCGCCGTTGAGTTATTTCATCGATGGATTCATCACCTGGTCATAGCTCTTACCTTTGACTTGAGAAGCTTCCAAGCAATAGAAGAAGAAGGCCCTTATATCGGAAAAGCGGTCCTGGCTGATGCAGCCCTTGAACATCGTTTGAGAGCGCAATGCGATGCATTGCGAGAACTACTCTATCGCCAATTGAGCATTCCGCATTCCGTTGTCAGCCTTCCCGAATGGGATGGGCCTCACGGTTTGAAAGTAACGGGATCTTTTATCTACTATCCTGATGAGCTGCGCGACGTACTTGAAAAGAGGGTTTTCGGCGTTGGCGAGAGACGTACGATACTGGGTTCAGTAAATGTAAAACCTGACGCTCTAAATGCGGCTTCAAAAGAACTGATCATCTCTGGCAGCGACGGGAGCTTTCATGCGGGAACGCTGGGGATACGCACCGCACAGGGCTATATAGAGGATGATTCTTTTGTCATAACGTTTAATAATAGTGTCGCTTACGAGCGTTCCTCTGAGCGGCTAGAGGAACAGAGAGGCGCCAAGAAGTTCCTTCACTCCGCTCCAGTCACGCGGGAAACGCTTGATGACCCGACGTATAAGGGCATGGTGCTTGCTCCCTTTATGTTCCCAACGCTGACAGAAGCTGATTATGAGCACATGGTACGTGCGGCGACAGATGTCGTGCAAATGCGGGTCGACGATGATATCTTCAATGGAAGCGCGCGCGACCTCGCCACTGGCGAGCAAATTATGGCTCCGCGCGTGCATATTCGCGATGGCACCATTACTCCGCAAGAACGCTACTTCAATCACTACTACCGAATGGATCCCTACGGAGACATCGTGCGTGAAGGTATCCAACACACCCGCAACATCTTACAACGTATTGTGACCGCCCGCGGCACTCCGCAGATTTATGCCGGGGCGGTGAAATCGACGCAAATTCGTTTGTTTTCTCGCTTGGTCAACTGGTACATTGCACAAGGCTCGAAACAAGCGCTTGGCGAGGCTATAGAGCCAAATTGGGACGGATCAAGGGCAGAGTTTATCTCTGATATAGATGTCATGACCAATCTCTTTGCGTCATTACCTGATCGCGAGGAGAAAGATGGATTTCCAGTTTCTTGCGTCGTACTGCGTCAATTTGCTTCCCTTACTGAATTTTTTGATACTTCAGTAAATACGGATAGCGATTGGTTCCTTAATTTGTGTAAGCATCGCCTCAATGCTTTAGAGGCATACGAGCGCTTTGGCGGGGGTTTTCTGCCTTATCACACCTTGATAAGCGAGGACGACCTAGCAAACGATTCATATGTCTACTTACTTGAGCATGCTGATTATGCATCATTTTATATTGGACACACAGGCGGCAATCCCGCACCGAAGATCCCTCGGTATGAGTTTCTTTGTTCGCTGCGCACTACTCCAACGTCCAAAGCCAAGGAGCATGTTGAGCATACTATTCAGCAACTTGTAACGGCACTGTTAACGTGCCATCTCACTCCTGACCGTGATCATAACTTTCTTAGCAAACTCAGTTTAGTGAAGATGATACCTTTCGTCGTCTATCAAGCGCACGAGTTCGCGAAGGTGCTAGGAAAACGGTTAGAAAGCGATTTCAAATCGGCTGTAGTGAAACGGCTTGCGGAACGTCGCAAGCAAAGGATTGACGATCGCGATGCAGTCGTCAATCCAATCGGCGTACACCGCTATTTGCAACGTTTTAGTTCCGTCCTTCAAGAACCTGACGAAAATGACAGCGATCGCTAGACAATGAATGAAGCCAGCCCACAGTTTTGTGAGATCATCACAAATTTGGAACGTCGGATAGCTAAGGACCTTTAATACAATTAGAGGTGGACATGATGCAAGTGTAGGCTCTGATGCGAAAGTTGAAGGTTTCAAGGGTGATGTCATCAGTTCTATGGAGGTCGAAGGACGACTCGCGCCTGCTATTAGCGGCGCATAGGAGTGGTATGACAAAGATCCACAAAAGAGGATTGTGCAAGGAAAAGCGCCTGTATCATTTTTAGACTGTGATTGGAGACGAAGACATGCCGGACGTATATGATCAAGCTCAACGCAGCAAAGTGATGCGATCAGTTAAGTCAGAAAATACTAAACCGGAAGTGATTGTGCGACAAATGTTGCACGCTCTCGGATATCGCTTCCGCCTGCACCGACGGGATTTACCAGGGAAACCAGATATCGTGCTACCAAGACATCGCAAAATCATTTTCGTTCATGGGTGCTTCTGGCATCAACATCCGAACTGTAAGGATGCTGAAAGGCCACAAAGCAACGCTGACTATTGGAATCGTAAACTTGATCGAAACGTCCAGCGAGATCAAGAACACATGTCAGTGCTGCGAGCTTCTTCTTGGAGCGTTCTTGTGGTCTGGACATGCGAGACAAGAAACAAGGACCAACTACAGCAAAAGCTTGAAGCGTTTATGCTCTACGATGCGAACAAATGTCAGAGCAGTTGATTGAACGGGGCAAGGAACAGCATATGAACGACCTTGTATTAAGATTGCGCGCCTGGAGCGAATGCCATGAACAGCTTGTTTACGAGCATCGCATCGAGCCAGCTTCAGCGCGTACATCCTCAGTTCCATTTCAACTTCCATCCGGCTATAGCATGCTGTATAGCCATCAAGCGGAAGCTGCACAGGCAGCGCTTAATGGTCAGCATGTGGCGCTCGCTACCCCAACAGCCTCAGGCAAGACGCTTGCTACAGCCCTTGCCTATCTGGAAACGCGAAGAGTCGAGCCGGACGCAACGCTTCTGTGCCTTGCTCCCACGCGCGCGCTCGTTGAGCAGTGGTGCCAGACGCTTGTCTCCTGGAATCCGGATGTCGCTGTTGAATGGTTTACCGGGGATACGCCTACCTCCGATCGAGCGGCGCTTAGAAAGCGGGTGCAAATTCTGGTGACGACGCCTGATATGCTGCACCGCTCCATCCTTCCTTATCATAGTGGATGGCGCAGCTTTCTGCAACGATTGCGCGGTGTAATTGTTGATGAAAGTCATACTTATCGTGGCGTATTTGGCTCACACATTGCACTGATCTTACGACGACTTCAGCGAGTCGCCTCCCTCTATAACGATCGTTCTTTTCCATTCCTGTTCGCCACAGCCACCATCGGCAACGCACTAGAACACGCCTCCACGCTCATTGGACAAGATGTCATGACTTTGACGCAGAGCGGAGCGCCGCGCGGCGAACGAACCATCGCCTTGTGGCAACCTCCCGATGGACGCTCTCATAATGATGAGGCGGTGGGTCTCATGGCATTTTTTGTCTCGCAGGGCGTTCGAACGCTGCTTTTTGGACAACAACGACAATCGGTCGAGCGCATGGCTTTGCAGGTGCAAGATCACCTTCCCGTCCACCTGAGAAATAAAGTTGCGGCCTACCGTGCGGGCTTCCTGGATAGCAAACGGAAGGAGATTCAGCAGCGTCTAAGTAGCGGCGAGCTTGTAGGCGTCGTCTCGACGAATGCGCTGGAATTGGGTATCGACATCGGGGAGCTGGATGTAGTCATTCTCGATGGATTCCCTGGCTCTGTAGCTTCCTTCTGGCAGCAAGCGGGACGCGCCGGACGGGGAACGCAACCTTCCCTGGCCGTCCTTGTTTTACGGCAAAACGCACTCGACCAATACTTTGCAGCGCACCCATCTCACTTATTCGAGGCAAGTTCAGAACAGGCTGTAATTGATTTAGGCAACCCCTATATTCTCCCTGACCATTTACGCTGCGCAGCGCGTGAGCGGCGACTGACCGCGTGCGATCTTTCCTTTTTTGGCGATCAAGCACAGGCAGCTGCCGACCTCCTCGTCAGAAAAGGACGTCTCAATAAAGTAGGCACAGTCTACGTGAGTCAGGAGGCAGAAAATCCGGCTTATACCATTCCTCTCCGGGACCGTTCGCAGCAACTGCGCATATACGCTGAGACGAGAGAACTGCTTGAGGAGATTGGCAGCGATCAAGCAGTCGCAGAGTGCTATCCGGGTGCAATTTATCTTTCTCAGGGAGCAAGTTATCAGGTGACGAAGCTTGATATCGTTGAAAGACGCGTTGACATGAAGCGGTTTGGGGGAAACTACTACACGAAACCCATTGGTTTTAAGGAACTCACGCTCTTGGATGGAGAGCCGCTCCAAAGAGAAGCGCCGCATGCAACGCTCTTTACTGGTCGCGTGCATGTCATCGATCACATCACAGGCTACGGCCATTTTCATAAGCGCTACCATACTAAACTAGAGGAGAGAGAACTGGTCGCCCCCTTGACCACAGAGCTGGAAACTCAGGCGTTTTGGCTCACTATTGACCGCTGGTTAGAAAAGCGGCTGCTCGCAAGCGGCATTCAACCGTTAGCGAGCCTACACGCGGCGGAGCACGCCATGATCGCCCTGCTTCCGCTTTATGTACTCTGCGATCCGCGAGACATGGGAGGGATCTCATTCAACGTGCATCCCCAGGCGGAACGGCCATTGCTTTGCATCTACGACGGCTATCAAGGCGGCGTTGGTTACGCACGGCAGGCGTATCAGCAGTTCTTCCGACTTGCAGCGTCAACGCTAGATCATCTCAGACATTGCCAGTGTCTTTCGGGTTGTCCAGCATGCGTCCAATCGCCGCGCTGCGGAAGCGGCAACGATGATCTGGACAAAAGGGGGGCAGTGATATTATTGCAAGCTCTCCTAACAGTTGAGAGAGGCAACGAGAGTGACGCGGGAGGAAATGATGGATCAGACATTTCGTTGTGACTTGTGTCACCGAGAGATTCCATTGGCAGAACGCAGCCGAGATGAAACGATATTTGCATCTGGCTGGGCAATTTGCGCCTATTGCGAACCAGATTTCCATCAACGCCTTGCCTTGAACATAGCAGGACATCAGATCAATGAGCATCTAGCGCAGCAACGCGCTGATGCACCGCTAGAGACGCCGGGAATGCAATGTTTTTCTCAGAATGAGGAAGCATGGACTTTTCCTCACCTCGCAGGAAGCGTCTATCAGCCTGCTAAGAAATATCAAGGCTGTATTGATACCTATACCGCTTCCTATATGCGATGGCAGAACAAATCGCATGTACTGGCTTGGCTGAACTCCTTCAGTCACCAACATGCACTACGGCCCGTCTTTCTCGATACCGAAACCACAGGCACTCGCCGCTTCTCAGAAATCATCGAAATATGTATTGTCGATGAACATGGTCAGACACTCTTTCGCTCGCTCGTCAATCCCACGACGGAGATCGAGCCGATGGCTTCTGCGGTACACGGATTGACCAACAGGGACGTCAAAGATGCCCCTCGATATCCAGAGATATACGAAGAGGTTATGAACTATCTGCATAACCGCATCATCATTGCTTACAACGCCTCTTTTGATATTCGACTCTTAAAGCAAACTACAGACTGTTATGAGCTAACCTTTCCAGCATTACACACAGGATGTCTTATGTACGCTTATGCGAAATATCGGGAGGAATATGTGGAACAGAGCAACGGACAACGGAGATGCAAGACTCGCCGTCTTGAAGAGGCTATGGTGCATGAGCGACTCGATATGCCGCCACTGCACCGGGCGGAACGAGACGCCCAATGCGTACATCGACTCTTCCAGGCGATGAAAGAGCAAAGCCAACTCAGTAAATTAACGTGAGTTCGAGATAAGAACCCTTCTCCCGATAAACTGAGTACTTTGTCTGGTAGCGCGGATGAGGAGTTAGATCTAGGTGACACCTTAGTAGCTCGATGTGAAGGATTTCAAGACCCATCATATGGGATCGAAGTTGGCAAGATTGATCCTGAACTTCTAACAAGGCTTGCGAAAGCGATACTTGCTTTGCCGCCTCGTCAAAGGCAAGCGATGCTTTGCGCTCTCAAAGATCGTAAAGATGATGCTCTTCCGCTAATAAATACTCTTAAAGTCTATTCTATAGACATTGAAGCTATGGACTGGCTAGAGGAACAACATGAAGTCCAGCAACTCAAAGCTTCACTGTCGATTGCTCGGAAAAAGCTTCAGGGGCTACTCGTAGAGTGTATGGCAGTGTAATCCAGCACTATACTTTTTGAAAGTCAGAGAATTGTACTGACTACTAAATACATTCGTTCACTCATCGGGTGCCTCACGCAGTTGATGGTGTATGTCTATATTTTAAGCAACCGATCAGTGATAAAAGTGAATGAACAGGATTTAGTGAGAAGTGTAAAACTTTCATGTGACATTAGGCTTGCGATCTCATGCATGGTTTCGTACAGATTTTGTACAACTTTATTTGACGTCTACAATTGTTGTAGAAGCGAAATAAAGCCGTTCCCACGGAAATAGAGTTCTTCTCCGGAGTCCGGTACGAACTCTTTTGGACATTCTTTCTGGGAACGGGCTTCCACTAATCTGACGGTTTCTTTCTCAGGAGGCGACTCAGTCGTCGATCGCCTGGTAGGCCGAGGTCCAGAAATCGAGGCAGACGTCCGGCGGACTGGGGGAAGTCCATGCGAGCTGGGTCATGAGAATGGTGACCATATCCTCGCGGGGGTCTGAATACCAGGAAGTACCCAGGCCGCCGTCCCAACCAAAGCGACCGGGTACCGCCGCTACGGCGTCGCGCCTGGTGACCACGGACACACCGAACCCCCAGCCGTGGCTATCAAAGTAGCCAGGGACCAGGCCGGACACCGCTTTCTGCTCCGGCGTCAACTGGTCGGTTGTCATGGTCTCGACCGACAGCCTCGAGAGGACGCGCAGGCTTTTGTGCTTGCCCTGGGAAAGCATCATCTGGCCAAAGGCCAGATAGTCGTCGATGGTCGAAACCAGTCCCCCCGATCCCGACGGGAAGGCAGGCGGGCGGCTCCATTGGCCGCCCTCGGCCTCGTCATATACTGTAAGCTTCCCGCTAGTGGGATCGGTCCAGTAGCTGGTCGCCAGCCGGTCGAGCGAGGCCGCCGGCACGCTGAAGCCAGTGTCGCGCATGCCGAGCGGCTCGAAGATGCGTTCTCGCAAGAACGCCTCAAGCGGCTGACCCGAGGCGCGCGCAATCAGCACGCCCAGCACGTCGGACCCCGTGTTGTACATCCACTGCTCACCCGGCTGGTGCATAAGCGGGAGCCGCCCCAGGCGGCGCATCCACTCAGCGGGCGCAGGCAGGCTCGACGGACTCGGCGGCCCCATGCCAATCTGCTGCTCGTTGGCGGCCTTCAGGATCGGATAGGCGTCCGGCGGCGCCATCATCTGCCCGAAGCCCATACGGAAGGTGAGCAAGTCACGCACCGTGATCGGCCGCTTCGCGGGTACCGTGTCGTCCAGCGGCCCGTCGAATCGCTTCAATACACGGCGCTCGGCCAGTTCGGGAAGCAGAGCGTCCACCGGCTCGTCCAGCCGCACCTTGCATTCCTCTAGCAGGATCATCGTCGCCGCGGCTGTGATTGGCTTGGTCATCGAGGAGATGCGGAAGATGGTGCCGCGCCGCATGGGAGGGCTATCACCGATCGCCTGCGTCCCGATCACATCAACATGCACCTCGCCCCGCCGGCTGACCAGCGTGACGAGGCCAGGCACTGCGCCGCGCTCGACATAGCCGGCCATGACATCGTGCATGCGGCTAAGCCGCGCTTTGGACAATCCCGCGGTACTCATCGCTTGTTCTCTCCTTTCCAACTCATCCCCTGGCGTTGCTGGTCATTGGCAGCAAACGTCGCCACGAATGGTTGGCAAATCCCGGCATTCACGCTGAACGAACAATTAGTTTCTTTCCAGGTTCAATTGCCATGAAACACCGTACTTATCTGCAACCCAGGCAAACTTGTCACTAAATGGATACGCCGCTAACGGCATAAGCACTGCGCCACCTTGAGATAACTTCTCAAAGAGCCGATCAATCTCCTCTTCAGTCGCGCAGGCCACATACAATGATATTGACGGTGTAAAGGTAAAATCGTGTTTCACATTACTGTCTATGCACATAAACGCTTGCCCGCACAATGAAAAGGTCGCATGTGCTACGGTTCCCTCAGCACCAGCTTCGTTGGCTCCATACCTGTGAATACTCAGTATTTCTGCCCGGCCAAAGACAGAAACATAGTAATTCATGGCCTCCTCAGCCTTGCCATCGAACATCAAAAACGTCGTAATCTTTTGCTTTGCATGGTCCACTGAAAACTCTCCTTCTCGTAACACAATAGATCGTCCCCATAACACTCACGAGTATCATCGAAAGCGGCCATCGCTGCTCGCGCATGGCGTGGCAATGAGACGGTGGGCGAGATGCGGCTTTTGATCATTATGGCAGGAGCATGTGGACAAGCTTGCCGTCACCGCCGACAACTGTCAACGTCTGACCGCCTCGCCCATTTGATCGCTCGTCATCACTACGCTTCAAGCACAGACAATATATTGCCGGCCGGGTCTTTAAACCACGCGATCTTCGGACCGCCGCCGCGGAAAATCCCCTTTTCGTCTGTCACCAGGTCGCCTTCATTGTAGGACTCGCAATGCACGCCACGCCTGGCCAGCTCGTCTACCGCTTGCTCAATGTTGGCGACGGGAAAATTCAGAATGGTGAAGGTGGCTGGAGTATGATTCTCCTTCGGATACATCAAGATGGTCGTGCCGCCGGCGATATGAAGTTCTAACAGGCCGTGTGATTCGGACACCTCTAGCCCGAGCGTTTGCCCATAGAACTCCTTCGCTTTTTGCACATCGTTTACCGCAAAACCAGAAAATGCTTTCGTGTCTTTGAACATTGGCTTACTCTCTTCTTTCTAGATGACCATTTGAAACATCCGCCAAAACTCGTTGCGTGTCTCATTTTGGAGAGTCAGTTCTGGCGAGGGCCAAATCTCCCGCAAAAGAAAGTGTAGCACACCGGCGGCACATTTTCTTCTTCAATCGTACTCTTTTTGAACGGCTGTTAACCTTTCCCCTCACAGCAAAGGCAATCCCATCACCAGAGGTGGGTCGGTCAAACGCGGGGGGTGCAGGACGAGATCTGGATCGCCAGCAACATGCCCCTGACGGATGACCAGCGGACTCGCGTTGTTGCCCAGCAACAGCTTCTCGCCAGGCAGCAGAGTCGAGTGAAGGTCCGCGGCCACGGGAAAAGCGGCCGCCCGCAGATGGTAGACACCGTCAGCAATGCCAGGAAGCAGGTACACGCCCGGCGAGCGGAGTGTGGTGCAACGCACCGGTCTTCCCTGGGGAATGGGACTGGTGAACAGACCAACATAGATCGTACCCCGAAAGGTCGCGGGAGCGCTGATCCGGCCCAGCAGCGTATTTTGCCCCGGCGGGCAAGGGGACGGCGTGGGACGGCGCTCGATAGGCTCTTCCGCAGGCGGCTCGAATGCACAAGCCCGTTGGCGCAACAGGCGGGGAGACAGGCCCACCAGGGACGTGAAACGACTCGTAAAAGAGCCAGTGCTGGTATAGCCCACCTCGAAGCAAATATCGGTCACGCTGAGCGAAGTCGCCAACAGCAAACGCCGGGCCGCCTGGAAGCGCAGCGCTGTGAGAAATTCGCCAGGGGGAATGCCAATCAGGCGACGAAAGATGTGGTTGAAATAAGAGGGACTCAGACAAGCCACCGAGGCCAGATCTTCGAGGATCAGCACTTCATGCAGATGGGTCTGCATGATCTGGATAGCGCGTTCAACGGCCCGCGTCTGAGCGGCAAGGGTGATATTATGTGATGTGTCTTCACGGAAAACGGGTAGTGCTGTTCGCATGATGTTCTTCCTTCTCCAACAGAGCTTGCTTCACCGATCTCTTCTTTTTCGCCTGCTCCGAAGCGGTAAACCAATGCGAGATGGTAGGGACTCGCGGTGCTGCCTGCTCTGGAACTGGCCCTGGCAAGAACAAGGAAGACGTACAGGCGAGGTCCGGCCCACTGGGCGAGTAGCCCGGTAAGGGGAGTATGGCGTAATTGAACGGCAGGGCCAGGCTGTACTCTTAACTTAGCATATCTTCTGTGAACCAGAGCCAGCCGTTGGGCGCAACATAGATGCCGATGCCGATCTGGTGCAGGGTCGTGCTGAAAAGATGGATGCGGTGCCAGCCGCCGAGCGGCTCGTGAGCCATGCTTTCCTGAACGGAGTATACGCCGCCCCAGGGTGTTGGATACGGGCCAGCCAGACCAATATTCTCTCCGCAGTCGCTGGAGCCGGCAAAGCCTTCATTGGCGATGCGCTGGTACTGCGTCATGCCATCTGGGCAGGTATGGCTGAAGCCGCAGTGATACATATTCCAGCTATGGAGAAGCGCGCCAGAGGCCAGGGTGGCGTTCCAGGCGAACGGAGACAGGCCACAGGCGGCACGATCCTGATTGATCAATTGAAAGAGCTGCTGGGTGAGCTGCTGGGCTTCCGTGGAGACAGGCGCCGGCCCATAGGGAGCCGCCAGG
>Ga0207416_1004191_pt1 | contig 12838 bp, 13 predicted proteins | sample PaiPotPPM11metaG_FD_184107 | JGI IMG/M metagenome (GOLD analysis project Ga0207416, IMG submission 184107) | Iron sulfur acid spring bacterial and archeal communities from Banff, Canada, to study Microbial Dark Matter (Phase II) - Paint Pots PPM... ...
GCGATGGTGAGTTGCAGTGTCGCCCCATGGGACAGCTTGATCGCCCCTGCCAGGGCTTTCTCCAGGTGACGGAGCGCGGGGCGATCGCTCGCGACGATCTCGTTCGGGTGAAGCTGAAAGGGAATTCCGTCGATCTGCGCAATGTACGACTCGGCAAGCTGGACGTGGGCAAGCGCATCCTCGGCCGCCTTCTCCGTGGACTGGGCAAGAGCGAGATCCTGCTGAAGGCGGTTGTCGGGAAGACTCAGGCTTCCGCCCGGGGCAATGTCCGCCCACAGGGTGGTGACGGAGGCTGTAACATCGGCCGCGGACCGGCGCGCCGTGGTCAGCTCACGGCTCTCCGATTGGGTCAGGCTGGCGATCTGCGCCGGAAGAACGAGGACCACGAATGCGGCCATCGCCCCGACCGCCAGAAAGAACACGAGCGCGGCGAAAATCCGCGTACCCCAGGAGACTCGACGGGCCGGCCGGAACACGCGGCGCTGGGCGGTTCTCGGCAGGGCCACGATAGAGGTAACGTTGCCGGCAACCTTGCTCTTGCCGCCGCCTGACGCCTCCCCCTGACCGCTCTGTGACAGTGTTGTGCCGGAGTTCCCCGGCCAAAGGCTTTCACCCTCCCGGAAGGCGGGAATCGAGGGCGGAGGCTGTGCTAGAGTGACCGGACGATGGCGTACATCATCACCGAAACCTGCGTCGATCTGAAGGACAAATCCTGCGTCGACGTCTGCCCGGTGGACTGCATCATTGAGGGAGGCACGGAGGACCGGATGCTCTACATCAACCCTGATGAGTGCATTGATTGCGGAGCCTGCGTCGATCCCTGCCCGGTAGCCGCCATCTTTCCAGAGGACGAAGTCCCCGGTGAAATGAAAAAGTTCATCGCCTGGAATTTCGATTACTTCAAGAGCGACGCGGACAAGAGCCGGGTCCGCGCCGAGATCAACACCGCCTATCCCGAGAAGCGCAAGACAGAGGTCTGAACCGGCTCCTAGCCCAGCTCGTCGAAGAGGGGCTCGACGTTCCGGTTGTACAGCGGTAACTTCACGAGCGGCTGCTGGCGCAGGGCTGGAACCTTGGCCGCAAGCTGGTCGTCGTAGGTCGGCAGGTCCACCTTGTAAAAGAGGCCGACTGCGAGTCCGTCAGCTGTCTCGTAGGAGGCCCGCAAGGCCCGGGTCTTCTTCTCGATCATCTCGTCGATGCTGTTCGGATCCGTGACCACAGGATCCCACCCCGGATCCGCCTCGAGCCGGCGCAGCCGCGCCCGGCCGATGTCCTCACCGGCGTACCAGTCCTTGGTCCGTAAGTCGTTGTAGACCGGGCAGGTCTGGAAGACGTCGAGGAAGGCGGTGCCTTTATGGCTGATCGCCTGGACGATTAGAGACACGAGTTGCTTGACGTCCAGCGCATAGCCGCGCCCAATCCAGCTGTAACCCGCTCCGAGGGCGACCGCCACCGGGTTGACACCCTCCTGGATCGAGGCTTCGGGCATCGACTTGGTCTTGAGGCCCTTTCCCAGCGTCGGCGATGCCTGCCCCTTGGTAAGGCCGTAGACGCCGTTGTTGAACACGATGTAGGTCATGTCGACGTTGCGGCGGCCGCTGTTCACGAAATAGCCGGCGCCGATGCCGTAGCCGTCACCGTCTCCGCCAACGGCAACCACCGTCAGTTCGTGGTTCGCCAGCCTGGCGCCGGTCGCCACCGGCAGGGCCCTACCGTGAAGCGTGTGAAGGCCGTAGGTATCGAGGTAGTGAGGAGTCTTGCCGGAACAGCCGATGCCGGAGATCATGGCGATGCGGTGGGGCGGGATCTGCAACTGGACGAAGGCCTGCTGGATCGAGCTCAGGATGCCGAAGTCGCCGCAACCGGGGCACCAGTCGACGTGCACGTCGGTCTTGTATTCCTGAAGCGTGAACTTGCGTGGCGGAGCGGTCGTTTCAGGCATGCGAAACCATAACCTCCCGCTCGCGCTCGGCGACCGCCCGGGTGACTCCCTCGACCACTTCGTTGCGCGAGAAGGGCCGGCCATCATATTTCAGCACTCGGTGCTGCATCTCAACGCCGGTGTGCTCCCGGATCAATGCGCCGAGCTGGGCCGTGTAGTTGGCTTCAACCAGGACGGTCTTTCTGGCTGAGGAAAGGATGCGCGAGATCGCCTCGGCGGGAAACGGCCGCATCAAGCGCAGCTGCAAGAAATTGACGGTGCGGCCTTCGGCTTCCAGCTCCGGAATGGCGTCCAGGACGGCGCCCTTGGTAGAGCCCCAGCCGATCAGCGTCAGGTCGGCGCTTTGCGGGCCATGAAGCTTCCACTTGAACTCTTGAGGTATCTCACGGGCCGCTGTTTCCAGCTTCCCCATCCGCTTTCGCATCATGGCGATGCGGTTCTCGATCCCCTCCGTGATGTGACCTTGAGGGTCATGCTCGTCGCTCGTGGTGGAGAAGATCCCGCCTGCCGTACCGGGCATTGAGCGCGGGCTGATGCCGTCGGAAGTGAGGGCGTGACGACGGTAGCCGTCTCTCTCCGGGCTGATGGGCTGGAAGACGAGCCCACGATCGATTCGAAGCTTTCGCATATCGATCCGATCGCTCGTGAAGAGCGAGGAGGCGAGGAACTTCTCGAGGAGGACGACCACGGGGAGCTGGTAGCGGTCAGCCCAGTTGAAGCTCTCGAAACTGTCGTAAAAGGCTTCCTCGATATCGCCGGAGGCGACGACGATATGCGGGAAGTCGCCATGGGCGGGATGAAGTGCGAATTGCAGGTCCGCCTGCTCAGTTCGAGTGGGTAGCCCGGTGCTGGGACCACCGCGCTGCCAGAGGAAGACGACCGGCCCGGGAGCCTCGGTGATGGCAGCGAAGCCGAACCCTTCCGACATCAGGGCGAAGCCCGGCCCAGCGGTGGAGGTGGCGGCGCGAACCCCCATATGCGCAGCGCCGATCGCCATGTTGATGCTCGAGATCTCGTCCTCGCACTGGACCACCGTCAGCTGGTAAGCCGGCCCCTTCTGTTCCAGGTAGACGCTCTCGTCGGTTGCGGGGCTGATCGGGTAATACGTCTGCATGCCGAGCCCCGCTTTAAGCTTGGCGATACCGACTGCCTGGAATCCCTTGATCAAGAGGCGCGGCTTGCGTTCGGCTTGCGGCAGCGGGGTCAACTGGCGCTCCGGGCGAGCCGTGAAGTGCTCTCGAGCGTAGGCCGCGGCAACCCTGACGGCCGCGATGTTCATCTCGGCAGCCTCTGCCTTGCGGCCCTTGAACTCCTCCCGAATGGCGTCGAAGAGCAGTTCCTCATCGTAGCCGGCAATACCGACCGAGGCACCGAGGGCGACCGTGTTTCGCATCACGATGTACTTCCGCGACTGGCCACCCTTGCCCACCTGGGCCAGCGCCTGTTCCAGAACCTCGAAGAATGGGATCGGATAGAGGTGAACGTCGTCGCGGCCGAACCGGGCCTGGTCGATCTTTAGATCGGCGTCGTAGACGATACCGCCGCCGGCGGCCACCTGGTGAACGTGACCGGTGTGGCTCGGATAGTGCTTGCGCTCGATCGCATCTCCGAAGAGCGTCTCCTGGTCGAGCGCAACAAGCATGTGGATGGCATCGACGTGCGAGCGGACCGGAACCGGTGCCGCCGTGACCCGGTAGTAGCTGTGCTTGCCCATGATGTTGGAGTGGAACTCGATGTTGGCGAAGACGTGCAGACCACCGCGCATCAGCGCCTTGGCGTAGATCTCGGCGGAGGCATTGATGCCGCCTCCCTGCGGACCGCCGATCACCCAGGACAGTTCCCGGCGGCTCAGTTCACTTGGCACGACCAAGCTCGATTCTAGTCGCAGCCCCAGACCCCGGGGATGGGCCGCTCGCAGCGGGGACAAACACCGCGAGTGGAAAGACGATCTTCCAGAATCCGGTAGCCGAAGCGCCTGACCAGGGTCATCGAGCAGGACGGACAACGCGTGTCCTCGTAGCTGCCTACGCGGCCGGGCAGGTTCCCCGCATAGATGAACTCGAGGCCGACGGCCTCGCCGATCGAGGCGGCCTGCAGCAGCATTGCCGCTGAGGTGTTGTCCGGATCGCGCATCCGGTAGTCCTTGTGGAAGGCCGTGACGTGCCAGGGGATGCTGGGCGAAAGGTCGGCGAGGAATCCCGTCAGGTCTTTCAGTTCCTCATCACTGTCATTGAAGCCGGGGATGAGGAGGGTGACGATCTCGAGCCAGAAGCCCATCCCGTGAACCATCCGGATGCCGTTCAGGATGTTCTCGAGCTTTCCCCCGAGCGACCGGTAGTTCTTGTCACGCATCGACTTCAGGTCGATCTTGTACAGGTCGGTCCAGGGCCGGATGTAGTCGAGCGCCTCACGAGTCGCGTTGCCGTTAGAGATGTAGGCGGTGGCGAAATTGCGGGCTCGCGCCTGCTTGAAGACCTCGATCGCCCACTCGGAGGTGATCAGCGGCTCGTTGTAGGAGGTGGCCACCACCCTCGCGCCCTGGCGCTCCGCGGCATCGACCAGCTGTTCCGCGGTGCAGTCCATCGGCTCGGCCAGCGCATCCGGGTCGCGCAGTGCCTGTGACGTTAAGTGATTCTGGCAGTACCCACAGTGCAAATCACAACCAAGCATGCCGAAGGTGAGGGCGTCCGAACCCGGATAGGCATGGAAGAACGGCTTCTTCTCGATCGGGTCGCACTGCAGGGCGCCGACGTAGCCGTGGGGAACCATCAGCCGCCCTTCGCGGTTGTAGCGAACCTTGCAGATGCCCCGCAGGCCATCCTTGATCAGGCAGCGATGAGAACACGCGAAGCAGCGAACCTGGTTGTTTTCCAGCTTCTCGTAGAGGCTGCCAAGCGCACCCTCGCGGACCCGGCGGTCGAGGTCGAGGGCGAAGGGGGTCTGCTGCTTGACCGGCATAGAGGAAATATAGCCACGGCGCAAAACCGGTCGGCCGGTCAGGCCGCTTTCTGGACGACGGAGAGTCGTTTCTGCTTGACGTAGCCGCTGCCACTCTGGGGGTCGAAGATGCTTAGCGGCACCGCGTTGCCGGTCTCCTCCAGCTGTTCCATGATTCTGGGGATCGCCCCGGTCGCCGTGTGCATTCCGGCGACCTTGCCGTCCTCGAAGCCGGTCTGCTTGTAAACAAAGATGTCCTGCAGCGAGATCTGGTCGCCTTCAATCCCGGTCAGCTCGGAGATGTAGGTGATCTTGCGGGTACCGTCACGCATCCGGTTCTGCTGGATGATGACGTTCACGGCCGATGCGATCTGCTCGCGGATGGCCCGCGAGGGCAACTCCATACCGGCCATCAGCACCAGGGTTTCCAAACGGGCGATCGAGTCCCGGGGCGTGTTGGCGTGAACCGAGGTTAGCGAGCCGTCGTGGCCGGTGTTCATAGCCTGGAGCATGTCGAGGGCCTCGCCGCTTCGAACCTCGCCGACCACGATCCGGTCAGGGCGCATTCGGAGGGTGTTGATTACGAGCTCACGGATGCCAACCCCACCCTTGCCTTCGACGTTTGCCGGGCGGCTCTCCAGCCGGATGACGTGGATCTGGCGCAGCTGGAGCTCTGCGGCGTCTTCAACCGTGATGATGCGCTCGTCCGAAGGGATGAAGGCCGACAGGATGTTGAGGGTTGTCGTCTTGCCCGAGCCGCCACCGCCGGCGACGACTATGTTCATGCGTGCGTTTACGCAGGCCTTGAGGAAGGAGGCCATCTCCTGGGTCAGGCTTCCATTGTTGATCAGGTCCGAGATCTGCAACGGATCCCGGCGCATCTTGCGGATGGTGACCGAGGCGCCCCGAACTGCCAGTGGAGGAATGATGACGTTGACGCGGGCACCGTCGGGAAGGCGAGCGTCGACCATCGGCGAGCTCTCGTCGACTCGACGACCGACGCCGGTCACGATGCGCTGGATGACCTGCATGAGATGCTGATCACTGTCGAACTTGATGGCGGCCCGCTGCATCTTGTTGTTGCGCTCGATGAAGATCTTGTTGGGGCCGTTGACCATGATGTCGGAAATCGCGTCGTCGGCCAGAAGGATGTCCAGCGGGCCGAAGCCGAGGATATCCGAAAGCAACATCGCCAGCAGACGCTCCCTGGCCTGGATGTCGAGATTGACGCGCCTGGCACTCAGGTAGATATCGAGGACTTCCTCGGCGCGCTGCACGATCGCCTCCCGGTCCAGGTCGTTGGCGCGCTCGCCCAGCTCGCCGATGATGCGGTCGTGGACCGCGGCCTTGATCCGGTGGAAACGTTCGGCTTCAGGCAGGTCGTTCAGGTTCGCGTTGGGGTTGGCGGGTGCCACGGGAGCGGCTGGCGCCGCCGGCGCGGTCCGAGCTTCCGGCTCCGCCAGCGACGCCCTGGCGGGCGCCACGGCGGCCGTCGGGCGCGGTGCCGGGACGGTGGCCGGAGCTAGCGGGCGGGGTGCGGGCGCCGGGCCTGATGCCGGGGGCGCCTGGCGCTGCACGGGAGGCTGAGCTGGGGTGATAGGCGCCTTTGGCTGCGCCGGTGCCGGGGGTTCACCCTGCGATTTCTGAATTCGATCGAGCAGCGACAAGCGTACTTACCCCCACTTCCGTCGTAATGTTTCGAACTAGCCGAATGCTACGTAGGCTCCATTACGACCGGGGCTGCGCGCTGGTAACAGCCCGATGGCACGGCTGCCACAGGTATTTTCCCGTAACAGCCCGATGGCACGGCTGCCACAGGTATTTTCCCGCGGCGTTACCGGCGAACAGGTTTTCTACTGAGGGCCGATTCGGGGTACGATGGCGCCAAAATTTGTCGGAGGTGTACATGTCACTGTCAAAGCTCCTGCTCGTGATCGCTCTCATCTGCTTCATCCTGGAGGCCATCGGTAGCCGGATGAGCTTCAAAGCTCCCTTCGGTCTGCTTGGCGCCGGCCTCGCTTTCCTGACGGCGGCGTTTCTCTTCCCTTAAACGGGGCTAGAGAAAGCCGAGCTCCATCTTGGCGTCGTCACTCATCATGTCGGCGCTCCAGGGCGGAGAGTAGACCAGTTCGACGGTACACGCGTTGACGCCCGGGACCTCTTCGACCTTCTTTTTGACCTCGTCGAAGAGTTCCTGGGCCCACGGACACCCGATGGCGGTCAGTGTCATCTTGACCAGGACATTCCCCTCGTCGATATTGAGTTCGTACACCAAGCCGAGGCTCATGATGTCGAGCCCGATCTCGGGGTCCTTGCAGGTCTCCAGCTGGGTCACGATCTGGGCCCGCAGATCGGAAGCCGGCGCCTGGGTCGTTTCCAGGGTATCCATAGGAAGAGTCTAGTCCCCCATCTCAAGGTAGATCTCGTCGTTCTCGATCGTTACCGGGTAGGTCTTCGCCGGGATCACCGCCGGCAACCCCGTCACCTTCCCGGTGCGGACGTCGAAGCGGGAGCCGTGCCGTGGGCACTCGACGGACATTTCCCACAGATCCCCCTCGCTCAGCGAGTAGTCCTCGTGGGTACAGGTGTCTGCAATCGCGTAGAAGTTATCGTCTTCGGCGTGGATCAGGCAGATCGGGACCCCTTCGACCTCGACCTGGGTGAGCGATTCACGTGGCAGCTCGGCGACCGCGCCGACGCGTTGCCTAGTCAATCCGGGCGGCCAGCTCCTGCTCGACGATCTCCCGGGCGTGCAAAACCGGGATCCGGTCGATGATCTCGCCGAGAAAGCCCTCCACCAGCATCCGCTCCGCCTGCAGGCGGGGGATTCCACGGCTGACCAGGTAGAAGAGGTGCTCCGGATCCACTGGCCCAACCGTGGCTCCATGGCTGCAGCGCTGGATGTCGTTGTTCAGGATCTCGAGGATCGGCTCGGAGCTGGCCCGGGCCTTCTCCGAGAGGAGAAGGTTGCGATTGGCCTGGTTGGCGGAGGTGCCGGGCGCTGTTGTCTCGACCCGAACCACGCCGACATAGACGCTGCGGGCGCGGTCCCGTAGAGCGCCCTTGAAAAGCAGGTCCGACGAGGTATGCGCAGCGATGTGATCCTGCATGGTTCGGAAGTCGAAGACCTGGTCGCCGGTCCCGAAGAAAAGCCCTTTCATTTCAGCACTCGAGCCGGCCCCCTCGAGCATCGCCTCGACTCGGAGTCGGGCGAAGCGGCCACCGAGCGCGACGTCGACCATCTTGAGGTGCGCATCGCGTCCGAGGTGGAACCGCTGGTTGGCAAACTGCCATGTGTTCACGCTCCATCTCTGAAGCGCGACGTAGCCCAGGTTTGACCCCTCTTCGAGAAAGACCTCCGCCGACCCACTGGCAATGGCGGTCTCATTGCGTTCCCCGCTGAGAAACTCGTCCACATACTGGAACGAAGATCCTTTGCCGCCGACTATCAGGGAGTGCGGCAGCACCGCCGCGCCGGACCCGGCCGACCAGAACTGGCTGACCAGGGGCCGGTCGATCACGACGCCCTCCGGCACATAGAGGAAGGTGCCGCCGCTGAAGAGGGCTGAATGGAGAGCAGCGAACTTGTCGCGCTCCGGCTTCAGCGCGCTGAAGAGGTACTGATCGACGAGGCGAGGATGGGTTCGGGCTGCCTCGCCGAGAGGCATGAAGAGAACGCCTTTCCCCGCAAGGTCGGCGCCAAGCTCGACTCGCGCCGGCGAGGTGCCGCGCTGCCGGAGCACCCCACCGGCATCCCCAACGATGCTTGACGGGGCGGCCCCATTCGGCTGCTGGAATGGCGCATAGCTATCCAGGTCCAACCCCTTGAGGTCGGCCTGGCGCCAGTCCTCGTGGCGCTTCGTGTCGGGGAGCGCCATGTCCTCATAGACCTCGAAGGCCATGAGTCGGCGGGCGCGCAGCCAGTCAGGTTCGCCGTGCAGGGCGCTGAGCTGCTCGACCGCGGCCCGGTTGAAACTCACTACCCGATGGAGCCCGTCATCTCGAGCTGGATCAGGCGGTTCAGCTCGACGGCGTACTCGATCGGAAGCTCCTTGGTGAAAGGCTCGATGAAGCCGTTGACGATCATGGTTTCCGCCTCTGCCTTGGTGATACCGCGGCTCTGGAGGTAGAAGAGCTGCTCGTCGGAGACCTTGCTGACGGTAGCCTCGTGCCCGATCTTGACCTGCTCCTCGTCCACTTCCGTCGTCGGATAGGTGTCGGAGCGAGACTGGTCATCGAGAAGCAGGGCGTCGCAACGCACGAACGACTTCGAGTTCTTAGCGCCGGGGTAGACCTTGACCAGCCCGCGGTACGAGGTGCGTCCACCGTTCTTGGAGATCGACTTGGAGACGATGTTCGAGCTGGTGTTGGGGGCCACGTGGACCGCCTTGCCGCCCGCATCCTGGTGCTGGCCCTTGCCGGCAAAGGCCACGCTGAGGACGTCGCCCTTGGCGCCCGGCTCCATCAGGTAGATCGAGGGGTACTTCATCGTGATCTGCGACCCCAGGTTGCCATCGACCCACTCCATGGTCGCGTCGCCGTAGGCTACGGCGCGCTTGGTCACCAGGTTGTAGACGTTGGTGGACCAGTTCTGTACCGTCGTGTAGCGGCATCGGGCGCCGCGCTTCACGATGATTTCGACTACCGCCGAGTGCAATGAGTCGGTGCTGTAGATCGGTGCGGTGCAGCCCTCGATGTAGTGGACGAAGCTGTCCTCGTCGCAGATGATCAGGGTGCGCTCGAACTGGCCCATGTTCTCGGCGTTGATCCGGAAGTAGGCCTGGAGCGGAATCTCGACCTTGACACCTTTCGGGATATAGATGAACGACCCACCCGACCAGACGGCGCTGTTCAAGGCTGCCAGCTTGTTGTCCCCAGGCGGAATGATGGTCCCGAAGTACTCCTTGAAGAGGTCGGGATGGTCCCGCAGGGCGCTGTCGGTGTCGGTGAAGATGACGCCCTTGGAAGCAAGCTCCTTGTGCAGGGAGTGATAGACCACCTCTGACTCGTACTGGGCGGCCACGCCGGCGAGGAACTTGCGCTCCGCCTGCGGCACACCCAACTTGTCGAAGGTGTTCTTGATGTCCGCCGGGACGTCGTCCCAGGTCTTGCCTTGCTTCTCGGTCGACTTGAGGTAGTAGTAAATGTTCTGGAAGTCGATCGTCGAGAGGTCGGCACCCCAGGTGGGCATTTCTTTCTTCTCCCAGATCTGGAGCGCGCGAAGCCGGAACTTGGTCATCCACTCCGGCTCGTTCTTCATCCACGAGATCTCCTTGACGACCTCGGGACTGAGCCCACGCTTCGCCTTGAAGACGTACTTCTCAGCGTCGAAGAAGCCGTACTTCTCCTTGTAGTTGTCGCCGACGTCGATCCGCGGGATAACGGTTGCCATTTAGTTTGCCTCCAGGGTCGCCGGTTCCTTAGCGGGTTCCTTGACCCATTCCGAATAGCCTTTTGCCTCCAGCCAGTCCGCCAGCTCGGGACCGCCCGAGCGGACGAATTCGCCGTGCACAAGGACGTGCACGTAATCGGGTTTGACGAATTTGAGTATGCGAGTGTAGTGCGTGATGATCAAGACCCCGAGTTCCGGCCCACGCATCCGGTTCACGGCGTCACTGACGAACTTGATGGAGTCGATGTCGAGGCCCGAATCCGTCTCATCGAGGATGGCTATCTCGGGCTTGAGGACAGCCATCTGCAGGATCTCGGCCCGCTTCTTCTCGCCGCCGGAAAAACCCTCGTTCACGTAGCGGCCGAGGAAGGAGTCGTCCATCCGCAGAACGCTCATCTCGCTTTTGAGCATCGCCCGAAATTCCTTGACGTTGATCGCCTTTGACTTGTCCTTGCCGTCATAGCCACGCTTGGCGTTGATAGCGGTCCGCAGGAAGTTCGACATCGTGATGCCGGGGACGACGATCGGGTACTGCAGCGCCAGGAACATGCCCAGCTTGGCTCGTTCCTCGGGCTGGAGCTTCAGGACGTCCTGCCCCTTGAAGAGGACCTCGCCCTCCAGGACCTTGTAGTTCGGATGCCCCATCAAGGTGTAGGAGAGCGTGCTCTTTCCTGAGCCGTTGGGGCCCATCACGGCATGCACCTCGCCCTTGTTCACGGACAGGGAAACCCCCTTCAGGATCTCGCGTCCTTCGACACTGACCCGAAGGTTCTTGATTTCGAAATCTGCCATCCCGTGATTCATTTTACCCGTGCCCTTTGAATTCAAATCGAGTTCACTCTTCATCGGCTGATTCCCCATCCAGTGCGACCCGAAGCGTGTTGACCGAGAGGGTTGCGCACTTCATCCGGGCCGGGCTGATCTGGATTCCCAGTTCTTCGAGGAGATCCTTGGTCGGAAAAGCCTTGAGATCGTGCACGGGCTTGCCGACGATCATGTCGGTCAGCATCGAGGCCGAAGCCTGGCTGATGGCGCATCCGCGGCCACGAAATCGGACATCTCCGAGCTTGCCATCGTCGAGCTTGAGATACAGCGTGATGACGTCACCGCACAGTGGGTTGTCACCCTCCTGGGTGATGTCCGCATCGGTCAACTCACCGAAGTGATGCGGGTTCTTGTAGTGCTCGAGAATTTGCTCCCGGTAGAGGTCGTCCATGGCCTTTAGCTGAACACCTTCTGCGCTTTCTGTATTGCATCGACCAGGTGGTCGACCTCGTCCTGGCGGTTGTAGATGTAGAAGCTCGCCCGGGTCGTCGCGGCCACCCCGAGTCGGTCCATCAGGGGCTGGGTGCAGTGATGCCCGGCGCGAACGGCGATCCCTTCGCGATCGACCAGCGTGGCGAGATCGTGGGGGTGGACGTTGGGGAGCGTGAAGGAGATGGCCCCACCGTGGATCTCCGGATCGCCCGGGCCATAGATGGTTATGCCGGGGATGTCCTGGAATTTCTCCAGGGCATAGTCGACCAGGGTTCGCTCGTGCGCGCGTACCTTCTCCATGCCGAACTGGCCGAGGTAATCGACGGCAGCGCCAAGGCCGATGCCTTCGGCCACGCTCGGCGTGCCCGCCTCGAACTTCCAGGGCAGGTCGTTCCAGGTCGCTTCTGTGAGCTTGACGCGCCGGATCATGTCGCCGCCAGCCAGAAATGGTGGCATCGCTTCCAGCAGGGAGCGCCGCGCCCAGAGCACACCTATCCCCGTCGGCCCGCACATCTTGTGGCCCGAAAAGGCATAGAAGTCGACACCCAGGTCCTGGACGTCGACCGGCATGTGGGGAACAGCTTGCGCGCCGTCGACCAGCACCAGCGCGCCGGCCCGGTGGGCCTTCTCTACGATCGCCTTGATCGGGTTGATGGTGCCGAGCGTGTTCGATTGATGGGTGATGGCGAGGAGGCGAACACCGTGCAGCTTGGCTTCCAGCTGGTCGAGTTGCAGCAAGCCCCGGTCATCGATACAGAGGAACTCGAGTTTGGCTCCAACCTCCTGGGCCAGCAGCTGCCAGGGAACGAGGTTGCTGTGGTGCTCCATCTCCGTCAGCAGGATGCGGTCGCCCTGGCGGACGTTCACCCTCCCCCAGCTGTAACGGACCAGGTTGATCGCCTCGGTGGTGTTCCGCGTGAAGATGATCTCCTTGGGGCTGCCGGCGTTGACGAAGGCGGCGACCCGCTGTCGCGCCGACTCATAGGCCGCGGTCGCCTCCTCGCTCAGGAGGTAGACGCCCCGATGAGGGTTGGCGTTGTAGCGCCGGTAGTAGTCGTCCATGACGTCGATGACAGCGGCCGGTTTCTGAGAGGTAGCCGCGCTATCGAGATAGATGAGCGGCTTGTCCTTGACCTTCCGGGCAAGGATGGGGAAATCGGCGCGCACCGCCTCGATGTCGAGTGTGCGAGTCTGGATCATGCCGGCTGTCCCTCCTTCATCAGGTCGGCGACGGTTACCGACTGGAGAGTGGCTGTGATCGTGCCCTGGAGTTGCTCCCAGAAGGCATGGGCCGAACATGGCGTGTCGGC
>Ga0207416_1004193_pt1 | contig 12834 bp, 10 predicted proteins | sample PaiPotPPM11metaG_FD_184107 | JGI IMG/M metagenome (GOLD analysis project Ga0207416, IMG submission 184107) | Iron sulfur acid spring bacterial and archeal communities from Banff, Canada, to study Microbial Dark Matter (Phase II) - Paint Pots PPM... ...
CTCCCGGACCCACCTGCGCCAGCGTTCCCGCGTTGGCAAAGAAGCCATTCTGTGAGAGGATAACCAGTACGACCAATGCCTGGCCGCCGATGCCCAATACTTCGTGTAAAGTGGTTGCTACCAGTCGGCCTTTCCTGGCGGGTAACACTCGCCACATGAATTGTGTCGCGAAAACCAGCACGCAGAGTCCCGTGTAGGCGATCATCAGCGAGGTAAAATCCAGCCGGGGGTACCATAACCAGATGGCGCCTGCCGCGCATCCCACCGGGAAAACCAGCAGTTCCGGTATGCGTTCTACGAGCAGGATCACCAGCGCAATCGCTGTGAAGCCGAGCATACAGTAGGCAATAGTCATCGACTGCGCCGCGCTACTTTGCGGCCAGAACGCGCTGAGCAGCGCCGCGAAGAACGCGGTCGCATACAGCGGTAAAGCGGAGAGCTTGCGGTGTGGACGACCGGTTGAAGCATATTCGCGCTGATAGAGACTGACGGCCATATCCAACGCGGCGGCGACAATCGCCACTACAAGAGGTCGGACGAGGTCGTTCAGGAACCCTGCTGAGACAATCAGCGACCATGTGGCGAAAAAAGGCGTTAGCCACGCGGGCAGGACCGAATCTTCGATGATGCCAATGGCGTAAGAGATGATGGCAAAGGCGAGTAAGGCGATAGCGGTTGCCTCGAGATGCTGCTGGGTGAAGCCAGTGTAACCCGTCAGAATGCCAGCCAGCAGAGCGAGGATGGCAAGCGGCACTGACCAGGCGTTGCCAGCAAAGCGGCGCATAACCACCGCCAATAGTGCTAACGCCGGTGTCAAAAAGAGGAAGGTCCAGAATGAATAGTTGGGGAGGAGCATTGCGCCGATAGCAAAGATGGTCGGCACAAAAAGCCACTTCGGGCGACGCTGGTAGAACAGCACGGCATAGCTTGCCGCAAAGTAGAAAAGCAGCAGCCTACCTGTTACATCCAGGTTTTCATAGAGACTCAACCCCAGCGTCATGAGCATCGTCAAAAGAGCGCTCACATCCAGCGGGTCGGCCCATACATCATCTCTACCCCGTCGCGCAAGAACCGCTCCTACCAGCAATGCTACCGATGCTCCCAGAAAAGACCAGACCGGATTCAAGTGCAGGGTCAGTATGGCAAGGCCGTGAGCATAAGTGAACAGGAATGCCGCGAGCAAGAGCAGCCAGCGCCAGGCAGCTTGTCTGGGAACTGCGTAAAAATGTGTTCTTTTGAAAGCGATACTGATTGTCAGCACGATACTGGCTGCCATAGCCGCCACTCCGGCGAATGTTTCCCATGTTGCCTGAAACGCTGCGCCCGGCGCGTATACCAGCATCACCAGTTGTAAGGGTACATCAGGTGAGACAATGAACGGCACCGCCACCACCAATCCCAGCGCCATCAAGTCAAGTTGTAGTTCGAGCGCTTCAACGGGTTGCAGGAGTTGCGCGGCGAGGCGGCTGATACTCCCGTAGAGCAGGGCCACCATAGTGAGTGCCAGTGCGTAGCCGGTAGCATCGAACTGCAAGGCATAGCAAGATGCCAGTGTACAAACCAGAAACAGCAGCGCCAGGGTGAGGATGCCGCGCGTGCGCCGGGCGAAGTAGAAGCCGCCAACACTCCACACGAGACGCAGCAGGGATAGGCATAGAATGGCATATCCAGCTTCAGTGGAGTGCCTCGTCATCCCGTCAAGCACAACCGAATACAGGGTGACTACTACCATACCGATCGTACCCATTATGACAAACACGTACATAAAAATGCGTACCGGCTGGCGCAAGATGGCTCGATTGCCGCCGAAAATGCGGCTCAGGCGGGGCGAGCGCGCTATGGATACCAGCGAGATCAAAGCCAGTATCATCAGCATACTCGGCCACCACCAGAAAGCCAGGCCGAGCGTGTTAGCAGTCGCCAGGTCAGCCACCGCCAGCGCAGCTATGCCGAAGTAAGCAAAAAGCGCGTAACGCTGGAAAAGCGCCAGCGTGGTATAGATGATGGCTCCGTAGATGGCGGAGAAAGCGATGAGAACGGGAACTGAGAGCGCGAGTTCGTTTCCTCCGACCAGGCGATACGCCGAAAAACCGACCAGGGGAACCAGCAGCGCGAAGATGATGGTATAAATGCTGGCGACGATACGAAACGACGCGAAACGATGTGTGACGATACCTGTGATACCAAAGACCGCGTGAACAACGAAGACCATCAGGAAGGCCAACAGAAGATTTGTCGTAGTTGCCACGAAACTGAGCGCGCCTACCAGGATCAGAAATGCCCCCAGCGAAGCAACGATGTTGATAGCCTGGTCTGCGAAGAACGATCTCCATGAGAAAACCTGGCGCGGCTCTCGCGCCGGAACAGGCGGCGCGGCAACTTCCGCTTCATCAGGCGTCTGTATCGAATAGACGACCGACGCGATCTTCACACTTGCTGGGGTCGCTGCCTCCGGTGCGCCGGTAGGTGTTAAGGCAGCAGCAGAAACCTTCTGTATGGTGCGCAGACGCTTCTGATAGCGTTGAAAAAGCTCAGCAACTTTCAACTGCGCCCCGCCATACGACATCGCCTGCTGTAAGCTGGCGAGCGCCGATGTTAGATACGCCTCTTCTTTGGACAGGCTGGCCGGATAATGACAATCGGGACAGTAATCATCTCTCTGTGGATCGACGAGCGACCCGCAATAATAACAACGAGATGCAGTGGTCTGGCTCATAGTATCCTCCCTGCGTATACTTGCTTCCTAATAAGGACAGGATGATAGGGCAAGTATACGCGGGGTTGTTTGCCAGGGTGAGTGTCAAATGACCCATTGTTACAGGTAATACTATGCTTATGCAGATATAGCCTCAGAAGTTTCTTTTTTCGCTAACTGCGCCATATGCCTGACACTCACATACTGCCAGATCAGAAACACTACTGTAATCACAAAAAGAAGTATCGCGCTGAATTCGTCGCCAAGGTCTGCTGCATCTCCTCTCTCTAACAAGAAGAAGGCAACGAGTTTCATTACCAGGGCAGCGGCGGTAAAGAGAACATGAACATTCTTCTCCATTTTTGTCATCGATTTGTCATCTGAATATGCGATAATCGAGAAGAAGGCAATTTATCGTTGAAGGGAAAGCAGGGGAAGCATCGCTATGCGCATCCTTGTAATCGAAGATAATCACCGGCTGAATAACTCGCTGGCATCCAGCCTCACCCACGAAGGCTATAGCGTCGATAGCGCCTACGATGGGCAGGAGGGGCAGGACTTTGCTGAGATGACCGCCTATGACCTGATCATCCTGGATATTTTGCTGCCCGTCAAAGACGGGTTGGAGGTCTGTCGCGACCTGCGCCGCCGCCGCGTTCATACCCCCATCTTGCTGCTGACCGCGCGTGATAGCGTCGATGACCGGGTCAAGGGCCTGGATTGCGGTGCCGACGATTACCTGGTGAAACCCTTTGCCATGCGTGAACTATTGGCACGCCTGCGCGCCCTGCTACGTCGCCAGCAGCCCTATAAAACTGGACGGTTGACCCTGGAAGACCTGGTAATCGATCCGGTCACGCACAGCGTTGAGCGAGAGGGACGACCGATTGATCTCACACCGAAAGAGTTCGCCCTGCTCGAATACTTGATGTACCATCCTAACCAGGTGGTCACACGCGAGATGATCGAGCAGCATATCTGGAACTACGACTTTGAATGCGAATCGAACGTAATTGATGTCTATGTCCGGCGGCTGCGGCGCAAAATCGATGCCCCGTTTGCGGTCAAATTGCTGGCAACCGTGCGGGGTGTCGGCTATCGCCTGCAACCGCCACCAGATCAAGGGTGATCCATGAAACGAGCGGCACAGCATCACTTCCATGTTTCCCTGACGTCGAGTGTGCGAACACGCCTGACCCTCTGGTACCTGGCCGTGATGGCGCTTATCATCATCCTCTTTGATGGCGGTCTCTATGCTTCCCAGGCCTTCCTGAATTCCGATGCAGCCGAGAGCAGGCTGGAGACACAGTTGTACCAGGACAGCCAGCGCTTTGAGCAGACCTACAGGCAGGCTTTGCTGGCTAGCCAGAAACCCACCACACTCCATCTCAACCTGTCCTCACAGGAGATGGTACTGCTGCTGCGCCCCGATGGAAGCGTCCTGGATTCACGCGGCCCCCTGACAGGCAGCCTGGTCCAGCAACTACAGACCAGGGCTGGGCAGGACTCGGAAATCATCGACCTCGCCGTTCCCCAGAATCACACTCATAGCTGGTGGGGCTGGAATGATACCTATCGCGTGCTGATTACGCCTGTACTGAACCAGAATACGCGCGTCGCCAATCTCCTGGTGGGGTTGCCACGCCCGCACACTTTCTCCTTAGTGGCGGTCTGGATCATTCATGGTATTCTGGCTCTGCTGCTTGCGGCCATCGGCGGCTACTGGCTGGCTGGCAAAGTACTGCGACCTGTGAAGATGATTACCCGTACTGCCAACGAGATCAGCGCCAGCGATCTGCGTCGCCGCCTGCATTTGCAACGCAAAGACGAATTCGGCGAACTGGCTGCCACCTTTGATCAAATGCTGGCGCGCCTTGAGGCCGCCTTCAAACGCCAGGCGCAATTCACCGCCGATGCCAGTCACGAACTGCGCACACCGCTCACGATTATCGACCTGGAGATCAACCGGGCGCTCACCCAGCTCGATCACCTGGAAGACTACCGCTCTGTACTGGAGCTAATCCGGGCCGAGAATGAGCAAATGACAACCATTGTCAACAGCCTGCTCTTCCTGGCGCGGGCCGATACCGGACAGATGACGCTGGACTGGCAAGAGGTCGATCTGGGCGATATCGCCCTCGCCAGTGTTGAACGCCTGCTCCCATTGGCCCGCCAGAGCCAGGTGGCACTGGCAACCGGCGACCTGCCGGAAGTGCTGGTGCGCGGCGATCCACGGTACCTGGGTCAGATGCTGACCAATCTGATCGAGAATGGCATTAAATATACCAGCGGCATCGGGAAGCGTGTATCCGTGGAACTGACTACCGAACAGCAGCGCTGGGGCGTCGTGCGCGTGCAGGATGACGGCCCCGGCATCCCAGAAGAATACCTGCCCTGGCTGTTTGAGCGCTTCTATCGCATAGATAAGGCGCGCTCGCGCAAGCAAAAAGCGACTGTGCAAGGCACAGAGCCGGGCGGCAGTGGGCTGGGCCTCTCGATTGTACAGTGGATTGTCCAGGCCCACGGCGGCGAGATACGTGTAGAGAGCAAAATCGGAGCTGGCTCGCTCTTTGAAGTGCGCCTGCCGTTGCTGCATAAGACCGGGGAATGAACAATTGATGACAGATCGATGACAAAACTCGCTGGCAATGTTCATGTTCCTGTCATGTTCACTGAATATACTTGAAGCACAAACCCAAATTGTGAGTTTGCTGACCCAACTAACGAAAGTAATTTAGAATACACTGGCAGACCCCGAGGGTAACTTCGGGGCCTGTCCCGCCTTTTAGAAAGGATTACGATAGCTTGAGATCTCTCACCGAGCCATTAGTTAGCAACGGGTATACACTGGAAATGACACCGGAGAGACTGGGCTGGCTTGAGCCGACCGATGCGCGCCTCCCACTACAACAGCTGAGGGAAAAATTTAGACAGAATGGCTATCTCTGGCTGAAAGGATTCTTTGAGCGAGATGTCATTCTGGACTTCCACCGTTTCTTCTTCGAGAACATCATTTCTGGAGCGAAAAGCTTCTTTGAGATCATCGCTTCTCAAGAGTACGAAGAGTTCTGCACCATGCCCCGTCTCTGGAACTTCTACCATGAGTTTCTGGGTGGGCAACCCTACCTGCATAAGCGCAAGATCATACGCTTCACCCAACCTGGCGAAGACCACTGCACAGGTGGACACTACGACCTGATCTACCTGCGCGCAGGAGCCGACAAATTCTGCACCAGCTGGATACCGCTGGGTGATACCCCGGTTGAAATGGGAGGCTTGATCTACCTGGAACATTCAAACGCGGTAGGACGCCAGATGGAGGCCGAGTTTCGCGTGAAGAACGCCGATCTTCCTCCCGAAGAACACATCAGCGCCTTCAACCGCAACATGCGCGAGAACGGCTGGATCAGCACGAATCTTGTGGAAATGGCCGATCGCTTCAAGAGCCGCTGGCTGATCGCCGACTATGAGGCCGGTGATATGGTGATTCACAGTCCCTTTATGATCCATGCCGCCACCTTGAACCGCGATCCCCAGGAGCGAGCGAGACTGTCCACCGATATCCGCTACCAGCGTGCCGATGACCCGATCGACCCGCGCTGGGCCAAAAACTGGACCTTCGGTGACAATTTATAGAGGAGAGCATCTTTGCTGCCACTGATTTATACAAACGCGGGAGCAGCCGGAATTTTTCTGGCTGCTTGCTGTATCTGGAATGTACCAGAAGTGGTTGGCGCACTCAGGCAAAGGGCGAAGGTCTCCAGAAAGGAAGCATCGGTACAGGATCATAGCTCGCTGGGCATCCTGATCGGGCTACAATGGGTCGGCCTCGCTTTGAATTTCTTGCTCGCCGGATTGTTTCAGATAGCAGCTCTACCCTGGCATCGAACAGCACTCTTTGCTCTAGGGATACTCTTGATCCTCCTCGGTGTCGCTCTGCGCTGGTACGCCATCTGGACGCTGGGGCGCTACTTTACCCGTGATGTCGCAGTGTCGGAGGGTCAGCAGGTAGTGGAAATTGGCCCCTACCGCACTATTCGCCATCCGGCCTATAGTGGTACGTTCTTGACCATGCTGGGGGTGGGTCTCGCCGTGACCAACTGGGCCAGCCTGCTCGCCTTGCTCACATGCGTGCTGCTGGGACACCTGTACCGCGTCCGCGTCGAGGAGAAGGCGCTCATCCAGACCATCGGCCAGCCGTATGTTGAATACATGCATCGCACCAGGCGCTTTATTCCCTTTGTGTTCTGATAGCGCGGCAGGAGTGAACAATGATAATCTTCTTGATTCTGTTTCTTCTTATTCCTCTTCTATGGATAACAGGCTTTCTCGTTGTCACGGATTTTTCTGTTCCTGTAAAAGATGCAAAGCAGTTTCGCCATGTACTCGTTATTTTTCCTCATGCCGATGATGAGGCTATCATGTGCGGGGGAACACTGCATCGTTTCTCGGCAAGAGGCAGCGCCGTGACGTTGGTTGTGCTTACCAGAGGAGAAAGAGGAACTTACAATGCCATAAGCAGTGCAAGCCTCAAAGAGATTCGCACGAAAGAAGCCAGGGCAGTGGCTGCCACCCTAGGCATCTCCAAACTCATCCAGGAGGACTTTGGCGATGGCGAATTGCACGGAAAAAAGCAAGAGCTGAGTATGTTCATTCATGCCCTCATCGACCAGGAAAAACCTGATCTTCTTCTCACCTACGATCTCGCCGGGCTTTATGGACACGCAGATCATATCGCCTGTTCTGAGATCATCACCGAACTAAAAAAAACCAGCTTTCATGAAATTCCTTTATGGTATGTGACGTTCCCCAGAAGAGTGCTTGCAAGAGTCAAGTCATCTACACATGTGGTTACGGACCAACAGTTTCAAGAGAAACAGGCTCTCCCCACCCATAAACTCTTCATAGGAGCCAGCGTGTTTCCAAAGATCAAAGCGTGGTACACATATAAGAGCCAGCGAGCTGCTCTAAAAGAGGGAACAACGAAACTGCTGCCCTTCTGGTTTTTCTTATCCATGGTGCTTTTTGAATATTTTGCCGACGTGAAGTAAGCCTGTGTTCAAAGGAGGGTATTTATGAAGAAATCAGAGAAAGTCTCACGGAAGGCCATGCGAACCATTGCTCCTGGTCTTGGTGCCGCAAGCATTTTGACGATACCGCTCCTATCAGAAGTTCGGCTGAAGCGGGCAGCACAACCCCTGACAGATGCGTGGCAGCGTCAGCCCATCGAACCGCGTGATTCCACGCAGCTCGGCATTAGCTTTCGCCCACCGCAAGTTGCCGCGCTTGGATTAGATATGCGGACCACCCTGCAATCATTGCTCGGCTACCCGTTTCAACTGATTCGCTTTGGAGCCTACTGGAATCGTATAGAACCCGAACCGGGTATATTCAATACCGGTGAACTTGATTGGCAGATCGATGCCGCCGAACGAGCAGGAAAGCAGATTATTCTATGTATCGGCCCCCTGAAAACCTTTAGCTATCCCGAGTTCTTTGTGCCAGCGCACCGGCTCAGGCAACCTTTCCCCGAACATACCCTCATCAAACCATCCGCTTACCCATCACTGCTGACAGCCGCGACGGAATTCATCACTCGCCTGGTGGAGCGGTATAAACATCGTCAAGGGATAGTCGCCTGGCAACTGGAACATGAAGCCGTTGATCCTTTGGGGGTAGAACATAGCTGGCGGTTGGATGTGGCCTTTGTCGAAAAAGAAGTGGAAGCGCTCAGAAAAGCCGATCCCAGCAGGCCAGTCATGATGAACGGCTTTTTGCCCACCTCTTTGCCCGTGCGTCTCTCTCAATGGTGGCGGACGCGCGATCAAGGCGACTCACTCACGGTTGCGCAACGCCTGGCAGATATTGTCGGCATCGATTATTACCCGCGTCACGCGCTGATGACCATTGGCTCAAGAACACTGTACCTGGATGGCAGCAAGCGTCCCTGGCAACAGGGCAGACGGAAACAGTTGTTCGCTCGCACCCGCACCCATGGACAAAAACTGATGGTTGCTGAGGGACAGGCAGAGCCGTGGGAGACGGTCACAACTCCACCCAATCCATCCGGGCAGGGCATGTACAGTTGTTTGCCGGAGCAAATCATCATCAACTATAACACCTGTATGCGCTGGTCCCAACCAGAAGTTCCTTTATATGCATACCTCTTCTGGGGAGCAGAGTATTGGATGCTGCGCAAGCAACACGCTGACTCCAGCTATCTCCAGGCATTTGCTCGCATTTTGGAACATGCCTGACAGCGTTTTTTACACCGCCAGGCATGTTCGAGAATGACTCATTATCTCTCGATCACTATCTCGCCGTTCTTTAGAAACAGCACATCATCCACCCAGACCTCACCTCGCTGGCGCAGATCGCACACCATGTCCCAGTGCAGCGCCGACGAGTTGAGGCCGCCCGTTTCAGGATAACTCTGGCCCAGCGCGAGATGTACCGTGCCGCCCAGCTTCTCATCGAAAAGTGTGTTCTTGATGCCGCGCGTCATGCGAGCGTTATTGCCGAAGGCGAACTCGCCCAGATAGCGCGCCCCCGCGTCCAGTTCCAGCATCGCATCGAGGAAAGCCTGCCCCTGCCGCGCGCTGGCCTCCATAACCTTGCCCTCGCGGAACACCAGCCGCACTCCTTCGATGGCATGTCCTTCATAGGATGCCGGAATATCAAAGGTAATCACGCCGTTGGCGCTGTCCTCAACCGGCCCGGTGAAGAATTCGCCGCTGGGGAAGTTGCGTTTGCCATCACTATTGATGAACACACGGTCTTTGATGGAAAGGGTAAGGTCCGTGCCATCGCCCCGAATATGCACCGTGCGGCGTCCTTTCAGCCAATCGACCAGGCGCTGCTGCTGTGCGGAGATTTCTTGCCAGCGCGCAATAGGATCGGGGTCATTCAGGAAGCAGGCATCGAAGACAAATTCCTCAAACTCACTCAGCGACATTTCTGCGTCCTGCGCATACGCCTGGGTGGGGTAGAGGGTCAGCGACCAGCGAAACTTGCCCGCCTGTTCGCGTTTGCGCCGCGTGTTTCGCAGAGCAGCACTGGCCTGTCGCCGCAGCGCCAGCCGCGCCGGATCAATATTACTCAGCGCTTTCGTGTTGCCTTTAGAGCCGATGGTAAGCTGCGCGTCCACGTACTCTGTCATCGCCACCAGCACAGGATTGACCGTCTCAAGCTGGCTCTCATTGCCCTCGCGCAGGAGAATCTCTTCCAGGCTTTCCATCTCGAGAAGTGGCAGTGGAAACGCCCCCACACGCACGACTTCTCGATAAACGGCCTCTACCAGTGGAGCGGCCAGCGGCGTGGCGAGAATGGCGACAGTCTCACCCGCTTTGACGTACAAACAATAGTGGACGAGCGCGTGCGCCCACCGTTCAATACGAATGTCTTGCATATACATGTCTTTCTAAGTCAAGTAAAGAATCAAAAGTATATCCTCTATAACGAAGCATCAGCGTTCCAGGTAAACTTTGTTACCCCCTCGCGTCCCGCTGTCATCCCGAGCGCAGCGAAGGATCTCGCGCCGGCCAGGATACAGATCCTTCGCTGCGCTCGGGATGATAGCGGGCGAGTGGGGTTATTATTTACCATCCGTCACTCTTCGCAGTTAAAACATTCAGGCAAGTACAAACGTAAAGATAAGAGGAGAGGAATTGAGGATTTGATGCGATCATGAGAAGGTCGTATACAACGGAAGGAAATAGAGGAATGATTCAACATAAACAGAGCAGGTGGTTATGGCTCAGGCGCGGCATCCTGGGCATGATCGCCGTATTCTGCATCGTACTGATAAGCGCGTGTGGCGGCGGCAATAACACCGTACACGTGTATGATAATGCCGGTGTGCTAAATCAAAATAGAGTGCAGAACGAGGCATCATCTTTGCCCAGTTCGATAGACATCTATACGGTCAACACCTTTACCGGGTCAAAGACAGCGTTTGATCAGACGACGCTGAGCAAGCTGGGCAACAATCCGAATTTAATCGTTGAGGCGATTGACACGGTGCATCATCACATGGCGATTGTGCGCGGCTCCAATGTGTCCCTCTCCAGTAGTCAGATTCAATCGGCCATCAGCGCCTTTGCCAGCAACTACGGCAATGGCGATTATACCGGCGCAACCATTGCCAGCATCGATTCGATGCGCAATTCGCTGGGAACAGGCGGAGCGGGTGTCGGTCTCGGCTTTCTGCTCATCCCTATCCTGGTAATCGTGGGCATCTTCTTGCTGTTTGGAGTTTTTATGCGCCGGAGGAGATTTGGCGGCTACCGGACCTCCGCGCCGATGGGTGTACCCTACCAGCAGCCCTATAACCAGCCCCCCTATAATCAACCATATCCGCCTGGTTATAACCAGGGTCCCGGCATGAACCCCTGGGTAGCCGGTGGAATTGGCGCCGCGGCAGGTGGACTCATCGGCTATGAACTGGGTAAAGAGACTGGCGAGAACCAGGGGAACCAGCAAGACCAGGGCGACGGCGGCTGGGCCGGAGGTAGCGGCGATTTTGGCGGAAACAATGGAGGAGACTCCGGCGGAGGAGGCAGCGGAGATTTTGGGGGCGGTGGAGGTGGAGACTTCGGCGGCGGCGGTGGCGGCGGTGATTTTGGTGGTGGAGGCAGTGGGAATTTCTGAACTTGACGGTCTGGGTAACCATACCCCGCGATAGACTGCTTACAAAGCTCATCCCCTGATCCTCATTCATGAGATAGAGGATCAGGGGATTTTCCTGTTGAAGCATTTTCACGCATAGCCCAGCTACATGCCCAATCTTGCAGCGGAGCCAGCGCCTGGAGAAGTGCTTTCCCTTCGCTCGTCAATCGAAGCTGGTTGAGTCGTCGCGAACTGAACCATTTTATCTGCCAGCCGTAGCAAGGCTTCGCGCAATTCCAGTGGCTCATGAATAACGAACGGTAGATTCAGCGACATGAGATAGCGTGCGTACCCTTCAATATCTTCATACTGAGACTGGAATATGACGCCGGTTGGCGTTGCTGTCAGCGTTCCATAAGATGCAGGAACCTTCTGCTGCAAAGTATACAGCGGAGCTTGAAACTCCACTTCGATGTGCCAACCTTCTGTTTGTTGATTACGCATCACGTAGGCCCGGCAATCAAAATCTTCTGGTCTCTCGAAAGGTTCCGTAAGCGCCTGTAATTGCTGGATACGATCCAGGCGAAATGTGCGGTGATCTTGCCGCAGGCAGCAGTACCCGACCAGGTACCAGCGTCCGTTCCATCCCACTATGCCGTATGGTTCAACCTTGCGGTGTGTCACCCGGTCAAGATGTGAGCGATAGTCTATAGCAACCCGTTGTTGCTGCCCGATGGCTTCGCTTAGAGCAATCAGCAGAGAAACGTCAGGGCGTGTCTCCTGCTGGGGAGAAAAGAAAAACAGGTGAGAGGACATAGCTTGCAGGCGTTCCTTTGCCCGTAGGGGAAGCACGCGCGAAACTTTGGCGAGCGCTCCTTCTACGGCCACCGGTGACTGTCCGATCTCCAGCCACGACGTACCGAGCAGGCCCAGCATGATCGCTGTGGCTTCCTCTTCTGTAAACAACAGTGGCGGCAGTTTAAAGCCTGGACGCAGCCGGTACCCTCCAAGTCGGCCGATATTGGCCTCGACCGGAATGCCAACATCCTGAAGATGCGTGATGTAGCGGCGCACCGTGCGCACATCCATCTCCAGGCGCGTAGCTAACTCTGGCCCACTGATGGACGGCCTGGACTGAAGCAATTCGAGTACCGTAAGCACACGACTGGTTGGATGATACATGATGATCCCCTCTGTTTTCGCTTTTTATAAGAAATATCTTTGAAACGAGGGCTGATTCTGTCCTCCTTCAATGATATACTCCAAATATGAAGTAAGTCAAGCGAATGAAAGGGGAAAGACATTGAATACCGCATCCACGACTTTCGCAAAACAGAACCAGCCGCGCCTGCGCGGTTTTGCGCTCGTTTCCGTCATAACCGCCCTGATGTTGGCACTTTTATTAGAGGCGCTCGACCAGACTATTGTGGGTACCGCTATGCCGCGCATCATCGCCCAGTTGCACGGCCTTGATCGCTATAGCTGGGTCGTGACGGCCTATATCCTTGCCTCGATGACCATGATCCCCATCG
>Ga0207416_1004194_pt1 | contig 12833 bp, 10 predicted proteins | sample PaiPotPPM11metaG_FD_184107 | JGI IMG/M metagenome (GOLD analysis project Ga0207416, IMG submission 184107) | Iron sulfur acid spring bacterial and archeal communities from Banff, Canada, to study Microbial Dark Matter (Phase II) - Paint Pots PPM... ...
ATCGAACTGTCACAACTCCAACGCACGCTCCTCGAGCTGCTGGGCGTGCCCCTCGAGGCCTACCAATAGGCCTCCAAGGGCCTCGGGAAAATCGCGAAACTCCGCCTCGCGACCTGCGGAATGTCGGATCTAATGCCTTGTAAATATGATTTTCATCCCCCAACTCCAGGGTGAGATCGAACAAGAGTGGATCGGCGAGAAGCTCCAATTTGCGCAAGTACTCATCGCTTGGGTAACGGTCAAAGTCCCGGCCCCCCGGCATCCTCGTGTACCAGATGGGTTCCCGATGATGCATGATTTCTCGGTGGCTGATGGAAGCGAACACTTGTGGGCCATTGAACAAGCGCAACTGGCATAATGCCTGCCCAGGGCGGACGATCACATCAAAGGATTGAGGGATCACTAGCACGTACAGAGGGCCTCGGTAATTCGCCTGGATCACGTCGTACTCAATCGGTTGGTCTGTCAGAACTCTTGTCATCACATCAAGACGCCCTATCGAACTCTTACCCGTGGCGCGGCCGCTGATGTTGCTGTCCTCCGGGAAATTGAGGACCTCGCGTAGCCGAAATAGGTAAGCCCCTGGATGTCGCAATACGAATGCGCCGTCGGTCAGTGGGTACTCCGTCATGTCATCTCTGACGCTTTGGAGATGAAGATCCTTCAACCGGAACGCGAATGGCGCAACCCAGGCTTCGTCGCTGATAGTGAGATCGAGAGCAGAGGCATCCAACTGTGAAGGATCCCCTCGGATCCATCCGAGATCAATACACCGCCTCAATTGGTGAGAAGCGAGAACGCCAGGTGGGCAACGAAGTGGCATGGTGCCTCCCGCTTCAAGGTGCGTCCTGCTTGTACGTAGTCAGTTAAGGGCAATCGAGCAGCAATTCGTTTCGTGGACGACTCTTCCCGCTGTCGCGAGCGATCCGCGTGGTGCTGCGTGGCGCCAGTCCACTCGATGGTCCACTTTTCAGCCACTGTTGCTCAGCCCCTTAGCAGACCGGGAGCGGCTGCGTTCCTTGGTGCCACAAATGCTTCGACGTGTGGTCCGAACAACACCGGGCAAGGGGTGAAGCCCGCCGTTTAGTTACGCGCGACATAGCAGGGTCCTGCCGAACAGTGCCCCGAGGAATAGCCTCATCGGCGCAGCGCCTGCCGCTCCCGCTTGAACGCCACGCCCTTGGCGGCGACGGCGAGGATAACGGAGAGCCGGTCGAGATCTCGATTACGGATCGCATCGCGCAGGCCGTACTCCGGGTCGGCCGCCGCCTCCAGGATAACGGCCTCGTCCCAATCCACGAGGGCCAGCACGATCTCCCGCCGTGCGTCCGGGTTATCGGGCAACCACTTTGTCATCGCTGCGCCGACCCGGACGGAGAGCAGGTCGGTCGTACTGAGAGGGTTGTCTGCTACGAACTGCCCGATCTTCTGCAACAACCACTTCTCCCGCGATAGGCCTAACGTGTGCAGCAGCCTCTGGAGACGATCGAGCTTCCCATCGTCGATCAAGGCACCAAGGCGTTTCAGCGCCGCAGGACGACGTTTCGCAACCGGGGCCACTTTCAGCTTGACGGTCAGGCCTTTCGTTCCATCGCTCGTGATTGCCTGATTGATGGTGAATTCGATCCAATTCTGAACGCTACGCCCCTCGCGATTTAGAATGAACGAGAACTGGAGCCAGACCGATCGCGGCATTCTAAGGGGGATCGATTTTCGCGGCATGCTGAGAGTTTACCGGGGACCATCGGTCCACAGAAGGCATCCCAATATCTCTGGATTGGAATTCGGATAAACGGCCGTCCCAGTCCGTCAGACTTCACGATGCCCAGTATGACATGGAAAGAGAGGCTGAAACGGGGCTGGCGATCCTCGCGGACCATCCCATGATCCTCCACCGGAACGGCCGTTACGCAGATCGCGGCGGAAGATCGAGCGACTGGCTACAAACGATAGCTGTGTTTCCGGCGACCGGACGGGACATTGATCATATCACGGGCTAATCCGACGACAACTCGAGCCGCAAATCTGCTTCGAAGCCTCGCAGTTGCGCTCTGAAGCGCCGCCTGTAACTCCTCTTCGGCAACGGCAGCCGACGCGCCGCTCGGACTTTCTTTATGGTCTCGCGACCCACTCCAGTCTTGTTCTCTATCTCTGCGATCGTCGGCGCGATTCGTCCTTGGGGCTGCGCGTAATCTTCCCGACTACGGGGGCGCCTGGCTTCTAGGTTTTCGGGACTGTAGCTCCGTCGGCGCTCGCGTAGCAATCTCTCGCCCTCGCGGAGTTGCTTCTCGGTGTACTTCCGGCGGCGGCCGCCAGTATAACCCATTACCACGGAGAGTGCATCGCGCGCGGCTTTCATGGCCGCCTGGAACCGGTACACACGCCCCAGCCCCCAGCCAACCTGTTTGGCGATCTCTGCTGGCTTCGTACGCCGCAGGAAGTACCACGCCACCGTAGCACGGGCGCAGAGCGCCGCCGACACACCCGGCTCGTCGCTCTTCGCCAACCGGCTCAACTCATGCGGGGCGAGCGAGCCATAGATCCAGCGCCGCCTCTTTCTCGAGTACCATAGCGCCCCGTGCGCCATCGATTCCAGTCTAACGGCCAAGGGTTTTTTGTCAACTTTTTACCTACTCGAAAAGCCGATCAGCGACACTCATAGTCGGACGGCATAGGTGTGATGAGAAACCGTCTCATCTCATGTTGTTGACATCGCTTTCGGGAGCGCGGGAATGACGGATAAACAAGTCATCGGAGCTAGATCGGGCTGGCGAACGGGCCACATCGACGACATCGCCCTCGATGCGGCCTCCAATAATATTATCGCAGTCGTAGGTGCCCAAGTTCGTCAAGACACAGTCGCTCAGCCCGACACCAAGACGTTGGGCGAAGAGGAATCGACCGATGCCTAATCCCGCTGAGTTTTCCGACTGGTGCCGTCGGATCGGCCTGCCCCCAGAGGGGCAACGACTCATTGACCAGATCCGCTCGTCCCCACCGTCGCGGCGTGTCCGGAGCGGCAGCCACAACGTCCCGGGGCGCGCTCCGAGTAACAAGACGGGCCTGACCGTTCGGTGCCAGCGTCCCGCACGAAGCGATCGCGACATCGCGGCTCACTTGAGGGGTGTGGCCGGCGATGACTAAGAAAAGAGGGCGTCTCGACGCCATCGATCCGTCGGGTTGGCTGGTCCGCCTGAAGCAACCGGATGGAACTGAGCACGAAATGTCGCTCTTCAGCGTCCGGCGCGAGGACGTACTAGCAGCCGTGCCCTGGCGCGCGTTCCGCCCGCACCGGGGCCAGCCCCATTATTCGGGCGTGTACTGGTCCTCGACAACCCGGGACCACGTTCCCTATGAAAGTCGCCATGAGATGGGAAGAGTCATCCTGGCTGACTTCGACCGTGCCGTGGTCGATATCAAAGCTCAGCCCTTCCTCTTAATGGGCCGCGACGAGCATGGCCGGCGGCGCCGGCATGTTCCGGACTTCTTCCTGGCATTGGCCGATCAAACATCCACGCTCGTGAACGTGAAGACGGCAGCCCGATTAACCGATCCGTCATGGTCGGACGACATCGCGTCAGACCATCTACCGTCGCATGCGACTCGGGGGATGAACATGTTGGCCACTCGATCAGCGCACCAGCAGCATGGCGAACGCCTCACGCCGACACGGTCTCCGGCGGTCACGTTGAGGCGGCACGACGGAACAGAATTCAGGCTTGCCCTGTCCCAGGTCCGGGGCGAGGACGTGCTCGGCGCGGCGCCATGGCGCACCCTACGTCAGTACCCCGGCCAGCGGCACATCTCCGGTCTCTACTGGTCCGCGAAGATGAGGGGGCTTGTCCCGTATGAAAGCCGCAAGGAGCTGTTCAGAGAAATCCTCGCGGATTTCGATCGCAACGTCGTGGGGATGGCCGCCCAGCCGTTTCTCCTGACCGGCCCGGCACCCGATCGCCGACGCGACCGCCGGCATGTGCCCGATCTGTTCCTCGCACTTGCCGATGGGACATACACGGTCGTGAACGTGAAACCGCAACACATTCTGGCCGACCCGAGGGTCGCCGCAACCCTGGACTGGGCGAACGCCGAATTTGCCGCGAACGGCTGGCGCACCGAGGTCTGGACCGGCGAGAATCCCGTCGTGGTCTCCAATGTCCGGTTCCTGTCGGCGTGCCGCCGCTCGTGGCTCTTCGACAAGCGCGAACTCGAGATCGCGCAGCGGGAAGTGCGACCTGGTGATCTCGTCGGCGAGGCCGAGTCCCGTCTCCGCGCGCTCGGCATCGCAAGGCCCCGCCCCCTGCTGTTGCACCTCCTGTGGATTGGGGCCCTGGAGGCCGACCTGACGCAATCGCTCGATGTCACGACGCGATTGGAGCGAACTGCATGGACGGCGTGAGGGTACGGCTCAAGGTGGGTGCCATCGCCGCGTACGAGGGCGAAGAGTGGGAAATTCACGAGGTCAGCGCGGAGTCGGTCGCGATGCACGTTCGCGCGGGGGCGCGCCTCGGTGAAACGACGTCGGTCGCCATCACGGAACTCCTCTCCAGGGGCAGGCTCCTGGTCGACCAGCCCGCCGCGACACCGGCGATCGGTCCGTTCCTCGAGACCCTTTCCGACGAGGAACGGCGGCAGTTGGAGCAGCGCCGTGCCGACGTGCTGGAAGTGCTGACAGGTTACCGCTCAGGTCGGCCTGATCAATCATCATCCGACGAACCGAAGGTCCAGTACTCACGCGCCCGGAGCAAACGGGAGCGCATCCAGGCAAAGGTCGCCGAGATCAATGGTCGCGGCGTGCGCGTGAGCGTTCGGACGTTCCGCCGGTGGGTGGAGAACTATCCTCGCCTGAAGGATGTGGCCCTCCTGGATCGTCGGCAACTCCGCATGTCGGATCCGCTGGCCGGCATTGACGACCGGTGGACGACAATGGTGCGGACGGTGCTCGCGGCCGAGGTAAGGTCGAGCCGGCGGAGCGTCGTCGTGATCCTCGACGAAGTGGAGCGGCGCTTGAAGGAGGCGGCACCCGACCTCGGTGTCGTGCCGATCCCGAAGATGAGGAAGGCGCGCCGGGCCCTCGCCGCTATCGCGAAGGGGACAAACGCCTACAACGGCAGCACCAAGGGGAAACGCAGCATCGCCAACCGTCCCCCGACGCCGTATGGCCGCCTGCGTGCGCTGTGGCCCGGTCACTATCTGCTGGTCGATACGACGCGGCTCAACGTGTTCGCGATGGTCCCCGTGATGTTGCGCTGGATGCAGGTGGAATTGTCGGTCGCCATGGACCTGTTCAGCCGGTGCATCGTCGCGGTCCGCCTCACGCCGGTCTCTACAAAGGCGATCGATGTCGCGCACCTTCTCTACGAGTCCTTCTGCCCGGATTCAAAGGCAAGACAGGGCGGGGGACTCCTTCCGTACACCGGCCTCTCCTCCGCCATCTTCTGCGACCCGGACAAACTCACCGATCGGCCGGGGTTGCCTGCCATCGCAACCGACACCATCATCGTCGATCACGGCAAGATCTACGAGTCGGCCCACGTGCGAAGCGTCTGCGCGAAGCTGGGCATCAGCATCCAACCGGCGCGGCCATGGCAGCCCACCGACAAAGCCCATCTCGAGAGGTTTTTCCGCACGATCGAGGGCCTGCTGCAACGGCTGCCCGGATACAAAGGGGCCGATGTATATGGCCGCGGACACCGCGTCGAGGATGAGGCCTACTATTACTTCAACGAACTCGGCCAGATTATTCGGGAGTGGATCGCTGAAGAGTATCACAAGAGACCGCATGCGGGCTTGATCGAGCCCGCCTTTCCCGGCCTCGCGATGAGCCCGCTCGACATGCTGCGAATGGGCGTGACACGCGCAGGCGGGATCGTCGTGCCGGCGCGGCCCGACTTGGCGTACGATTTTCTCCCGACCGCGTGGGGCAAGATTCAGCACTACGGCGTCGACGTCAACAAGCTCAAGTACGACGGACCGGGCCTCGAGCCGTGGCGCAGGCGCGAGAGTCCGTTTCCGAATGAGAAGTTTCCGTTCCGGTTCGATCCCGACGACATTTCCCGCATCTTTTTCCAGGACCCCGAAACACTCGCGTGGCACGAGTTGCGGTGGATTCACGCACCCACAGAACCCACACCTTTCAGCCTGGAAGTGTGGGAACACGCCCGCCGGCTCGCCCGCGAGACGGACCGGTTCAAGAACCCGGAGCGCACCCTGTTCAAGCTCCTTGAACGATGGAACGCCGGCCTGACGGGCAACCGCGCCGAGCGCCGCATGGCACTTCGTCGGTCCGAACTGTACGCCAGGCGATACCCGCAGGTGGCCGGCAAGCCGGACGGCACCGGGGCTGCGGCTACGATTCTTGCCCGTATCGCCGACCCGGACACCACCCCGGCGGCAGCGCGACCCGCCGCGGGCGGGGATGATGACCGGCCCGATGAGCTCGACACCGAGACACTGGAGGACATCGAGCACTTCTACGACGATGCGATGGAGGTCGTCCATGAGCGCGATTGAGCATCTGGAGCATCACTACAGTCTGTCTCTGAAGGAAGGGTGGTTCCAGCGCGCCGACGATTCGGCCTCACCACGAAAACCACCACAACAGCTCACCCTTGATCAATTGGGCCGGCTCACGAAGGATGAACGCCTGCAGTACGATGACGCGCGGCTTGTGTGGCACGCCAATCTCGGGCCGTACTTTACGCCGCAGATGGAGGCGGCTCTGGAGACGATCGACGAGATCGTTGAGACGAACCGTCAGGACGGTGACCGTCTGAAGACCGCGGCGGCACTGGACGCCGCGGCCGGGATCGGGAAGACCACGCTTTCGATTGCGGCCGGTGTGCGGTTTCATCATCGCCAGATCGCAATGTACGGACCCGTGACGTCACAAGGGCACCAGCGCGTGCCGGTGATCTACCTGCCGCTCATGTCGGCGACCACGCCGAGGAGCGTCAGCGCCATGACATGCCGTTTCCTGGCGCTGCCCGGGACCGATCGCGGCAACGCGATGTACTTAGCGAACCGGGCCGCCGACGCCACTCTGGCGTGCGAGACACGCCTGTTCATCATCGACGAAGCCAATTTCATCGACCTGACACGTAAAGACGGACGGGACATCGCCAACCATTTCAAGTGGCTCCAAGATCAGTTTCCTGTGACATTCTTCTTCGTCGGCGTCGGGCTGCAGGAGAAGGGACTGTTTTCAGAGGGCGACACCAAGAGCAAGGAACTGGCGCAGACCGGCCGGAGGTGGACGCGGATACCCTTGGACCCGTTCGAAATCACGTCGGAGAAAGGCCGAAGAATCTGGCGCAGATTGCTCAAGGCCATCGAGCGGGATCTCGTGCTGGCACGGAAGCACCCGGGAATGCTGGCCGACGATCTCGCGGACTATCTCTACGCCCGCTCCAGCGGGCACTTCGGGTCGCTCATGACGCTGATCGGACGCGGGTGCCGCCGCGCAATCAAGAGCGGGGACGAGCGCCTCACCGCACCGCTGCTGGACCGCGTAAGGATTGATGAAGCCGCCGAGCACGCGCGGGTCGACCTGGAGCCGGCGCTCAAGGAGGGCTTGTTGTCGGCACGCGCCATGGGCACCGGGAAGAGTAAAGCACGCCGGTGATGATCGGAGCACGCCGCATCCCGATCCATGTCCCTCCCGAGCCCGGCGAGGCGTTCGACAGCTGGCTCTTGTACGCGTATCCGGCACGATTGAGCGTCGCGCCGCGCGACTTGATGGCCGTGCTGGGCGTGGAGGAGCGGTTCATCACGCAAACAGGACGGCTGGTCGCCTTGGGGCATGGGTTTTCCAGATCAGACTCGTTCGCTTATGTTTCGGGCATTGCCCCCGGTGATATCGATGGGCTGTACCAGCCGCTCGCCCGATATGAGCGCCTGATGAAGCAGCGGGTGAAGGCCACGCAGTTGCAACGGGCGGCCCTGCCGATGCCGTGGAGCCGCTATTGTCCGTCCTGCTTGAGCGAGACCTCGGGCCGGTGGCTCGCCGCTTGGCGCCTTCCCTGGCTCCTGGTCTGTCCCACGCACGGAACACGCATGCTCTCGACGTGCCCGCGATGCCATCGACATCAACGTCGACGCCCCGTTCGCCTGGAGACCATAGTCACCGACACGTCGGTCTGCAGTTGGCCCGCGTCCGGCAGGGGCCATAACACGCGGATCTGCCGCTACGATCTGCGTGACGGCCGGACCGTGGAGGTCGCCGACCCGGATGCGCTTGCCATGGCGCGCGCGCTTACCCCGGTCCTGGATCCCGGCGACCCGGGCGACACCGTACAGACTCTGGCCTGGCAACTTGCCGACACGCTGTTGATCGCCAGTCATCTAGCGCCCAAGAAGGGTTGGAACGAGACCGGGACATGGGCGGATGCGATCGCGCGAGCGCGGATCCTGGGCCGGGCATGGCGCGCGGCGACGGATCCGCGGGACGAGACGCTCAACACCATGATTACGCCCAGCGGACGACAACGATCCTTTCCCATGCCGCGCGGATGGGGCACTGCCAGCCCCGCGCTCGCTGCCCGGCTCATAGACCTCCGAAAACCACACCTGACGCCCATGGCCCGACTTCGTTGGCGATTGGAAAGCGGCGGTCAGCCGCCGAGCGCGGAGGTCGATGCAACGACTGATCGACTCCGTCGTCACCTGCCCGACGCATTATGGCCGGACTGGACGGTTCGGCTGCTTCATCATCGCGGGGTCGATACAACCTCGTTTCGCATCGTCGCGGCGGCCGCGCTGCTTGTCCCCGGCTCCACGCTGTCGTTGCCACGGTTGTTCGCAGGTCATGCCCAAAAGTGCTTCGTGCAGACGGTTTTGCATGTGCTCACGTGCGCTGCGGAGTCCCCGCGCGGGGACGTCATTCTGCGCGCCCTGACACAACTCTCCCACAGGCTGCGTATCGACGGGTCCCCAATCGATTACGATCGTCGTCGGCGCATCGCAGCGGAAACGCCCCTGCTCCGCAGAGCAGAATGGGAGCGGATCCGCGCCTCGACCGGCATTGCGCCAGGCGGTACCGCGCAGCTTAAACATGCGCGCCAGTGGATGTATGAGACGTTGACCGGCGGGTGCACCGGCCGACGAGGGCCATCACCGACGGCCGATCTGAACGGCGGGTGGGTACGCGAGGAGAAGCATGGAAGCACTCGGTACCTCCGCTTTTGCACGCGACTGACGTCCGAGGCAGCCGGCTTGTTGGCACAACGGGCAACGGAGATATTGGTCAACCATGGCGTAATCGAGGAACCATTGACGTGGTCGCCACCCGCCTCGTGGGTTGACCTTCAGGGCCTTGCATTGGCCGATCCGGATGCCCTTGACCCGCAGCATGTTGGCCGGCTCTTGCGCGAGGGCCACTCAATTCGTGCCGTTGCCACGTCCTTGGACACCACCGATGAACACATCGGTTACACCGTGCGACGGCATCCGCCGGGCGTGCCCCCCCGAAAGCCTGCGCACTGGAATGTCGCCGAAACCAGACTGCCCCCAGACGCGCTGCGCCGCCTCATTGTGGAAGAGCGGCGCGACGTGAAATGGGTGGCTGCGAGCCACCGAGTGTCTCTCAAGTCGGTCCGGCGGCTGATGCGCCGCCACAGTATCGTACGTCCAAGCGTCGTTCGTTGCATCGACCGGGCCTGGCTTGTCGAACAATATGTCAGGCGCCGCCGCGGTCTCGCCGACATTGCCGCCGAGCTCGGCGCCTCCATGTGGGCTGTCACGACGGCTGCGGATCGATACCGGATCCCTCGCCGGCGGGGTGCGCTCGCGCTTGCAGCAAAGTTCGTGGCCCCGGAGGGAACGCCGGAACCACTCGCCAGCGCATTGCGCGGTCAACGGAATGTCGAGCGCGTGCGTCGCTTTCAAGTTTGCGCGCGAACGGGGTCGATCGCGCTGGCTGCGGCGCTGCTTGGCGTTTCGCCATCGGCGATTCTTATCCAGATCGCGAAGCTGGAACGTGCCTGTGGGGGAAGGCTGTTTACCCGCTGTCCCACGCCCCCGCGCCGGATGGATTTGACGCCCCTTGGCCGACGGCTTCGCCGGCAGGCAGACCGGCATTTTGGTCTCCATCCATCCGCCCCGTTTCGCATGCCGCAGCCGCTCGCGTCTGTCGTCGTAACCGCCGGCGGCCGGCGGCGGTTGATGTACTTGGCAATCGTTGCTCGCAGCAGAACACTGAACGAGGCGGCCCGCCGCAGCGGCTTGTACAGAGGCAATCTGCGCACAAGCTTACGGGAGCTTGAACGGATATGTGGGGGCCCTCTGCTTCAAGGCGGGTGGCGCAATCAGTCCCACCGTGTGACACTTCTCGGAAAGCGCGTGCTCCGTCAGGCCAATTGTTATCCCACCATCGTGAGCGCCAACACGGCGCTCAATCGGGCCCGCGGGCGCTTGCCCGAATCGGATGAACAGTGCGGGGCCGGAGGCCAGTGAACGATGGGGCCGAAAGGGGCAACGAAGAAGTATGATTGATGACACAGTCTACTGACATGAGAGAACGTTTCTAGCCGAATGTCCGCTGGGTGAACTCTCGCCCACCCAGTGGACAGGGCGCCAGCAAGATTGGTTCAAGACTTCCCTACACGGCTGTTATTTGACACACTATAAAATGCGGAGATTTCAAGAACAAAGGTGTGCGATGGCCGCCTCTGAGAGAGTTCCCGCCGGGCAAGTCCTCCGTATCAAGTCGCTTCGACGTTGGTTCGGGCTGTCGCAGGGAGACTTTGCTCGCGTACTCGGGACCCCACGATCGATCATCGCGCGTTGGGAAACTAGTGGTGGTGGCCCGGGCTCACACACTGCGGCTGGTCGGCGAGCACTTGTCTTGCGCGAGATCAAATCTCTGGCTATCAAGATATTCGGGCATCAAGCGAAGGTGTGGTTTCATGAGCGCGTACCAGCTTTCAACGGTGCGACGGCACTGGAGACGCTGAACAAACGCGGCCCATCTCGGATACTGACCGTTCTCCGCGCAGAGTGGGAGAACGCCTATTTGTAATTAGAGATTCCGCGAGGTGGCCTGGGATCTGGCCGGAGGGCAGCGCGCACCTCGAGCGCCCGAATGCGGTGCACTAGCAAACCTTGCCTTCGGGGAACCGCAGTCCTGCCGAACGAACGGGCCCGGCTAGCCAAGGTCGTCACGCAGGAGGGGGTAGCGGCACCGGAGAGGCACCAAGTCTCCCGCTCCCCCCTAGGCAGCGGCAACGGACGGCTGTACGATCGTACCCAAACCCCACCCACCAGGGGGATTCGACCCGTGAGCGAGCTACGCACAGCCGCAGATCTCGAGCACATCAACGAATTCTGCCGGCTTCACCGTCCGACACTGACTCTCGTCGCCATGTACCCTCCAGTGGGCAACCCCAACGGCGACCATCTCGACGCCCTTCTCCAAACCCAGGACCATGCCGCTCGCGTCGCTGTCGAAGTGACGCGCGTCTACCGCGGGGACCGCGCCTCAGGAGTGGCCAAGATCGAGGAACTCCTCCTCGGGCGTTGGTGCGCGTGGCTGCAAGATGTCGCGATGGCGTGCTTGGGGCCTCGAGACTATCGCATCACGTTCACCATTTATCTAACCGTCGGGCTCATCGATTCAGTCCCTTTGATTAAGGAGTTTCTGAGATCCCCTGGAGACCAGACGACGGTAAAGGTCGCCGTCGAGCGAGCCCTTCGAACGGCCGAGCGAGATCGCCGTGCCGCCATGATTGGTGTGCGTGAACAGGATCCCACGCCGCTCTTCCGCTGGGCGAGCCAGGTGTACGTGGAGCTAATCGCTCCAGCGGCGTCGACTGAGGTTAACTATAAGTTTGAAGAGCCAGTGCCAGGTGGCGACCCATACCAGTGGCGGACTCCGATTCCAAGGGTCTTCTGGACGGACACACCATCGCTTGTCGATGCGATCGCCGATAAGCGGACGAATCTAGATCGGTATCGCAAGATCGCTGAGGCATCTGGTGCACGAGCGCTTTGGCTGCTGCTGGTGGTGGAAGAGTCCTGTGCGTGGGACCTACTCGGGGCCTTGCGAGGCGAGGGGAGTGATCAGCTCCGTGCGGCCTTGGCGGCGCAACCCCAATTCAACGAAGTTTATGTGCTAGCTAAAGGGCCGTGGCTGCCAGAGGGCTGGGACTTCAAACGTGATGGTCTCCACAATGCAAGCGGGCCGATTTGGAAACTTGAGCGGCTGTGGCCCCCAGCGCAGTAGGGGCTGCCAACGTCCGCCAAGCCGAGACATCACGGGCTCGCCTCCCGCCACACTGAGGACGTTGGCCGAATGAAACCACGCGGTCTCGTGGTGTTCGATCTGGATGGGACGCTGCTTCGCGGACCGACGGTCTGCGAAGTGTTAGCCGTGCCGCTCGGCCGTCTCGACGAGATGCGTGAGTTTGAGCGCCTGTCGACCGACGATCAGGAGGGGATAGCGCGCATGCGAGCCGAGATAGCGCGATGGTACGCGGAGGTCTCGCGCGAGCAATTGCTGGATTCGCTGAACGCCGTGGAGTGGGCGCCAGGCGTGCGTGAGGGGATCGTGCGGCTTCGCGAAGCCTCGATCGAGGTAGCGATCGCGTCGATCACCTGGAAGGCTGCTGTGGACTGGTGCGCGGCGAAATTGGGCGTGACCCGGACGCTCGGTACCGCGCACGAGGATGACAGTTGTATTGAGCACGTGTGGCCAAGGACAAGGCCATGTGGCTTCGGGAACTGTCGGCCGCGCTGGCGATTCCGCGCGAGCGAACGGCAGGCGTCGGTGATTCGGCGGGTGACATTCCGATGCTGCAGGCCGCCGGCCTCGGGGTGTTTGTGGGACAGCAGCCGCCGCC
>Ga0207416_1004195_pt1 | contig 12830 bp, 13 predicted proteins | sample PaiPotPPM11metaG_FD_184107 | JGI IMG/M metagenome (GOLD analysis project Ga0207416, IMG submission 184107) | Iron sulfur acid spring bacterial and archeal communities from Banff, Canada, to study Microbial Dark Matter (Phase II) - Paint Pots PPM... ...
CTGGAACGGCGCGATCCACTTTGACGGCCAGGCGATCGACCATTTGCCGCCCGACCAGCGGATCCGGCGCGGCATCGCGTTCATGTCCGAGATGGGCGTCTTCCCCAGCCTCACGATCGAAGAGAACTTGCGCCTGGGCGGCTATTTCATTAGCGGGGCCGAGGTGCGGCGGCGTAGCGTCCAACTCATGGAACTCTTTCCCGATCTCGCCAAGAAACGGCATGGCCTCGCGGCCTCGCTCTCGGGCGGCCAACGCAAGATGCTCGGAATCGCCAAAGCCCTCATCTCCCAACCCAAACTCTTGCTGATGGACGAGCCGTCGTCCGGGCTCGCGCCGGTTTTCGTTAAGCAAGTGGTGGAAGCGCTGCGCGTTGCAATCGGCGGCGGCACGGCGCTGCTTCTGGCGGAGCAAAACGTCGCCTTTATCAAGCTCGCCGATCGCGGCTATCTGATCGACGGCGGCCGCGTTCGCGTCTCGGGCACGCGCGAAGAGCTCGAAACGAGCGACGCGGTGCGCGCCGCATACTTCGGCCTCTGATACTTGCGCGATGTTGAAAAAAGAACGCGTCGCAGCCCTCGTGCGCTCATCGGCCTCCAGCTAATACAGAGCCGGGGCCAACACTGGGCTCGCCGTTGGTCAAGCCACGATCCCGCACGCTAAGCGCTACAAGGATTGCCAGCGGCAGCAGCGTCCACGCCTCTTGCGGCCACCAGAGCGGCGTCATTTTTGCTAAGGAGTTATAAGCAAACCACGTCGCGCTCGCGTTTGCTGCACTGCCGGGGTCCGCGAGATTCACGACGTGCGTGACCGCCTGCTGCGCGTGCTCGGCGGCTACCGAATGCAGCGCCAACGCTCCCCCTATAACGAGCAGAGCGGTCGCCGCCGGCAAAACCCCGTTCGCTACGACCCGGCGAAGATGGAACTCGGGGCGAGCCATCAGCCAGATGCATAGCATCGCCGCGGGAACGGAGAGCGGAAACCAGTCGAGGATCGATGCGACCGGCAAGGCCAGCATGAAGAGCGCAAGCATCGAGAACGGATTCGGACGTCGCATGACGATAACGCATGCCAGCGGAACGGCCATCGCCACCTCGTCGAGATGAATGAACGCGCCGCCGGTAACCGCAAACGCCGCAGGCAAAAGCACCAGCCACGAGCGATCGTCGTGCCTGCGATAGAGTGCGCGCGCCGCTACCACGCCAAGGACCGCCAACAGGACGTACTGTAGCGAGCCGAGACGCAACGCAAGGGCCGGAGCGGCTCCCAGATGATAGAGCAACGCGGTCAAGCTTAGTTGGCCCAAGTTGTTGACTTCGGATGCGGCATGCAAAGGAAGCACCGTCGTGAAGTACGACAGCGCTATTTGCGGGCCCAGGACCGCGAGCATCATAACTGCCGCACCTGTCCCCGCCGCCAACAGGCGCATCCGCATCTGCGGAATCGTAAGAAATACCGCGACGCACGCGGGCAGCACCATGTGCGGCTCGACCATCGCGAACCCCAAAAATAGGGTAGCGGCATTCCACTGCTTGCGCCGCAATGCCAGTGCCGCACAGACCGTCAATGCGATGGGGATCGGAGACAGCGCGCCCTGCAATAGGGCGGGGCCGAGCACGGCAAGTCCCGACGCAGCCAGCGCGGTAAGCGGCGGCATCCCCGAAAGTTTCGCGATCCCACGCCCGATCGCAAACGCGCAAAAGACTTGAAGTATCAGCCACACGATTCGCGCGAGGGCGAACGGTACGAGCGCAAACGGGGTGAACAGCGCGATGGCATAACCGGGGAGGGGAACCGGGACGGTCACTTGCGGATAGCGTAAGAAAAATGCCGGCGACGTCGTCGCTTCGCACGTATGGAGCGGCTCGTTGGCATACGGGTTTGCATGCTGCAACAGCGCCTTGGCCCCGCACCAGAATGCCTCAAAGTCGTAACCGGTGAGCAGCGGCGGATGAACGGCAGCATACACGAAAACCCCGATCGCCAGGCCGCAGAGCACCGCCAGAGGGATCCCAACCCGGCGATCTAGCTGCAGTACTTCAGCCTTCACGCGATCGCCTAGCCACCGCTCGCAGAAGACAGCATCGCGTGATCTTCCAGCAGAACGCCACTCGCCCGCGAAAGCTCCGCGAAGCGTTCGATGGCATTTCGTTGGAGTTCCGCGCACTCCGAAGCTAACGGCTCGAGCCAGGTTTCGCGCTCGTCCCCCCAGCCGATATGGCCGCGATAAATCGCGATCGCTCGCCTAAAATGGACCCGCGCGGTATTCATATCGCCGCTGACGTACGCGATGTTCGCGCTGCGGACGTGCCCGATGTAGCGTCGCACGTCGACGTTTACGAGCTCGAGATTAACGTTCAGCGTTTTCTCGAGCACGGCGAAGTAATTTGCCGTCTCGTCCGTTCCGAGCAGCGCTCCGAGCGCCTTTCGTATGTTGCTGCAGGCCGTTCGCAGGCTTAATTGGCTTACCTTCGCGTCCTGATCCGGCCAGAATATCCGCTGCAACTCTTCCCGCGTCGCGTAGCCTTCCGGCGTTAGCAGCAGGTACTGAAACACGCGCCGGTCCATGCGACGCATCCACTGGACAGGCTCCTCGTCGATCGCGCACGTGAAGCGCCAGAAAAACCGGGCGGTAATCAGGCGCGGCTCTGCAGACATTACTGAAACGGCGTCCCGAATTCTTGAGTGTAGTAGTCGAGAAAGGGCCCATAGATCGGGTTATAGCTAGCCCCATTTTTAACTTCCGCCAATCCAATCCACACGTATTGCGGATCGATGAGATTGAGGAAGTGTTGCGCTCCCGAGTGTCCTAGGCACGTGCTGTAGGCTGGCGGTTGCGGACAGTTGGCCGATTCGGCGACAAACCCGGCCTCGGCGTTCGTCCACGTACTGTTGGGGCCGGTTGCCGCGATATTCTGCGCCGAATGCGTGTATTGGGCCCCGGCAGCTTGTTCGTATTGCGCCGCGGTCGTACAACTGGAATCGTTGGTTTGCGAGCAATCGTCGGCGAAGTACCCTTTAGCCGCCATATAGTTGTCCCAATGTTGGGCGGCCTCCTGAAGGATCTCGTCGAGTACCACGATCGGAGCGCCGTACTGCGCGCGGTCGGCATTCACTTGTTGCAGCCACGCAGCTTCGTCTGCGGTAATGCCGGTGAGCTTCAACAGCCCAAGTTGATTGTCGAGTTGGTTCACGGCAATCGGCTTGTGAATCGTCGCGTAACCATTCTCGAAGACTTCGAGATAGTTCGAGCCCGGCACCAAACCGGTCAACGTGAACGAGCCGTCGGAGGCCGTGGTCGTTTCAGATCCGCCGCTCAGCGAGGGCGGCGGCGTCGAACCCGCGTAGACCTGCTGCGCCAAAACTACGACGGCGCCGGAGACCGGCAGTCCGGATGCGATATCCCGCACGGAGCCCTGCGCGTAATATCCCGTCGGCGCGGCCGTCGGTGCGGCGGTGGGGCCGGGGCTCGCCGAGCTGCCGGGTGCCGGCGTTGACGTGTTCCCCGGAGCGGGCGTCGCGCTGCTCCCGGGGCTTGGAGAGGTCGAAGCGGCGCCGCTCGGCGAGGCCGTCGCAGCCGGCCCGCTGGTCGGCCCCGTCACAAATCCGCCACCTACCGTCGGCGGCAGAGCGCCGCCCGAACCTCCACCGCTGCCGCATGCGGCCAGCATCGCAAATGCGGCGCTTATGACGAAGATGAAGGCGACGGGTCTTTGATACATGGTTAGCACGATCCAGTAGCTGAGTACGGTGTAGGAGTGGGTACGGGAGAGGTCGGCAACGGCGAGGGCGCATTGGACGGCGCCGGAGACGGCGTGCTCGGCATCGGCGTCGGCATACCGACGGTGCTCATCGCCGTGATCGAGCCCTCGACCGCGGAATAGGTATCCGAATTGCAGTACATGATGATGCCGGGATACTGCGGATGCGCGAACGCGGTCTGTGCGAACATCACCGCGTTGCCGCCGATCAGCGGTTGTAAAAACGGGGGTACGTTGATTCCGGTCTGTACGTTGACGAGCGTCGCCGCGATATCGCGTGAAGCCAAGAATTCCGCACCGCCGATATTCTGGGTGATGGTCTGGCAGTTGGAGGTGACCTGCCAATCGGGCCCCCACAACCGCGGGCTTGCCGGCCCGGGAAATGGTGCGGTGTCGCTAAAGATGCCGGGAGGAGCCGTCGGACACGGCACCGGTTGCGAGCCGCCCTGCAGGTTTGCGTAGATGTCCGCGGCCGTATAGGCCTGATTGGATTGCCCGTAAAAGCCCGTAAATCCGGCGTAACGGATAGCCGATTGCGTGCGCTCGTTCACGATACCCGCGTGCGCCAAATAGAGAATCGCGAAGACGCAAAAAATCGCGACCGGTAACATGATCACGGTTTCGAGCAGCGCCTGCCCACGCTGCCGGGCGCGACGTCGCCTTACGAACATGTGTAGCTCCCGGTCGCAATCGGCCCGCTATACGGCGCAATCGGGGCGACGGCATACCAGTTGACGTGCACCTGCAGGCCCGAGTAATCGACGGTATAAGCCGGGCTCGGATACAGCGACGCCCACTGCGGTTCGATCGGTTGGTAGACTTGGTTGGTACTCGGATTGACGGCCGTGCCGGGCGAAAACACCTCCGCGTTCGATGGGCTTACCATCGCCGCCGCGCGACCCACCGCCGTAAACGTTCCGTTCGCGCCCAACCCGAAAAGCGCCCCGGCGACGAGCGGCACCTGGTGGCACGCAACGACGTCGATTTCTTGCGGTGCGGTTCCGCAGGAATGCCCCTGGCACGTTCCGCCTCCGGAACCGGTGTTGATCACCGTGTACGAAAACGCACAATCCGTCACGGTGCAATCGCCGATATGACGAAGCGCTTTCATCTGGTCGGCCTGCTGGCCGCCTTCCGTAAAGTTATTCGCGCGTTGGATGAGTTGCATATCGTTTTGATAGGCCGTTACCGCCTGATTGAATTCGCCGACGAGACTCGCATAGTCGCCCGCACACGCGCCCGACTGATTCGCGCACCCGCCCTCACCATAGATCGTATTGAGGATCGCCTGGTTCAAAAACCGGATCCTATTTTCGTCCACGGCCATCGCATACAGGATGGTGCTCTCCTGATTGAACACGCTGCCCTGCACCGACATCCCAACCGATGCCGCACCGTCGGCGGCATTTTGAGCGCGGATCTGCCACGTGAGCACGCTCGCGTAGTTCGCAAGGAAAAACGTCAGCGCGATCAGACAGGTGACGGCGAGCGCCCAAAACGGCAGCATCTGCCCGCGCTGGCGACGCGCTCTCATCCTTAGCATGCGGTCCCGCTATCCCAGGCGTAGATCGTATATTCGTTGCTTGCCGGATTCGTAACGTCCCATGTCGGTCCGGGCGTCGGAAGGCTCGATGGGAAACGCAACGATGCGTACACGCGAGCGTGGCAGCCCCACTCCTCAAATTGCCCGTTGACCCCGTTCCCGGTCGAATCGAGATGCTGCGCGAGCGTCATCGAATAATCCGACGAGCACCCCGTGCCGTCCGAGCAAAAATTCGCTAGGGTTGCACTCACCGCAAACGTGAACGGTTGCGGCCCCAAGCCTTGCGAAACCCCGGTATAGGGCTCGATATCCGCACCCTGCTCGGTCGTGAGCGAGCCTAATCCCGGCAACGCCCCCAGGCCGGGAACACCGATGCTGGCCTTGGCTACGACCGTCCCGCCGCCGGCATTGGTGGTGATGTCGGCTTGCTTGATCCCAGGAAAAATACTTGCGCCCAGACCTTGAGGGTTGGCGTAGCCGGTGGAAGCCGCGACGGCGGCAACAAAAGAGGCGCCGTCGGTTGAGATTTGTCCGAATCCGAGGAGAAATATCTGGAGCGCCCCAAGCACGAGCAGCAGGGCGAAGCTGACGATCACCGCCGTTTCTGCCATTGCCGCTCCTCGCTGACGCCGCCGGCGTCCATGCTGTTGCTGCATCACGTTATTGAGTCATATAGTTAAAGAGACCGGTCATGGTCGTGCCGAGAACGCTCGAGACGGCGAGCACCAGCGCACCCAATCCAACCATCGCGGGGATCGCAATTCCGGCTGCGATAATGGCATACTCCACCGTCGGGCCGCCGTCATCGTCGCGATGCAGGTCCAGGAGCAGGTCGACCCATCGGCGAGCGTTCACCGAGTGATCACCGTCGGCGTCATGATGAACACGATATTGGTTTCGTCGTTCTGATAGCGTACGTCGCGAAAGAGTTTGCCGATGATCGGCAGTTGGCTCAGGAGCGGGATTTCCTGAATCGTGCGTGCCTGAATGTGTCGCAGCAGGCCACCCATGACGATCGACTCACCGGGTGCGGTGATCACGTTGGTCGAGATGCTGCTGGTCTTGAGCGCCGGAATAGTAAAACCGTTGATCAGAACGCCGTCCTGAAAATCCAAATCCGAGACAACGGGATTGATCTTGGTTGCGACGTCGCCGTTGCCTAAAAGCGTCGGGGTGACGTTGAGCTGTACGCCGTAATTTTGGTAGGTTATCGAGACCGCGCCGAGACCGCCGGATTGGGGAACCGGGATTTGTCCCCCCACTAAAAACGTCGCGGCTTCCCCGGGTACGGTCGTGAGATCCGGGGCGGAGAGGATCTTTGCATGCCCTTCGGTCATTTCAAGATCGATCGTCGGCGCGAGTACCGTCGTGCGGAAGAACGGACCTATCGCGAACGGTTTAAAGGCGTTACCGGGCCCGGACGCTGGCTTGGCTTCGGTGATCGGAAACGACGCTGGCCCAAGCGTCAGGCCGCCTTGGCCGTCGGGGGTGCCGCTCTGCAAACGCACGCCGAGCTGGCTCAAGCCCGTATCGTCGATCTCCAAAATGTACACCTTGACGTCCACCTGCGTCGTCAGCGTCATAGCTAAACGATCGATGATCTTCCCTTTGGCCGAAAGATATCGCCCCGCCGTTCCGCGCACGCCGTTCAGAACCGATTGCCGCTGCTGCTCGTTGAGCACGCGCCCCGAGACGATGACGTTGCCTTGACCGTCGGGGTCCACCCGCACGTCGCGCATGTATGGATTTCCGCTATCCGATTGCAAGCCGTCCAGAGGGCGCGCGATCATCACGGCATTAACGATGACGGCGTTGTCTTGCTTGGCCACGGGCTCGAAACGTGTCAACATGTCGGTCACGCCCTGCAGGGCGGTGCCGTCGGGGACGGTGCCGCGCACGACGATCGAATGACCGAAGGTTTCCACCGATACGTCGGTGCGGGCGATGCTCGAGCGAAGCATCGCCGAGAGCAGATCGAGTTCGCTTGCGATAACGGCGATGCGATAGTCGTGTTCGACGCCGTCAGCGGTCCAGATGAAAAGCGTGGTGGTTCCCGGTTGCTTGGCGTTGACGAGCACTTCCCTCTTGCCGGGGAGCGGAAGGGCCCCGACGATCGTCGCGTCGCCGACCGCAATCTGCTTGACGTCGTTAAAATGCAGAATTCGCGAAGTGCCGGTATGCATCGTGAGATCCATCGCGGCGGAGGCCGGGCGAGGCACAAAGCAAGCAAGCAGCGCCAACCCGGCGAGCAAGCGGTTGAACTTAAGGGCGCCGAGCGATGGGCTCCTTAATAAAAGTGCAGTCACCTTTACAGTATCGGTAAACTTAGGCGCAAGGATTATCGGCCCCCGTAACGACGATTATCGGGAATAAACGCTTTGCAAGGATTGCAGGCTTTTCATGGTTTCGCGTCCGGCCGGGCCCGATAACGCTAATAAGCACCATGAAAACACCGCACTTTCGCTCGCTCATACTTCTCACCGTCCTTGCTACGACGGCGATCGCTCCGGCGTCGCCCTCGCATGGCAATCCAGCGGGAGCCGCTCTCTCGGTGAGCGCCCGCTTCCTTAAGGGAACGGAATCGTTGCTCGTGCAAGGCACCGCGCCGGCGGGATCGCCCGTTCTTCTTCAGCTCACGGCGACGTTCGATCGAAACGTCCCGGTGGTCGTCATCGATCGCTTGAATATCGTCGCTGCACGGGACAACAGTTTTACGGCTGTCTTACCCTATACGCCGGCATCCGAGCGAATCGCAGTGCTATCCGTGCAAGCCTCAACGGACGGTTTCTCGCCCGTGGTTGCTTGCTGTTTTCATGTCGCCGGACCACAGACATCTCAATCCCCACCGGCTAACCGCCACGCATAAAGGAGCTTCCATGAAACAGTTAATCGCCGTATTCCACAAAGACGATGAAGGCGCGACCATGGTCGAGTACGGTCTTATCGTCGCACTCATCGCGGTCGTCTGTATCGCCGCAGTCGTCCTGATCGGTACGCATCTTAGCGGCGTGTTCAACAGCGTCGCGGCCCAAGTCTAATCCGGAAGAATCAACAACGAGCCGGTTCTTAGCGGAACCGGCTCGTATGCACACCATGCAATTCGTTCCGGCTATTCTGCTCGTCGCTACCGCGGCGGCCGCGATCTCCGATCTCAGCACGGGCAGAATTTCGAATTGGCTCAGCTACTCGCTGGCAGCCCTGGCTTTCGCGCTCTACGCCGCGCAGGGGCCGATACCCGGAGCGATCGCGCTCCTGGTAATGGTCGGCGTCCTTGCCGCGAGCCTTCCGCTTTTCGCATTCGGACTGTTGCGCGGCGGCGACGTCAAGATGATCGTCGCATGCAGCGCCTTGGTGTCGTATCAATATTTTTGGCAATTCATTTTATACACGATGTTTGCGGGTGGACTGTTGGCGCTCTTCGTCGCATGGCGTTCGAATAGCCTACGTCGATCGTTCCAATCGGTCGGCAGCACGCTGCATCCGTTACTGGCCGGCGTCGTGCCGCGGTCGTTGCCTTTCACTACGGCCAAAATTCCCTATGGGGTCGCCATATTCGGCGGCGCTTCTCTCACCGCATTAGCGATGACCGCCATCCCAGCATTGAGGCTGTAAAACGATGAACGTCCGCAGAATCACCATCATTGCGGCGATCGTGTTCGCACTCGGCAGCGCCGCGCTCGTCCTGATTTTCTTAAACTCGTTTCGCGCGGCGAACTCGCCGGAAGCCCTGATGACCAGAGTGCTGGTCGCCAACCAGAATATTCCGGCGCGCATTCCGATTACCGCAGCAATGTTTAGCGTCGAAACGCGCCCGCGCAGTAAGGTCGACCCGGATGTCCTCACCGATCCGAAGATGATCAACGGACAACTCGCGCTGATCGGTATGCCGGCCGGTTCGCTCCTCACGGCCTCAAAAATCGGCACCCCGGCCGACGTCGGGCTTTCGGTACGGCTCAAACCCGGGCAGCGCGCGATGAGCATCAGCGTCGATCCGGTGAAGGACGTCTCCGGGCTCATCCAACCCGGGGATCGTGTGGACGTGCTCGCACAAGGCCCCCGTATCGGCAATAGCGTTCAGCCGGCCGCGACCATTCTGCGCGGCATCCTCGTGCTCGCCATGGGCGTCGCCCTCGAAACCGCGGGCGCAACACCTTCACCCGTTGCGCAAAGCGCTGCGACCGTTACGCTGGCGGTGACCCCGGCGCAGGCCGATACGCTCATGACGGCCGATCAAAACGCCGTTCTCCGGCTCACGCTGCGCTCGCCGAAAGAGGCGATCGGGTCGGAACCGACCCAGCGCCTCGTCTTCGACGGCGCGGGTTACTCGCGCGGCTACGTGGCCCCGGCTACGGCTCCCGCCCGAGCGTTCATGCCGGCGTTTGCATCCGCGCCGAGGCCCGCGATGGCCGGCAGCCCCACCATCAACGGCGTGACCGTCATCGACGGCAGCACGGTCATGGACGGCCCGCGTTCGTGAGTTGGATCGCGGTGGTCGGTTCCAAGGGGGGCAGCGGGGCAACGACGCTCACCTGGGAGCTCGCGAAAATGAGCTCGGGAACGCTACCGTCGGCCGCGATCGACGCGGATTTTGCCGGTCGTCGCAGCTTAGCGGTACTGGCTAAGTGCACCGATGAGTTAGATCTCGCCCGGGGCGAGCACCCCGTTTCCATGCTCAAAGTCGACGGCGTGATGACGATCGAAATGAGCGAGAGTTTCGATGCGGCGCTGGCCGTAAACGCAGAGGTGAGCGAAGCGCTGGCTAAGACGCTGGACGGCGGCTACGCGATGGTCTTCGTCGATGCAACGCAGCCGTTTGCAGCCGCTACTCGCCCGCTGATGATGCGCGCGACGAGATACTTACTCGTTACGCCTCCGACCCTGCTCGGGATCACCGGCGCGCGGGCGATGCTCAATTCGATGATCCGCTTCAACTTCCCCAAAGACCGCATTTTCGCTGTCTTAGAGTGGCATTCGGGCCGTCTGGACGTAACGCCGGCCGAGATCGAGCGCAACCTCGGCATTCCGGTTCTCGCGCAGATTCCGCCGGCGACGGAGCGGACGTATCGCAAATCCATCGACGATCTGAGCCGCGCCTTACTCGCCCTCCCTGAGGAACCGCGTGCCGATTCGGTCGTGTCCGCGACGCATGCCTCGCTAGGCGAGCGGCGAACGATTCGCCGTACCAACGCCATGCCGGATATCTCCACGAACGGCGCGGCGACCGGTAGCGCCGGCGGGGAGCGCCAGCCTTTCGATCTCCAGGCACCCGCCGAAGATTCCAGGCGCGACGTTCTGGCCGAACGGCGAGCGGTGCTCAAAACAGAGATCCACACCGAACTCGGCAAACGCATCGACTCCCTAAAAACGAGCACGCGGTCTCCGTCCGAAATGAAAAAGGTCATCGAAGATCTCGTTACGGAGATCATCGCCGATCGGAAGAATTTGACTCCCGAGGAGTCGACGCAGCTGCGCCAAGAAATCCTCGACGAGGCACTGGGATTAGGGCCGCTCGAGGACCTTCTACAGGACGACTCGATCACCGAGATCATGGTGAACGGCCCAAGCATCGTCTACGCGGAGCGCAAGGGCAGACTCGTCCTCACCAACGTTCGTTTCTCAAGCGAAGGCCAGCTCCGCCAAACGATCGATCGCATTATCACGCCGCTCGGGCGGCGGGTCGACGAGGCCTCCCCGCTAGTCGACGCGCGTCTACCCGACGGGTCGCGCGTTAATGCGATCATCGCCCCGCTGGCGCTCGACGGCGGCGTGCTCACGATTCGCCGCTTCGGCAAGCATCGCATGGGAATTCCCGACCTGTTACGTCTCGGCGCGCTGACCGAACAAATGGCCGATTTCCTTCGCGCTTGCGTCGAATCCCGAATGAATATCCTCGTCTCGGGCGGCACCGGGTCCGGGAAAACGACGCTCCTGAACATCATGTCGAACTTTATTCCGGACGGCGACCGGATCGTCACCATCGAGGACGCGGCGGAGCTCTTGCTCGGGAAACCGCACGTCGTGCGTCTCGAATCGCGGCCGCCGAATATCGAAGGCTACGGCGAGGTGAAGATTCGCGACCTCGTCCGCAACGCATTACGCATGCGACCCGACCGCATCGTCGTCGGCGAATGTCGAGGTGCCGAAGCGCTCGACATGCTTCAAGCCATGAACACGGGCCACGACGGCTCGCTCACCACGTTGCACGCCAACTCGCCGCGCGACTCGATATCGCGCCTTGAGATTCTGGTGATGATGGCGGGATTCGATCTACCGGTCCGCGCGATCCGCGAGCAGATCGCGAGCGCGATCGATCTCGTGATCCAGACGACGCGCCTGCGCGATGGGTCCCGCAAGATCGTCGCCATTACCGAAGTCGTCGGCATGGAAGGCGACGTCGTGACGCTTCAGGATATCGTCAAGTTCAACCAACACGGATTGGCTTCCGACGGTACGGTTAGCGGTGACTTCCAATATACGGGAGTCCAGCCGTATGCAATCACCCGTTTCGACGAGCACGGTGTCGAATACGACATCCGTCAACTCTCGACGATGGCCCAGGACGCCACCGCGTGGTAGCGGCCCTCACCTCCACGTTTATCGGAGTGTTTCTAGCCTTCGGCGGAACGATCGCATGCTATATCGTCGTGAACGGCATGATGGCGCGCGAACATCCACTCGTCACCAAGGGCGCATCCCTCCTAGAGCTGGCAGAGATCGGCCGTCCGGTGGACGTCGTGGCTACGGCGATCTTCGGCATCGGCGCCCTGCTCTGGTTCTTCACCGTTCTCGTGGCACACCTCAGCCTCGTGCCCGAACTGCTCGCGTTGCCGCTGTTCGAAGCTGCCGTTTTTTACGCGGCCTCATTTTGGATAAAGAGGCGCGTCGCGCAGCGTCGCTCCCGCTTCTTGGACCAACTCGAGATGGCGTTGCGCTTGATGTCCGGCGGCGTTCGGATCGGTTTAAGCCTGCCGCAAGCGATGGCGCACATCATCGAGGAGATGACGGACCCGGCACGCCTCGAATTTCGCCGCGTCGTTACCCAGACCCGCGTCGGAGTCTCTATGCCGGATGCGCTCGATTCGCTCGCCGAACGGATGGCGGGCAACGAAACGTTGATGCTCGCTCGCGTGATTCGCGTGCAGCGCCAAACCGGCGGTAGCCTCTCATTGATTCTCGATCATCTCGCCGAGACCATTAAAGAACGGCGTCAAATCCAGCGCAAAATCTCCGCCCTTACGGCCGAAGGGCGGATCGGCGCCCTGGTGCTCGAGGCGCTTCCCGTCGGGGTGGGTTTCTTCGTTCTGATCATGGAGCCGCCGATGGGGAAAGCTCTGATAAGCACGCTGATCGGCCACGCCGTGCTCGCCGTGGCCGTGGCGCTCGAGCTCATGGCGATCTATACGTTGAATAAGATGCTGAAAGTCAACGTGTAATCGTGCTGCTCGGCATCATCGCGGTGTGCGTTGCGATAACGATCGGCCTCTTCGTCATCTCGTTAACGCCGCAAAAAAGCCCGCTTTCGGAGCAA
>Ga0207416_1004196_pt1 | contig 12829 bp, 12 predicted proteins | sample PaiPotPPM11metaG_FD_184107 | JGI IMG/M metagenome (GOLD analysis project Ga0207416, IMG submission 184107) | Iron sulfur acid spring bacterial and archeal communities from Banff, Canada, to study Microbial Dark Matter (Phase II) - Paint Pots PPM... ...
GTTCTTCGCCGCCGTCGGCGACGTGGACATCCTGGTCAACAACGCCGGCGGGGTCTGCGGCCAGGTCGGCCACCCGCTCGAGGAGGTCTCCGAGCAGGACTGGCATGCCGTGGTGGACGCCAACCTGACCAGCGCCTTCCTGTGCACCAGGGCGGTGGCGCCGGGCATGAAGCAGCGCCGCTGGGGCCGGATCATCAACATCTCCTCGGCGGCCGCGCTGACCGTGAGCAAGACCGGGATCCAGGCCTACGCCAGCGCCAAGGCCGGCCAGCTCGGCTTCACCCGGCAGATGGCCCACGAACTGGGCTCCTACGGCATCACGGTGAACTGCATCTGCCCCGGCTTCATCTTGTCCAACCCGACCACCGAGCGGCAGTGGGCCAGCTACGGCGAGGACGGCCAGCGCGAGCTGGTGGCCGGCATCGCGCTGGGGCGGCTGGGCCAGCCCGAGGACATCGCCAACGGCGTGCAGTTCTTCGCCGCCGAGCGGTCGGGCTGGGTCACCGGCCAGATCATCGCGATCGACGGCGGCAGTGCCTTCCTCTGACGCCCCCGCCGGGGGGCAGCGCGCTGGAGGGCTCGTCTTCGACGCGCAGGACGACGACTACATCAGCGAGCTCGGCGAGCTCGTCGCGGTGCCCAGCGTCAGCCGGGACGCCGACGCGCCGACCATGCTGGCCGCCGCGCAGTGGCTGGCCGCGCAGCTCGACTTCGCCGGCGGCCGGGTCGAGCCCACCGCCGGCCACCCCGTGGTGCGCGGCGAGTGGCTGGGCGCGGCCGGCGCGCCGACCGTCCTGGTCTACGGCCACTTCGACGTCCAGCCCACCGGCGACCTGGCCGAGTGGGTGGCGCCCCCGTTCGAGCTGGTCACTGACGGCGACGTGATCCGCGGCCGGGGCTCGTCCGACGACAAGGGCCCGGTCTACATCGTGCTCAAGACCGCCCGGGCGTTCATGGCCCAGGAGGGCGGGCTGCCCCTCAACGTGAAGTTCCTGCTCGAGGGCGAGGAGGAGATCGGCAGCCCGCACCTGCCCGCCTACCTGACCGAGCATGCCGCCGAGCTGGCCGCCGACCTGGTCATCTCGGCCGACGGGGCCATGTGGCGGCCGGACGAGCCCTCCCTGTCGGTCGCCTCCAAGGGCCTGGTCAGCCTGGACATCGTGGCCACCGGCGCCCGCACCGACCTGCACTCGGGCCGCTACGGGGGCACCGTCGCCAACCCGCTGCACGCCCTCAGCCAGGTCCTGGCCAGCCTGCACCGGCCCGACGGCTCGGTCGCCGTGCCCGGCTTCTACGACGGCATTCCCCCCCTCACCGACGAACGCCGCCGCGAGATCGCCGCGGTCGATTTTTCCGCAACAAATTACCTGGCCGGACTCGGGCTTGACGCCACCCACGGTGAGCCCGGGTACAGCACCCTTGAGCGGCTGTGGGAGCGCCCGACGCTGGAGGTCAACGGGGTGGCCGGCGGGGGCAAGTACACCGTGATCCCGCACGTGGCGACCGGTCACGTGTCCTGCAGGCTGGTACCCGGCCAGGACCCCGGCGCGGTCATCGCGGCCATCACCGCCCACGTGCTGGCCCAGGCGCCCGCCGGGGTGCGGGTGGAGGTGCGGCCGGACGAGGCCCGGGTGCCGGCCTACACCATCCCGGCCAGCCACCCGGCCATCCGGGCCGCCACCGCCGCGCTGGAGGCGGTCTACCCCGGCCAGCCGGTGCTGCACGCCAAGATCGGCGGCACGCTGCCGGCCACCGACCTGTTCGAGCGCACGCTGGGGGCCAAGACCCTGTTCTTCTCGTTCTCTACCTCGGACGAGAACCTGCACGCCCCCAACGAGTTCCTGCGGATCCCCCGGCTGCGCGAGGGCATGCGGGCCTGGGAGCAGCTGTGGCGGCTGCTGGCCGCCGGACCGTACCGCCTGGGAGGAGATTCATGACGGACGCCACGTACACCGCGTACTCGTATCTGCGGGCCGGCGAGGACTACCCCCGTTTCGACCTCGCTCCCGAGTTCGGGCGGGTACCGCCGTACGCGGCCGGACTGACCGAGGACCAGCAGCGCCGGTCGGCTGAGCTGCTGCACGACAGCCTGGTCATCAGCCTGCACGACCACCCGGTGCGGTTCCCGGCCCGGATGGAGGAGACCCCGGGCTACAACCGCACCGGCCGCCAGCACGCCGCCTACGCGGGCCTGGCCGCGTCCGGCATGACGGTGGTGTTCGACAACATGATGGACGGCACCGCCTGCGTCACCGGGAACGCCCCGTGGCGCTGGGACGACATCGTCACCGACCTGGGCATGCGCCAGGCCGACCTGGCCCACCAGGACCGCGTGATGGTGGTCAGGACGGTGGCCGACATCGACGAGGCCCGCCGGTCGGGGCGGGTCGGGCTGGTGTTCGGGCTGGAGGCGGCCACCCCGATCGAGAACGAGATCGACCGGCTTGACGTGCTCTACGGCCTGGGCCTGCGCCAGATCGGGATCGCCTACTCGGACGCCAACGCGCTGGGCAGCGGGCTCAACGAGCTGACCGACGCCGGGCTGACCCACCTCGGGCGCCGGGCGGTGCGGCGGATGAACCAGCTCGGGCTGGCCATCGACCTGTCGCACTCCGGGGACCAGACCGCGCTGGACACCTGCGAGCAGTCCGGGGCGCCGGTGTTCATCACCCACGCCGGCGCGCGGGCGGTGTGGGACACGCCGCGGATGAAGCCCGACGACGTGCTGCGCGCGGTCGCGCAGACCGGCGGGGTGATCGGCATGTCGGCCGCGCCGCACACCACGCTGTCCGCCGAGCATTCCCGGCACACCATCGAGTCGGTGATGGACCACTTCCGCTACATCGCGGACCTGGTCGGCATCGAGCACGTGGCATTCGGGCCGGACACGCTGTACGGGGACCACGTCGGGCTGCACCGGGTGTTCGGCCACCTGCTGGGCCTGGGCCGGGCCACCACCGGGCCGTCGTTCGAGCGGGTCGAGTACGTGGACGGCCTGGAGAACCCGACCGAGAACTTCGCCAACATCTGCGGCTGGCTGGTCCAGCACGGCTACGACGACGAGGAGATCCGCGCGGTGCTGGGCGGCAACATCTACCGGGCGCTGCAGGCCATCTGGGTGAACCCGTGACCGGCGCCGAGGCGGCCGCCGAGCTGGACCGGCTCGGCGACGACTACTTCCAGGTCGTGCACACCATTGACCCGCTGAGCGCGACCCAGCTGGGCGTGGCCGGGTTCGACGACCTGCTGCCCGACCCGAGCCGGGACGGCGCCGCCCGCGGCGCGGCCCGGATCGCGGCCATCGAGGAGCGGCTGGCCGGCATCGACCCGGCCCTGCTCGACGACGCCGGGCGGACGAACCACGCGGTGCTCGGGCACCTGGCCCGGGTCACCCGCTCGGACATGGAGCACGGCCTGTGGGAGGCCAACGCCTCGGCCAAGGGCTACGTCTCGCCACAGGCCATGGTGTTCCAGTCGGTGCCAACGGCGGTGCTGGGCGACGCCGCCGCGGTGGACGGCTACCTGCGGCGGCTGCGCGGCCTGGCCGGGTACTTCGACGCCATCGCCGGGCGCTACCGCCAGGCGCTGGCCGACGGCCGGCCGTCGACCCAGATCGGCGTGCGGCACGCGATCGGCCAGCTCGAGGGGTACCTGACCAAGGACATCGCCGCCGACCCGCTGGCCGCGGTGACGCTGCCCGCGGCGGCCGGCGGCAACGGGGCTCGCGGCGAGGCGGCCCGCATCGTGACCGACGAGGTCCGGCCCGCGATGCGGCGGCTGCTGGCCTGCCTGCGCGACGAGCTGCTGCCGCCCGCCCGGCCGGACGGCCAGGTCGGGATCGGGTTCGTGCCGGGCGGAGCCGAGGGCTACCGGGCCGCGGTGGCCCGGCACACCACCACCGGGCTGTCCGCCGAGCAGATCCACCAGATCGGCCTGGACGTGCTGGCCGGCCTGCGCGAGGAGTGGGCCGACCTGGGCGGCCGGGTGCTGGGCACGAGCGACGTGCCGGAGATCCTGGCCCGGCTGCGGGACGACCCGGCCCTGCGGTTCACCGACTCGGCCCAGATCGTGGCCACCGTCTCGGCCGCGCTGGACCGGGCCGAGGCGGCCAGGAACGACTGGTTTCCCGCCTACGACATCCCGGACTGCGTCATCGAGGAGATCAACCCGGTCGAGGCGGGGAACTCCGCGCTGGCCTACTACCGGCCGCCCGCGGCCGGCGGCGTGCGGCCCGGCGCGCACTGCCTGCTGACCACCAGCCCGCACGAGCGGTTCGCCTACGAGTACGAGGCGCTGGCCTTCCACGAGAGCACGCCCGGCCACCACCTGCAGATCGCCACCAACCAGACGCTGGCCGGCCTGCCCGACTTCCGGCGCTACCTCGACGCCGAGGTATGCGGCTTCGTCGAGGGCTGGGGCCTGTACTGCGAGCGGCTGGCCGACGAGATGGGGCTGTACACCTCGGACACCGCCCGCCTCGGCATGCTGTCGTTCGACGCCTGGCGGGCCTGCCGGCTGGTGGTCGACACCGGGATGCACCACTACGGCTGGTCCCGCTCCCGCGCCATCGAGTTCATGTGGGAGAACACCGCCACCACCAGGGCCAACATCGTCAGCGAGGTGGACAGGTACATCGCCTGGCCGGGCCAGGCGCTGGCCTACATGATCGGCCGCCGGGAGATCCGCCGGCTGCGCGCGCAGGCCGAGCGTGACCTGGGCCCGCGATTCGACATCCGCGCCTTCCACGGCGTGGTGCTGGGCGACGGCGCCGTCCCGCTCGGCGTGCTGGACCAGCTTGTCGGCCGTTGGTCGCAGCAGGTCCTGGAGTCGTAGCAGGTACTGGACAGGGGAGGCCAGGCATGAACGTGACTATCAACGGCAACGAGCTCAACGTCGAGGTGCTCGGCGCCGACGACGCCCCGGTGCTCATCGCCCACCACGGCGGCGGCGGGATCGGCTCGCTGGCCGAGCCCAGGGCCACCTTCGGCCCGCTGGCCGACGAGCTGCGCGTGGTGGTGTTCGACGCCCGCGGCTGCGGCCGCAGCCAGGGCACGCCGCCGTTCTCGCACGCCCAGTGGGCGGCCGACGTGGACGGCCTGCGCGAGTGGCTGGGCGCCGAGCAGGTCATGGTGGCCGGCGGCTCCTACGGCGGCTTCATCGCCATGGAGTACGCCATCGCCTACCCCGACCGGGTCCAGGCGATGATCCTGCGCGACACCTCCCCCGACAACTCCAACCTGGAGCGGGCCTACGAGAACGCCCGCAACCAGGACCGCGTCGAGATCAACTGGGACAACTTCAACCGCTACTGGGGCGGCCAGATCCGGGACAACGAGGACCTCAAGGCCCGCTGGGCGGAGATCATCCCGCTGTACGACTACGAGTACGACGCGGAGCGCTCGGCGGCGCGGGTCGAGGCCGGCATCTACCGTTACGAGGCCCACAACTGGTGCTTCCAGCACAACATGCCGGACTTCGACCTCAGGCCGCAGCTGCCGGGGGTGCGCTGCCCGACGCTGGTCACGGTGGGCCGGACGGACTGGATCACCCCGGTGTCCTCGGCGGAGACGATCGCGTCGCTGATCCCTGACTCGCGGCTGGTGATCTTCGAGCGGTCGGGCCACTCGCCGCAGATGGAGGAGGCGGCCCTGTTCCAGGAGGTCCTGCGCGACTTCGTGCACGAGGTCCTGGGCCGCACCGCGGGCTGACCGCGGACGCCCGCGCGGCCGGCCAGCTCGTGGGACAATGCTGGCGTGGCCGGGCCCGGCTCGGCTCGGCTCGGCGGCGAGTGATATCGGCGGAATGTCGGTACCGGGCCCTAGCGTGGCAGCATGAATCTGGAGACCCGAGTTGACACACTCGAACGTGATGTTGCCTTACTCCGGACGGAAACCCGGGGCTGGGCCGAGATCGCCGTGGCGGCCAACCGGAAGTCCGACATGAACGCTGAGCTGCTCAATCTCGTCTACCGGGAAGTCCTGGAGACGAAGCGGGACGTCCAGGAGATGAAGGCGACGCTGGTCCCGGACGTAGCCGCCCTCAAGGCCGAGGTCGCCGTGCACGGGGAGATTCTGCGGGAGCACGGGGAGATGCTGCGCGAGATTCTGGCCCGGCTGGCCTAGCCTGGCCTGGATGAGGCGCAACGTCGACTGACGGGGGTGGCAGTGCCGGAACGACGCGTTGAGATGAACGACGGCCTGGCTGAGCGCGTGGTGCGGCGGGCCATCGCCGCGCTGGCCAACTCGTTCGGCGTGGCCCCGGCGCGGGCCATGGCGGCCAGGGAGCTGCTGGTGCACGCCCTGGAGGGCAGCTCAGACGATGCCGACGCGGTGGACGGCTACGCGGCCGCGGCGGCGCTGGCCGCGCTGGCCCACGGGATCGAGGCCGAGGCGGGCCGGGGCCTGGACTGGCTGGCCGTGGCCGCCCTGGAGGAATGGGACTTCCACCATCCCGAGAACCCGCTGTAGGGCTCAGGCCGCGGCGGGAGCGGCCCCGAGGCCGAGCAGCCGGGCCGCGTTGCCACCCAGGATGAGCTCCTCCTCGGCCGGGTCCAGGCCCAGGGCCCGGACCTCGCCGGCCGGGTCGTCGGTGCCCATGTCGAACGGACGGTCGGAGCCCAGCAGCACCTGCCCGGCCCCGGCGTAGCCGACCAGGCCGGCCAGCAGGGCCTGGTCGTGGGTCAGTGAGTCGTAGTAGAGCCGCCGCAGTGAGGCGTCCGGCCCAGCCGGGGCGCGGGCCGCGGCCTCGGGGCGGACCTGGTGCGCCCGGCGCAGCCGGCCGCGGACGGCGTGCAGCCCGCCGCCGCCGTGAGCGAGCAGGATCCGCAGCCGGGGATAGCGCTCCAGCACCCCTGCGGTGACCAGGTGGGCGGCGGTGATCGCGGTCTCCAGCGGGTTGCCGACCGAGTTCCACAGGTACCGCTCGTCCAGCGCGGGCTGGCCGGGCAGGCCGCGGGTGGTGGGGTGCACGAAGATCAGCGCCCCGGTGGCCTCGGCCGCCTCCCAGAACGGCAGGAACCGGTCATCGCCCAGGCAGGCGCCGGCCACGCTGGCCGGGATCTCGGCCCCGCACAGGCCAGGCACCTGCATCAGCGCGGCCAGCTCGCGGGCCGCGACGGCGGCGTCCTGGAGCGGGACCGCCCCGAGCACGCTGACCTGCGGATGGGCAGCGGCGCGGGCCAGCCCCTGGTTCTGGATCTCGCAGATCCGCAGCGCCTCGTCGAGGCCGGCCTCGACCGGGCAGAGCATGATCCAGGGCGACAGCAGCAGGTGATCCACGCCCTGCTGCGCGGCCCGGCCGAGCATGGCCCCGACGTCGGTGAACTCGCCGGTGACCGAGGTCAGGCGGCGGCCGCGGAACAGCACCACCTGGCCGCCGTCCTCGCGAACGATCTCCGGGCGCCACTGGCCGGGCACCGACGCGGCCAGCATCTCGGGCACGACGATGTGGCAGTGGGTGTCGACGACCGGCAAGCGGCCCTGCCGCGCGCTCACGGGGCCGCTCCTCAACGCGTCTTCCCCGGCTCCGTCCTCGCCGCCGAGCCCGCCGGACCAGCCGAGCCAGCGGGACCAGTCGAGCCAGCCGGGCCAGCCCGCCCGGCGTTGTCGGTCCCGGTCTGCACGGCGCCGCCCAGGTACAGGGCGCCAATCTCCGGGTGCTCGAGTACCTCGCGCCCGGTGCCGGACAGCCGCACCCGGCCGTTCTCCAGCACCACGCCGTGGGTGGACAGCCGCAGGCCCGCGCGGGCGTTCTGCTCGACCAGCAGGATGGACTTGCCCGCGGCGTTCAGCATGCGCACCGCGTCGAAGACCGACTTGAGCACCTTCGGCGACAGCCCCATGGACGGCTCGTCCAGGATGATCAGCGCCGGGTCGAGCATGAGGCCGCGGGCGATCTCGACCAGCCGCTGCTGGCCGCCGGACAGCGCGCCCGCCTTCTGATTCGCCCAGGACCCCACCTGGGGGAACATCTCCTCCACGTGGGCGCGCCTGCGGGTCACCATCGTCCGGGACAGGGTGTAGCCGCCCAGGTCCAGGTTCTCGCGGACGGTCATGTCCTTGAACAGGCTGTGGTTCTGCGGCACGTGCACCAGGCCCATCTGGAGGATCTGGCGCGGGTTCTTGCCCGCCACCGGCTCCCCGAGCAGGGTGACCTGGCCGCGCCGGGGCCGCAGCAGGCCGCTGATCGTGGCCAGCAGGGTGGACTTGCCCGCCCCGTTGGGGCCGACCACGCAGGTGATGCCGCGCTCGACCACGGTCAGGGACACGTCGTGCAGGATGTCGGCGCCGCCGTAGCCGGAGACGACGCCCTCGACGGTCAGGACGGGCGTGCTAGCTGCGGACATCTTCGTCTTCCTCATCCGTGCCGAGGTAGGCATCAAGCACCCGCGGGTCATCGCGGATCAGCTCGGGCGGCCCCGAGGCGATCACCGTGCCGTAGTCGAGCACTGTGACACGGTCGCACAGGCCCATGACGAAGTCCATGTTGTGCTCCACGATCAGGAAGGTCTTGCCCGCGCGGTTCAGGTCGCGGATCCGGGCCGCGATGTGGTTGATCAGCGACGGGTTGACCCCGCCGGCCGGCTCGTCGAGCAGCACCAGGGCCGGGTCGGTGACCAGCACGTAGGCCAGCTCGAGCAGCTTGCGCTGGCCGTAGGACAGGGTCTCGGCCAGCGCGCTGGCGTGCCCGGCGATCCCGGTGAACTCCAGGAGCTCCATGGCGTGCCGCCGGTCGGCGGGCCCGCCCGCCCTGGCCAGCGGGTTGCGCACCCCGCTCCGGTGCTGGCCGGCCACCAGCATGTTCTCCATGACGGTGAGCCGGGGGAAGATCCGGCTGAGCTGGAAGGTCCGGCCGATGCCCAGGCCGAACACCTTCTGCGGCGAGGCGTTGGTGATCTTCTGGTCGCGGGAGTAGACGTTGCCCGCGTCCAGCCGCTCGTAGCCGGTCATCACGTTGAACAGCGTGGTCTTGCCGGAGCCGTTCGGGCCGATCAGGCCGGTGATGCTGCCCTCGGTTACCTCGAGCGAGGCGTCGGTGAGCGCCTGCACGCCGCCGAAGGCCTTGGCCACGTGCTCGGTGCGCAGCAGAGCGGCGCTCATCGGCCTGCCTCCTTGCCCCGGCCGGCCGCGGGCTGCGGCACGGCCGGCGCCCCCGGCGGTACGACGGCGGCCATGGGCCGGCCGGCCTGGCGGCTGCGCCGCTGGGAGATCATCTCGCTGAGCGTGGGGATGACGCCCCGCGGCACCAGCAGGATCACGGCCAGGAACAGGGCCCCCAGCAGGATCAGGCTCAGGTAGTCGTTGGTGATCTGCACGGTGAGGTACTGCTGGGCGGGCTCGATGATGAGCGCCCCCAGCACCGGCCCGGCCACCGTGCCCAGGCCGCCGAAGAACGCCATCAGCGCCACCGACAGGTCGAACAGCGGGTCGAAGATGAACTGCGGTACGGCCTGGCCGATGAAGTAGTAGAACAGCCCGCCGAGGAGCCCGGTGATGAACGCCGAGATCATGAGCGCGGACAGCTTGACCCGGAAGGTCTTCACGCCCAGGCCCCTGGCCCGGTCCTCGTCGTCGCGGATGGCCCGCAGCTGCAGGCCGAACCGCGAGCCGCGGATGAGCCAGGCCAGGCCGATGGTGACGGCCGAGATGATCAGCGCGATGTAGTAGAAGGGGTTGTTAAAGGTGGCCGCGTCCCAGTTCAGGACCGGCGCGATGATCCCCGATGAGCCGCCCGTGAAGCTGAAGTTGGAGGCCATGAGCTGGAAGATGAAGAAGATCGCGATGGTGACCACGACGAAGGTGTGCCGCCGGGCCTGGAGGGCGACCAGCCCGAACGGGATGGCCACGACCGCCGCGGTCACGGCGCCCAGCGGCATCAGCCAGAACACGGCGTCGCCGCTGAGGTGCCAGTGCTGAGCCAGGATGGCGACGGTATAGGCACCGGTCCCGTAGAACACGGCGTGGCCGAGCGAGATGTAGCCGGAGAACCCGGAGAAGATGTTCCACGCGGCCGCCGCGCCCACGAAGATCATCGTCTCGACGCCGATCTGGGTCCACAGCCCGGTGGTGATGACCAGCGGGAAGATGGCCGCCACGACCAGCACCAGCAGGGCGACACCGGGCTGCCAGAGCGCCTGGGGCTTCACTGGGCGCGCACCGGCTGGCGGCCGAACATCCCGGTCGGGCGGACGGTGAGCACGACCACCAGGGCGACGTAGAACACCACGATGGCCCAGTTGGGCGACCAGATGTCCACCAGCGACTCCAGCGTGATCATGAAGACGGAGGCGACCAGCGCGCCCCCGATGCTGCCCAGGCCGCCGAGAATGACGATGGCCAGCAGCCGGGAGATGAGGTCATACCCGCTGTTGGGGGTGAACCCGCCGCTGGTGGCGCCGAACACCATGCCGCCGGCCGCCGTGACCCCGACGCCGATGGCGAAGGTCAGCCCGGCCACCCGGTTGACCTGGATCCCGATCAGCCGGGCCGCGGTCTGGTCCTGCATCGTGGCCCGCACGCTGCGGCCGAACCTGGTCCGGTACAGCAGCAGGTACAGGGCGATCACCAGGCCCACGGCCATGATGAACCCGTACACGTAGATATCCGAGAGATAGAACCCGAACACCCGGAAGCTGTTGGTCACGTACGAGGCGTGCAGGGTGTCCTCGTTGGCTCCGAAGATCCAGTACAGCACGCCCTCGATGATGATCGCGACCGCGTAGCAGGCCAGGAGCGACATCGAAGTCCGCTCCCGGCCGCGCAGCGGCCGGATGAAGGCCCAGTAGATGCCGAGCCCGAGTATGAACATGGCCGGGACCGTGACCAGCAGACCCAGGAACAGGTCGATGTGCAGGTGCACGGAGAGCACATAGCTGAGATAGGCGCCGGTCACCACGAGGATGCCCTGCGCGATATTGATGATGTCGAGGACGCCGAATATCAGCGTCAGCCCGACGGCCATCAGTGCGTAGACCCCGCCTTCGAGTATTCCGTCGGCGATGGCCGCATAGATCTGGCGACCCATGTCAGTTCCTGTGCCCTCCGTGCATCCCGCTCATGACTGGTCCTGACCACGTGGTCCAAGAGGGGCTGGGTCACGTGGTCAGCGTGCCGGGTACTAGCTAGCCCAGTGCGGCTTCGGGTACTCGATTTTCACCGAGCCCGGGTCGCTGGCCGGCAACACCTGGACGAAGTTGCCGTTCTGCCACTGGAAGATGAACGCCGTGGCCACCAGGTTCTCGCCCAGGCTGTTGAACTTGACCGGGCCCTGCACGCTCTTCAGCGTCACGCCGCTGTGCAGGTAGCTGATGACCTTGGAGTTCATCACGGACGCGCTGGCGCCCGCGGTCTTGGTGCTCGTCAGCGCCTGGTCGATGACCTCGCCCACCGAGTACGCCTCGGCGACGTCGGCGTTGATGGCCGACGCGCTGCCGCCGTAGGTGGCGATGTAGGCCTTGACCATCGCCTGGCTCAGCGCGTTCTTCGCGCCGGGGTACCAGGCGTCCGGGACCATCATGCCGTTGGCGTTCTTGACCCCCACCGCGCTGGTGAACGCGCTGCCCTGGTCCGGTCCGGCCGCGGCGATGAAGATCTTCGGGTTGTAGTGCTGCTGCTCGAACGCGGTCATGAACGACTGGACCGTCGGCACGTCGGTCGAGCCGAGCACCACCGCGTCCGGCTTCAGTGAGGCCACGTCGTCGGCCGGGGCCTTATAGTCCGCGACCTCCTCCGGGAAGACCTTCTCGTAGGACTTCTTGACCCCCAGCGGGGTCAGCAGCGAGGCGGTCCGCATCACCTGCGGGGTGGCGAACGGGTCGTTGGCCATCGGGTAGGCCGCCGTCTTCGGCCGCTGGCTGGCGGGCAGCGACTTGATCCACGTGGTGAACGGGTCAAGCTCGTTAGCCACCGGCAGGCTGACGTCGAACACGTTGTCCAGCTTCTGCGCGAACACCAGCGGCGCGCCGCCCGCGCCCTCGACGAACGCGTACCCGTACCGGTGCGCGATAGCCGACGCGGGCGCGGTCAGCAGCGAGGAGAACGGCCCGAACGTCAGGTCGACCTTGTTTACAGTGATCAGCTTCTGGTAGTTCGTGGCTACCTGGGTCTGCGAGCTGCTGTCGTTAAGGATCGTCAGCTTCACAGGGTGGCCGTCGATGCCGCCGGCCTTGTTGACCTCGCTGACCCACAGCTTGTAGCCCTTGTCGAAGGCCTGGCCGTCGGCGTCGAAGTCACCAGTCAGCGACAGGGAGGTGCCAATGGTGATCGGGGTCTTCGAAGAAGACGTGCCGCCACCGTTGCCACCACCCGTGCTTGTGCTGCTGCTGCATCCAGCCGCTACGGCCGCCGTCAGAGCGGCTGCTGCGGTCACCGTCAAGAACCGGGCGCGGTGAGATCTCATCCCCGGTCCTCCTTCCTGAATTCCTGCGTAGCCCAGTAAGTGGCCTGCCGCGAACCCGTACGGCAGCAATGCCGCAGGACCCTAACGGGAGGCTCGGGAACGGCCGGCCGGTTAAGACCGGCCGCCGGTGACTTTACCGTGGTTCTAGGGTGACTTGCTCGAGTCCGTCGGATATGTCGGCATCCTCGCTGACGAGATCCAGCCCGGCGGATTGAGCCTGCAGCCGGATCAGCGCAGCGAAGTCCTCCTCCCCGGCCCCGTGACCAACCAGGCTCTGTATGAGCTGATGCACCAGCGCCGCCACGGGCATGGGGACCTCACGCTCGCGGGCGGCCGCCAGGCCGAGATCGAAATCCTTGCGCAACAGCGTGGCGGTGAATGTTGCGTGAAAGTCGAGGTTAACGAACGCTGGCGTCTTGTAGCGAGTGAAGGT
>Ga0207416_1004197_pt1 | contig 12828 bp, 13 predicted proteins | sample PaiPotPPM11metaG_FD_184107 | JGI IMG/M metagenome (GOLD analysis project Ga0207416, IMG submission 184107) | Iron sulfur acid spring bacterial and archeal communities from Banff, Canada, to study Microbial Dark Matter (Phase II) - Paint Pots PPM... ...
GGCTGAAATCATCTCCCGCTCATGTTCGGCGACGGCGGCGAGGATGTGGAGCGTGAGACGGGTGGCGTGTGGATTATCGCAGGCCACGAACTCCACGCCCGCATCCATTAGGGCCGCGATGAAGGCTACATTGCGCGAGAGCCGGTCCAGTTTGGCAATGACGAGCCGGGCCTTGTGCTTGCGGCAGCCTGCCAGGGCCTTTTGCAGTTCAGGCCGGTCGTTGCGCCTGCCAGTCTCGACCTCGGTGTGCTCGGCTATGAGGATGCCGCCGACACTCGCGAGGTAGCGCACTACGGCGGCACGTTGGGCCTCAAGGCCGAGGCCAGACCGGCCTTGCCGATCCGTGCTCACCCGGTAATAGGCAATGAATCCTGTGGATTTGGCCTGCATGGCCCGCTTTCCGTCACAAGTAAACCTCCGATTACTTGTGACAGGGAGGAGGATATGTCAATGCTACAGCGTCGTGATGCTGTGACGCTTCGTTGCTAAGGATGCCCTCGCCCCGGCCCGGTGGCACCCGCTCCCTCAGCGGTAGGATAGCCCCGCAAAAGCCCTGGGAAGCCCGTAGGAGAGCGAAGCCGCCACCGCACCAGCAAAGCCCGGAAGGCCTTGACGCCGTAATAGGCTTGGCCTTGGTCACGACTTCCGCAATGGGGTCAACCGCGTCATTTCAGGGCAAGTCAACGGAGGCTCGCGCCGAGGTAAAATCACATTCCCCGTCTAGCCTGGACCGCGCGACTGATAATCGGCTGCAGCTGACCTCATTCGAGGACGAAGAACATTTACAAAGGCGTTTACCCGCATTCTGAGCCACTCGAATGCTTGCTTCCGCACCTCTGGGTCATCTAGCGGACCGAAGCTTCGTGCCTCAGAGATTCTGTACCGGTCATCGCGCCTAAAGATTGCATTACCACCAAGTTCGGTATTAACACTCTCCCAGTCATCGGTGACCGCTTTCACGGCGCTCTCGCCAGACGTGTTGGCCCAATACCCTACAGTAATGCCCACCTCTCCTCGCTGCATATTACGATAGACATTGAGCCAGCTTGTCGGAGCAGGAAGCGGAAAATCGACATGCCCATGGCGCGGTGGTTTTGGTATCGGCTGCTCTGGATCGTCGAGCCTTAATCCGTCAAGGAACTCCTTCCAAAACGACTGCGCCGCCTCTCCACGAGCAATACGCTCAGGGTCAATATCCTCTGCCATCTCTGGGTCCTGAGCGTCCTGAAGCGTGTATCCATCAGGTAAAGCCACGACCTCGCGTGCAACTGTCAACGTCCTTGCGAGAACGCGCGGCGTAACTAAGCGGCTTCCATCGGGCATTGCGTAAACCGGTAATTCAATCAGCCCAAGCGAGAAGCGCAGTCCTGCATGCATTTGCAGATATTCAGCTATGGCCTCGACCCCTTCCCGGATGCCGTCTCCGACAATCAGCAGAAGGAAACGCCCACGCCGAAGGTTCGCGGTAAGCGCATCGTTGAACGCCGTTTCATCGACTGCGGGATAGTTCCTTCGGACGATTTCGAGCAGAGGATTGCCTTGTTGGCCAAGCCGTCGGCTCACCTCGCGCTGCAAATCGGATGACGACCAACGGCTGAGTTCTTTGGCATAATCGAGGATTTGCCCGACGACTTCCCGCCGCGCTTCCGGATTGCGCCACAGCTTGCACTCTACGAGTATTGGGAGACCGGACGGGGTGACCATTAAGATATCGATCGGCCCGGCTTGGGTTACTAATTCGCGGCAGATAGCCACCGGACCCAAGAACATTTGATCGATTTCTGCTATGGGCAAACACTCCGGATGCGCATAAATGAGCGCTTGAATGTCCGCCTCGCGCATTACCTCCTCGCCCATCTGACCGGATTGCCTCAGAGGGACCGCGCCGCCACCATTGCGCGGCAAAAGAAGCGGAACACTGTGCTGCCTCGTCAATCGTAATTCCTATCCTTGGTGCGCACCGCTCCGCCACCGATCCGGCGACAGTCGTTGGTAATCGAAACGGCTATTATAGCTACCCCGAGGAATTGAGGCACCGCAAGTAAGCTGGCGTATTCCTACCCGCCTTATACCCCGCCCTACGCCCCGCCTAAGCCGCCGGTACTTTCAAGGAGGCCGCACGCATCCGCGCAGCAGCGATGCATTCAGGCGATGCTATCATTGCGATTGACGTTGCACGTCCTGGCGATGGTGGCCAACGCTTCGCCAGTGCTGCGGCGTTGCAGAGGCTCGGCGCGCTGGTGCGCGGTGAGCTTGGGCTTCCGGCCGAAACGGACACCATTGGCCTGGGCCCGCCGCCCCTCGCTCGTGCGCTCGCGGATCAGTTCACGCTCGAACTCCGCGATGCGGCGAGCATGGCCACCACACCAATGGGCTTCACGTCGGCGGGCGCAAAGGCGTACCACAGCACGAGACTTACGAGAGCGACAAAGGTCCACATCCGCAAGCGCCCTTCGATAGGCCCCCGGCCGGGGTGGCGCTTGTCGTCGGCCGGACGATGGCCACCTCCTGGCCCGGCGGCGCGCCCCTCGCGGCGGCCACGAGGTCAGGCACGGTTTCCAAGTCCCAGACGATGATCGATTGCTCAGGCATAGGTGCAATGTAGCAAATCGAAGGATTAGAGGCTCTGGTCCGACCCTCTGGAGGCTCCGGTCCCGCCCTCACAATATTTGGAGACCTCCAGAGGCCCCTAACAATCCTCGATAGCTCGCTCCTCTCTTTTCGCCGCTGTTGCTTCCTCAAAGGCCTCAGCCACCAGGTATCGGAGCATTGCAGAAATAGACTGGCCCTTTTCGCTCGCGAGTTCCTTGCACTTCCGAATCGTGCCCAGGTCAAGGGTTACGCTGCAACGTTTGTAAACAACCCTTGTCATCGGATTTTTTCCGAGAGGGCACAGATTTCTTCTCGAAGTTTGGCGATGACCTCGTCGTGCAAGGCCGTCTCGACGCCCCCCGATTCGAAATAAGCTCGCTGGCGCTCGGCATCGTGAAGCAACTCCTGTAATTCCGAGAGCAGGTCTAAGTTTTCATCCATTTCCTCATCGAATTCGATACCGAGGCTTTTCGCCCGGCCTAAAATGTCTTCCACGGTTTCCTCCCTGGATCAGAGTTATCTACGGAGTATTTATCAAAAGCACATTCTTGTCGGACGCGGATTTGGCCGCTTCGTCCGACCATAAATATTCCGGCACTACACAGGAGGACCAACTTGACCAGAGAACGCCGCCTGACCGTCCGACTTGCCGACCAGGAAATTGCGTTGATTAAAGCCTTTGCCGACGAAAAGCATCTAATCGACTCGGCGGCAGTCCGATGGCTCATTGCGATGGGCTTGGCATCCGAAACCCACCGCCCGCCCGATGTCCACCAAACGTCCGTATGTTCTCGCCCACATCTAATTGACTGACGGACGACCTCTCGCCCGGTCCCAACTATGACACCAAGCCGCAATATCGGCGAAGACTGCTCATGATACTCGGTACCTGGGACAACCGTTCCTTGGGCGTCCGTCCAAACTCGGCTTCGGAACGAAGAGTGCTCTCGTGATAAAAATCCATTCCTGCCCGTCTGAGCGACATGGCGAGATTGAAGAACATTTTCGTCACCCCTACCGGGCTGCCCTTTCGAGTCCCGCCAAACCTCCTTGGCCGATTGAACCAGCACCTCATCAACACCGGCCCGAGGAATCTCGGGCTGGCCAACACTTCGATCCCCGGCCCTGGTGAGAACCTTTGGTCATTGGGTCTGGCTCGTCATGGGCCATCACCAGCAGCCGGGCGGGGATAACAGAAAGAAAAAATTGCTTGTCCTTATAATAATCCATTCAGTTATCCCCCTCCAATCTGGTCGAACCGCATTCTCTCAACGTTCTAATTGCGAGAGCAACAATGTTTCGTCGCTGGGGCAATGCCAGCCAGCGACTCGATTGACGACCTATTCCGGTATTTATCCCCTGGGTGTCAGACAAATGGTCGAACCAAACGTCTCGAACGGAAGACGCCTCAACCCTTGTCCAATTTCATGGTGAAAGCGATGGCGCCTGTGGTTGCCAGCACTAGGGCTTATAAAGGGCACCGGTTGTTGCGGGGCCGCAGACCCTACCCACCTAATGATATTCTAGTTTTTCTGCCTCGCGCCAGCCAAGTTCAGTGAGTTCTAACACTTGTTCATAGCGACCGGTCTCTGGGTTCAATTCGTAACTCTCGACCAGGAAGTTCTCCTTGATCATCTGCTTGATTTCTCCCTGGAGCCTTTCCTCGAACGCTTTTTTAAGTATTCGCTCGTAGCCTTCATCATCCAATGGCTCGTTCTTTTTAAGAACGCCCTTCTCGATCAACCACTTTCTGCAGTCTTCTTTTGCTTCGTCATATGTAGCGGTGACGGTGCGTTTTGGCATGGCTAAACTCCGTGGTAAAAAGGCACTGTTTGCCACATAAGAGACCAAACAAATCAAATCAAGCAATCATGTGAGCGTCAGGAAACTTTTTTGCAAAACGTCCTGACGAAATATTTTGACTGGACGAATTTGTGCTGCACCGATTTTGTTGTTCAATTCCGGAGGTTCTTTATCCTAGAGAACGTCAGAGGACGGCACGCGATCAGCCCTGGCGGGATATGACGTTTTTAGTTTCGGGTTTTGGAAGGTTTCTTCGGTAAAACTCTTTGTGAAGCTTTTTCCGGCCTTGACCTGACGATTTTCGCCACCACCTTCAGCGTGCTGCCTATCTCGGCGGCCCCTTTTTCATGAACAGCAACGTTGAAATCGTCCGTTGTGAAAACGGACGGCGTGAAAAGGACTTTATTGTTGAGCACTCTCGTTCGAAGGCTCCGCCTTTCCGTTCATCCCGATATCATTGATAAGGATGTTTACGAAAACCGGCATTATGTCGAGGGCTGGACAAACGTGGAGCTAACGGTTGAAGAACTCGCCGCCTCCATTAAGAACGGCCGCCCATACTGTGCGCACCTATTTGGCTATCGCGATGCCGATCATTTCCAGGCTTCCGATATTGCTTCCGTGGACATTGACGATGGCTTCGGCATTGCCGAAGCCTTGGAAAACCCCACTGTCCGTGCGCACGCGGCCCTACTATACACCACGGTCAACCACCAACCCTCAGCTCCCCGATTTCGGATTATTTTCGTCCTCCCCCGCACAATTACCGATGCCCGGGAAATGTCCGCCATCGCCCGGGCGCTTCGGCTGAGAGTTTCCGGCGACCGAAAGACCGTGGACGCCGCCCGCATGTTCTTCGGCAACCGCAATGCCGAGTTGATGTTGTTCGACCGGGAAATGTCACCGGAGCTTCTCGCCGAACTGATCGCCCAGGGCATGAATGCACCCGAGCCCGAGACGATCAAGAACGGCGGCAAGCTGGATTGGACCCCGAGCCGCTCACGTCTTCTGGTGAGACCGGACCAGGAAATTCGGGTTGCGAAGGGCGGCCCAGTCCAATTTTCGGAGTTGGCACCCGGAACAACGATTCATTGCCCCTTTCACAATGACAAGCACCCGAGCGCCTTCGTCCTTGCGAACCGCCATGGCACAAACGGAATCTACTGCTCGGCGTGCGGCTGCACCTATTGGCCCCGAGGATCATCGCCGCCTGCCGATGATGTTTTTGATAGCTTTGAGCGAACAGTTCGCGAGGCCGCAGCATACTATGAGAACCACCAGGATTACGGCCCCCTTGCCCCAATCCTCGGCTTTCCGGAGTCACCTTCGGCAGGATTGACGGGCTCCACCATTCGGATTGTAGACGGGCAAGCAACGCCAGCCACATTGCAGCCGGGCATCGTAATGGTGCATAGCCCGAAAGGCACAGGCAAGACTGCCCGTCTCCGGTCGCTGCTTCGAAACTCCAAATCGGTTCTTCTGATCGGCCATCGCCGAGCACTCATTCGCCAGACCTGCCGCCAGTTGGGGCTCCACTGCTACCTGGATGACGATAGCGGGCCTGCTGCCGACCGGCCCTCCCGATATGGCATTTGCCTCGATAGCCTCGCGAGAATCCCGCCTAAAGCCCGCTTCGATGTTGTTGTCCTCGATGAAAGCGAGCAAGTTCTCGCTCATTTCCTGTCAAGCACGATGGACCGGGGTGGCGGAAGCCGGGACCGAATCTTCGTTGAGATTAGGCGGCTCGTCCGCCAAGCCACCACTGTCATTGCCCTTGATGCCGATCTCGGCTGGGTCACGTTCAGGTCCCTCTCAAGAATGGACGAAAGAAAGGACAAACACCTTTGGCTGAATGAGGCCAAACCGGGTGAGGGCAAAGCAATTCAGATTTTTGACGCCGAACCCCATCTTATTGCCGAGTTGAAGCAGGCTGTAGCTGGTGGGAAACGCTGTTTCGTCATCTCAAACTCGAAGATGAAAATGGCGAAACTGGCTGCTGCGATTTTTGACGAATTCCCCAAACGCAGGATTATCACCATCACCTCCGATACTGCCAACAATGACGAGGTAAAGGAATTCATCGCCGCCCCAGCCTCATCAGCGGCTCGCTATGATATCGTTTTTGCGTCTCCTTCCATCGGCACCGGGGTTGATATTGCATTTCCGGGAAAAGCGCAGGTCTTCGACCTCGTGTTCGGGTTCTGCGAGGCGCAGATAACCACCCATCTCGATTTCGATCAGCAATTGTCCCGGGTTCGGCATCCCGGGGCGGTCAAGGTGTGGGTTAGTCCTCGGCGATTCCACTTTGAAACCGAATTTGACGTTGTGAAGAGGGATGCCCTGGAACGAAGTTTGTTCAAGAATCTCCTGATCGGTTACACGGATGTTGGCGAACCGCAATATCAGGAGAATGACATTTTCCTTGAAATGGCCTCGCTCATACTAACCGAACAGCGTGCCTCGAAAAACGACCTGAAATCCAATTTCATCCGGCACAAGCAGAAGCAGGGTTTCCGTATCGAGCGCATCCAAAAGGACGAGCATTTCCTGGCCGAGGGCAAAAACGTCCTGGCCAAGGGCAAGCGCCTCAATGACGAAAACTACTGCAAAGCGATCCTGTCCGCCAAAACCCTAACCCCGGGCGAATGCCATGAAATCAGGGATGCCCTTGGGGCGGGGGAATGGGTGTCTGAGGCTGACAGGCTATCCTACGAGCGGACCACCCTTGAACTCTTCTACCGTAAACCCGTATCCGAGGACCTGATACGGCTGGATGACAGAAGGCGATTTCGAGCCCAGGTGAGGCTCTTTGAATCAGTCCTCGAAAACCCCGATCTGGCTAGGTTGAGCTTCCATTCGTTTGACCGGACCAGGTTCGTCGCAACCGAGGCCAGCAAGGCCACCACCATCCTGATGCTCCTTCAGCTTACGCCCGTCATGCAGAGCGATAGGCTCGATTCCAGGGCCGTCATTCAGCTTGCCGATCTCGCCGAATTCGCCAACACCTTAATCAAGCACAAAACCGTCATCGAGACTCACCTGGGGATTGAGGTTCGAAAGGACGTCAACAGCAAGCCCATCCAACAATTGGGAGCAATCCTGAGGCTTGTTGGGCTCCGATTGGAACAGGTAGGGCCGAAGAAACGGAAGGGCCAGAAAATTTATCACTATCGTCTCGAACCCAACTTCCTGGCCAGGATGATGGCCATTGTCCGGGCCAGAAAGCCTCAGGGGCAGCGTCAAATTCGGCACAGGCCGCTTGGTGCGCCCGAGGTCGATGATGCGAATGACGAAGAATGAGGCCGGGGATAACTGAGCATATCTTTATAAGAAAACAAAAATCTTGGTCTTGTTATCCCCGGTGATCGGGCGGGGATAACAAAGACATTTTTTTGATTGTTCTTATAATAAACCATTCAGTTATCCCCCTTCCCGCTCTTGGTAGGCAGTCCCGGTGAAATGAATTGGGGTAGTGGTTTCAAGGGAAGGTGCCGAGGTGGAGCAAAGCCACTCCGGGCACAGGGATGATTGGGGATCGGTTTATTTGAGGGTCATTTGGCGGACAAACAGTACCATAGAACAATCCAACGAGTAGGTGAAATGAACCACCAGGATCAGATCGGTGGGATCACGCCAAGCTGGAAGGAGAAATGACAATGAGACAGCCGGTCGAGACTGAAAGAGTTACACCGATGTGGAAATATTCCCTCGGCTTTCAAAGCCCTTTGTGCACTCCGTCGTCTGCACCGGGGCCGGTGCTAACCCTTTCGCGATCAGGAATCGAGCCGCTGTAGAGAACAGCATGTGCTGTTGGTCAGCGTAGCCTGTTGTGGCCTTCAGTTCTGTTGCCGAGAACCGGATTGTGGCGCGGGTTGTTCGTATCATGCCCTCTATTTAGGGCAGAGATTGCCCAGAGTCGCGGACGCACCTGCACTGAGGGGCTGGGTCAACTCGGGCGCTCCCAGCATGTGTCCGCCTAATCTGGCCCTTCTCGGCCACTTCCAGATAAGCCTCCCCTCAGAGCCACCCGGCCGGAGAGATGTGTTTCCGATTCTTGTGCTGGTAAGGGGGCGAGCCGCCCATACAAGCCCGTTGACCGTCTCTCCAGCCTAGTTAATATCGTTGATAATTCAGCACGATACGTTTGATGATGTGTCTTTGCTGATTGTGGGGCTGGTATGTCGGGCAAGACGATCACCCGAGCGGATTTATGCGAGGCAGTCTATCAGAGAGTCGGGCTGTCGCGAACCGAATCCGCCACATTCGTTGAGCTTGTGCTCAAGGAAATCACCGACTGTCTGGAACGCGGCGAAACCGTGAAGCTGTCTTCGTTCGGCTCGTTTGTCGTCCGCAAAAAAGGCCAGCGCATCGGCCGCAATCCCAAGACTGGTAAGGAGGTGCCGATATCGCCCCGGCGGGTAATGGTGTTCAAGCCCTCGGCCACCCTCAAGTTGCGGATCAATTACCGATAGCCTCAGGCACCTTCCTAGTTCAGACAAAGTGCCAATGCCGGTCCCGGACCATTACCGCACGTAGCAGTTTCCACCTCGCCATTCTTCGAGATGGTAACGGTTCCGCTCGGACATGTGACGGAAGCAAGCGTCTCTCCCGAGCCGCACGCAAGTGTGCAGGTGTTGTTCTCACAGCTATCCTGCCTGACCACATGCAGGCCTGTTGAGCCGGAAGGACCTGCTGGGCCAGCTTGACCGGCTGGCCCTGGAGGACCTTGCTCGCCCATAAAACGTCCGGTTTGGCGGAATGGTGGGTTTTCGGGGCGGTGAAGTGCGTTCCAATATTCCGCACCCGCCATAAAGACCCTCCGCGAAGCCAGCCAGGATTTCCGGTTTGAGGACGGAGTGGAACGCAAGCACCTTCCCCTCGCTTCGCTTGAGGCGCTGGTATTGTTCGAGGTAGACGAAAGAGTCTGTTTAGAAGATTACCCCGCGCCTCTGACACGCGGGGCAATCGGTTTCAGGTTACGCGGCCTTCTTCTGCTTAGCCTTGAAGTCGCGCAAATCTTCGGCGATTTCTGCCCATCCCGCGGCTTCTTCATTGATGTTTCCGGCCCAATCTCGGATCGAACAAACCGCGTCTTCGACGTATTCAAAGTAATCGAGCTCCGAAATCTCGGGAATGGTGTCGTTCTCGCAACCATCGCTCAGGCGGGTTTCGATCAGTTGCCGTGCTTCGCGTTCGGCCGCCTCATGATCCGCCAGTGTGACGGGACGCTCGGACTCCTTTGTAACTTTCCCATGCGCGATTGCCCACGCATACTCCTTGGCATTGAACGTCATTTTGTTAGTGCCTCCTTGGCACTGCCGGGCGATTGATGTGCGGGTGGCGGCTTGCCCGGTGCGGGCCGCTTCTCTCTGTTTGGTCGCCGTCCAATGAGGATGATTTCGTCCTACCGCAACAGCGCCATTCCAAACAAACACTTGGGCGTGGAAAACGTCAGGTCAAGAGTTTTGCGCTACGGCCGGAATTATTTTTTGCTTGTAAGATCGTCCAGACGCTAAAATCGGACGAGAATGCGCGGCCAGCGCCGGACGAACAATGTTTGACATCGAGTTTCTTTGTTGACCTGATGATTTGCAACGTTACGCTTTGGCTTGCAGTCCGCCGAGCAGAATTCGTCCATCCCGGATGCCATTCGTCCACCGAGGAACAACATGCACAAAACCATTCCAATATCCGCCATTCGGGTTGGCAGACGCCATCGCAAGGACCCCGGGGATATTCGCTCCCTCGCCCGAAGCATTCAAGAAATCGGGCTTCTGCATCCGGTTGTCATTCGGCCTGACCGGAAACTCATTGCGGGGGAGCGGCGGCTGCGAGCACTGAAACTGCTTGGCTGGACAAAGGTGCGCGTGACCGTTCTCGACCTGGATAAGGTCATTCACGGTGAAGTCGCGGAGAACGTCCTTCGGCAGGACTTTCGCCCCTCGGCATTGCCCGAGCCCTTGAGCCGATACTGCGGAGGGAAGCCAAGGCCCGACAGGGGATGCGAACGGACTTGCGGGAAAATTTCCCGGATGTTGATGGTGGCAGGGCCCGGGACAAACTCGGAAAATATGTTGGTGTTTCCGGTCGCACCCTCGAAAAGATGATGGCGATCGTCGAGGCGGCCGAGAAGCATCCGCGAAAATTCGGTCATCTGAAGGACGAAATGGACCGAAAAGGAAAGACCAGTCGCCCTTATCGTGTCCTACTGCGCCTCAAAGACGAGGAACGCATTCTCAGACTTCATCCGGTTGCGGCGAAATTCCGGACGCTCATCATCGACCCACCTTGGAAATATGACCAGACGCAGGCCGGGCGGGAACGGCCGCCCTACGCCACAATGACGCAGGAACAACTTCTTGCCCTACCGATCCAACAATGGGCCGAGGATAATTGCCACATGTACTGTTGGGCGACGAATTCGACGATGAAAGAGGCGCTGGAGCTCGTTGACGCTTGGGGGTTTCAGCAGAAGAGCATCCTCACTTGGGTGAAAGACAGATGGGGACTCGGCACATATTTTAGGAACCAAACCGAACACGTCATCTTCGCCATTCGTCGGAGTCTTAACACTCGGTCGGATGGCCTTTCGACCGTGTTCTATGCGCCGCAAGGACGGGACAGTGAGAAGCCGGAGGAGTTCTATTCCCTTGTCCGCAAAGCCTCGTTTCCGTCTTATGGTGAAGCGTTCCAAAAGAAGGCCCGGCCGGATTTCGTGAATCTCTATGCGGCGAGTAATGAGGCCAAGGATAGAGCCCAGGTTATTCCCTTGCGACCTCGGATGAAGAGAGATGCTTGAAGCAATCGTTACTCATGAGCTTGGTGGACTCAGCTGCTGACCTCCAATATGGGGAACCTGTTGTTTGGTTTCGGTATCGCACATGGGGCAATGGTAGACGACTTCGCCAGTGGTAAAATGATCCGGTGACTATCTGCCCGTTGCTCATCCGGGTTTTACAGGCAGGCCACAACACGGTCGGCCAAGTGTTTTCCGCCCGACCGGGGGCTCGTTAAGGCAACCGTGTGGCGACTTGAGTTCCGGGGCCGAAAGCAGGCCTATTCGTTGCTTCGCAGCGAACAACGCGACCATGCCCCATCAGCGGGTGTCGCCTAACCGCTCTTCCATCTCTTCGGCCAGTTCTCGCAGGATTCGTTCAACATGGTCGTCTACCACTGCGACCATGGGAGACATCGCAGGGTAGATACCGCGAAACGAGGACACCTTAACCGACAAAGCCCCTTTCGGGCAGTTTGCGAGAAGGCGAAACGCGCCGTCGGTTGGCGGTTCTACGAGTTGGATGGCAGCCACAGCCCGATGGAATTGCTGGAGCGAATTTTGCAAAAATAGGCCGCGATCGTTTCGGACTGTGCAGCGGCAATTCGTCTATCCGTGCTTCTGCCGCCGCAGCGGCATCGTCTCATAGAGATTGACCGGCGCGAAATCGTCGGTCAGCACCTCATCGCCGTCTGCGCTCTGGTCCGTGGCTCGCCCGCCGACGAGATCAGACAGCGGGTAGCGGAAATGACGCTGCTCCTGCAGGGCGACGGCGCGCTGCATCAAAGCCTCGGTGCCGGGGCTGGCGGCGGGCCCAGCCACGATAATCGATTGCGCGGCGCCGGCGTCCCTCCAGTCTGGATAAACTTCGACCAGCGGAAACACGGCCCGCAAAGTGGCCAGGGTCGACAGGTAGAGCTTCGTATTGCCGGTGATGTTGGTCGCCATGACGCCACCGGGTGCAAGCCGATTCTTGACGAGAGTATAAAACTCGCGCGTCAGCAGGTGGAAAGGGACGCCAAGCTCCCGATACGCGTCCAACAGGATCAGATCATAAAGGTCGTTGTTGCGGTTGAGGTAAATGCGGCCATCGCTCTCAATGAAATGCACGTTGTCGGTTTCCTGCAGACCGAAATATTTCCGTCCTGCTGCGATCACGCCAGGATCCAGTTCGACGACGTCGATCTGAACATCGGGCATGGCACGCCCGAGATAGGTCGATATCGAACCGGCGCCAAGCCCGACCATCAGAATGCGCTGGATTGTTTGCGGGTAGAGCAGCGCGACCGGCATGATGCGGGTGTATGGGACCGGCAGGGCGTCCGGGTCTGCAAGGTCGACGATCGAATGAAAGTTGAGTTCGTTCCTGACCCTGGTCGTCAGGGAAAGCAGCGGTCCGTGCTTGTTGACGTAAATGTCGTTGTACTCGCTCTCGATGTGCGCGATGCGCCCATCGCCCTGGTTGAGCATTCGCGCCCGCACGCTCTCGTCGAATAGACCGGCCGACCAGGCGTCATTACACGCGAGGAGGACGAGCACGGCGAATGCCAAGAATCCCGTCATGGACTTTGCGGCACTTCGCTGCAGGTAGATGCGATCGAGCCCCACCAGGCACACTCCACAACCGAGACCGGCCGCGCCCAGCAGCAGCGTGATGG
>Ga0207416_1004198_pt1 | contig 12827 bp, 10 predicted proteins | sample PaiPotPPM11metaG_FD_184107 | JGI IMG/M metagenome (GOLD analysis project Ga0207416, IMG submission 184107) | Iron sulfur acid spring bacterial and archeal communities from Banff, Canada, to study Microbial Dark Matter (Phase II) - Paint Pots PPM... ...
CGTGACAAAACTGGCAAATTTTGCGGCGCGTTGGCCGCTCGCCGCGCCCACCCGCGCGATCGCGTCGTGGAGCGCCTTCAGATCGTCTTTGCACGGACTCTTCTCCTCATCTCTTCCCGGCCCGCGTGGAAATCCAGCGCCGCCAGGGGTCTCAGGTTACTCGTCCGGGAAGTCAGGTAAAAATGGGTCGCCGCTGTCGCTGGAACCTGCGCTATAGCCCGCTGAACCGCTCGAAGCAGATTTAGGATCGAGCATCTCCATTTCGTTTATGGTAACGTCAATGGATGTACGCTGTATACCTTCGCGATCAGTATACTTGCGCTGTGTCAAGCGGCCCTCGATGTATACCTTCGAGCCTTTATGCAGGTATTTCTCGCAGGTTTCTGCGAGCTGTCGCCATGCGGAAACGTTGAACCAATCGGTCTCTTCTTTCCGCTCGCCCGAACTCGTTTTGCTATATCGGTTGACTGCGAGCGTAAATTTTGTGACAGGAGTGCCATCTGGCGTGACTTGCAATTCGGGATCCTTTCCTAGACGCCCGATCAGGATAATTTTGTTCATGGTCTGTCAGTATCCTTTCAGTAGGGACGCGATTGATCGCATCCTTATGACAACTCCTACACTGGTACCGTCTGTCTGAACTTCCCGGACGCTTTTACTACGCCTCGTTTGTTTCTTCTTCTTCAATAGCGGATGGGACGTACTCCATCTCCTCCGGGGAGACCTCGATGGGCGTTTCATCTTCGCTGCTTGCCGGAACATCCTCCACGTCAACCGCCGCGGGGCTTTCCGCTTCAGGGGTCGCGCTCTGCGCCTGGGCTGCGGCTGCTGCTTGCGCTGCTGCGCGCGCCTCGCGCTCTTCGCGTTCCTTCTGCGCAACTTTCGGGTCGCGCCGGATGATGATGTGCCGCAGTACTTCCTCGGTCACTTTCAAATTACGGTCCAGTTCAGAAACGGTCTCAGGAGCGAGAATCATATCAAAAAACACATAGAAACCGTCGCGCTGATGCTGAATGGGGTATGCCAGGCGGCGACGCCCCCATTGATTGATGCGCACCACCTGACCGTCATTGTTATTGATGATCTGCTGGATGCGCTCTAGAATAGCGTTGCTTTGCTCTTCGTTGACTTCGGGGTTGAGGATGAAGCCTAGTTCATAATCACGCCTCACGAAGCCACCTCCTTCCTCTGGGTTTGCTTCCGGTCAATCGCTCAAAAAGTAGCCAGATGACTGCCGGAGCAGGTGGAGCAATGGCATGGCTGCCAGTGCAATGGACGAATGCCGCATCAATTGGAGCGGCCTTTTACTTTTTACATGTGCTTGCTCTCCTCCACAGGAGATGCCTCTCGACACGCCACGCAACCTCTACGGCCGCGGGTGGTAAAAGCACCTCGCTATTATAACATTGTCCGTGCAATCTGACAATACGCCATTTTTGGTGTTTCGATCGAACCCTGACTGCTTATTCTTTATGGTTATGGAAAAAACGGAAAAAGTGATTTATCACATCTGTGTGCTAAAGATGGGGAATATCAGTACTTAAGCGCGCAGCAGCAGGCGAAACTGGGGGTTATAGCGCGAATCGCACTTGCTGCATGAAACAGCCTGCGAATAGCGCCGGGCGCGTGGATACTCTTTGCCGCAGTTGGGACACTGGTAAAGGTAGCGAATAGGGCGTCGTTCGCGGCGCTGGTGTTCGCGCCGCGCGCTTTCCTCGTGCAGCAGGTTGCGCAGTTCTTCGAGCTGGTAGCCGGTCACGGCTGCTTCATCGGCTGCGATAGAGTCGTAGCCGTGATGTCGATGGCGCCGTGGCGTGCCTCGCACGCGGTCAGCCAGGTGAATCAGTTCGTGGGCTACCGTCACTTCGATGGATTGCGGCTGCATATCCGGTTCGATAAAAATGAGATGACGATGCCCGGGGGAGCGTTTATGCACCGCGTCCGTGAAGCCGGGCAGGGGAGTGTGCTTCTGGCCTTTTGCGCGCGTCGTGATGGGCGCGGGTAAATAGCAATAGCAGCCGAGCGCGAGCATATTGAGGCGCTTTCCCGTCCAGCGCATATATTCCTGGCGATCCTGGGTAATCGCCAGCACCGCCAGTTCGTGTTCCGGCAGGCGCAGCTTTTGCCAGTAATGGGCCAGCCAGCGCGCAATAATCGGATTTCCGTGTATGATTGGATCGGCCTGCCTGGGAGGGGGCGCAGGCAACGCGGATCGGCGTTCAGCAACCATCTTGGCTGCGTTTCTCCTGACTACTCGAATATAAAATTCTCTATTGTGTGGCACCCAATGCCATTATGTTCGTATAGCCAGTATAACAGGTTTTGCAGGGGAAAGCTACATGACCAGGGCGGGGACCAGCCCGGCCCCTACCCTGTACGAATTGATGCCACATCTCGTTCGTACAGGGTAGGGGCCGGGCTGGTCCCCGCCCTGGTCATCGCGCAAAATAATGGCCCCCGCCCTTGTTCATGGCGCGTTCTGAGCGTTGCCATGCCGTACACGTTCAACCTTTACAGCGATCAACACTCCCTGTATCATCACAATGAATGCAAGTATTACCGGCGTCTGTTGCGCGGAAACGGCGGCGAGCAGCGCGAGCAGAGCCACAAGGCCAAAAATAATACCGGGCGCCACGCGGTCGGAAACAATGGTGGTAGACAAGAGCCAGGCAAAAGAGAGCAGGGCGGCGATGAGCAAAGAAAGCGCCACCACCTGGTCAGTGTTTAATGACGAAAGAAAGCTCCCTGTCGCCTGTTGCACATGCGCCGAAAACAGGGGAAGTTGCTGCACATCCAGCGTATCGGTCAGCATGAGCATCGCACCAGCTCCACTCAGGAGCAGCAGCACCCGTTCAGCCCGGCCAAAGGCGCGCGTTAAGCGGAAGAGCGCGATCAATCCGAAAATTGCGATCAGGATCATCAGAATCAGGCTGTAGTGAATCGTGCCATCTGCCACGGGAGCGCTGGATGCCCCGGATGATGTTGCCTGGCTGAGATTGAGGGCGGTTGCCAGCCAACCGCCATGAGTTCCGAACGAGTTGAGCAGCAGCAAGCCAATGATGGCAATGCCCAGCACGGTCACGCGGTCCAGAAATTTCACCAGGCCTGCGAGACGCGGATAGCTTTGTGACAGGTTAAAAAGTGCGCTGACCGCTACGAGAGCAGCGGTCAGCAGGGAGAGACCCATCACCGCGTAGCCAACTCCCAGTGATAAAAGCGGAGCGTAGAGCGCATTGGCATTTTGTGCCGAAGCGGAGAGCGTGGGAGCGCTCTGTAGCATATCTTGCCAGAATGCCCATTGCACCGCTCCACAGCCCAGTGCCACCCCCAGCAGGCCGATGCGGTCTGCCGCGCTGCCAATGCTGGAAGTTCCGCTAGTAGTCGCCAGTATCACGGTAGATTGCCATTTAGCGCGCACCGGCGCGCGGCGACGATAGAAAATGACCCCGACGAAAAGCAGCGTACTGGCGATTGCTAGGCTGAAAAAGACTACCTGCCCGAAGAGCGCGAGCCGGGGTAAACTATCTGTCACTTGCCTGGAGAGTGCGGAGAAAGGCTCCTGGTCTCCCAGAAACCCCTGCAGCCAGGCCACTCCCAGGCTGAGCGCGAACAGTGGCAGCAGCCTGATCCAGGCCATGTGATCTGGCAGAGGGAAGAAGGCGAGCATAGCCAGCACCAGAGGCAAAGCCAGGATGAGCAAGTTGAGTAGCACCAGGCCAGATTGGAAAGCTCCAGGAAAAGCACGGTTTAGTTCGCTCAACCCGAACGTGTATTGCGCTGGGACATACAGCAGGCAGAGCGTGAAGAGCATGGCGCGATCAAAGCCTTTGAACGGTTGCGAGATGCGTAACAGGGAAATGATCCCAATGCATCCGAGCAGTAGCAGTGGCACGATATTGGCCGAGGCTGAAGAAGAGATGGATGTGCCGAACGGGAGAAAGGTAGAGGGAAAGAATATGATTTGCTCCTGCTCGCCAAAGGCGAATTGCAGGAGAAAGCACACGCCGGCGATTGCCGCCATGCCTGCATGACTGAGCCGGGTGAACCCATGTACCGGTTTGGCACCTGCCACGTATTGTTTGCGTATGGCAATATGTCCGAGCAAGGCTATCAATGTCAGTGTCACCAGTGTATAGACCATCAACAGATTCAAGGTCACTGGCTGCGCCGAACCATCCGGGGCCGTCTGGAAGTCGCTTGAGGCCAGCAGCGTCAGGAAAGCCATGCTGATACAGCACCCCGTGCAAAGTAGAATAGTGCGTGGCACCGGATTAGTGAGCTGCCCTCCCGACAGGATGATCGTCACGAGCAGCACAAATGCCAGCCCAAACTCGATATGGGAAACTGAAGCGCCGAAATGGGCAGCAATGAAGACACTGAGGACAATGCTTCCCAGCAACATACTCAGCAGCAGCGCTAAAAAGCGCGTCGTCCACACGCCCGTGTTATTGAGGCGCACCCGCAAAAATAAATAGCGGTCGTACACCTCGCGTCTTGCATCTGCCGACATCACCACGGAGGCTGCCCTGATCGCGCTTGCCCCCAGTGGCTGGAGCAAGAACGCCATGCCACTCAGGAGCAGCCCCGGCAGCTTTTCCAGCGCCGCCAGCGGGGAACGCCACCCGCCCTGATAGCGTGTCCCGGCCACGGTCGGCTGTTGATGAAAAGTTAAAGACTTGCTCACAACGGTGGTATAGCCGGTCTGGCCCACCTTGACCTGGTTCGCGAGCATATGCCGGTGAATGCGTTCCAGCTGGCTTTTCACCTCGGCTGCGCTCTGGGGGCGGGCGTTGGGCGCCAGTTGCACCAGTTTCAAAATCAGCGCATGAAGTTGGGCCGGCACTTCGGCGTTGTGAGCCAAAACCGGTGTCAGCACCCGGTTGCGTTCCACGTAGGCGGGAATTTTCCCGGTAAGGGCAAAGTGCAGCGTCACGCCCAGGCTGAACAGGTCAGAACGTGCATCCGACTGCGTCAGCGCCATCTCAGGAGCCATATACCCTGGCGTGCCGAAGATCTCGGTATCGCTGGTCTGCCCCGCACGAAAATGGCGCGCGATGCCAAAATCCACCAGGAACAGGTGCCCATCGGGTTGAATGATGATATTGGAGGGCTTCAGGTCACGGAAGATAATCGGGTCGCGCCGTGTGTGCAGGTGGATCAGCGCATCGCACAGCTGCAGCGCGTAATCCACCGCCACCAGCACCGGCAGCGGCCCCTGATTCAGGCTGACCTGTTGCAACAGCGTGGCTCCCTCGATCAACTGCATCACGAGGTAGTACCGCCCGTTCTCTGCAAAGAAATGGTGAATACGAGGCAAATGCTCATTCTGCACCAGGCTCAGCATGGCCGCCTCGCGCTCAAACCGTTTGTAGGCCAGCTCCAACTGCGCAGTATCGAGGGCATCCTGCTTCATTTCTTTGATCGCCACCGGGCGATTCGCCATATGGTTATCACGGGCTTGATAGACCCTCCCCATCCCGCCGCCGCCAATTTTACTGACAATCACATAGCGATTTTGTAAGATGTCACCCGGAGACAATTCCCCCGGCCCTGTATTCACCAGTAATTTTCCTTCCTTTTTCATTTACTGCAAGCACTATTATAACAGAATTCATTATCTATTACATAGGAAATGACGAAAGTCCGTCAATAGCAAACCTGAGCTAATTTTGCTTGACACCCGTTTCATGGCGGCGTAAGATAAATCGAAATAACACTTGAATTCCTCCTTAAAGGAGCTTTGTATGTCGTTTCAAATCTGTATCAAAACGGAGAAGTCTCTGCCACAACTTGCCACAGAGATACGTAATCTCTTCTCTCTGCCCCCGTTCAAACAAAGCGTCTTTTCAGGAGAGCCATATTACCAGTTTGAGTTGTTGGGAATGCTTGTCCTCATTCACTACTCCGACGAGGAGGACCGCGACCCTGAAGTGATGCAGTACCCCTGCTGTTTCGATCTGCAAATGTCGTTTACTGATCACGAACTTGATACAGATTCCCTTGAGTACCGCCTGCAACCTTACTTCGCCCAACTTTTGAGTTTCCGACTGGGCCTGGACACCGCTTTCCACGAAAAGCAGAAGGTAGACCGGGCCTGGCAGATACGCTATCGCTTCTACTCTAAAAACCCCCGCTGGAATCCCGATATTCTCTATGGCGAGCCGGGCTGGCAGCCCGCAGTGATCGAAGGCACTCCTGGCCCCTGGCGTAGTATGCACCCTGTCTTTTAAGCGTCCTCGCCATTTCTTTTGATTGACATATCCTCAACAGGCTTGTACACTTACCATAGAAGAAACATGTGGTGCCAGGTGTGAGCGCTTGTTCTGTACCCCGATCATCGTTACTGACTCGTAATTCCTACCTGATGGAGGCGAATCGTGAGCATTTTAGATACCGCCGTTGGTCAAGAACTTCCCAGAATGGTCAAACCTCCTATTGCACAGGAGCAACTCAACCACTACGCGGCAGCATCGGGTGATTTCAACCCCATTCATTTGAACGAAGAGGCCGCGCGCCGCGTCGGGCTTGATGGCATCATTGCTCATGGGATGCTGAGTATGGCCTTTCTCGGACAATATATTTCCCAGTTGATTGCCTCAGACCCGCAGGCGCTCATTGCCAACCTCAAGGTGCGCTATATGGGCATGGTGCGCCTCGGCGATACGCTCACCTGCTGCGGCGTGGTGAAGAATAGCGCAAGTAGCGGCGGGCAAACCACCATCACGATTGAATGCTGGGCGCAAAACCAGCGCGGCGAGAAAGTGACCGTTGGCGAAGCTGATGTGGTCGTTCCTCAGACACAAACAGCCGGAGCAAATGCATGACGCAAAACAAACGCAAAATGGAAATCGAAGATTTGCGCGTCATGTACGACCTGTCAATCTACAACTGCCTGCATTTCGACCCCTATACCGCTTTGATTTACGAGGATACGCAGCGACAGGAGACGCGCGAGTATACCAATATAGAGATTGCCAGGGAAGCAACGCAACTGGCGGCTGGTCTGCGCGCTCTGGGTATCGAAAAGGGCGACCGCGTCATCGTCATAATGCTGAACTGCCCGGAAGTGATCATTGCTTACCAGGCCATTTCACGCGCCGGAGCCATAATCATCCCCGTCATGCCCCTGCTCAAAGCGCCGGAGGTGCATTACATCGCGCACAACTCCTCCGCCAAAGCCATCATTACCAGCCCCATCCTGCTGCCGCTCTTGCACGCGGCATTGGCTGGCGTCCCTACTATGCGCTACATCATTGCTACTGGCGATGAAGGGGTCGGACACCATAGCGGACGCGAGGATGGACGCGATGAATCGCGTCCCTACAAGGTCATATCCTATAAGGATGTAGGGACGCGATTCATCGCGTCCGCCCCCACGCCCGCCCCCGATGACTACCTCGGCGACCTGGAGGGCGTGAATCTGACACCGGATGATACCGCCGTTATCCTCTACACATCGGGTACTACCGGCAACCCCAAAGGCGTAGAATTGACGCAGCGCAACGTCATTTCTAACACGGTGGCAGGCCGGGGCAACGATGCAATTGTCGAGCAGGAAACGAACGTGCAGTTAGCCATCCTGCCACTGGCGCACGCTTTCGGTTTGACCGTCTCGAACATGGGCTACCTGAGCGGCACACAGTTTATCATGCACCCCCGCTTTGATACAGGCGCTGTGCTTTCTGCCATTGAACGCCACCACGTCAACGCCTTCGCGGGCGTACCCGCTATGTTTGTGGCGCTGCTCTACACGCCCGACGCGGATAAGTACGATACGAGCAGCCTGCGCTATTGTGTGAGCGGCTCGGCTCCCCTGCCCCTGGCCGTCTTAGAGGGCTTTCAGAAGAAATTTGGCTGCCAGATACTCGAAGGCTACGGCCTCTCAGAGGCCACGACGGTGCTGACCGGGCATAACCTGAATATGCCGGTCAAGCCCGGCTCTGTCGGCAAACCGGTAGCAGGGGTTGAATTGCGCATTGTCGATGAAGACGACCGGGATGTACCCGTTGGCGAGGTTGGCGAGATTATCGCGCGCGGCCCCAATATCATGAAAGGCTATTACAATATGCCAGAGGCCACCGCGACAACGCTGCGTAACGGCTGGCTGCATACTGGCGACATGGGCAAGTTTGATGAAGATGGCTACCTGTCTATTGTCGAACGCAAGAAAGACCTCATCATTCGCGGCGGCTTCAACATCTACCCGCGTGATGTGGAAGAGGTGCTGAACAGCCACCCGGCGGTCATAGAGTCGGCGGTGATTGGCGTTCCTTCCGAACGCATGGGTGAAGAGGTCAAAGCCTTTGTTGTGAAGCGTGGCGAGGTGGACGCCGAAACACTGAAAGCGTATTGTCGTGAAAAGCTGGCGAACTACAAAACGCCGGGCGAGATCGAGTTTGTAGACCTTTTGCCGCGCAATGGCGTAGGCAAGATCGACAAAAAGGAGTTGAGAAAACACCATGTCAATTGAGATGCCCCTTGAGGAAGCCCCCCTGTCCCAATTACGGCAAACCCCTATTGATAACGTGCTGCATATCATCGATGAAGGGCTGGTACACTTACCCACCTATCGCGAGTTGTACTATCGCTGGGAACGCCAGCAGTGGAAAGCCGGGGATATCGACTTCAGCGAGGACAGGAAGCAGTGGGAGGCCATGTCACAGGATGAGCGCGAAATGCGCATCTATGCCCTGTCCGCTTTCTTTCAAGGCGAAGCATGTGTGACCGATACGCTGGCTCCGTATGTGCTGGCGATGCCCGACGAAGATATGCGCATCTTTCTCACTACCCAGCTTGTCGACGAGGCGCGCCATACCGTCTTCTTCGAGCGTTTCTTCCGCAATGTGATGGGTGTTGAAACCGGCAAGATAGAAGATTCGCTGGCCTTCGCGCGCCAGTATGTCAACGACGATCTGAAATTCATCCTCATCGACTCGCTCACCGAAGTGGCCGAGCGCATCCGGCAGGAGCCGCGCAACATGGCCCACCTCGTCGAGGGCGTCACGCTCTATCACATCGTGGTCGAAGCCACCATGGCCCTGGCAGGCCAGCGCAACATGCTGGAAATCTACCGCACCAACAATCTCTTCCCGGCCTTTCGCGGCGGTTTCACCGCCGTCGCGCGCGACGAGTCGCGCCACGTGGTGTTCGGCGTGAAGTTCCTGCGCGACATGATTCGCCGCGATAATGCCCTCGCGCAGGTCATAGATGCCGCTATCGATACATACGCCCCCATCGCCTTGCGGGGCATCTCGCCCCACCCCGACATGGTGCAGCGTATCCTATCCATGGGCGGCGACCCCTGGGTCTCGCCGCGCTACGCCATGGATTCGCTGGCGAAAAAGCTGCGGGTCATTGGCCTGCGCATCAGCGCAAAACTGCCCGAAATCCCGCCGCCACCCGTGGGGGCGTGAATGCGAACAGCGTTTGTAGGGACGCGATTTATCGCGTCCTCTGACACATTCACCGACCCAGACGGACGCGATTTATCGCGTCCCTACAAACACAAAATAAAGGAGCATCGTTATGGTATCCGCTGTTGTGCTTATCAACGTGCAGCGCGGGCAGGTCAACGAAATCGCCCAGAGCCTGCTGGAAATCGAAGGGATCGCCGAGGTCTACTCCGTTACCGGCGAATATGACCTGGTGGCCCTGCTGCGCCTGCACAAATACGAAGACCTGGCCGAGGTCGTCACCAGCCGCATGGTGCAACTCTCCGGCATCACCAGGACCAATACCCTCATGGCCTTTCAATGCTACTCTAAGGCTGATTTGCAGCAAGCCTGGGATATAGGGGTGGAGTGATGCATCGCCGCGAAGAGTCCGGGGAGCAGCTCACAAATGATGAGTTGCTGGAACAATGCAGCAAGGAAGAACTGATCTCGCTGATTAAAAAGATGTTGCGCCGCGAGCCAGATTTAGAAACGCTGCTACTCACTGTGCGCAAGCCACAGGGAGCTGTTACTTCTCAAGCGTACCGGCGCCTGGTAGACAAGATCTTCCGCGGTAGCGGCCACGAATGGGGAGCAGCACGAGAAATCGCGGAGGAGCTAGACCCTATCAAAGATACTGCCGGTAATTTCATTGAACAGGGGGCCTATGCCGACGCCGTAACGATTTACGAGGTCATCGTTCACGCCTTGCTTGATAAAATCTTCGATTATGAAGATGCTCTCCACGAAGGTTCGTTTCATGGCCTCGTGAGGCAATGTATCGATCAACTGGGCATCTGCCTCGACAGAGTGAAAAATGATCAGGAGCTGCGCGAACGTATTTTGCAGCTACTTTTTGATGTTTATAAGTTTGATGTGAACGCAGGTGGTATTGCGCTTGGCGAGGATACCCCTGAAATCATGCTGGAACATACTACACCAGAAGAACGGCACTTAATCGCCAGATGGGTGCTCAAGGCTATTGCAACGAATGATGAAAACGATTGGAGCAGTAAGTATCGCCAGCAGTGGTATGGTGGATTCCTGCTTGAATTAGAAGCCGACACGCTCGATGATGAAGCCTACCTGGGCATCTGCCGCGAGACGGGTCGTACCGGTGACGCCGTTGATCGCCTTCTGGAACTTGGGCGCGTTGACGAGGCCATCAAAGAAGCGCAGCAGGTGAGTGACTACGATCTTATAGCGTTAGCTGATATCTTTGTGCAACATGAGCGCAGCGCCGAGGCCGAAGCCTTGATAACCCAGCGCGCCGCTACATCGAGCGATACACGCCTGCTTGATTGGCTGAAGAAATATTACCTCTCCCGCAATGACAAGGCGAAGGCGCTAGAAATCGCCGTTGACCTGTTCAATAAACAGACACCGGTGCTTGCCTATTACCAGGAAATACGCCTGCTGGCAAAGATGCTGAATCGCTGGAATAACTTGCGGCCTCTCCTGATTGCGCAGTTGAAAGAAACGAAACAAACCTACCTGCTCATCCAGATTGCTCTCGACGAAAATGAAGTAGAGGAAGCGCTTGTTTTGCTCAAGACCGGCCAGGGACAGGGCAATGCTGCCGCCTATGGCTATAACTACTTGTACGGCGGCTCCGGCATAGACATTGAGGTAGCCAGGGCCGCCGAGGAGAAGCTGCCGCGTGAGTCCATAGCAATTTATCAGAATCGCATCGATAAACTCATCAACCAGCGTGGAAGAGGCAGCTACCAGCAGGCAGCGCAGCACCTGCTAAGAGTGCGCGAATTGTTCAACAGACTTGGCGAAAGCGAGCAGTGGACAACATACATCACCTCGCTGCGTGAGAAGAATCGCCCCTTGCGAGCGTTGAAGGAGGAGATGCAGGCCGTAGGATTGATATAAAAGGCTTATAACCATCAGGGTATTGTGTAGGGACGCGATAAATCGCGTCCGCCAACGTCGGCGGTTGCCAAAAAGGACGCGATAAATCGCGTCCGCCAACGTCGGCGGTTGCCAAAAAGGACGCGATAAATCGCGTCCCTACATCCCACCCGTCGTTTTTCTTCTCGGAAGCCAGCATTTGACAGCACCCACTCGCCTCCTTTATAATCAAAACATATTAATACCTGACCAGAGATCATTCACCAGCTGAAGGAGCAGACCCTTGAAAAGCACTTCCATTCTCCGCTAATTTACTTCCCCTGTTTTTTATATTCATCATGGAGAAAATGGAATGCTTTCTGTACGCAATCTTTCTAAGGCTTTTGGCGCAATTACCGTCCTCGAGGATATCTCCTTTGTCATCAATTCCGGCGACCGCGTGGGCATTGTCGGCTCGAATGGTGTGGGTAAGACCACGCTGTTAAGCATTCTGGTGGGCCAGGAAACTCTGGATAGCGGTTCGTTCTCGTTCGCACCTTCTACCGAAATCGGCTACTTGCCGCAAGCCACCCCCGAATTTTATGGCCGCACGATGCAGGACCTGATTTTAGAGTCTCTTGGCAACCTGCGCCAGCTTGAGGAGCGGATGCGCGCTCTGGAAACCGCTATGAGCGCCGCCGGTGGGGAGCAACTCGCTGCATTCATAGAAGAATACGATCTTGTCTCTACGCGCTTTCAAGATCGCGGCGGCTACGATATCGACTATAAAATCGATGCCATCCTGGATGGCCTGCGCATCTCGTATATTGCGCGAGACCGCGAGATGCAGACACTTTCGGGCGGCGAAAAGGCGCGCGTGGGACTTGCTACATTGCTCCTGCGCTCGCCGGACCTGCTTTTGCTGGATGAGCCAACCAACCATCTCGATGTTGCCAGCCTGGAATGGCTCGAAAACTACCTGGCGCGCTACAAAGGCGCAATTCTGCTGGTATCGCATGACCGCCAGTTCCTCAATCGCGCCGTCAACTCGATTTTCGAGATCGACGAACATAGCCATCACCTCAAAAAGTATGAGGGCAACTACGATGCTTACGTGCTGGCAAAGGCGGCAGAACGCGCGAAGTGGGAAGAAGAGTACGAACGACAGCAAGAAGAGATCAAAGAACTGCGCAAACGCATACGCGATACGGGGCGCAACGTGGCGCACAACCGGCCTCCGCGCGATGGCGATAAAATGGCTTATGATTTCTTTGGCGGGCGCGTGCAGAACACCATCTCGCGCAATGTACGAGCCGCCGAGGAACAACTGCGCCGCATCGAAGAAGACCCCATCGCCAAACCACCCTCACTGATGCAGGTGAACGCCTTCTTCAATACCGAACCCCTGCAATCTGAGAGCGTCATCAGTGTCAGCCATCTCACCAAATGCTGGGGAGCGCACTGTGTGCTGCGTGATGTGAGCCTCACCGTGAGTTCGCAGGCGCGTATCCTGCTCTTTGCTCCTAATGGAGCAGGCAAAACTACCCTGCTCAAACT
>Ga0207416_1004200_pt1 | contig 12824 bp, 10 predicted proteins | sample PaiPotPPM11metaG_FD_184107 | JGI IMG/M metagenome (GOLD analysis project Ga0207416, IMG submission 184107) | Iron sulfur acid spring bacterial and archeal communities from Banff, Canada, to study Microbial Dark Matter (Phase II) - Paint Pots PPM... ...
CCCTCTGGGGGAGGGCCGGGGTGGGGGCATCTATGAGCCTCATGGTAGGGTGCTGCCGTGGCAGCACCGCCATATCGACTCGAGCGCCTCGGCGTCGTGATGGAGCCTTTACCCGGCGAGCCTCGGGAGGTCGAGGGCGTCCTGAACCCGGCGAGCGCGCGCGGCCCCGATGGCGACCTCTATCTCTTTCCGCGGTTGGTGGCCCGGGGCAACTTCTCGCGAATCGGTCGGGCGCGCGTCACCTTCGACAAGAGCGGAAAGCCGTCAGGCGTCGAGCGACTCGGCGTCGTCCTCGAGCCCGACGAGGCCTGGGAACAGAACCCCGTCACAGCCGGCGTTGAAGACCCGCGGATCGTGTTCATCCCTAGCCTCAAAACGTACGTGATGACCTACACGGCGTACGGACCGCTTGGGCCAAGAATCGGGCTCGCCGTGAGCCGCGATCTGGTCAAGTGGCGGCGGCTCGGTCCCGTTTCGTTCACTTACGAGCCCTCCTTGAAGACGGATCTGAACCTCTACCCCAACAAAGACGCGATGTTTTTTCCCGAGCCGGTCCCTGGCCCCAACGGACGACCGGCGTATGCCATGTTGCATCGCCCAATGTGGAATCTATCGCCGGATAGTTCCGCCGTTGGCCTGCCGCTGCCGGCCGGCGTGACCGATCCGCGCCAGAGCATCTGGATGTCGTTCGTCGGCGCTGACCTGGTCGATCGTGACCTGCGGGCCCTCACACGGCTTGACCAGCATCGCCAGGTGGCGCAGCCGCAACAGCCCTGGGAGGCAACCAAGATCGGCGGCGGCACTCCGCCAATCCGCGTCCCGGAGGGGTGGCTGATCATCCACCACGGCGTGACCAAGGGTGAGGCAGCTCCCGGAGGACGAGTTCCCGTTCGCTACGTTGCGGGTGCCATGGTGCTCGATCCGCAGGATGTCAGCCGCGTCCTGTGTCGTTCGGTGGTCCCCATCCTCGAGCCTGAGACGAAGGAAGAAAGCCAGGGGATTGTCGACAACGTCGTCTTCCCCACCGCGATCGACGTGAGCGGGAACGGCGAGGCTGATGTCTTTTACGGTATGGCCGATTTCCGCATCGGGGCAGCTCGCCTCCGCCGCATCAGCTGAGGGCCGAGATGTTGGAGTCGGGCAAGGGGCCCTCTCGACGTCGCCCGCTGACCAGGATCCTCCTCGCGAGCCTTGTGCGTCACTGGCGCTTGCTCACCATCGGCGTCGTGGCCATCCTGCTGGCGAACGGGCTGGAGTTGCTTTCCCCCTTCTACCTTGGCCAAGCGATCGACGCCATCACACGCGGACAGGAAGGACGCATCCCGCTGCTGGCAGTGGCCGTCGTCGTCGCCGCCGGCGCCGCCGCGCTAAGCCAGCTCGTTCGGCGGCTCTGTTTCAGCGGGCTTGGCTACCGGGTGGAGACAGAACTCCGGAGTCAGCTCTTCGCCCATTTGCTCAAACTCGACCAGCGCTTCTTCCAGAAGATCCGCACCGGCGACATCATGGCGCGGGCGACCAACGATATGACCGCGGTTCAGGCTCTGATCGCCATCGGCATCAGCAATCTGGGTAACGCGCTCGTCATTTTCCTGGCAGTCGTCACCCTGATGCTGGTGATCGACTGGCAATTGACGGTGTTGTCTGTCTGCCTGTTCGTCATCCCGCACGGCGTGCTGTTCGTTATTGGACCTCATACGCGCGCCAGGTTTCGCCGATTGCAAGAACAATTTGCCGCGGTCACGGCGAAGGCGCAGGAAAACCTCTCCGGCATCCGGGTGGTCAAGGCCTACGTCCAGGAGGAGTCAGAGAAGCGGGCTTTCAGGGCGCTCAACCAGGAATATTCGGACAAGAGCCTGGCGTTTGCCCACATCTACAACGCGCTGTGGCCGGTGTTCGCCATCACCGATGGGGTCGCCTCCGTCGTTCTTCTCTACCTGGGTGGTATCCATGTCGTGCAGGGGCGGATCTCGCTGGGCCAGTTCGTCCAGTTCATGACCTACCTCGTGATCATGTCCGGACCGGTGCTCGGCATTGGCTGGGTCGTCACCTATCTCTACCAGGGCGCCGCCTCACTCCGACGCATTGAAGAGATCCTCGAGTGGCGGCCCGCCATCGAGTCGCCACCCGCCCCGCGGCAGCCGGCGGAGGTTCGAGGCGAGATCCGCTTCGAGGATGTCAGTTTCAGCTACGACGGCAGTCCAGTCCTGGAGGGGTTCTCGCTGATGATCCCGGCGGGATCAACCGTGGGGATTGTCGGCTCGGTTGGCTCGGGCAAGACGACCCTGGTCCGCCTCCTTCTGCGGCTCCACGATCCCCAACAGGGTCGCATCCTCTTCGACGGCGTCGACATCCGCGATCTCCCACTCGATTGGCTTCGATCGCAAATCCGGTGCGTGCTCCAGGAGCCGTTTCTCTTCTCCGACACGCTCGCCCGCAACATCAACCTTGGCGCCGAGACTTCATCACCGACATCTCCCTCCCCCCTGGCGGGGGAGGGTCGGAGTGGGGGGTTGGAGTGGGCGTCCGAGCTCTCCCAGCTCAGCGCCGACCTTGATCAATTTCCGGACGGGTTGGAGACGGTCATTGGCGAGCGTGGCATTACGCTGAGCGGCGGCCAGAAGCAGCGCGCCACGATTGCTCGTGCCGTGCTCACTGGGCCGCCGGTGCTGGTGCTGGATGACGCCTTCTCAAGCGTGGACACGAGCACCGAGGAGTCCATCCTCAGCGGCCTGCGTGCTGCGAAGGGGAACCAGACCAGGCTGGTCATCGCACACCGGATCTCGACCATCAAGGATTCGGACCTGATCGTCGTGCTGCAAGCGGGGCGAGCTGTCGAGCAAGGCACGCACACCCAATTAGTTGGCCGGCGGGGCGTCTACGCCAGGTTGTACGGACGGCAGCAGCTCGAGGACGCTCTGCTCCGGTGGCGCAACACGGATGGAGAGTCCCAGTGAATCGGCGACTCTGGCGCCTGATCAGGCCCCACTCATCGCTCCTCATGGCGGCGGTCATCCTTCTTCTCTTGCTCTCCGTGACGGAGCTGGCTGGTCCCTACTTCACGCAGCAGGCGATCGATCGCTACATCACGCCCAGGCGCCTCGGTGGGTACCAGTGGTTGGCGATCCTCTGGTTTCTCGTGTTGATCGTCAATGGCCTCGCGCGGTACGCGCAACTCCAGCTGACCAACCGAATCGGTCAGCGCGTGATGTTCGACCTCCGTAATGCCATCTTTGCCCACTGGCAGCGGATGGGTGTGGCCTTCTTCGACCGGACTCCCGTCGGGGAACTCGTCAGTCTGGTCTCCAACGACGTGGACGCCATCAACCAGGTCTTCACCGGAGGCCTGATTCTGGGCATCGGCAACGTCGTGTCAGCCGTGTTCATCGTCGTCTTCCTCCTGTTGATCAATTGGTCCCTCGCGCTGCTCGTGCTGGGCATGGCGATCGTCATGCTGGTCGCCGCCGCTTTCATCACGAGGCTCCTCCGGCAGGCGCAGCGCTGGACCCGCTCGCGCCTGGGATCCATCAACGGCTTCATCCAGGAGGCCGTCTCCGGCGTCACGACGATTCAACTCTTCAACGCCGAGCAGCAGATCCGGGACGAATTCGATGTCGTCAACCAGGAGTACTCGCGAGCCAACCTGCACTCGGCGACCCTCTTCTCCATCTTCCTGCCCCTGATGAATTGGTTTGGCGCCGCCACCGTGGGACTCCTGCTCTGGTTTGGCGGTGGCCGAGTTATCCATCACCTGCTCACGCTGGGAACGCTGGTCCTGTTCATCCAGTTCGCGGAACGGCTCATCACGCCCGTACGGGACCTTGCGGACAAACTCGCCATCTTTCAGACGGCTGTCGCATCGGCCGAGCGGATCTTTGCGCTCCTCGATCGGCCGGCGACCGAGGCCGAGACGGCAACGACGTCAGTAATCCAGCCAGGGGTCGTCAGCTTCGACCACGTGTGGTTCGCGTATCAGGGCGAGGACTGGGTCTTGAAGGACGTCTCCTTCGAGGTGGCCCCGGGCGAGAAGGTCGCCATCGTCGGGGCGACCGGCGCGGGAAAATCGTCGCTGATCAGCGTCCTGATCCGTTTCTACGATATCCAGCGGGGTGTCATCCGCCTCGGCGCGCAGGATATTTGTGGCCTTGATCGGCGCGAGATCCGCCGGCGCATCGGCGTGGTCTTCCAGGACCCGTTCATTTTCACGGGGACGGTCGGCCACAACATCAGCCTGGGCGAGCCCATGGCACCCGACCGGGTCGAGCGGGCGGCGGCCGCCGTTTACGCCGATTCGTTCATTGGTCGGCTTCGGGGCGGCTACGACTATGTTTTGCACGAGCGCGGGAGCGATATCTCCACCGGCCAGAAGCAGTTACTCTCATTCGCCCGGGCGTTCGCCTTCGAGCCCGACATCCTCCTGGTCCTCGACGAGGCCACGGCGAGCGTCGATCCCGAGACGGAGCGCATCATCCAGGCTTCCTTGCTCAAGCTGGTGGCCGGCCGGACATCGATCATCATTGCCCACCGCCTCTCCACCATTGAGCACGCCGATCGCATCATCGTCCTGCATAAAGGACAGGTTGTGGAAACGGGCACCCACGCAGAACTGCTGGCCCGCAAGGGCGTCTACAGCCGGCTCTATGAGCTCCAGTACAAGGACCAATTGGCCAGTCGTTAAATGGCGGAACGCTGGCCCGTCCGACGTCGAGCGATGCGTAGCTCGTTGAGGTAGCGTTTCCGAATCCGGCCGCCATATCGCTCGGCAATGAGCCGACTGATGCAGTCGAGAAGATGTCGCCGCTTGGTCGCCTCGAGCGCCCGGTGGTCTGAGTAGGTGCTCAACAGGTCGACATACTCCTGCGCCGAATAGGGCTGCTCCCACTCGTAGCGGCGGAAGGTGGCCGGTTCAAACAATTGCGATCGTTCGAGCTCGCCGCTATCCATCACAATGTCGGCCGCCGTGGGCAAGCGGATGCCAACGCTCCCCGGAAACCAGCGCCGATAACAATCCTGAACGTCGATGAAGAACTGGACATCGCCGCCGTCGATGTGGTGCGTGGCGATGGTGGCGAGAACGCCACCGGGCCGGAGGGCCTTCGCGGCCTTGGTGACTCGCACCGCTGGGTCGAGCCAGTGAAACGCCGTGGCCGAGACGACCGCGTCGAAGGGTTCGGGCGGCGATGGCCAGGTCTCGAATGCCGCCACCGCGATAGCGACGTTCGGAAAGCGGGCCAGCTTTCGACGTGCCACAGCCGCGAGTTTCGGCCCCAACTCGATCGCCGTGATCTGGAACTTCCGTTCCGCCAGGGGCAGTGTTGCCTGGCCCGTTCCGGCACCGATCTCGAGGACCCGAGCTCCGGGGCGGAGACCGGCGAGGTCGGCCAGATCATCGAACAACTCGGACGGGTAACCGGGACGTGCGCGTTCGTAGAGCTCGGCGGCTTCGTCGAAAGTCGCTCGGAGTGGTCCTATTTCATGCCGGTGGTCGCGATGCCACGGACGAAATAGCGCTGCCCGGCGACATAGACGATCAGGATCGGCAGGATGGCGAGCACGGAGCCGGCCATGATGAGGTTCCACTGGTTTTGATACTGGCCCCGGAATGAAACCAGCCCGAGCTGGATATTCTGCATGCTCGGCGACTGCATGTAGATGATCCAGTCGAGGAAGTTGTTCCACATGCCGGCGAAGGTCAGAATGCCGGTCGCGAGAAGGGCCGGTCGGGCCAGGGGCAGGATGATCTTCCAGAAGATCCCAAACCATCCCAGGCCGTCGACAATGGCGGCCTCCTCGAGATCGCGGGGAATGCTCTTGAAGAACTGCGTCATCAACAGGATGTAGGCGGGCTGCACGAAATAGAGGACCATGAAGGCAAAGTAGGTATCGACGAGGTGCGCATTGAGCAGCAGGATGTAGCGCGGCACGATGAAGACGAAGCCCGGGATCACCATCGTGGCGATCATGATCGCGAACAGCGTGTTCTTGAACGGGAATTCCAGCCGCGCGAACGCGTATCCGACCAGGGAGTCAAAGAAGAGGTTGAGAGCGACAACCAGGAGAGTGACGAAAAAGCTGTTGAAGACCATGCGCGGGAAGCCGCTGATCTGGGTCAGCACATTCAGGTAGTTTTCCGGATGCCAGACCGACGGAAGGAGGGTCGGCGGGAAGGCGATGACTTCCGCCGAGGTCTTGAACGACGAGAGCACTGTCATCACGAATGGGACGAACAGGAAGAGCGTGATGACGATATACAGGGCGTACCGAACCACCACTTCGAGTGCGTTGACTCGTTCGGTCGAATCTTGTGAGTCGCGCTTATCGCGCGCTTCGCGCCCTCCCGTCATACTGGCTACGGCGATCGGGGTGTTGAGTTCGGGCTCGAGGGTTTTGCCGGTAATACTCATCTCAGTACTCGATCTTGGTGTCGATGACCCGACGGGAAATCAGCGTCAACGCGAAGATGATGATTCCGAGCACGATGGCTTCGGCGCAGGCGACACCGACCGCACCCGTGTCCTGGAACAGGTTTTGATAGATGAGCAGGGCCACGGTGAGGGTCGCCTTCAGTGGCCCTCCTTTGGTCATGATGAAGGCCTGGTCGAAGATCTGGAAGGAGCCGATGATGCCAAGTGAGACCACCAGGAAGATGATGGGGCGCAAGAGAGGGATCGTGATGCCGAAAAGCCTGCGCACCGCGCTGGCTCCATCGACCTCGGACGCCTCGTAAATCTCCTTCGGAATATCCTGCAGCGCCGCCAGGAACATCAACATGAAGGTCGGCGCGGTGGTCCAGATGTTGAGGAACATGATCGCCGGCAGGGCCCAGGTGGTGCTCTGCAGGTAGGCCTCGGTGGTGTGAATGCCGACCAGCCCCAGGATGCTGTTCAGCAGCCCCGTCGGGTGGTAGACGTAGAGAAAGATCATCGAGATGACGACCGAGGACGCGATTGAGGGCGTGTACCAGGTCGAGCGGAAGAAATTGCGGCCCTTGATCTTGGCGTCGAGCAGCACGGCAAGCAACAGGGCAAAAATGGTCTGGAGGATGACGACCACGATCGCGTACTCGGTGGTGTTACGCATCGCGATCAGGAAGTCTTCGTTGATCGTTAAGCGCGCGTAGTTGCGCAGCCCAACGAATGGGTTATCGAGGGCCAGCAGGTCGTAGTGATGGAAGCTGACCCAGATCGCGAAAACGAAGGCGGCAAGCTGCAGGATCAGGAAGAAGAGGATGTAGGGAGTGACGAAGAGCAGTCCCGCGCGACGCTGCGCGATGGCCATTCCACCGCCCTTCGATCGCCGGCTGACTGTGGCCGTCGCCGCGGGCCCTTTGGGCGCCACGGATACTGCCATCTTCGTCCTCCCTTCCCTTTTGTGAGCTAAATACTAGCCCTCTTCGATCATCCTCCCGCGATCGCGGCGTTCGCGTCCGCTACCGCTTTGTCCAGTGCCGTTTTGACATCAGATTTGCCGAGAAGAACCGACTGAATCGCGTTGTTCTGCGCGTCGTTGATCTTAGACTCATGCGGTCCGAAGGTCCACGCCGTCGCGAAGGTCGCGCTGTCGAAGAGGTTCTTGACGTCCGGATTCGAGGAGATCGCGGGATCGCTCCCGAGGTCCTTGCGCGACGGAAGGGCGAACCCACTTTGCAGCACTTGCTGCTGCACGACTTTGCCCGTCATGTACTTGACGAACAGCATGCAGGCGTCCTGATTCTTCGTCTTCGCCGAGCAACCCCAGCCGTTGGTGAAGAGCAGGCTGGATTCCTTGACGGGGAACTTCGGCAGTTTGATGCTGCCGTACGAGACGGACGGGTAGGTGTCCTTCATGTAAGGGATCAGCCATCCGCCTTCGATGACCATCGCGGCCTTTTGCTTGCCGAACGCGTCGCCAGGCCAGGTCGCGCCCAGCTTGTCGGGCAGATCCGAGCTCTTGTCCTGCAGCTGGAACGAGCTGTAGAAGGTCAGGGCATCCTGGGCCTTTTGGTCGTTGAAGACGGCCTTCGACTTGTCGCTCGAGAGCACCTGGCCGCCGTAGCCGAAGAGGAACGCGTCGAAGCGGGCCGCGTCGGCCGGCAGGCTGATGCCTTTGACCGTTCCGCTCGACAGCTTCTTCGCATCGGCCTTGATGTCGTCCCACGAGGCGGGCGTCGACAGTCCGGCCGCAGAGAACAGCGACTTGTTGTAGAAGAGTACGAGGTCGCCGAAGTCCTTGGGCAGGGCATACTGCTTGCCGTTCAGCTGCCAAGGCGTCATCAGCGTCGGGATGTACTCGTCGGCGCTGACTCCCCATTTGGACATCAGCGGGGTCAGATCAAGCAACCGGCCGGCCGGAGCCGCAAAGTTCATCAGACTGGTGCTGACGTACATCGCGTCGGGCTCGTTGTTGGCCGACATCTCGGTCTTGATCTTGTCCTCGAAGTGGTCCGGGATTTCCTCCTGCGTGACCGTGATCTTTGGATACTTGGCCATGAAGTCCGCCTCGTACTTCTTGACCAGGGAATTCTCTGTCGGGTTGCCGCCCCAGTTCGCCGCGCGAATGGTTCCGCTGACGTCCGACTCACTGGTGGCACCGCCGCCGGTCGAACCGCCGCCGCACGCCGCTAGCAGCACTGACCCAACCGCAGCCAGCGCCAAGCCGAGCCGCATAGATCGCATGAGCTCCACCTCCATTACTTCCCGTCCTCTCCTGCGCGCAGGGACACCCATCCAGTCGGGATACCTATAGCATTAATACCTGAGCTCCCGCTGTCAACATCGGTGACTCCGTATTGGTAATTATTAGACGCGCGATCCCCTGGTTGATCAGCGGCGTCCTCATCGGGATCGGCTTTTTTAGCGCTTTTTCAGGCGGCATCCTCCTGCTGCTGGCCGGGCTGGTCATCGGGGTCACCCTCTTCATCCGGCGCCGCGGTCGCCGTCAGGGGTGGCCGGCCCTTCTGTATGGGGCGGGGGTCGCCACCGCTGTCCTCCTCTTGCCCTACATCTTGCAGCCGCCGCCATGCTCGGCCGGTCACGGGTCCGGCTGCTACCAGGCATTTACCGTCGGCACGTTTGCCGCGGCCGTTATCGTCGCGCTCGCTGGGCTGGCCTTTGCGATCGTCGAGCTGCGTCGACCCCCTATTGATTAGCCGCGGGCGAGCGGCGCTTCGACCAGAGCCGGCCGCGGCAGGCGGCCGTGGACGACCTTGAAGCCCGTCGTGTTGCCGACCACCTGGACCCGGTCCCGCTCCAGGTGCAGCTCCATCGAGCCGTGTCCCGCCCGGAGGTTGCGCAGGGTCAGCGACGGAAGCCAATCCGGGAGGTCGGGGTTGACGTACATCGTCCGGTTCCGGCCGACGGTGTGAATGCCGCACAGGATGGCAATCAGGCGGAAGACCGCCGCGGCGGCCCAGGCTTGCGGGACGTTCGCGCCCAGGTAGGGAACCGGAAACGCGCCGGCATCGCGCGGCAGACCCGCGAAGAGCTCGGGAAGCCGGTACGCGTCGAATCGTTCGGCAGCGGCGAAGATGCCCTCGGCGACCTTCTGGACTTCCGTGAGCCGGCCGGCGCGGCCAAACCCACCCGCGATGGTCGCGTTGTCATGCGGCCAGACAGAGCCGCAGTGATAGGAATAGGGGTTGTAGCCCGGGTGTTTGCTCGACAACGTTCGGATGCCCCACCCACTCCACATGTCGGGGGCCATCAGGCGGTCGACGACGCGGCCCGCCCGCTCCGGCGGTACGATCCCGCTGGCCAGGCAATGGCCCGCGTTTGACGCCACCGTCTCCATCGGCCGCTTGTCCTTGTCCAGGCCGAGGTAGTAGGTGCCTTCCGCTTCCCACCAGAAGACCTCGTTGAACTGCTGGTACAGCCGGCGCGCGCGTTCCCGAAGCCCCTCGGCCTTCTCGGGCTCCCTGAGCAGGTCGTAGATTTCTGCCATCCGCAACATGGCATCGAAGGCGTAGCCCTGCAGCTCACAGAGGGCGATCGGCGCCTGCGGGATCGAGCCGTCGGCATGCCGGATCGCGTCCCACGAGTCCTTCCAACCCTGATTGAAGATGCCCTGGCTCGAGCGGCAGAGATATTCCTGGAACCCGTCGCCGTCTCGATCGCCGTGGTTCAACACCCAGCCCATCGCCGCTTCCGCATTGCGGCGATAGCGCTGCAACAGCCCGACGTCGCCTGACCACTGGTAAGCGTAGGAGAGCACGATGATGTACAGCGGCGTGGCATCGGCGGTCCCGTAGTAGGGCGCGAAGGGGAGCAGCTTCAGGCTCGCCAGCTCACCGGAGCGGATCTCGTGCGGGATCTTCCCCGGTTCCTTGTCCTGTTCAGCGTCATCATCGGTCGCCTGGACCTTGGCGAGGGTTCGCAAGGCGCCCAGTGCGAACTCGGGAAAGGCGCTGATGCTTTCCATCGAGACCACCAGGGAATCGCGGCCGAACACGGTCACGAACCAGGGAATTCCGGCCGCCGGCACGAACACCCCGCCCCGTACGGTGGTATCGACCATCCGCAGGGCTTCGGTGTCTTCGATCGCCTGCTGCCAGATGGCAGGTAGGGTCGGATGGCTGGTGACGAGCTCGACCGGCGGAAGCGGATGCGCGACGCGCGCGTCGCCGAGGAGCAGGGAATGGCAGGGAAGCGTGCGGGCCGGCTTCGGACCGATGACCGGCAGCCATTTCAGGCAGACGTGCCATTCCGCTCCCGGGAGCAGCTCGCAGACAAAGACCAGGCGGCCGTTCGCATACTCGGGTTTCGATGCCGACTTTTCCACTTTCACGATCAGGCCACGCCGGAAGGTGCGGTTGCGATAGGTGCTCCGTAACTCGCCCGCCCGCGGCCGCCAGGTGGTCTGGAGATCGCCGCGCCGGATCAGGCGATGGGAGCGCACGTCGAAGATGTCGGCGAAGTCGGATTCGATCCCGATTTCCAGCACGAGTCGCACCGGATGCATGGCGTAGTTGGTCAGGTCGTAGTCCTCGTGCACGCCCTCGAGGATGGTGCGCTCCAGCCGGAAGCCGACCGACCGCTCCGGGAGCACGCCATCGGCGTCCGTGCCGGTGCCGGGTCCGAGACGGAGCTCCGGGGTCATGAACTCGTGGCGTGTCGAAAAATGTTCGACCGTGATGGCGTCGAGCAGCAGCGGCTTCAGACCGTTGATGGTGACGTTGTACCCGCTCACGAACCGGGTGTCGTGCCCATAGAAGCCTACGTCGTCCTGGGGCGCCATCGTCGCGTTCGGTTGGCTGATGAGGAACTGTCGGTCGTGGTTGATGGTCAGGGTCGACGGGCCAACCGTGACTGGCATTCGTCGCCGATCTTAGATTAATGAGCTAGAAAAGCGCCGGCGCCTCCGCGTCTGCTGCGGCTGCCCCAAGGAATCGGTAGGCCCAATCCTCTGCGAATTTTCGCGAGCCGGCAAAGACGATTTGCACCTCCGGGTAGCGCACTACCAATCGGCCGAGCATGTCGGCCAACCAGGAACCGCGGCCAGGTTGCGTCCGAAAGAGATTCGGATAGTCACCTTCGACGACGATGGCGCAGCGCCCGACCTCGGCCAGACGCTGCATCTGGAACGCCAGGGTTCCGTCCGAGAGGGACGTTGCCAGGTTGGCAAGCGTCTTCTGCTCAACGACCGCGACAATTTTGTCGTCGACAAGGGCACGTAATCGCCACCGGCCAGAGTACGCCGCTCGATCATCACCGGTCGGCCGGCGAACCGCCAGCCGTATTTCTCGCGGGTGTCGATCGCGACAGCCAGCGTGCCCGCTGCGCGGCCGCGGGGAACGCGCTGGGCGGCGAGCTTCAGGTCGAGAGCTCGCCGGGAGCAGGCACGCGCGTGACCGGATCTATTCCGGCGGCTGCGGCTGCCCATCTGGCGAGCCCGCGCTTGCAGCGCCTTCAGCTGCACCCAGTCGATCCTAGGTCGGGCCAGTCCTCGCCGCTGCAGATAGCGCCGCGCCGCTCGACGCTTGGCGACGGCGAACCGAACCATCCCGGTCAGGCCGCCAATGCCGATTCCGGGGACGAAGCGTGTCGGCCGGAACAGCCAGGTCTCGCCGCCGGTCGGTTCCAGGGTGCCGCGAAGCATGAAGCTGCGCAGGTCCCAGAGCAACTGGTTATGTTCGTGGCCGAGCAGGCTGGCCGGCCCCGGCCTGATCCCGGTCCAGCCCGGTAGCGACACTCGCAAAACCTGTGCCGTCTCATCCAACTGCGGCGCGCATCGAATGCTGACGGGGTAGCCGTCGCTATCCACGCCGGTCAGGACCGGGCTCGAAAACCCCCGCAGGTGTCGCTGGACCTCATCCCACATGCAGCGCTTCTACCACCTTCGGCGAGCTCGAGACGTCACCGTGGTCCCACCAGAGGATGCGCCGGGGTGTGACCGTGATCTCCAACCGCATGAAATACCAGTCGGAGAACCATCGCATCACCGGGTTACTCGTATACATCGTGCCCGCCGGCTGGCGGCGGTAGACCAGCATGGCCTCGTTCTCGAATCCACCGATCGAGGTTTTGACCTCGTCCGGAGCGATGGCCTCGCCCTGCACCAGGACCGCCGGCGGGTCAAAGAGCCCGCTTCCAGTCGAATCAGAGAACAGTAGCGAAACGCGCGGATTCCGCCGGATGTTGAAGGCCTTGTCCGGGAGGCCGATCGAGGTCGTCGTCATGAACTGGCCGGTCGATGCCCGGAAAAACGGCAGCATTGGCCAGGTGATGGGCGTGCCGTCCGCCGCCAGGGTGGAGAACTCGCAGGTACGAAATTCCCGAAAAACCGCCTCAACCTCTGCCGGAATCGAAAGAGTCATCTCGCCTCCTGGCGCAAGCGTATTGCCTTGGCTGCTC
>Ga0207416_1004201_pt1 | contig 12820 bp, 11 predicted proteins | sample PaiPotPPM11metaG_FD_184107 | JGI IMG/M metagenome (GOLD analysis project Ga0207416, IMG submission 184107) | Iron sulfur acid spring bacterial and archeal communities from Banff, Canada, to study Microbial Dark Matter (Phase II) - Paint Pots PPM... ...
GGCCGTGACCATCTTTCGGACGGCGTATTCGGGCGTGCTGAAAGACGTGATGGACTACTCGACGGCGTTGTGCGACGAGCAGGGCCGCATCGTCGCGCAGGGCCTCACGCTTCCCTCGCACCTCGGCCCGATCCCGGAGGCCATGAAATCGGTGATGAACCACTAGATGCCAACGTTTTTCCGACCAAGCCCCCGCGCGACTACGCCGACGTGTGGAACGTCGCCAACTTCCCGGGCCCGCGGACGCTCGAAGACTTGTCGGTCGATGTCGGTGTGCTCGAAGGCGCGCTCCTCGCCGACGGCGTGCCGCTGAACAAGCTCTATCCGCTCGACGTGGACCGCGCATTCCGCAAGCTGCGCGAGATCCGCAAGTACGTTGCCAAGTTCTGGAGCAGCGCGGCCGTGCCGGCGCAGATGCTGGCGGACAAGGACGCAGTCATCGGGACGATTCCCGCGAACCGTGTTATCGTGCTGCAGAAGGCGGGTGCCCCGGTCGGCTTCACGTGGAACCAGGCTGCCATCGAATCCCAGGTCTTGTGTGTCCTCAAGGGCGCGCCGAACTTGGCGAACGCCTACAAGTACATCGACTTCGCGCTCGAGCCGAAGCAGCAGGCCGCCATCGCGCAAATCGCGGGCTTTGGACCCCTTAACCGCAAGGCTTTCAACTACCTCACGCCGGCTCAGACCAAGAATCTCCCGACGAGCCCGCAGCACCTCAAAGAGGGCTTCTTCATCAACATGCAGTGGTGGTTCGACAACCGGGCGCGGGTGCTCCGGCAATGGCAGTCGTTCCTGCTCGGGGGGTAATCGGCGCTGCCGGCTGCCGTGTCCTCACGTTTTCGTCCGGCGCCCGGGCCGGCTGAGGAGACCATGCAGGGCAAAGGCGCCCGCATCGTCCTTGCGGACCTTACCAAGATCTACGGCGCCGCCGCCGCCGTGCGTGACCTGAACCTCGACGTGGCCGCCGGGGAATTTCTGACGTTCCTCGGGCCGAGCGGCTCCGGGAAGACAACGATCTTGATGATGATTGCCGGCTTCGTCGCGCCGGACGGCGGCGATATTGTCATCGACGGGCGTCGCGTGACTTGGCTGCCCGCCCATAAGCGCGGGATCGGCATGGTCTTTCAGAACTACGCGCTGTTCCCCCACATGACGGTGGCCGAGAACATTGCGTTCCCGCTGCAGATGCGCGGCGTGCCGAAATCTGCGATCCGCGCCAAGACGCAGGAGATCCTCGAGCTGGTCCAGCTGCCGGGATACGAAGGCCGGTACGCGCGGGAGTTGTCCGGCGGACAGCAGCAGCGAGTGGCGTTGGCCCGGGCGCTGGTGTTCGAGCCACGCGTTCTGTTATTGGACGAGCCGCTGAGTGCACTCGACAAAAAGCTCCGCGATCAGATCCGCATCGAGTTGAAGCATATTCATCAGCGCCTCGGGATCACGTTCATCTACGTGACCCACGATCAGGAAGAAGCACTCATCATGTCCGACCGTATCGCTGTGATGAACGCCGGCCGGATTGCGCAGATCGGGACCCCGCGGCAGCTGTACGAGGAGCCGGCCGATGCCTTTGTTGCACAGTTCATCGGCGAGTCGAACCTGCTGCGCGGCGTCGTCAGCGGGATCTCCGACGGAGTGGCGAACCTCCGGCACGCCAGCGGCGCAACGCTCCGCGTGGGGAACGACGCGATGCCGCAAACACAGATCGGGGTGTCGTCCGCGGCGGACCTCGGCGCAGGGGCGGGGATGGAGTTGCGCGCGGGGAGATCCCTGCTCGTCTCGATCCGGCCGGAGCACTTCCACCTCAATCCGGCCGGATCGAGCGGCGGGCCCGCCGACGGTCTCAAGCACGCGCACAATACGTGGACAGGCCGTATCGAAGAGATCCTCTATGTCGGCGACGCCGTGAAGTACAAGGTCGCCGCGAACGGCGAGGTTCTGCTGGTGAAACACCACGGCGGCGGGGCGGTACGCCCGCTGGCCGTCGGCGACGCGGTGACGATCGCGTGGGCGATGGCGCACACCAAGGTCCTGGTTGAGCGGGAGTGAGCGCGCGGCCGCCCGTCTTTGCCGTGGCGCCCTCGGCGCAGGCGCCACCGGTCCACGAGACGCCCGCCGGAGGCCGTCCGCGACGGGAGCATCGACGGCGGTGGCGAACGGCCCTGCTGCTTCTTCCGGCGCTCGGGTTCCTCGCCGTGTTCTTCGTGTACCCGATGCTCGGCATTCTCGCCCGGAGTTTCACCGGGGCCCACGGGTTCACGCTTGCCAATTATGTTTCGGTCGTCAAGGATCCGATCTATCCGAAGATTTTCGGGTTGACGTTCGAGATCGCGTTTACGGTCACGGTGGTCACGCTCTTTCTTTCCTACCCGCTCGCCTATAAGCTATCGACCGTCTCGGGGCCACTGGCCGCCGTGCTGATGGCGCTTGTGCTCGTGCCGTTCTTCACAGACCTGCTCGTCCGGACGTTCTCCTGGATGGTGATTCTGGGCCGCGACGGTCTTGTTAATCTGCTGTTGTCCAAATTCGGCATCGGTCCCGTGCAGTTGCTCTACAACCGCGCCGGCGTACTCATCGGCATGACGTACGCCTTGCTGCCGTACATGGTCCTGACGCTCTACAGCGTGATGCGGGGGATCGACCGCCGCCTGCTGCAGGCGGCCGGCAACCTCGGGGCCAACGAGTGGCAGGCGTTCCGGCGCGTGTTCCTGCCCCTGAGCCTGCCCGGCGTCTTCGGAGGCAGCCTGCTCGTCTTTGTGCTGGCGTTGGGATACTTTGTCACTCCGCGCCTCATGGGCGGCACGCACGATCAGATGATCTCTATGGTCATCGAAAACCAAGTGGAGATGGCGCTCGATGTCAACCTTGCCTCGAGCCTCGCGGTGCTGCTGCTCGCGCTGACCCTTGTGGGTTTCGTGCTGTACGATCGGATCGTCGGCCTGCGGTCGCTGTTCGAGAGCAAGATCTCGTGATCGCGGCTGTAGCTCAGGCGCGGGGCGCGCGCCGGTCGGTGCTGTCCGGGGTGTTCGCGGTGGTGGCGGTCCTCGACCTCGTCTTTCTCGTCGCGCCCATCCTCTTTATCATACCGTTGTCCCTGACGTCGGCCGGCTATCTGGTGTTCCCGCCGCCCGGGCTATCGCTGCGCTGGTATCGCGAGTTCCTGGGCAGGCCCGAGTGGATGGCGTCTCTGCTGTTCAGCGCGGAGATGAGCGTGGTCGCGACCCTGCTGACGGTCGTTTTGGGGCTGTTCGCCTCGATCGCCTTTGTGCGGGCGCGGTTCCCCGGCAAGACCGCAATCTATACGGTCGTGCTGGCGCCGATGATCGTGCCGTTGGTGATCACCGCCATCGCCGTGTACCTATTTCTGGCGCGCCTCAACCTCGTCGGCGGCATTGTTGGCATGGCCCTCGGCCTGACCGTGGTGACGCTACCGCTCTTCATCATCATCGCATCCGCGACGCTCCAAGGGTTCGACCTGCGGCTGGAGCAGGCCGCGATCGGCCTGGGCGCGGATCCCGTCGTCGCGTTTTTGCGGGTCACGCTACCGCTGATCGCTCCCGGTGTCATCTCGGGTGCGTTGTTCGCATTCCTGACCGCGTTCGACGACCTGCTCATACCGCTGCTGCTTTCCGGAACAGCCACGCTGCCGCTCTCGGTCCGGATTTGGACCAACCTTATCACGCAGGTCGATCCCACGATCGCAGCCGTAAGTTCGTTCCTGACGGTTGTCGCGGTCCTCATCCTCGGTGCGTCGGCCCTGCTGCGCCGGGCGTCGCGGTAGTTACGAGGCCACGCCGCACGTGTGGAGCGTGGCCAGAGCGTAGACGCGGGCCGCGGTGAAGAGGTCCGCGAGCGCCACGCGCTCGTCCGGCATTGTATTGAACTTGCCGCCCGGGCCGTAGACCACTCCCAGCATACCGCCGAGACCGGCCAGGTGGGCGGCGTCGGTCCCGTAAAACTTGTATGGCCGCACGTCGCCGATCGCCGGCTCGGCGCCGGTCACCATGGCGTGAAGGCGCGCCACCTCCTGCACGAACGGATCGCGTCGGTCTACCTCGAACGGTCCCATCGCCTGCTTCTGCGTCGTCTCGACCAGCGAGGCCCGGGCGCGGAGCCGCGGCTCGTGGGCGCGCAGCCGGTCGAGCATCGCCTGGATGTCCGCCACGGCGTCCTGGGGCGTTTGCCCAGGGGCGAAACGTCCCGCCACTCTGATCATGCAGTGGTCCGGCAGCGACGGCGTGCGCCACTCTTGGAACTCCTCGCCCATCCCGCCGCGAATGACGCCGACGTTGAGGCGCTGCAACCCGCGGTAGTCCTCGCGCGTTGCGCCGGAGAGCCCGAGGCCCCTCAACGCGCCGATGACGTCGCATGCCATTTCGATCGCGTTGACGCCCTCTTCCATCTTGGAGAGGTGGCGCGTCTCGCCGTAGATGTGGATCTCCGCATCGTACGCGCCGGCGTGCAGCGTGAGGAGCGAGAGATCGGTCGGCTCGCCCACGATGAAATGATCGGCCCGGACGCCCTGGTTGAGCATATGGACCGTGCCGACGCCTCCCTGCAGCTCGCCGATCACCAGCGCAAGGATCAGGTCGCCCGCCAGACGAACCCCGGCGTCCACGAGGGCATTGGCCGCTTCGATCATCGCGGCGTCCGCGGCCTTCATGTTTGAGACACCGATGCCGAAGATATAGCCGTCCTGAAGGTCGCCTGCCCACGGATCGTGCGTCCAGCCGAGCCCGGCCATGTTGGTATCGATGTGTCCGTTCAACATGAGCCGGCCCCGGCGCGGCGCCGAGCCGCCCGCGGCCCCGCGGAACGTGGCGACGGTATTGAGCCGGTCCGCCGCCACCTCCTGGTGGGTCACCGCGAGCCCGAGCCGCTTCAGATACTCGCCCAGCCACCGGGCGAGCGTGCCCTCGCCGGGCGTGTTGCTATAGCTCTTGTGGCGCACCATGTCCTGCAGGAGCCGTGTGACGCGGCCCTCGTCCACCGCCGCCAGTACGCGCTGTTCAAGGATGCTCATGTCGCTCATCGTGTCCCTCCACTCGCCGGATGCGTCGTTTCCACTGTTCTACCAACCGCCGTACGCAGTCCATCCGCCGTCGACCATGATCGTGCTGCCGCTGATGTAGGCGGCGGAGTCCGTCGCGAGGAACAGCGCTGTCTGCGCAACTTCCTCCACGCGTCCGAACCGGCCGAGCGGCGTGCGCCGGCGGACGGCGTCGCCAGGGTACACCCCGGCTGCAATGCGCTCTTCCATCTTGCGCGTCCAGATGTAGCCTGGATCGATGCAGACCACGCGGATGTTGTGGCGGGCCCATTCCACGGCGAGTACCTTGGTCAGCCCGATCAGTCCGTGCTTGGCCGAGGCATACGCAGCCCGGCCCGGCAGGGCTAGATGGCCGAGGATCGAGCCGATGTTGATGATTACGCCGCGGCCCCGCGGGATCATCGACGCTGCGGCTGCCTGCGCGTAAAAGAACGGGCCGCTCAGATCGGTGTCGATGACCCGCCGCCACTCCTCGGCCGCCAGTGCCGTGGAGTCCTGGATGTTGCCGATGCCGGCGCTGTTGACGAGGATGTCAACGCCCCCCCACTTTCGCACCGCCGCGTCGACGACGTTCCCGGCGCCCTGCCGATCCCCCACGTCGCCGGGCGCGGGCGTCGCGACGTATCCGGCCGCCGCGAGTTCGGCCGCCGTCCGGGCTGCGGTGTCCGGCGAACGCGAGTTCACCGCGACGCGGGCGCCGTGCTGCGCATACAATTCCGCCACTGCGCGTCCGATGCCCGAGCAGCCTCCGGTTACGACTGCGACCCGGCCGGAGAGTGCGCCGGTTTCCTGACCGCCGGTCACCAGAGGCCCTCAGCCTTCCAGTGCTGCAGCGTGGCGATCGTCTTGGCGAATCCGTCCCGGATCGGCGTGCGGCCCCGCACCCCGATCTCGCGCTCGAGCGGCGCCGTATCGTATTTCCAAGCCAGCCCCATGGTCCCGGGCGCGGCCTCGAGGCGCGCCTGCGGCAACATGGACTTTAGGAGCGCGACGGAGTCTCGCATGGAGAGGACATCCCCGGTGGTGTTGAAGACCCGCGTCTCGGTCCGCGGAGCCTCGCAGGCCCGGACGACCAGCGCGGCCATGTCCTCGATATACTGCCAGTTCATCATGTCGTCGCCGTACGGCGCCGCGTAGGGCTCGCCCAGCAGCGCTTTTTCGAATAGTTCGTAGCCAAACGGCCGGCCCCGCCGCTTGCCGGGGCCGTACCCCTGGCAAAATCGGAGACCGATGCTATCGACGTTGAACTCACGCCGGTAGAGCTCCGCCAGCCGCTCGTTCGTCGACTTGCAGATGCCGTAGAGCGTTTCGGGGTAGTGCGGCGCGTCGTTCGGGACCTCCGCGTCCGTACCGCCGAAGCGGCGAGGATTCCCAAACACACTTGGCGCGCTGGCCCATACTACGCGGCGGACATCGAAGAGACGCGCCGCGTCCAGCACGTTGATATGGCCCTGTACCATTTGCTGGAGGCTGCTGGCGGCATCCCGCTCCGTTTCCGGAGGCAGCAGCGAGGCGAGGTGCACGATGGTGTCGAGCGCTCCCAGCTTCGCGGCGGCCATCAGCTCGGCCGGCGACCGCACGTCGCCCCGAACGACCGTGACCTGCCGGTTGGCCCCGGACGCGATGAGGGCCAACGTCCGGGCGTCCGGCATGAGGTCGAACACTACCACCGGATGTCCGGCCCGGAGCAAATCGCGCACCACATAGCAGCCTAGAAAGCCTGTCCCACCTGTTACAAGGTACACAACATCTCCCTCACACCAGAGCATGCCCGCGCCACCTTGTTCGCTTCGCGAGGTTCTTTGGGCGCGCCTTCAGGGCCGGCCGGCCGGCGCGTTCGCGGCGTGGAGCGGACGTTCTCGGTGGAATACACGCCGGATGTCTTCGCCCAGCATGCGCGCGATACGCGCGAGCGCTTCGTTCGTGGCGCCGGCGATGTGCGGCGTCGCAAAAACGCGCGGATGGTGAGGCAGCGGATGGCCCGGCGGCAGCGGCTCCTGTGCGAAGACATCCAGGCACGCCACCGCTAGCCGGTGTTCGTCCAGCGATTTGACCAACGCCGCCTCGTCGATGATTTCGCCCCGCGAGATATTCACGATGACTGCGGTCGGCCGCATGAGGCCGAGGATCTCCGCCGAGATGAGCCCCCTGGTTGTTGGGCGAAACGGCAGCGCGACCACCAGATAGTCCACCGACCGGGCGAGCTCGGGCAGCGGCACCGACGGATAAGGGCAATCCTGCAAGGTCGGGTGCGCGGCCACCAGAACCTCCATGCCAAACGCGCAGGCCAGACTGGAGACGCGCGAGCCGATCGCTCCGAAGCCGACGATCCCCATCCGCTTCCCGAACAGCTCGGACCCCTCGGCCCGCGTTTCCTGCCACGTGGCCGACTTCAGCATCGCCGCCGCCCGATCGAGTCTGCGCCGGGCGAGGAGTGACACCGACATCACGTACTCGGCCACCGAGGTCGCGTTGGCGCCGGGCGCGACGGTGACGTACACGCCTCGTTCGGTGGCGGCCGGCACGGCGACCGCACTGGTGCCGACGCCATGCACCGCCACAATCTTGAGATTCGGCGCGGCCTCGATCACCTCGCGGGGCACCTGGCCGACGCGGAACACGATCGCGTCGGCATGCGCCGCCGCCGCGCACAAATCCGCAAGCGCGTCGGGTTCCAGCCGCCCATAGCGCAGCGACCGTTCGGGGGCGAGCGTGAACCGCACCGGTTCTCCGACCGCCGTCCGGAGCGTCTCTTCGTCCACCATGGACGACGGTGTAGCGAACAGCGTGATCTCGTACATGGGTGACCTCCGCGGATGCGTCGCCTGAGAACTTCGCCGCGGACCGGCACGGTTCAGCGATGCGCGGCCCTCGGCAGACCGGGACGGTCCTCCTCCGGGAGGTCAGCGAAGGGGTCGCCGTCAAGAAGGCGTGCTATTGCCGGTTGGCGCTACTGAACAGCACGGTCAGCTCCGGGTTTTCGTCATGCGCAGGTCATCGGTGCAAATCCGATCGCCGGCTCTATATTTTCAAGGATTCTCGAAGCCCCCGAGTCGTCCACATCTCCTCCGTTGGGGTAACGCTTGGCGACACTCCCTCGAACGATCTCATCGGTGGTGCCGCGGTCGGAACGGATCAGCGGGCAGTACCCGGGTCGACGGCGACGGTGAGAATGGCAACATCGTCACGCGCCGGGCGACCGGCGATGACTCGGGCCAAGATGCCCTGCGCCGGTCTGCCGAACCTTCCCGCATACTCTTCCTTGACGGCTGCCCGGAGTGCGGCCTCTCCGCCAACCGCATCGTGATCGATTTCGATGAGCCCATCAGTGTACATAATCAGAAGCGCATCTGACCGGAGTGATAGCGGCTCAGGCGGCATTGGCCGATCTCCACCGAAACCGAGTGGCAGGCTTGGCTGCTCGATCGTTTCGATGCTCTCTTGCGTGACGATGATGGGCGGAAGATGGCCCGCCGTCGCGTATGTGAACTCCAACTTCACCAGATCCAGGATGACGACGATCGCGGTGGCCATGCCACCTCCGCCGGCGCGCAGCACGGTGTCGGCCACTTGCAAAGCTCTCGTGGGATCATGGCCTTCGAGCACCGCCGCCCTAATGGTATGGCGCATTTCGCCCATTAGGACGGCGGCCTCGAGCCCGTGGCCGGCGACGTCTCCGACGGTGAGTGCCAAGCGTCCACCAGGCAATTGGAAAACATCGTACCAATCACCGCCGACCCCCGCACCAACGCTGGCCGGTCGGTACACGCTGTCGATGTGCACGCCGGGTGTCAACGGCGGTGCTCCGGGGAGCAGAGCCTGCTGCAGCGTGGTCGCTACCGCCTGATGAAGCCGCGCGTTATCGAGCGAGATGGCGGCATAATGCGCAAAGTGTTCAGCGAATGTGAGATCCTGCTCATCATACCGCCGCGCGGACCCGCTCGAGAATAACCAGAGCGTGCCGAGCAGGTGCGAACGTGCTGTTATCGGCACAGTGATCATCGACCCAAGGCTGAGGCGGCCCGCGAATTCGCGAAGGGCGGGGTCCGTGATCGCGTCGTTCAGAATTGCCTCGGAAATATCCGGATACAATTTGGACGCGGCGATCTGCACGACCGATCTCGAGTCGTGCGCGTATGCAGCCTGGGAACCGTAGCGTTCTTGGACCTGCCGCACCAGCTGTGCCTTGGTCGGATCCGCATGCACCAGGGCCGCCAGCTGCAGGGCCCCGTCGTCCGCCACCAGTTGCACGGCGCAGCAGTCGGCGAGCGCCGGCACGACCGATGCCGCGAGCGCATCGATGCGCGCCTGCATGTCGAGGGACGACGTGAGGGCCTCGGTCGCGCCGAGAAGTAGCCGCTGCTGGCGGTCTGCGCGCGTGCGCTCCGTGATATCATGGGCGATCACCGATACCCCGATGATTCGTCCGCCCGCACCCGGCACCGGCGAGAACCCGACGGACACGTCGATTCGTATGCCATCCTTTCTTACCCAAGCTGTCGCAAAGTGCTCGACATGTTCGCCTCCGCGCACCCGAGCCATGAGCTCCGGAAACTCGCGCCGCCGTTCGGGCGGCGGAAGGATCGTCACCGACCGGCCGATGATCTCGACCGCCGGGTAGCCGCACAGCCGCTCGGCGCCGCGGTTCCAGGTCCGAATTGTGCCATCGAACGCGCTACTGAAAATGGCGTCCTCCGACGACTCCACCATTATCGCGAAGTGGTGGGCGGCCGTCTCGGCCGCGCGCAGGCGCGCGGCGCCCTCCACCACAGCGGCCGCCACCGTTCCAAACAGGAGAACGATCCGTACAATCGCGGGCCCAAACGCGAACGAATGGGCCGGCGGAATAATGAAGTAGTTGGCGGAGATGATGCTGATGCCCCAGGCCACGAACCCTGGCGCGCGGCCCCCCAGGTATGCTACGGCACCGATCATCGGCATATAGAGGAACAGAAACTGCTCTCGAGGAGCCCTCTCGTGGAATGCCCAGACGGTTGCAGCGGTTCCGAGCGCCGCGAACACGGCAATGGCCAATATTACTTTGCGGGAGAGCACTCGATGCCGTACTTCTGACCTGAGCCGTGAGAGAAACATTCATCCCCCCGCGGGTCCCTTATCGTTCACGAACAATGACGATGCGCGGCCGACCTCACGCGGACGACGGACGCGCCTACTGCCTGTGTACGCACCGATGCCGCGGTCCGGTTCGCAATGAGAGACGACGGCCCAGACCCGGCGGAATCAGAACCCTCTACAGGTCTCGTAGAGCTTCAGAAGGTGCGGCTGCTGGATTGTGTGTGTCCATATTCTTATGGTAGCGAGGCCCCGCACCCGCATCACCGCAGCCGCGTTGACGTTGCGGCGCGTTAAGCAACGGAACAACTTATTGCAAATTCGGGTAATAAGCGAGGAGAAGCGTCGCCTCCAGGGATGCCGGCGAGGCAGCGGCGGCGTGGGGAGGCGCCTCCGCGGGTGAGCGGCTGTTTGCTCCTGATGGGGGACGGCCTCGCTTGGCTGCCGTACGCCATCGGCCTCAGCCGGCGGACGCGGCGGCCTACGGCTGGCGCTCGGGGGTCGTGGGCCACGAGGGTAGCACCCTTCGGGGTGTGCTCACTGGCCTGCGGCTGCTGGCCTATCGGCCGCGGCCGGCGTAGTGTTTATTACGCGTCGTTAACATTCTTGTTAACATTCTCCTAACCACAGCGGAGCGACTCGGACGCATGATGGTCGTGCTCGTGACCGGGTCATCCACCGGACGGCCACGCAGTTCGTATCCGAGAGCTCGAAGACGGCCACATCGGTACAAGCAGTCATAGGAGGTCACGGCCGTCGTGTCTAGGGAGTGGAGCTACTGGAAGATCGTTGTCGTGGTGCTGGCCGGGGTGGTGGGAGCAGGATTGGGCGTAGACGGAGCCCACGCCCCGCGGCTCAATCCCTCGATCTCCGGTATTGCGACGCGGTCTTCGACGGCGCCGGCCGGCGGCGCGCCACAAACCCCGGCGAAAGTCGTCCGCGTACCCACACGGCCGTCGTCTCCTACGCGCGCACGCGCCATACCACCGCGCGCACGCGCCATACCACCGTCCGCCACCACGCCGCAGCAGTCGACGGGTCCGTTGCTGTCTGAGACGCGGTACGGGGCGTACGCGTATCAGGTCTACCCCACTACGGCTTCCGTCGAGACCGACCGTGCCCTTACGGGCTTCCGGCTGACCTTTCGACGCGTGGATTCCGCTACGGTGCAAGTGACCGCGGATCTGCCGGACGGCACAACGCAGAGCGCTACCTTCGCCTCAAGCGACCGGCTCTATTTCATCGAGACTCGGATGGGCGACGACGGTTTTGAGGGAGAAACCAACCTTGGTGATGACGGCTTCGTCATCACGGACGCCGATGGACACATCGTCCGCCATTAGCGGTCGACGCGCCGGGACGATTGTCGTCGCTCGGGTGGCGACCGGAATCGTTCTGGCGTGTTTCGGCTTTTGGGAGCTAACTGCTCCCACGCAGTGGACCGGGTATGTACCACACGTTGCGGCCGCGGCCTTCTCGCCGGTGCGCCTGATCCTCGTGCACGGGTGGGTGCTGTTCGTGCTCGCCGCGGCGGCCCTCGTCGATTTCGCTGGGGCGGTAACATCGTGGATTGCGGTTGCCGTCATGGCGGAGGTCGTCGTCGGTCTGCTCGCGACGAGCGGATTTACCGATATCCTGGTTCGAGACGTCGGCCTGCTGGCCCTCGCGCTCGTCTGGGCGCTTGAGACTCAATCAGAACGTCAGTGGAGCCCGGCGCCGTCCGACGGGTCGGCCCGAACACGAGGGCGCCGCCGGACGGTCGTGCCCTGAGGGGGGCACCTACCGTGGGAATGCGTAGGTTAGTGGAAATCCCGGTTCATTCCTTGAATCATGTCAATGCCGATGGCGGTGACGGCGGTAACGTGTGGCCGACACGGCGGCGCGGAGGGAAATATGGACGCAAAGACTGCGGGTAAGTGTCCTGTCGTGCACGGGACGACGAACCTCCGAATGAGGTCGAACGACGACTGGTGGCCGAACCAGTTGAACCTCAGGATTCTCCGCCAGAACTCGCCCCAGTCCGATCCCATGGGCAAGGACTTCAAGTACGCGGAAGAGTTCAAGAAGCTCGACTTCAAGGCCCTGAAGAAAGACCTCGCCGCGCTGATGACGGACAGCCAAGACTGGTGGCCGGCGGATTTCGGCCATTACGGCGGGCTCTTCATTCGCATGGCGTGGCACAGCGCCGGCACCTACCGTATCGGCGACGGCCGCGGCGGTGCGGGCGCGGGCCGGCAGCGCTTTGCGCCCCTCAATTCTTGGCCGGACAACGCGAACCTCGACAAGGCGCGCCGGCTCTTGTGGCCGATCAAGCAGAAATACGGCCGGAAAATTTGCTGGGCCGACCTGATGATCCTCGCCGGCAATGTCGCGCTCGAGACGATGGGTTTCAAGACATTCGGCTTCGGCGGCGGTCGCGCCGATGTGTGGGAGTCTGACGAAGCCGTCTACTGGGGCAAGGAGGACACCTGGCTCGGCGACAACCGCTACACGGGCGACCGCCAGCTCGAGAATCCGCTCGCCGCCGTGCAGATGGGTCTCATCTATGTGAATCCGGAAGGGCCGAACGGCAGGCCCGATCCGCTCGCCGCGGCCATCGATATTCGCGAGACCTTCAAGCGCATGGCGATGAACGACGAGGAGACGGTTGCGCTCATCGCCGGCGGACATAGTTTCGGCAAGACCCATGGCGCCGGCGAT
>Ga0207416_1004202_pt1 | contig 12817 bp, 10 predicted proteins | sample PaiPotPPM11metaG_FD_184107 | JGI IMG/M metagenome (GOLD analysis project Ga0207416, IMG submission 184107) | Iron sulfur acid spring bacterial and archeal communities from Banff, Canada, to study Microbial Dark Matter (Phase II) - Paint Pots PPM... ...
CTACAGATGATGATGAAGGCGGCAACACTTACGTCGCTGAACTGGTGGATACGGCAGCCGAGCGTCCAACTGCCGAAGGCTCATCGACTGTGCGTTCAGCGAGCGTGGTCAGCAACTGTGCAGTCCAGCTAGCATCCTGGCGTGCGCCCAGCCGCTGGAAGAGGATCAGCGCTGCCTCCAGACGCTCCCGCGCAACCGCGAACTCACCGCGCTCGGTGTGCAGCCGGCTATATAGCTGCAGCAGCCGGCCTTCGGCATACGGATAGGGCTTCGCTCGCGCCAGAGCGAGGCCCTCTTCCAGGCTGTCCTCCACCACCGCTGTCCTCCACCACTGCCCACTGGCGCAGCCGGAGCGCTATCAGCGCCTGCACGCGCAGCCCGGCGAGCAGATCGATCCGATATGTCCCCGAGCGGAGCCGCCTGAGCGCATCGGCGACTGTAACGGCATCGGCTACTTTGCGGCTGGGGACACGGACCCGAGTTCCGCGCCCTGTTGGAGCCCCCGCCGGTCGAGCTTTGATAGGGGATGGTGTAGCTGCCGGTGTAGCCGAGGGTTGCGTTTAGGGTCAGCTGGGAGGACAGGTCCTGTCTGGTTAGCGACGCGGTGGCTGGGGCCGGGGTTTCAGCAACGGTGGGTGTCGTGCCCGCGAAGGGGTCGGTGGCCCATAGGACGAGGGCGGTGACGCCGAGCGCGGGTAGCGGAGCGGCGAGGATGGCTCGGCGGGTGACCTTTAGGGCGCGGTGGCGTTTGCTGGGTTTGGCCACCGGGTTGGGGGGGTCGGTCATCGGGGATCCTCAGATGCTCCACAAGGCCTGGGTGGGTGACATCCGAGCGGCGCGCAGGGCTGGGACAAGTCCCGCGACCGCCCCGATGACGAGGGCGGCGGCCAGCCCGCCGGCCCAGGCCTGGACGGGGATGACGATAGACCAGTGCTGGGTGGTGGCATAGACGGCGGTGGCGGCGATGCCGGCGGCAACCCCAACCGCTCCTCCAAGGAAGGCCAAGAGGATCGCCTCGGACAGGAACTGGATGCGGATGTGTCCCTTGGTGGCGCCGAGGGCGCGCCGCAGTCCGATCTCGGACCGTCGTTCCAGGACGCCGATGAGCATGACGTTGCCGACGCCCACCGCTCCGACAAGCAGGGAAACGGCGCCGAGGCCGAGCAGGAGACTGTTGAGGGCGCCCTGGGCGTCGGCCTGGGCGACCAGGGCCGCGGACGGTTGGGAGACGTCCACCTCGTTCGGGTATTCAGGATTGGCGGTGGCGCCCAGCACCGATTGCACGGCAACGACCTGGCTGGTTTGGGCTCGCACGTAGATCTCCGAGGGGTGCCCGTCATACGCCAGGTACTTCTCGGCTGCAGGGAATCCGAGGAGCACGGCGTCCCCGCGAGCAGGAGGTACTGGGGCTCGTGGCCGAGGGGCTAACCAACAAGGAGATTGCGAAGCGGCTCATTGTCAGCGTGTTCACCGTCAAGGCGCAGGTCGTCTCCGTCTTCAACAAGCTAGGTGTCGATTCCCGGGCCCAAGCGGTGGCCGTCGCTGCCCATCAAGGCTTGCTGGGGTAAGGCGAGAGGACGTGCCTCACGAGCCGTCTGAGTCGTTAGCCTTTGCTGGCTACCCCGTGCATGCACCCCTGCGCGGAGCAACAAGGCAGTCGGCACGGCCCAGGAGGTATCCACTTGGATCCGTGCGCCAAGAAGCGAGTTTTCTCATAGTAGACAGCTGTGTTGCATATTAATCGACAAATCTATCCCTATCGCTGGGTTGGACAGATCCATTTATTGTCAAGTGCTGCGGCGATTGAGAGCGGAGATTCCGCATGAACAAGCCAAATGCCGCGGACGCCGGTTGACCGGCGAAGGGCGCACATGGGATACTTTTGTGGTTTGATCGTCATACAGAGCGTCACACAGGCGCAGAAATTTGGCGTATTCAAGCCAAAAACAAGACCTCATGTCCCTATAGCTCAGTTGGATAGAGCGCTGGCCTCCGGAGCCAGGTGCGTCGGTTCGAGTCCGGCTAGGGACGCCACACTGAGCTTGAAAAAGGTGACGCCTACTGTTCGGGAGGCTCGCCTTTTTTGTTGCGTCGCGCAGAGTGCACGGATTATTGCCTCTTCAGCAGCGGAGCGCGGAGGAAGGCCGACATCGCGAGGCTATCGAAATGAGCGCGGTCCCCTCGTCGCGATAATTTGTCGCAGCTCAGCGCCAGGTGCTGTAGCTGCGACCACATGACACACTCGGCGGCGTACCTATAAGTACGCCGCCAGTTTGTTTGTCCACCTTCAGCCTGGGTCCGCCTCTTCTCGCCGACGGCGTACCACATCGCGATCGGTGTATATGAGGGAGCATTGCGCATCCCCTGCCTGACTTATTCCCGAGGCAGACATGACCGCCAGAAACGCCCGTGTGTAGCGGGGATAAAGATGTAGCGCGAAACCCAGGAAAGCGGCGATCCAGGTACCGGTGCAGGTCGGGCAGATGGCCTTGTCGTGGCCGCTCCGGTTTCCTGCTGCTCTTCCACCATCGTTCCGCTCCGGGACATCCGGGATCCTCCAGGGTTCGTTTGTCTTGCGAGCGCTGCGCTCCGCACCAATCCATTTCGAGCACGAGGGATGAGTTGAGCATCATTCGTGCTGTGGTCGCGATATACTTGCGTGATTGAGGGAGCAGACGTATGGATGAGTGGCAACAGATTCAACGTGTTGTCATTCGCGATAAGCATCCCGTGCTCGAGCCAGAACTCCTGGAACGACCGCTCAACCGCCTTGTGCTGGGTGTCGCGGCCGCGGCGCTGCTGATCCAGGTCTTCGCTCTGATGCAAGTGCTGATGGGCAAGGGTAATCGGGTCGCCTTCTTCGATCATGCCTCATTCGCTATCGTCGCGTTTCTTTGGCTGACACTCGGTCTACTGGTTTTCCTCCAGCGCCGAGCTCAATATTCGGGTCAGCTATTTCTCCTCTCCGCCGCAGCCGGCTCCAGCTTCCTGTCGCTGGGAACCCTGTCCGGCCAGAGCCTGGTGGACGCCTTGCTCTACACCGCCGGGCTTGTCCTTTTTCCGCCACTCATGTTCACCTTTGCGCGAGCCTTTACCGAAAGTCGCTCGTGGCAGTTGCAGGATGTGTTGTTTTCCTTTCCTCCGCTTTTGCTGATCTGGCCTATGGCGCAAGCCTTCATCCATGGTCAGAAGTCGTTCCTGTGGCGACTCGGCGTCGCCTCGGTTGTGATCTATCTCTTTGCAGCGTCGATTCAGACCACGCGCGATCTGATAGCGGCTCGCACCTCAGAACAGGCGGCGCAGGCCCGAGCGCTCCTCTTCGGATTACTGGCAGGCACCGTTCCCGGCGCCATCCTGTTCGTCTGGCCACTAACCTTTGGTAACGAGCGCACGGTGAGCACGACCTGGCAACCGCAGCTCGTTCTGGTCTTTTTGCTGGCCATGAGCTACGCGGTCCTGCTGTTTGAGTTCAGCGAGGCGGATCTCATCGTCCGGCGTGGTGTCATTTATGCCAGCCTAACGCTCGTGATCGTGGCCGCATATGGTCTGCTCGACGTACTCCTGACCCTGAGCAGCGCCTCCGTCACAAGCCCTGGAGGCGGTTTGAGCTTTGTTGCCGTAACAGTTCTCTTGGGTGCCGCTTTCACTCCCATTCGTCGGGCTGCGCTCCGCCTGGTGGACTGGCTACTGTACGGCCGCCCAACCGACCGCTGGGAGCTCCTGCAGGGGCTCAGCAGAATGCTGTCCACCGTGATGCCGCCCGAAGAGCTCGGCGAGGTGTTGGTCGGCGAAGTCGCCGGCGCGTTGAATCTGCGCGGAGCCTTTCTACTCCGCAAAACCGAGACAGGAAGCTTCGCGTTGCGCCATTGCGTCGAAGACAAGTCCGCATCGGCCCGGCGCTGCTCCATCCCTGGGAAATTGGAGCTGGAACCCGACACCATCCACGCGGCGCTAGTCGACCCTCGGTCACCGGGCCGGACGCTCAAGCCACTGCTTCTTCTCCATGCCAAGCCGCTCACTGCGGCAAAGCGTGAGACGGTGCCCGAGCGCTTCCGCATCCTGGATGACCTGGGCGTCTCCTTGACCATCCCGCTCAATACCAGGACGGGGCTCGAAGGCGTTCTGTGTCTGCAACCCAAGCTGGCTCACGACGCGTTCGATTCGGATGACCTGGAATTACTCGCGCCGGTCATCCGCCAGGCGACGGCTGCTCTGGACAATGCACTGCTGTTCTCCCGACTCGAGGAAAAAGTCGAAGAGCTGCGCCACGCATATGTCCGGATTGCGCGTGAGCAGGAGGCGGAACGCGGGCGCCTGGCCCGTGAGCTGCACGATGGCACCGCGCAGGAGCTGGCTGGACTGATTACGCTAGCGACGGTGGTAGAACGTCAGATGGACGACGACGGTGCTGCTGCGAGGAATACGCTGGAACGTTTGCGGCGCCAGGCTGAAGATGCCTACCACGGGGTGCGTCGAGCGAGCCACGCTCTCCGCCCGCTCATGTTGGACGATTTTGGGCTGAGTGCGACGCTGGAGCGCTATCTCGATCAATTTCGCGAAGCGACAGGAATTGCTGTGGACTGGACGGTAGGTGATGTCGAGCCGCTCCCTGACGATGTAGAGCTGGCGCTCTTTCGGGTTGCTCAGGAGTGTCTGGAAAATGTGCGCAAACACAGCGGAGCCGGCCGGGCCCGAGTCGCGCTGCGCCGCCAGAACGGGCACGTGTATCTCTCGGTGGCCGACAACGGAGCCGGCCTCAAAGGCCAGATGAAACGTGGGATTGGATTGGCCGGCATGCGCGAGCGTGTCGAAGCAGTGGGAGGCGTCATTCGGGTCAACAGCGCCCCCGACGCCGGATTGGAGGTCGAGGCGGAAATACCGGTAGAGGAACCGCCATGACAGGTAGCACGGTTAGGGTCGTGCTGATCGACGATCATACGGTTCTGAGAGATGGGCTCAAGCTCCTTCTGTCTTTAGAGCCTGATCTCGAGGTGGTTGGCGAGGCGGGAACCGGTCAGGAAGGAGTGCTGGCAGCGGAGCGCCTCAAGCCCCATGTCGTCGTCACCGATGTGGGACTGCCGGACGTGGACGGGGTGGAAGTCACCCACCGGTTGCGGGATCGGTTGCCCTCAGCGCGAGTCCTGGTTCTTACCGTCCACGACGAGGACAACTACATCTTCGCCCTCATGCAAGCAGGCGCGAGCGGCTATCTCCTCAAGAATGCCGCCGGCCAGGACCTGGTGCAAGCCATCCGCACGGTGGCCGGAGGCAAGCCCTGGTTGCAACCGGAGATCGCTCACCGGCTCATGCGCTTTGCTGCCGGCAAGCCGGAGACGCCCCCGAGAAGTGGCTTGGATGCGCTGATCGAGCCGCTCACCGCACGTGAGCTCGAGGTACTCAAGCTGGTGGCAGGAGCGGCCAGCAACCGCGAAATTGCCGATCACCTCACCATCAGCCCTCGAACGGTCGAGACGCATCTGGCAAACGTCTACGGCAAGTTGAGCGTGCGGGGCCGGACCGAGGCGATGCTGTGGGCCATCCGTGAAGGGCTGACCGGATAGCCATGAGCCGTGAGCCTGTAGGGGCATCCCCTTGTGGGTGCCCTGAGCCGTTAGCCATTGCCAGAGAAGCTTCGTAGGACTCGTTCGCGAACGACCCCTATACCTGATGGCTTAAAGCTCAAAGCTCAAAGCTCCGTATGGTACTTTCGTATCCCCGAGAAGGGTACTTTCGGACGATGACGCGCCGGTAGCGCCGTGCTATGCTGGCGCCAACGTATAACCCGGCCGAGGTGCGTGCTGCCGCGCGCAACCATGGATACGCCATGGGTGTCGACCGACCTAGCAGTGCTTTGCTTGGCGGTGTCGCCGTTCGTTGAAGTTGGAGGTAGGTGTGTTAGCCAGGCGAAGGGTAATCCCTTTGCGATTGTGGGGCGATTGGTCCATGCTGCTGGCCGTTTCATTGCGCTACGGCGCAGCGATTGTGGTCCTCGTATTGACCCTTTTCACTTGGAAGGTACTGCTACGGCCACTGTCGCCAGATCCGTATCCGCTCCTTCTGGCAGCGGTCGTCTTCAGCGCATTTTACGGGGGGCTCGGAGCCGGACTCTTGACCAGCGTGTTCGCCGCGCTGGGCAGCCTGTACCTATATCCCCACCATGGCACGCAGCTCGATGTCTTTCTGGTATTGGCCGGATTCCTCACCTGGCTCTGCGCTCCGCTCCCACGGGCCCTTGACGAATTGCGCCGCAATATCCACTTCACCAAATCCATCACACGTAGCCTGAGCGAGGGAATCTGTGTCCTTGACCAGCGGGGACGCGTCACTTTCATCAATCCCTCTGCAGAGCTGATGCTGGGATGGTCGGCTCGGGAGCTACGTGGTGCCGATGCCCAAAAGGTGGTGTGGCAAAAGCCGGAGGGACAGTCGAACCGATCGCCTGAGGACCTGCCACTCCTCCGAAAGCTACGGTCAGGATCCTCCACCAGCGACGAGGAAGGCACGTTCGTCCGCAAGGACGGCACGCTGCTACCGGTCTCGTACGTCGCGTCTCCCATCGCCCGTAAAGAGCGCGTAGAGGGCGCGGTCATCGCCTTTCGCGATGTGACGTCCCGAAAACAAGCGGTCGAAGCGCTACAGGAGGGAGAGGAGCGGTACCGGGGACTGGTCGAGCATTCGCCTGACTGCATCGTTGTGAGCGACTTGTATGGTTTCATTACGATCGCAAACGAGCGGGCGGCAGAGGTATACGGCTACGACGACCCGGAAGACATAGTCGGGCTCAATGCCGGTGACCTGATAGCTCCCGAGGACCGTCAGCGAGCCATGCAGGAACGGCAGAAGACGGCGCAGGATCGGAGCGCCAGGCACGGCGAGTATCTGTCACTCCGCAAGAGCGGGACACCCTTTCCAACGGAGATTAGCTTTTCATTGCTCCTGAGCGGTGACGGCGAGCCAGACGGCATTGCCAGCTTCATTCGCGATGTGTCCGACCGGAAACAGTCCGAAGACGTTCTACATACAAAGGAGGCACGTCTGGCGATGCAATATGCCGCCACCCAGGTCCTGTCCGAGGCGGCGAGCGTCGACGAAGCGATCTGGAAGTGCCTGCAAAGAATCTGCGATGCCGCGCACTGGGACGTGGGAATGTATTGGAGCGTCGACCAGCGTCAGAATGCTTTGCGTTGCACCGATGTCTGGCATCCACCGTGGATCTCGATTCCTGAGTTCGCACATCTCAGTCGCCAGGTGGCATTCTCGCCGGGTGACGGATTGCCGGGACGGGTCTGGCACAGCGGACAACCCGAGTGGATTGACGATGTTGTGACGACCCACGGTTTCTCCCGCGCCGTCATGGCGTCGAAAGAGAAATTGCACGGCGCATTCTGTTTTCCTGTCAAAGGTGCCAAGACGGTACACGGGGTGGTCGAACTTTTCAGCATGCAGACGCGAGATCCACAGCCCGATCTGGCCGAAGCAATGGCCACCATGGGGGCGCAGATTGGCCAGTTTGTCGACCGAAGGCAGGCAGAGGAGGCACTCGAGCACCAGGCTATGTATGATCCGTTGACCGATCTGCCCAATCGCCGACTTCTTGTCGACCGGTTACAGCAGGCGATCCGCGGCGCACATCGCACGCACAGCCCGGTGGCCTTGCTTCTTCTCGACCTCGATGGTTTCAAAGAGATCAACGACACACTTGGATATGATTCGGGAGACGTGGTCCTGCGTGAAGCAGGGGTTCGTCTCAGGCATACCCTGCGGGAATCGGATACCGTGGCGCGTCTTGATGGAGACGAATTCGCGGTGGTTTTGCCGAGCGCCGATGAGACGGGAGCCGCCCTGGCTGCCGAGAAGGTGCGAGAGGCTCTACGCTTTCCCTTTGTGTTGGAGGGCCAGAGTCTCGATGTCGGCGTCAGCGTTGGCGTTGCCGTCTATCCGGCCCACGGAGAGGATGCTGTCACCCTGCTCCGGCGTGCTGAACTGGCCGTGAATGTTGCGAAAGAGGAGCAGGACAGGTTCGCCGTCTATACCCCACGTTTGGACGATCATAGCCCGGCCAGATCGGCACTTATGAGCGAACTGCGTCAGGCGCTGGACCGAGGCGAGCTGCTCCTTCACTACCAACCAAAAGTGGATCTCAAGACAGGCCGGGTGGAGAGCGCCGAGGCTCTGGTTCGGTGGCAGCACGCCGAACATGGCCTTCTTCCGCCCGACGAGTTCGTTCATCTTGCAGAACACGCCGGACTCATTCATGTTTTGAGCCTGCAAGTCCTCAGTACGGCGCTCCGGCAGTGTCGCGTTTGGCATACAAAAGGCCTGGATGCGCGGGTTGCTGTCAACCTTCCTCCTCGTGCCCTGGATGATCAGCAGCTTGTCAGCATGACCGCGGGTTTGCTTCGGACCTGTCAGGCAGAGTCTGGGTGGTTGGAGCTGGAGATTGCAGAGAGCGCCGTACTGTCCAATCCCGAACGTGCGCTGGACGTACTGAGTCGACTGCGGGAGTTAGGCGTTCGGGTCAGTTTGGACCGGTGCCTTGGTCGGTCCGGCCTCGCTTCCCTCAAGCAAGTACCGGCCGACGAGATAAAGATCGATAAGTCTCTGGTCCTCGACATTGCGACCAATGGCGATGCCGTCAGCGTGGTGCGCACCATCATCGATCAAGGTCACCACGTGGGCCTCAAGGTGGCGGCGGAAGGCGTCGAGACCGCCGACATGCGGGAAATGCTCGCTGAGATGGATTGCGATCTTGCGCAAGGGAGCCACCTTGGCGGTCCGCTCCGAGCCGACGAGCTGGCCGACCGCTATGGGGGTACTTCCTCGCGGCTCACCGACGCATCGTAGAGAAGCCATTAGCCGTTAGCCATTAGCCATTAGCCGTTAGCTTTTAGCGCTGGATGGACGCCCGCGCCCGTAGCCGAGGCCTTCAGGCCGTTCTCCGCCTGAGAGGCTGTCTCCATCTCTCCGTTCACCGGGTGCAGGGGCATCCGCGGGTACCACACCCAGGGGGTACCCGGGGTGGTGCCCTGGGCTACGCCCTCTCCCACCGCCTCCTGCCTACGAAATCGGTGGCTACAGACCTTGGTTCGCGGAGAGGCAGCCGGCGACGGAGCGACGCGGCCTACATCAGCGCTATCCAAATGGCTCATGGCGACCTGCAGGTCGCCGCGGGGACAGAGCGCCGCGCTACACTACTAACGGCTAACGGCTAACGGCTAACGGCTAACGGCTAACGGCTAACGGCTAACGGCCAATGGCCGATGGCTAACGGCTGTGGGAGCGCTCAATGGTGATCTCTCAATCGAACGGGCATGAAGGGCCTGCACTCAGCGTCCGACATGTCACCATCGCGTTCGGAGGCGTGCATGCCGTAGAGGACCTCAGCTTTGATGTTCCTGCCAGAAGCATTGTCTCCCTCATCGGCCCCAATGGGGCCGGAAAGACGACGCTGCTGAACAGTATCAGTGGATTTGTGCGCGCACGCGGATCCATTCGTTTCAGGCAGGTTGAGTTACTCGGGCAGCCTGCATATCGGCGGGCTGGGCTCGGCATCGGCAGGACCTTTCAGAACCTACAGCTCTTCAGTGCGATGACGCTGTTAGACAATGTCCGGACCGGACAGCATGCGGTGGTGGGTGGCAACCTATTGCTCGATGTCCTCCGCTTTCCCGTGGTGGCCAAAGAGAAGGAAATTACCGAGCGCTCACTGGCCCTGCTGGCGTCGTTGGGCTTGGAGCCCTACGCTCAGCAGCGTGCCGACAGACTGCCGTTCGGGATTCAAAAGCTCGCAAGTGTAGCCCGCGCTCTTGCGGCCCGTCCCGAGCTCTTGCTATTGGACGAGCCTGCCGCTGGTCTCAATCGTCAAGAAGCGAGCGCACTCGGCGAATTACTGCGCCACCTCTGTCGCGAAATGGGGATGACCGTCTTACTCGTGGAGCACAATATGCGTCTCGTCATGCGAATAAGCGACCGCGTAATCGTGCTCCATCACGGCCGTAAGCTAACTGAAGGGGCTCCCGGCGAAGTTGCTCAAAACCCCTCGGTCGTTGCAGCGTATCTCGGCGCCGTGGACGACTGGTCCATTGCTGAGGAGGTTTTTGACGAGCTTATTGACCGTCCGTGACCTCGACGTCTACTACGGTGGGCTCCAGGCCGTGCGAGCGCTGTCCCTTCGGGTTGAAGAAGGACAATCGGTGACCCTGCTCGGGGCCAACGGCGCCGGAAAGACGAGCGTGATTCGCGCCATTGCAGGCTTGTTGCGCGTCCCCGGCGACGGAATCGCCTTCGATGGACGGCCTATTGACCGGCTGCGGCCCGATCGGCGGGTCTCCCTTGGAATCGCCACGGTGGCCGAGGACCGTGAACTCTTTCCTTCACTCACGGTTGCCGAGAACCTTTATATGGGCGCCTACCGACGACGCGACCACCAGTTGATTCGGCGTGAGCTGGACTGGATCTATGGAATGTTTCCCGCGCTCGCTGCGAAGCGCCGCGACCGCTGCGCGAGTCTCAGCGGGGGCGAGGGACAGATGCTCGCGATAGGCCGCGCGCTCATGTCCGGCCCACGTCTCCTGCTGCTCGACGAGCCATCACACGGGCTTGCGCCACTGGTTGTAGGGCAGATATTCGATCTGGTCGCCCGGTTGACAAAGGAGCGAAATCTGGCAATCCTGCTGGTGGAACAAAACGCACATCTCGCCCTAGCCGTGGCCTCGTACGGCTACGTACTCGAAGCCGGCGTGCTGTCTCTTGAGGGACCCACGACCGAGCTCGTGAGAGATCCTCGCGTTCGGCAACTATATTTGGGCGGCTGATCTGGATGGATGATCTTACTCTGACGCGTCGAGGTCGTCTTCGGCGGCTCCGACGCCCACCAAAGAGACACCGCGACCCTCAATCGTGTGCAGTTTGAGCATGTTACTGGTCGTGCCCGGGGGTGATCCGGCACATACCGCTACGACATCACCCGGCATGACCGAGGCATGCTCCAGCATGTACCGTTCGATTTCCTCGATGAGTGCATCGGTCGTATCGACCGGATCGATCAAGAGCGGAGTCACGCCCCAGTAGAGCGCCATACGATTCAACACGTCGGCATTACTCGTAAATGCCAGAATCGGGAGCATCGGTCGCTCCTTGGAGAGAAGGAGGGCGCTTCGACCGGTGGTCGTGTGGTTCGCCAGCGCCACGATTTCATTCACGTTGGTCATAAGACCGTCGGCGGCTCGGCTGATTGCTCCCTGGATACCGCGCACCTTGTCTGGGTCGGCGGGCGTGCCAAAGTCGGCGTAGCGGGCCTCGGCAGTGCGCACGATGCGATCCATCATTTGCACGCACTCAATTGGAAAGCGGCCCGAGGCTGTCTCGGCGCTCAACATGACGGCATCGGTTCCATCGAGCACGGCATTTGCGACGTCACTTGCTTCGGCGCGCGTCGGCCGCGGGTTGGTAATCATGGATTCCAGCATCTGCGTCGCCGTGATCACAATCTTGCCTCGGCGATTCGCCTCACGGATGATGTCCTTCTGCAAGAGCGGGACGCGCTCGGCCGAGCTCTCCACCGCGAGATCGCCGCGTGCCACCATGACACCGTCGGCGGCCGCGATAATCTCCTCCAGACGGCCAATTGCCTCGGGTTTCTCAAGCTTGGCGATGACCGGAATAGAGGACCCTTTGCTCGCAATGACTTCCTTCACCCGATAGATGTCGCCACTGCGTCGCACAAAGCTCAGGGCGATATAGTCGACACGTTGATCGATGCCAAATTCGAGGTCCGCCTGGTCCTTTTCGGTCATCGAGGGGGCGCTAACCTGCACACCCGGTAAGTTGATGCCCTTGTGCTCGCCCAGCGGCCCTCCGTGGATGACACGCGTGATGACGTCCGGACCTGCGACACGTTCGCAGCGAAGCTCCATCAACCCGTCGGCGATCAAAATCGTATCGCCCGGCCGGACATCCTTTGGTAACTCCTTGTAGGTAGTCGATACTCGATGCGCATCGCCGGCACATTCCTCGCTGGTGATGATGAACTCGGTGCCTTCTTCGAGGCGCACTTCCCGGTCCTGAAGTAGGCCCGTGCGGATCTTCGGACCCTGCAAATCTTGGAGGATAGCAATGGGCTTGCCGGCAAGCTTGGACTGTTCACGAATCATGCCTATGCGAGCAGCATGGTCATCCCACGTGCCGTGGGAGAAGTTAAGGCGAGCCACATCCATGCCCGCATCGATCAGCTGACGCAATTTGTCCTGACCCTCGACCGCCGGACCAATGGTGCAAACAATCTTCGCGTTACGCGACATACTCTCCTCCGTTCCCACCTACTGTGGAAACACTATACCGCAGATCCCGAATTATTCGTAGGCCGGGCGCGTCAAGAATTCGGGAGGTTCCAGCAAAAGACATCACCCATCATCCTTCACGTTGAATGACCCGCGATCTCACCCCTACAATGCCCTGGTCGGTAGGGGTCGCCCCCGGCGCAACCGGAACTACATGGGGAGCGTAATGCACGCGGCAGAACAGGATCTCACGGTCGTCCAGCACCCCCTGGTCGACAACTCGCTGGTCGCCCTGCGCGACGGCAATACGGGCACCGACGCATTTCGCCGTCACGCTCGACTCCTCACCCTCATTCTCGCCTTTCACGTCTTGCGCGACCTGCCTACCCGAGATGTCTCGGTCCAGACACCACTCGAAGAAACGGAGGGAAAAGTCATCGCGCGTAGCGTCATTTTCGTGCCGGTGCTCCGGGCCGGGCTGGCCATGCTCGACGCGATGAGCGACTTCGTCCCGGGGAGTAAGGTGGGCTTCGTGGGGC